>Ga0335085_10003236_pt1 | contig 28625 bp, 23 predicted proteins | sample Lox_Sample_45_FD_206712 | JGI IMG/M metagenome (GOLD analysis project Ga0335085, IMG submission 206712) | Soil microbial communities from Loxahatchee National Wildlife Refuge, Florida, United States - Lox_Sample_4.5 | ecosystem: Environmental > Terrestrial > Soil > Wetlands | place: USA... | reverse complement strand
TACCAAGGTGTGGATCGATTCAGTCACCGCCTACAACGCGGCCAACCTCGAAAAGCTGAAAAGCAACCCGAAGAACAAGGTCGTCTTTCCGTCACAGGCCCAGCTCGACGAAGCACAAAAGCTGCTGACTCCAGTCCGTGAGGAATGGGTGGCGGCAAGTCCGCGGCACAAGGAGTTGAAGGCTGCGCTGGACACCCAACTCGCGAAAGTTCGGGCGGAGCAAAAGGGGTAAGGCAGCTGTGCGGCTTCGGCCGCGTCATCCGAAACGGTGCGGCGGTTCTTTGTCTCAACTCGCGAAAGCCAAAGGCCGCCGGCACGACCTTGCGCCACGGCGCCATCTTCTGTGCATGATCGTGCCTCCGAATGGTGGGCAACGCTGGAGCGGTCGCGGTGATGGCACAGCTTGATCGGGCGACCAAGTTGCTGGCGCGGGCGCTTGTCGTCATCGGTCTCGGAGCATTGTTGTGCTTTGCCGTCATGACAATGGCGGACGGCCTGTTGCGGTTTTTCTTCGCGCGTCCGATCGACGCCGTCCGCGACGTCGGCGGGCTGGTCGCCGCGTTCGCGGTTGCCTGCTGTATTCCGGTTGCGATCGTCGAGCGCAGCAATATCACGATCCGGTTTCTGTCCGCCGTGATCGGCCCGCGCGCCGGACGAATTGCCGACGCGGCAGCAGCGGTTCTGGTCGAAATCGTGCTCGTGCTGATGACCTGGCAGTTCGTGCTGTTCGCCGAGCAGGAGCAGGCAACCGGCACGGCAACCTGGATGCTGCGTATTCCGGCAGCGCCAGTATGGGCCGCCGTTGCCGTGATCCTCGGCATCAGTGCGCTGTTGCAGATCGTCGTCGGCATTAAGATCTTTCGCGGCGACTACGCCGATGGCCACCAGGAAATACCCGGCTGAAGACTAGGGGGACGATTTGGCACCGGCGGTGATCGGCGCATTGGGGATCGCCGCGCTGTTTGCGCTGATCCTGCTTCAGGTTCCGATCGGCTTCGCCATGATGACGGTCGGCGTAGTCGGCTTCGCCTTGCAGGGTGGCGGCTGGATCCCGGCGTTTTCGTTCCTCGCCCAGGAGCCTTCTTATGTGCTTGCCAGCACGGATCTCGCCGCCGTGCCGCTGTTCTTGCTCATGGGCGTGTTCGCCAGCATGGCGGGTTTTTCTGAGGATGTTTACCGCGCCGCAGCCGCGTTTTTGGGCCATCGCCGCGGCGGCCTTGCTTACGCGACGATCAGCGGCTCTGCGGCATTCGGCGCCATCTGCGGTTCGAGCACCGCGACCGCTGCCACTTTCGCCAAAGTCGCTCTGCCGCAAATGCTCGACCGCGGCTATTCGCCCGCATTCTCGACCGGCGTGATCGCCGCGGGCGGAACGCTGAAGTCGCTGATTCCGCCGTCGCTGGTGATGATCATTTATTGCGTGGTCGCCAAGACCTTCATCCTCGATATGTTCGTGGCCGCGATCGCGCCGGCGTTGATCACGATCGCGTTCAACCTGATCGCGATCGGTGTGGTCGTGCGCCGCCGGCCACAGATTGCGCCGGTCAGTGCGCGGATGGCGTGGCCGGAGCGCTTTGTCGCGGCACGGCAGGCGGCGCCATCGCTTGCGCTGCTGCTCGGGGTGTTTATCGGCATCTATAGCGGCGTGTTCACGGTCAACGAAGCAGCCTCTGCCGCAGCCATCCTGGCGTTGCTGTTCGCGTTGGCGCGGCGCCGATTAAGCTGGCACGGGCTCGTTCGCGGCATGTACGAGGCCGGCTCGGTCACCGCGATGCTTTATCTGATCCTGATGGCCGCGCCGATCTTTACCTATTTCATCAATCTGGCGCACGTCCCCGAGACGCTGGTCCATTGGATCGACGGCCATCATTTTCCGCCGCTTGGCGTCATCTTCACCATGACGGCGGTCTACATCCTGCTCGGAACGTTCTTCGAGGAAATGTCATCGATCCTCATTACGCTACCGCTGGTGCTGCCGATTATCGTCAACCTCGGCTACGATCCGTTGTGGTGGGGCGTGATCTGTCTGATCCAGGTCGAAATGGCGCTGATCCATCCACCACTCGGGATCATCGTGTTTCTCCTGCACGCGATCGCGCCGAAGATTTCAATGGGTACGATCTATCGCGGCGTCGTGCCGTTTCTGGTCGCCGACTTTGCCGTGCTGATTATTTTGATCCTGTTGCCGGGGATCGTACTCTGGTTGCCGCACGCGTTGCATTGAGCATCCTACGCGTCGGCGCCGATTAAGGCGCTGCCCTCAGTCAAGGAGTTTGCCTGAGCCAGTGCACGGCTGCGGATCGCATTGGCAATGCGGGCGGCCGTCGCGGCCAGCGGCGGGTAGAGTTCGGCTTCGGCTTTTTCGATGGTCATCGCCGACGATATCCAGATCGATGACATACTTGCGAGCAGGCGCGGGCCGAGACGAATGGGAACGGCAATGCCAGTCGTCTTGGGATTTATCTCGCGATCCTGGATGGCGTAGCCTTTCGCTTCAACCGCATCCAGGAGCTTGGTCAGGCGCTGTGGTTCGCGCGCCCAGCGATCTTCCGGCGCCTTCGATCGCGACAACATTTCAACGATCGCGCGCCGCTCTTTGGCGGGGCAAAAGGCGAGATAGCAACGCCCTGCAGCCGTCCTCAGCATCGGCAGGCTCCGCCCGACCATGCCATGATCAATCGACAAGGTGCTGGCCTCGTGGGTCGTCTCGCGCACCAGCATGCGGCCTTCCTCGAAGGTCATCAGCGCGACCGGCCAAACCAGATCGCCGGTAAACTCCTTCATCAGCGGAGCCGCGATATCCGCGATCCAATCATCCTCGACGAAGCCATCGCTTAACGTTCGCACGCCGCGCGCAAGGCAATAACGGTCGTGAGGACTGGTGCGCGTCACGAAGCCGGCGCGGCTGAGCGTTTCCAGCAGACGATACACCGTCGGGCGCGGCAGGCGCGTGTCACGCGCAAGTTCGACGACCGAAGGAAGCTTGCGGCGGTTCATCGCCGCCAGCACGGCCAAACCGCGCTCGAGCGAGCGCACGCTCCCGCCTCGCGTTTTCTTCCCGCTTTGCCGCATTGTTCGCAATCCCGGTTGGCCGAATTGTCCACTGTGCGGACACCGAGTCAAGACTGCTGGCCGCTGCCGCCGGACGGCTCTAGCGTCGCCAAAACATTTTCGACGGAGGAACTCGCCATGTCCGACGCGGCTTTAGCGTCCCGCAGCGCCGCCGCCCAGCGGGTGCCGCTAAGCATGAGTCATATCGGGCTCTATGTTTACGATCTTCCAAAGATGGAAGACTTTTATACCCGCGTGCTTGGCTTCACAGTCACCGACCGCGGCAAGGTCCGCGGTGCCGATATCGTATTCACCAGCTGGGATCCGAAGGACCATCACCAGGTCGCTTTGGTCAGCGGGCGGCCAAAGGACCTCGCATTCAATCACATCAACCAGATCTCATTTCGGGTTGCGGCAGTTGAGGACTTACAGGCGATCTGGCGACGCGTGAAGGACGAGCCGGGCGTCAGCGACATGCGGCCGATGGACCACGGCAATGCCTGGTCGCTTTATTTTCGCGATCCCGAAGGTAATCGGCTCGAAGTGTTCTGCGACACGCAATGGTACATCGAGCAACCTTGCCTGGAGGATCTCGACCTGTCGCTGCCGGCCGAGCAAATTCGCGCCAAATCGGACGCGTTCTGCCGAACGGCGCCGGGCTTTCGTCCGATCGCTGAATACCAGGCTGAGATTGCCGCCAAGATGGGTCTGAAAAAATCCTGACGACGACGTGAACCGGGTCATGGGGTCGCCAGATTTCGATGTCGGCATTGTCGGCTACGGGCCAGTTGGCGCGACGCTGGCGAATTTGCTTGGGCAGAGCGGCCTGAAGACCGTCGTGCTTGAGCGCGAACCTTCGGTCTATCACCTGCCGCGCGCGGTAGCGCTGGATGGCGAGGGCATGCGTCTGTTTCAGACCATGGGTCTTGCCGAAGAATTGTTGCCGCATCTCAATGTCAGCCGCAATATTCGCCACGTCAGTGCCGACGGCAAACTGTTGCTGCTGATCGCGCGCAGCGGCACCGGCCCCGAAGGCTGGCATAACGCCTACCGCTTTTATCAGCCGGAACTCGAAACCGTTTTGCGCGATGGAGCGGCCCGCTTTGCGTCGGTCGATGTCCGGCTGCGCTGCGAAGCGTTCGCGCTCGACGAGACGCCCGACCACGTCCGCATCCGCTATGAAGACCTCAAATCGGGCACCCTTTCCGAGGTAACGGCCCGCTACGTCGTCGGCTGCGACGGCGCCCGGTCGACGGTCCGGCGCTTCATGGGCGCGGAACTGCAAGACCTGCGCTCGCACGAGCGCTGGATCGTGCTCGACATGATTCTCGATAAGCCGCCCGACGGCGTGCCTGAAGCGGCCGATGAAACCGGCCGGGTCATCGACGCGATCCAGTATTGCGATCCGGCACGGCCGACGACCTTCGTGCCGATGCCCGGCAAGCGTCACCGCTGGGAATTCATGCTGATGCCGCAGGATGACCCGGCGACGATCACGCGGCCAGAGTCCATTTACGAGATGCTCAAGCCGTGGAGCATCGATCCGGCCAAATCGAAAATCGAACGCGCCGTGGTCTACACGTTTCACTCCGCGCTTTCGACACGGTGGCGGCGCGAGCGGTTGCTGCTTGCCGGCGATGCTGCGCACCAGATGCCACCGTTCCTCGGGCAAGGCATGTGCTCCGGCCTGCGCGACGCCGCCAATTTGGCCTGGAAGCTCCGCGAGGTGATCGCCGGCAACGCTCCCGACGAACTGCTCGATAGCTACGAAACAGAGCGCATGGAGCACGTGCGTGCATTCATTGAGCTGGCCGTCGAACTGGCCGGCGTGATCCAGACCACCGACCCTGAAAAGGCGCGCCAGCGCGATCACGACCTCATCGCCAATCCGACAATGCTGCGGCCTATTACGCCGCGCCTCGGCCTCGGCCTCCACGGCGATGCTCCACCGCCGGCGGCAACCCGCGCCGCGCAACCGCGATTGGCCGACGGCACGCTGCTCGACGATCGCGTCGGTTATCGGTTTGCGGTGCTGGCGACGCGCAGCCTGGTCGACCTGCTGTCGCCCGTGACGCGCGCCGAACTCGACGGCGGCGATGTCGTTCTTGTCGTCGCCGAGGGGGAAGTCGCTGCCTATCTGACGGAGCTTCAAACCAAAGCCGTCGTGATCCGTCCGGATCGGCACATTTTAGGAATTGCCTCGACGCCGGGCGAACTCGATACCGTGCTCGAACGCCGGATGCGGCATGCTCAATCAAAAGATGTTTCAACGCGGACGCGCGAAACCGCCGCCGCTGTCTAAACCGGGAGATTCGCCATGGCTTCGTCTCGCGTTCCGCCTAACGCCGTCGATCACGTCGGCAGCCTGAAAAGGCCGCCGGAGCTTGTTGCCGCGTGGCGCGAATGGGAGGCCGGGAAACTGCCGCCTGAAAAGCTCCGCGACGCCCAAGACCAGGCGATCCGCGAAGCGGTCGCAATGCAGGAAAGACTGGGCCTGCCAATTGTTACCGACGGCGAGTTTCGCCGCGGCGGCTGGTCGCGCGGCTTTCTCAACGCTGTCGAGGGATTCGAGTTCCGCGCCTCGAAGCTCACGTTCCGAAACGACGAAGGAGCTTCGACGCCGTCGCCGGCGCCGCTCGCCACCAAGAAAGTGCGCCGCGCCAAGCCGATAGTCACCGACGACTACAAGTTTCTGCAATCGGTCGCGAAGAACCGCGTCAAGGTGACGATGCCGACACCGTCTCACATGCATTTTGGACAGTTCAAGGAGGCGGTGGATCGTACGGTCTATCCGGACGTCGAGGCATATTGGGACGACATGGTCGCGGTGTTTCAGCAGGAGATCAAAGAACTTTATGCCGCCGGCTGCCGCTATCTGCAGCTGGATGAGGTACCGCTGGCATTGTTGTGCGACAACACCATCCGCGCGCTGGCGAAGAGCGAGGGCGATGACCCCGACAAATTGGTTGCCCTCTATATCGACGTGCTCAACCGCGCCGTTGCCGGCCGGCCGGCCGATCTAACCATCGGCATGCACCTGTGCCGCGGCAACATGGAAAGCATGTGGATGGGCGACGGCGGCTACGCGCCAATCGGCGAAGCGCTGTTCACGCGCTGCGATGTCGATGCGTTTCTGCTTGAGTACGATTCCCGGCGCGCCGGCGATTTCGCGCCGCTGCGTCATCTGCAGGCCGGCAAACGCGCTTATCTCGGCATCATCAGCACCAAGAATCCGGCGCTGGAATCCGTCGACAGTCTGTTGCAACGGATTGACGAGGCCGCCCGTTACGCGCCGATGGATCGGCTTGGCATCTGTCCGCAATGCGGCTTTGCGAGCGCGGCGATGTCCAAATTCGCGGTGCTGCCAAGCAAAGTGACGACCGACATTCAAACGCTCAAGATCGAGCTTTTGGTCGAAACCGGCCGCCGCGCCTGGGGACATCCATAATGACCGCCTGAGCAGGACAACAAGTCTTCTTCAGCCCAAACAAATCAGCGGAGAGAGTGTTTCGACAATGCAACAACCCTATCGGAGCGTTTGGACCGAATTGCTGGGTACGCCATTCCGCCAGGCATGGGTCGACGCCGGCGGCATCAAGACCCGGTTTGTTCAGGCCGGCGATCCTTCCAAACCGCCGCTTGTAATGCTGCACGGCACTGCCGGAAGCCTGGAAAATTTTGCCGCGAACATCGCCGCCCACGCGCCGTACTTTAATTGCATTGCCTTCGACGCGATCGGCTCGGGCATGACCGACAAGCCCGACTACGATTATGAGACCGAGCATTATGTTAAACACACCACCGATTTCCTCAATGCAATGGGTGTCAGGAAGGCGTCCCTTATCGGTTTATCGCAGGGCGCGCGGGTCGCCAGCCGCTTCGCCATCGATCATCCCGACATGGTGGAAAAGCTTATCCTGCTTTCCGCCACGGCGTATTTTCCCGCGAAACCGATACAGGAAGACATCAAACGATCGCGTTCCTCTGCCGTGGCGAACCCGACTTGGGAAAGCGTGCAAGAAGTCTTCAAGGGCCTGTTTCACGACCCAAGCAAGGCGTGGGACGACGTCGTGGCAACGCGGCTCGCAATCTACAGTCGCGCCGATATGAAAGCGTCAATGCCGCACATTCTGGCGCTGCTCGATCCCGCCACTTACAACCGCAACCGGATACCAGACGAAGACTGGAAGCGGCTGCACGCCCCGACGCTGATTGTGGCTGCCGTCGACCATGAGGACGTGTTCCTTGAGACGGCGAGAACAATCGTGAAGCTCATCCCGAACGCGACAATCTTCGAGATGAAGCACTGTAGCCATTGGCCGCAAATGGAAGACCCCGAGACGTTCAACAGGCGCAGCCTCGAGTTTTTGCGAAAGTGACACCCATGACGGCAGTGCTTGCTGAACTCGACAGCTACGGACTGTTCACCGCCGAAGCAGTTCAAAACCCCTATCCGTATTACAAGGCGCTGCGCCAGCGTGAGCCGGTGCATTGGTCGGAACGGGCGAAGGCCTGGTACTTCACCCGTTACCGCGATGTCTACGAGTTGCAGGACCGGCCGGACCTAAGTGTCGATCGCATCGAGACGCTCTATTCATATCTCCCGCGCACCAATCCGGAACGATTCAGCGATATCGTCGAGCACTATCACCGCTGGCTCCTCTATCGCGACGACGCCTATCACGACCGGCTGAAGGGACTGTTCCTGAAGGCGATGACGCCGCGCGCAGTCGAGCGCCTGCGGCCGATGCTGCAACGTCGCGTCGATAAGCTGCTCGACGAATTGCAAGCGCATGACAGATTTGACGCCTATCTCGATTTCGCGGCGCGCATCCCGACCCAGGTCATGCTTGATCTGCTGGGTCTTCCGGACTCCGACGAAAAGCTGATGCGGCATTGGAGCGATCGCTGTTCGAATTTTTTGTTTCAGCCGGTTGCCCCGGACAAGGACGCGATGGCGCAGGAGCAGCGCGAAATACTCGACGCCCAGCAGGCTTATTTCATGCCGCGGATCGAGGAGCGCCGGCGCAAACCCGGCGAGGACATGATTTCGGCAATGGTACAGGCCGATGTCAACGGCGAGCGGCTGACCGACCTCGAAATACTAGCCACCTGCAACATGATGGCGACCGCCGGCGGCGGCACCTCGCGCAGCGCCATTGCCATGTCGCTGTGGTGGCTGCACCAGTTCCCCGATCAGCTCGCGAAGCTAAAGGCCGAACCAAGCCTGATCGAGCTCGCGGCCGAGGAATTCCTGCGCTACGACGCCCCAACCCAGCGCGGCATTCGCACCGCGCGAGAAGACTTTGAGATTGGCGGTAGGCAAGTCCGCAAAGGCCAGATCCTTCATATCATGATCGGCGCCGCCAACCGCGATCCTGAGCAGTTTGCGGACCCGGACCGGATCGACATCGCGCGCAATCCGAACCGCCATGTCACGCTCGGCCACGGCGTGCATTACTGTCTTGGCGCGGCTCTGGCACGCCTTGAACTACGAGTCGCCGTCGCAAGTTTCCTGGCGCGCTTTCCAGACTATCGCCTTGCCAGCGATAAGATCGTCTACATGGATCGCACCGCGAGCCGGCGTCCGACCAGCGTTCCGATATACGCGTGGGGCTGATGATTCGGCCCCACGCAAATCCGCTTGCAGATTTCTTCAGTCGCAAACCCAGACATACCCGATGGGGGACGCCCGCCAGCAACTGCCGACCCCGTAGGCCCACCAGCGACCGCCGTACCAGCGTCGGCCAGTGCCATACCAAACACCGCCGTAATAGCGTCCGCCAATGCGATGCGCGCCAACTCCAACACCGACATGAACGCCCCTGCCGTGCACACCGACATGAGCCCCGCCGTGCACCCCGACATGGACGTTAACGTGCGTGCCGCCGTGCGCGACGTGCCCACCACCGTGCCCAGCATGACCGCCATGACCACCGTGGCCGCCGCCGTGACCACCGCCATGGCCACCGCCGTGACCACCACCATGGCCGCCGCCCTTGGCCTCCGCCGTGGTAGCGGTCGCGCCCAGCATCACAACCGACGCACCAATTGTGGCGATGCCATACACCCCGGCAAGGGCGCCAATGGCCAACGCGCTTGTCAACAACCTACTCGCTCTCATGATACATCCCCTTTCTGGAATGATCGGGTTACTGAACCTTTGGTAGCAGGCGCGCACCCGGTATAACCGTTCCATACCCGCTGGCAGCCCAGTCCGTTGCATGGATCGTACGGCGGTAGCGGTACGCCCCGGCAGATTAGCCAATTGCCACTGCAATGTGCTCCTATTCGATATTCAGAAATGTGACCCGCGGCACAACTGATTGATTTTCGTCAAACAGCCGGTCCGGTCTGCAGTTGGGCATCATTGAAGCGCCGAAACAGACATTCGCCGGACGTTGCCTATACGGCCACGTGGGTTTCCGCGCCGTTTTCTAATCGGCTATCAAAAACAGAGGAGGATTTTAGAAATATCAAGGTTGATGTGGACTTGCCCACCGTTTCGACCTAGCGTGAATTTCGAGTGGGGGGCGCCGGGTGGACGGGGTATTAAGTACGAAAGCGTGCAACGCGCTATTGATCTATCCCCGCTTCGAAGCGGATACGTTTTGGAATTATAAGCGCACCTCCGAAGTTTTCGGCGCAAAATATCCGGCCCCGCCGCTCGGGCTGATCACCCTCGCAGCGCTTCTGCCGCGCTCCTGGTCGATCCGGCTGGTCAACCGCAACACCGAAGAATTAACCGACGCCGACCTTGACTGGGCCGATCTGGTCCTGACCGGGGGCATGCTGCCGCAAGGCTTCGACATACTCGATGTCATCGATCTCTGCCGCGCCCGCGGCAAGCCTGTTGTCGTTGGCGGGCCCGGCGTAACATCGTCTCCAGAAAACTATCAGACCGCGAATTTTCTAGTCCTCGGCGAGGCGGAAGGAGTCATCGACCAATTCGTCGAAGCCTGGGAGTCGGGCGCGCGCGAAGGTGTGTTCAAGGCCGAGAAGTTTCAGGTCGACGTGACCAAGTCGCCGATCCCGCGCTTCGATCTCCTGAAATTCGATGATTACCTCCATGTCGGCGTGCAGTTCTCCCGGGGTTGCCCGTTTACTTGCGAGTTCTGCGACATCATCGAACTCTACGGTCGCGTCCCGCGCGCCAAAACCAACTCCCAGATGCTTGCCGAACTCGACGAACTTTACCGCCTCGGCTATCGCGGCCACGTTGATTTCGTCGACGACAACCTCATCGGCAATAAAAAGGCCGTGAAGGCATTTCTTCCGGAGCTCGCCAGGTGGCTCGAAGCGCATGATTATCCATTCGAGTTCACGACCGAAGCCTCGCTCAATCTCGCCGACGATCCGGAGCTCCTGCGGCTCTTGAACCGCGCCAAATTCGCCGGTGTCTTTGTCGGCATCGAGAGCCCCGACACCGCGACGCTGATTGCGATGCGCAAGAAGCAGAACACGCGGCGCAGCATTGCCCAGAGCATTCATAAGCTTTATGCCTCCGGTCTTTTTGTGATCGCCGGCTTCATCATCGGCTTCGACAGCGAAACCGAGTCGGCGGCGGAGGCCATGATCGAACTGATCGAGGAGGCGGCGATTCCGGTTTGCATGGTGGGACTTCTCTACGCGTTGCCAAACACGCAGCTCACCCGCCGGCTCGAAAAAGAGGGCCGAATGCATTCGCTCCCCGTGCGCGAGGACGTGAAAAGCGCGGACCAGTGCACGATGGGGCTGAACTTCGAGACACTGCGACCGCGGCGGGAGGTGCTTGCCGACTACGCTCGCATTTTGGAGCGCATCTACGATCCGGTCGCTTTTGCGGGCCGTGTCGAGCGTCTGGCGCGGATGCTCGGCAACTCCGGCGGCGAGCAGCAGACGAGCGCAGAAAATTCGCAGCACCGGCTCGCCAATCTCTATGCAATGCACCAGATCGCGGCCAATCTGCCCGAGCCGCGCGAAGTCTTCCGACGTACGCTGACCCGCTGCGTGGCGAGCAATGCAGGCTCGATCCGATGGATCGCAGGACAGATCGCGCTTTATCTGCACGCTGGGCCGTACTCGCGCGACGTTATCGGTCGCCTCGAAATCATGATGGCCGCACTCGAGCCGGCTGCCGTCGATCCGCGCCCGGTGGTCGAGCAGGTAAGCGCTGATCTTGCAATATGACGCGCCAGGACCACGAGTACCGGTCCGTTTCCGCGCTGCACGAGTGCATCGAGCACGCCTGACTACGATGCTCGACCTGAACGGATCTACTGCCGACGGTCGATGAACCGCGGCGCTTTCAGGCTGCGCTCGAATTCCGCCGCCAGGCTGCCGCGCTCAAGAACCTGCACCGCCGGCGAAATCTCGAATGTGCTTTTCACCGCATCCGCCACGCTCGCGCACGCGGTCGGCGGGTCGCAGGTGCCCTTGATCTCGATCAGCACGCGCAGGTTTTCCCGCTCGGTTTTGGTTTCCGTCTCCAGCACAGCCTGGAAATCCAGCACATCCGCATTGCGGAACATCATATCCTCGAATTCCGCATGATTGACGTTGACACCGCGCACCTTGAAGAAGCCGGTGGTGCGGTTGGCGTGCCTGATCACGGGAAACAGCTCCGCGAACGGGCCGATTCCGGCTGAGCGCGAGGCGAAGCTGACCAGATCGCCGGAGTTCCAGCGCAGGAACGGCGTCGCATGATTGGTCCACAACGGCGTGACACAGAGCGTGCCAATTTCACCCTCCGGGACTGTCGTGCCAGTTTCCGGATCAACCACCTCGATCACGTACATATCGGTCCAAATATGGATGCCGTCGTGCGCCGAATTCTCGGCGCCCATCAAGCCCGCCTCGCTCATGCCGAACACGTCGAAAACTTCCGCACCCCACATGCGCGAGAGCTTCTCGCGCTTGGCGGCCGACAAGGTTTCCGCTGAGCAAACGAGCTTGCGCACCGACGAAGCCGCGAGGTTTATGCCCTTCGTTTCCGCCAGATTGGCGAGGTGCAGGGCGAAGCTGCTCATGCCGATGAAAACGGTCGGCCGCAGCGTCTGGATCAGTTCGAGCTGCGCGACTGAGGGATAAGCATTGCCGGCGCCAACCCAAACCATGCCGACACCGAACATGCGCGCGCTGCGCGCCCACACCTGACCGGCCGGGTGAACGCCGAGCGGGAACGAGATGTGGCAAAGATCGCCGGGGCCGATGCCAATGCAGGGGAAAGAGCGCCCCCACGACAGCTCGGCATAACTCAAATCTTCCGCCGTGCGCGGATAAAACACCGGCTGGCCGGTCGAGCCCCCTGACCGCCAATATTCCGCGATCTGGTCGCCGGGAACTGCGCAGAACGCCTCAAGCATCTCGGCATGCGACAACCTGCGCAACGTGTCCTTGTCGAGGATCGGAATCTTTTGCCATTCGTTGGGGTCGTCCAGCTTTTCCCCATCGATGCCGGCGAGCCTGTCACGATACCAGGGCACGGTTTTGGCGAGCGCAAACGCCTTCTTCTTCCGCTCGCTTTGAATCCGCTCGATGTCGAGACGCGAAGCCGGAAGCGGCAGGGGAACGGTCATGGATGCAGGCTTCCCCTTTGCTCAAGCGCCGGCGTCGCCCTTGAGATATTGATTGACCGATTCCGCCGACGATCGGATCCCGGCGAATAGATTTTAATGGTACATTTCACTATTATTCCAATCAATCGATTGCGCACGGATAGCTCGGCCTCGACGGCAGCGTCGGTCGACAAGAATTTGTGGCGCGCTCAACGGATGAAGGAGATAGCGGCATGAAAATCGTGGTCGTTGGCGGCGGTCCCGGCGGCCTCTATTTCGCGTTACTGATGAAAAAGCGATACCCGCAACACGACATTGCAGTCTATGAGCGCAACCAGCCGGACGATACTTTCGGCTTCGGCGTCGTGTTTTCCGATGAGACACTCGACAATCTCATGGATTATGACGCGTCATCCTACCGGGCCATTACCCGCGAATTCTCCTATTGGGACGAAATCGACTTTCACTTCCATGGCGAGACGGTGCGATCGACCGGACATGGTTTCTGCGGCACCGAACGTCGCACCCTGCTGACGGTGCTGCATGCGCGCTGCCGGGAGCTTGGCGTCAAGCTTCACTTCGGGCGGGACGTCACCGACCTCGACGATTTCAAGGATGCCGACCTGATCGTGGCGGCGGACGGCATCAACAGCTTCATCCGCGAACGCTACAAGGCGCATTTCCAGCCGGAGATCGAGCTGCGGCGTAACCACTTCATCTGGCTCGGCACCAGCGCGCCGACGCCTGCGTTTTCCTTTCACTTCGCGACCAACGAGTTCGGCATCTGGGACCTGTGCACCTATCAGTACAAGCAAAACATGTGCACCTGGGTGATCGAGGCGCCCGATGCGACCTGGGCCAAAGCAGAGCCGGTGATCGGAGAATGGAGCGAAAAGGAGACAGTCGCCTACCTTGAGAACATGTGGGCGCATCTTCTCAAAGGCCATAAGCTCGTCGGCAATCGTTCGTACTGGCGGCGCTTTCCGGTCATCCGCAACAAGAACTGGTACTACAAGAACATCGTTCTTCTGGGCGACGCGCTGCACACCGCTCACTTTTCGATCGGGTCCGGCACCAAGCTCGCAATGGAGGATGCGATCAATCTTTACAATGCGTTTGATGCAGCGGACTCGGTAAAGGACGCGCTCGCACGCTTTCAAGGTTCGCGGCTTGAGGACGTCGAGAAGACCCAATACGCGGCCAACATCAGCGCGCTATGGACCGAGAACCCGGCACGCTATTGGGGCATGGACCCGATCCAGGCCTGTTTCAGCATGCTGTCGCGCGCCAAGGCGGTGACGTACGAGAACCTGCGCATGCGCGATCCGCAATTCGTCGATAACGTGCAGACGTGGTTTGCGGACAAAGTGCGCGCTGAAGGCTTCGACGTTCCGGTCGAAAATCCGCCGCCGCCGATGTTCACGCCCTTCAAGATCGGGCAGATGACCGTCACCAATCGGGTCGTGGTCTCTCCGATGAACATGTATTCGGCGGAGCCCGGCGGCATCCCGGGCGATTTTCATCTCGTTCACCTCGGTCATTTCGGTATGGGGGGCGCCGGTCTGGTGTTTGCCGAAATGACGGCAGTTTCAGAGCAGGGGCGCATCACGCCGGGATGTCCGGGGATTTATACCGCGCAACAAATCGCCGCCTGGAAACGCATCGCCGATTTCATCCACCGGCAGAGCCAGGCAAAATTCTCTCTGCAGCTCGGTCATTCCGGCCGCAAGGGTTCCACGCGCCTCGGCTGGGAAGGAATGGATCATCCGCTACCCGACGGCAACTGGGAACTCGTCGCCGCCTCGCCGCTGGCGTTTCACGAATTCATGCACGTGCCGCGCGAGATCACACGCGACGACATGGACCGTGTTCACAACGACTATGCGCGCGCCGCGATGAATGCGGACAAGGCCGACTTCGACATGATCGAACTGCATTGCGGACACGGCTATCTGCTGTCCGGTTTCATCTCGCCGCTCAGCAATGAGCGCACCGATGAATACGGCGGCAGCCTGGAAAACCGCATGCGCTTCCCGTTGGAAGTGTTCGATACCGTGCGGGCGCATTGGCCAACCCACAAGCCGATGTCCGTGCGCATCTCAGCAACCGACTGGACGCCGCGGGGGCTCACGCCGGAGGACGGCCTGAAAGTTGCGGCGATGTTCAGGAGCCACGGCGCCGACATCATCGACGTATCGGCGGGCATGACCTCGCGCTGGGCGAACCCGGTTTATGGCCGCATGTTCCAGACGCCGTTTTCCGAGATGATCCGCAATGAAGTTGGCGTACCGACAATCGCCGTCGGCAACATCACAACGGCCGACCAGGTCAATACCATCATCGCCGCCGGGCGCGCCGACTTGTGCGCGTTGGCGCGGCCGCATCTGACCAATCCGCACTTCACGCTCGTTGCTTCCGCCGAATACGGCTACGAACAACAATTTTGGCCGCTACCTTATCTCGCCGGAAAGGATCAGGCGTTTCGGCTCTATCAGCGTCAACAGGCAGAATTGCAGGCGTTGCGCCTGGCGGCCAAGCCGTCAAGCCATGATCAGCGCCGGGAACTGAAACAAGCCGCCGAATAGGGCGGCGCCGGCTCGGCGAAACTTTGGGCCAGACGTCCAACCGTCCGCCGCCCGATGCTGAGCGGCCACGACGGCGAACTCCCCTACGTCCGTTCTGTGTCCGAGCGCATCACTCTGAAATAATGTTCGGCGTACTGATAGTAGTTCTCTGCGGCGACCGTATTGCCGCTCTGGGTCTCAGCGCGGGCGAGCGCGAGATACCGTTCATAGTTTCGCTGCGCATTTTGTGAGCCCTTCGGCTCGGGGCGAGCGGCATTTGATATCCACCGCCTCGAGCGTGCAGCGGATGAGGCTGCCGGTCTGGGTTGGCGCACGCTCATTATCGTATTTGGGCCATTTTGATGGCTCACTCCTTGATGGCCGTGGGTAATGCTCAATGCGGAATGATCGCAATTCTGGCGTCTGATCGGTTTAGTTGTCGTGGCTAATATCTGCCGACTGCACGCCACATAGATCAATCAGGCATCTGCCATAGCACAAAAGGCATGAATCCTATTGTTCTTTATCGCCGGGACACTCATATAGGCCTAACCTTGCCAACTGATCCAAAGAACTGCCCAAAATACGGCGACGTGCCGAAGTCTCCGTTTCGCCAACGGCAGGCATGGTGTCTGTCGGCAGGCCAAACTTCAAAGATCGACGCTGGTTCGTACCGAGAGTGCCGTCGGCGCCTTAATGCTGTATATCCTGCGCCAGCTGCCCTGGCGCGTCTTGCTGGTTCTTCGAACAACTATAAACGCCACTCTGGATAAACATGTCGGTCTGAGAATCTCTGTCAACGGCATGGCCCGCGCACCCTAGAGTTTGGAATTTCATGGCAAGCAAGATCAAGGCGACAGTGCAAAAGGAAGAGCTGCTCGAGAAAGCAGGTCCCGAGACCCCGCTGCTCGATCTTCTCGACGCGGCTGTCAAGAAGTTCATGCGTAGCGCAAAGAAGCGCGGCTACGTCACCCACGAACAGATCAGCGCGTTGCTGTCTTCCGAGGAAGTCAAGTCCGAGCAGATCGAGGACATCCTGGCAAAGTTTAGCGAGATGGGCATCAACGTGATCGAGACCCACGAGGCCGAGCCCGAGGAAGAGGCGGCGACGCGCGAGGAGCCGGAGGAGGACGAGGAAGACGAGAGCGAGAACGAACTGGTCGAGGTCCAGCAAAGGTCAGTTCCGGCCAAGTCTGCGGCCAAGGCGCCCGCTGAGCGCACCGCTGACCCCGTGCGCATGTATCTCCGCGAAATGGGCTCGCTGGAGCTTCTTTCGCGCGAGGGCGAGATCGCCATCGCCAAGCGCATCGAGGCCGGCCGCGAGGCCATGATCGCGGGGCTCTGCGAAAGCCCGCTCACCTTTCAGGCCATCATTATCTGGCGGGACGAGCTCAACGAGGGCAAGGCCGCCCTGCGCGACATCATCGACCTCGAAGCCACTTATGCCGGTCCGGACGCCAAGGCGATGCCGGGGGGGCCGGTGATCGGCCCCGACGGCCCATTGGGCGTGCCGGACCAACCCGGGCAGCCGCCGCGGATCCCGGCGCCCGCTACCGTGCCCGCGACCGCCACTGGCTCGTTCAAGCCCGCTGGCGATTCCAACGAGGGCGAGGAGACCGCCGCCGATCAGGCGAACAGCGAGAACGACCTCGACGAAGACGACATGGAGAATTGGCTCTCGGTCGCCGCAATCGAGGCGGAGCTCAAGCCTAAGGTGATCGAGACCTTCGACACCGTTGCCGGTGCCTACCAGCGGCTGCGCCGCCTGCAGGAACAGGACATCCAATTCCAGCTCAACAGCCAATCGCTCTCTCCGGCGCAAGAGCGCAAGTATAAGAAGCTGAGGGACGAGATCGTCGGTGAAGTAAAGTCGCTGCGGCTGAACCAGGCCCGTATCGACGCGCTGGTCGAGCAGCTCTATGACATCAACAAGCGCCTGGTCGGCTACGAAGGCCGCCTGATGCGGCTCGCCGAGAGCCACGGCGTTTCGCGCGACGACTTCCTCAAAGCCTATTTGGGTTCGGAACTCGACCCGCTCTGGCTCAATCAGGTGGCAAAGCTGTCGGGGAAAGGTTGGAAGAGCTTCGTCGGCAAAGACGCGGCCAAGATCCAGTCGCACCGCCAAGAGATCCACGCACTCGCCGGTGAGACCGGGCTCGAGATCGGCGAGTTTCGCAAGATCGTGCACATGGTGCAGGACGGCGACCGTGAGGGGCGCCAAGCCAAGAAGGAGATGGTGGAGGCGAACCTGCGTCTCGTCATTTCGATCGCAAAAAAATATACCAACCGCGGCCTGCAGTTCCTCGACCTGATCCAGGAAGGCAACATTGGTCTGATGAAGGCGGTAGACAAGTTCGAGTACCGCCGCGGCTACAAGTTTGCGACCTACGCCACCTGGTGGATCCGGCAGGCGGTCAGCCGCTCGCTTGCCGATCAGTCGCGGACCATCCGCGTGCCGGTGCACATGATCGAAAGCGTCAACAAGATCGTCAGGACCAGCCGGCAGATGCTCAGCGTGATGGGCCGTGAGCCAACGCCGGAAGAACTCGCCGAGAAGCTCCACATGCCGCTCGAAAAGGTGCGGAAGACTCTTAAGATCGCCAAGGAGCCGCTTTCGCTTGAGACGCCGATCGGTACCGAAGATGATTCCCATCTTGGCGACCTGATCGAGGACAAGAACGCCATCCTGCCAATCGACGCTGCAATCCAGTCCAACCTGCGCGAGACCACAACGCGCATGCTCGCTTCACTGACGCCCCGCGAGGAGCGCATCATACGCATGCGCTTTGGCCTCGGCATGAACAGCGACCACACGCTGGAGGAAGTTGGCCAACAGTTCCTGGTGACGCGCGAGCGCATCCGTCAGATCGAGGCCAAGGCGCTGCGGAAGCTCAAGCATCCCAGCCGATCAAGAGAACTCAGAAGCTTTCTCGATAGCTGAAGCGCCGAATGAAACCGCGCGGAGAGCGCGGCTTCCGCGCCACGTCGGAATCCGACTTCAAGGCGGCGGGATCGATAAAGTTGTCTCTAAACTCAGAGGGGAGGCGCGCCGAAGCCCCCCAATTCAGTGCGCGCAACTCGGCGTCAGCGCTGAACCTTTAGATTCTCCGCCGACGTCTTACCCTTGTTGGCGACTTCTTCGTATTCAACAACTTGCCCCTCATTCAAACCACTGAGGCCGGCCTTCTCGACGGCCGAAATATGCACGAATACATCTCTCCCGCCGCCGCCCTGCGGCTGGATAAATCCATAGCCTTTTTGCGCGTTGAACCACTTTACGGTGCCTTTAGCCATTTCCTGATCTCCACAGTGATATTGAGAGGATAGCTGCTCCGTATGGGATTTCCAATGGGCTTTGACCTCCCCGATAAAGATCTCCCATCACAAAGTCTTTTGCTTCGCGCCGCATTCCTTGCAGGTGTACGGCACGCGAATCCGTCCTGGAGGCGCCGAGACGCGATTTGGCGCTCCGCACTTTCCACATTTGGCCTCAATACGAGTTTGGCCCTGCTTGATGGTGACGGTCTTCCGCTCCAACGCCTCTTTAACCAGACGTTCGGTTTCGTCGCGCATCGTTTGTTTTGACATGTCACGCCTTCTGGTTTCTGCACCCCGGGTTCTGCTTGCGGCCGGTGATTTCCGCAATGCAGCTTTTGGGTTCAGTCATCACCGTCGCCTCTGAACTTCTCAATTTCCAAGCACAGCCTAACCCGATGCTTTTGAACCTTTCGCGACACGCCGGCTGACCGCCGGAATAACCGATGGTTGGTGGCAGCCCTGTCGGCTGCCACCAATTTGAATTCACTTGCCAGGCGGCTTGTAGGCAGCACGAAGCTGACTTGCCTTTTGCCGAACGTGAGTCACCTCATCCTGCGTCATCAGACGGGTGAGCTTCACATTGTGTAAGGCACCGCTCTCTACTGTGACGCCAGAAATCGCCGCGGCCGAAGCGGGGTCTGGTACATCGAAGATCACCATCACGCTGGGTCCATCAGCGGCGAAGCTATACATCGAGATCAATTTCCCGCCGGCGGCTTCAATCACTTTTTTCGCCGCTTCATAGCGATTGGTTGTGGGGTTTTCCATCATTCCCTTGAGAGCTTGTGGTGTGTATTGCCCTGTGAAACAGAAATGCATGGCGATTTCCTCCGTTAGTGTAGTTCAATCAACCAGGCTTTATCGCTCCTTCCTGCGGTTCGCCCCGATGTCGAGAGACCGAATTGCAACCATGGGAGCGACGCTATCTTTCTATCATTGCACGCCCCCATTCGCCACCGGCTAAGGCCATCGTTCTCCAGCCTTGTGGCGTCCGATCCGATGGGATTGGAAAGGCGGCGCGATGCCGAATTAAAAGGTGGCGAACAAAGCCCGTCAGACCGAGAGGCTAAAACTATCAAACCTATTGATACGAAGCTTTGTGAGCAAAGAAACCGCGAGCAAAGTCTGCAATGAGCTTGGTAGCGGAGGACGGATTTGAACCGCCGACACGCGGATTATGATTCCGCTGCTCTAACCAACTGAGCTACTCCGCCAAACCGTTAAAGTTTTGCAAGCCGGTTGGGGCGACATTTAGGCTAGTTCAGGGGCGTTTCCAAGAGGCAAGTCTGAAGCGGATCAGGCCTGTGCTGCACCTGCCGCCACAGCAAATGGCTCGCTCGCGCGGTTGCCCAGGCGGGCGAAGCGGATCAGCGAGAAGTGGCCGAGCGGCGGCATGGTGCGCCGTTCGACAACACGCACACCGCCGTGCCGCGCGGCCCATTGCGCCAGGCGGTCCCAGCGGAATTCTGGGCGCCAGCCGAGCCGGCGCGCGAGCGGCGCGAACCCCTGTTCAAACGACGACCGTATGCCATCCTCCGCGCCGAGATGATTGACCAGAACGATCTCGCCGCCCGGTCTCACGACGCGCACAAACTCGTCGAGTGTCGCCTCGGGATCCGGCACAGTGGTGATGACATACTGCGCGACGACAACATCGAAAACGCCATCGCGGAAGCCGAGATGCTGCGCATCCATCACTGCGAGCCCGTCGACATTGGTCAGGCGATGCTCGGCCGCCCTCGCCCTCGCCTTACGCAGCATTGGTGCGGAAAGGTCGACGCCGGTGATGCGGTTGGTCCGCGAATACTCGGGCAGCGACAGGCCGGTGCCGACGCCGACTTCAAGAATATGTCCGCCGGTGTGCTCGGCGGCGGCGATCGAAGCCTTGCGGCCGCGATCGAACACCGCGCCGAACACCAGATCGTAGATTGGTGCCCAGCGCGCATAAGCCTTGGCGACCGTGTCCTTATCGAGTTCCGCCGCCATCACGCCCGCCGTCGCGGCGCCCCTGCCGCGTGACCGTCAATGCGCCGTAGCCAAATCCACCCGAAGCGATTCCTTCGCCCTCGGCGCCGCAACTGTGCTGGCAATAATGCCACCGCCTAACACCCGCGCTTGACCCTCCGCGGCGTCGTAAAAGGCGCAAGCTTGGCCAGGCGATACGCCGTCCTCGCTCGCGATCAACTCAACATCGATGCCGCCGTCGGCGCCCTCGCGCAGCCACGCAGCTTGAGGCGGCCGGGTCGAACGAACTTTGACAAAGACCTCAGGGTGAGTTTGCAGCGCCTGTTCGATCGTCCCGTCGCCCAGCCAATTGATATCGCGCAGCCGGATGCGGCTGGTGCGGAGCGCGTCGCGTGGCCCCACCACGACGCGGCGCGAGGCCGCGTCGAGACGCACGACATAAAGCGGAGCGCCGGTCGCAATGCCGAGCCCGCGCCGTTGTCCAACAGTAAAATGAATGATCCCCTCATGGCGGCCAATGACGCGCCCCTCGAGATCGATGATTTCGCCCGGCGCGGCAGCTCCCGGCCGAAGTCGCTCGATCACATCAGCATAGTGTCCGCTCGGCACAAAACAGATGTCCTGGCTGTCCTCCTTGTCGGCGACCGACAGGCCGAAGCGCCGCGCCAGCTCCCGGGTCTCTGCCTTGGTCTGCTCGCCAAGGGGAAAGCGCAGCAGATCGAGTTGAGCGCCCGTGGTCGCCGACAAAAAATAGCTCTGGTCGCGCTCGGCCTCGCGCGCGCGATAGAGCGCGCGGCCGCCGCCCGGCAACGCGCGTGACGCGACGTAGTGGCCCGTCGCCAGAACTTTGGCGCCAAGCTCGCGCGCAGTACCCAGAAGGTCCTGAAACTTGATCGACTGATTGCATTCGAGGCAGGGCACCGGCGTCTCGCCGGCAACATAACTATCCGCGAACCGGTCGATTACCGCCTCCTTGAAGCGGCTCTCATAGTCGAGCACATAGTGAGGAATGCCGATACGTTCGGCGACCGCACGCGCATCGTGAATATCGCGGCCGGCGCAACAGGCGCCCTTGCGATGGGTAGCCGCGCCGTGATCGTAGAGTTGCAGGGTGATTCCAACCACATCATAGCCGACATCGGCTAACAGCGCCGCCGTAACGGACGAATCGACGCCGCCCGACATGGCGACGACCACGCGGGTGCCCGACGGCTCACCTTCGATGTCGAGACTGTTCAACATGGTAGGGCGGCCGACTCCTTCCGGTACACTGCTTACGGCCATGGTTCAGCATGCGCCTCGGCTGCGCACTACTATAAGCGCGGGTTGCGCGCTCCGCCACGGGCGAGGTAGCGAAGCCTCGCTTCGATCACACGGCAGAACTTGCCTAGGGCGCGCAGAGCCTGCCGCATGACGGTCCGGCCGATTTTTCCTATCTATTTGAAGTTAAGAGACTTTTCTGACCGGACATGCTTGGCCCAGCCGTTGCAGGCGATTGCTCGGATCATCTCGACGGCAGGGGTTTCGCAGTGCCGAGTATAGTGTCAGACGTCAGTGCCACGCTGGTCGCGCCGCCGCAATGGTCGCAAGGACCAACGCAAACACAGCAGAGCGACGGCCAGCCGTTTGCGGCGTTGCTTGACGCTACGACCGCCACGCCGGCTCCAACGACGCCGCCGGCAAATCCGCCGCCGCAATCCCAGAGTCAAGCGCCCACGCAATCCGACAACCCGGCGCCAGCGTCGGCAGCTGGGAACGCTCAGAACTCTGGTTCATCTGCTTCCCAGCCGAGCGACAACGCCGGCGCCGCATCCAACTCAAACTCCTTAAGCGCGCCCTCAAATCCACCGGCTGCCGTTAGCACGCGGTCTGGCCCGAGCGCTGGCTCGGATACTACAGTGCGAACAGCCGGCGGCCAAGCTGCAGCGCAAACCGCCGGTGCCAATACTCCAGCGGGAACAAAGGGCAGCAGCCCCAAAGCACACGCTAGCGCGACCTCCAACATCCTGACCGCGACAGGGGGTGACGTCGGGCCTCAGTCCGCACAAAACATGCCGGCGAATGCAAACGCAGCAAGCGGCGGGAACCGCCAAGCCGTTGCCACGGCCACAGCTACGGCCACGACGAACAACGCCACCAATGGCACTGGTACAGCCGCGGCCACCGCAAACGACTCCGTTACCCCTGCGCCGGCGAATGGCAATCCTGCCCCGGTCCAACAGACCGCGCCACCCGCGCCGGCAACGAAAACGCCCCCGACCGCTAGCAAATCTGACGGCAGCAAAGACAGCGATGCGACGGATGCGACCGCCACGGCCGCAATCCCGGCTACGCCAATCGCGGCGCAGGCGGCAGCTAATCCAACGCAACCGGTGGCAGCGGCGATTGCCGTCGCCCCTTCGGGAAACACTGCGCCGCCGCCGGTCAACGGTGCTGCAGCGAACGTGACTGTCGGCGACCAAACCAAAGCGCGCCCGAAGCTGACCCTCACGGCTCAGGCCGCGAACCAGGATGCGTCCGCGCCGCAAGACGCGACGGACGCCGGTGCGGCCAAGGAAACGCCTTCAACCAGCCCGGTCGACAACACCGCGAGTGCTACGGCGAGTTCAACCCAAGAAACGACCAAACCGCAAGGCGCGCAGAGCCGTTCCGAGCAGCAGCAACCTACACAAACGGCCAACGACACCACCACAACGGTGCAGACTCCCAGCCCGGTGCCCGCGAATTCCGATCATACGGCGGCGCAGATCGCACAGACCTCCTCGGCGTCGACATCTCAAAACGCGACCAGCGCACCGGCTGCTCAAGGCCACGAGGCCGCGAAGTCCAACGGCGTTGACGGTTTGCCGAATTTCGATTTCTCCGTATCGGCCGCAACCGCGTCATCGGCTACCGCGGCCAGCGCGCCTTCCAGCAACGCTTCCGCCAGTGCAGTTCCGATCGCCGGGCTCGCAGTAGCGATCGCCGCGCGCGCACATGCGGGCTCCAACCAATTCGATATCAGTCTCTCTCCTCCCGAACTCGGCCGCATCGACGTCCAGCTAAGCGTCGATGGCAACGGCCATGCCACGACGCACATGACCGTCGATCGCCCGGAAACGCTGCAACTCCTACAAAGCCAACAACCGCAATTGCAAAATGCACTGGAACAGGCGGGACTGAGGACGGCCGATAACGGCCTCCAGTTCACCCTGCGCGATCAGTCCTTTACCGGGCAGAACAACGGCTCCGGCTCACGACCGGCGCCGACCCAGCTTGTCATTCCCGACCCGCAACTCGCCCCTGTCGCCGCGACACAGATTTACACGCGTATGGGCCTCGGTGGCGGGGTCGACATCCGGGTTTGAAGGGCACTCGCATAACAAAGGGCCAGGGTCATGAGCACTCTCTCTAACGCGATCAATTCCACTGCAGCGTCAGCGGCATCCCAGATTGGGACGACTGCTTCAAACGCGCTGTCCTCGCTCACCGGCACGACGCCGAGCACAACGTCGACCGGCACGACTTCCTCCACCGGCTCCACAGTGCCGATCGGGTCGCAATCGATCGCCGGCAACTTCGATACCTTTCTGCAGCTCCTGACCACACAGCTGCAGAACCAGGACCCGCTGTCCCCGCTCGACACCACCCAATTCACCCAGCAGCTCGTCGAGTTCGCGTCGGTCGAACAGCAGGTCAACATGAATACCAACCTGCAGACATTGATCTCGATGCAGCAGACCTCGGAGGCAACGTCTGCGCTGCAGCTCGTCGGCAACACCGTCACCGTCAACGGCAACGCCGCGGCACTCTCCAACGCAACCAACAGCCCCGCCACGTGGAGCATTAACGCCTCTGGCCCAGGCACGGGCACGGTCACGATCACGAGTTCGGCAGGAACGACGGCATACACCGGAACGGTGGCGGTCAATGCAGGGACGCAAAGCTACACCTGGAATGGTGTCGGCAGCAGCGGCCAAACCTGGCCGGATGGGACCTATACCATGACGATCAGCGCCACTGGCGCCAACGGTCAGCCTGTCACCACAACCACGCAGGTGCAGGGCGTCGTCACTGCCGTGAACATCAACCAGAATCCGCCGACGCTCACGGTCAGCGGACAAAACGTGCCGATCAGCCAGATCCAATCCCTCAGCAACGGCACGCTCAGCAATCTTAGCAGCGGCATCAGCAGTCTCAACAGCAGCATCACCAGCCTGATCCAGAAGCTGTAGCAGCGCCGGCGTGATTGCGCCGCCGCGCACAGCCACGGCCGCCGGTGACAACGCCGGCGTTGCCGAACGCGGCATCATTGCCGGTTCCAAAAGCTACGGTGAATAGTGCGTTCGCTTAGGCAAATTTTAAGCCGCCGTGGGTAATGTCCAGGCCTGCTGTGTTGAGTTCGTGAGAGAGTTCCTATGACCGAACCCCATCGCCCGAGGGTCAAGTATGTCATCGGGCCGGACGGTTCGCCCCTGACGATCGCTGATTTACCGGCGCCGGGAACGAAGCGTTGGGTGATTCGCCGCAAGGCTGAAGTGGTCGCCGCGGTTCGCGGGGGACTTCTTTCGCTTGAAGAGGCGTGCAGCCGTTACACGTTGACGGTCGAAGAGTTTCTCTCCTGGCAATATTCGATCGACCAGCACGGCCTCGCGGGACTGCGCACGACCCGTATCCAGCAGTATCGCCAGTAACGCGCAGTTAGGCGACCTTACCGATTCATCAACGCCGGCGGGACGCCGGCGTTTTGATTCGCGCGAGTGACGCAACACTAAGTTTATCCGCGCTCAGCCGGCGCCTATTAACTCGCCGCTAACCATCAACCGGGCAAATCTTGCCGGGTGAGACGCGACAGCGTTGCTCACCGGAGATCAAGCGCGGTGCAAGGTTTGCTTGAGTTCGTCAAGACGATTGGCGCATCACGCATTGCCGCCATGGGCGCCGTCACGATCGCGCTCGTTGGCTTTTTTGCCTTCGTCATCCTGCGCGTGACGTCGCCGCAGATGACGCCGCTGTTCACCGACCTCAACTACGATGACTCCGCCGCCATCGTGAAGGAGCTCGAGCGGCAGGGCATCCCCTACGAACTGCGTAACGACGGCAACATCGTCATGGTCCCGAATGATCGGGTCGCCCGCTTGCGGATGGCGCTCGCGGGCAATGGCCTGCCCAAGGGCGGCGGCGTCGGTTACGAGATTTTCGACAAATCGGACGTGCTCGGCACGACCAGCTTTGTGCAGAACCTCAACAATCTGCGCGCTCTTGAGGGAGAGCTGTCACGCACGATTCGCGCCCTCGACCGGGTACAGGCGGCCCGCGTCCACCTGGTGATGCCGGAGCGGCCGCTGTTCTCACGCGACAAGGTCGAGCCATCCGCTTCCATCGTTCTGAAGGTCCGCGGCACGCTCGAGCCGCAGCAGGTGCGCGCCATCCGTCACCTGGTGGCCTCCGCCGTCAACGGCCTAAAGCCGCAGCGGGTTTCGATCGTTGACGAGGCGGGCCATCTCCTGGCGGACGGCGCCAGCGACGATGTCAACGGCGGCGAAGTGACCGCCGATGAACGGCGCATGGCGTTCGAGAAGCGGCTGCGCGAACAGGTTGAGGCGATCGTCTCTTCCGTCGTAGGGCCCGGCCGCGCGCGCGTCGAAGTAAGCGCCGATTTCGACTTCAACCGCATCACTCAGACGTCAGACAAGTACGATCCCGACGGGCGCGTCGTGCGTTCAAGCCAGACGCGTGAAGAAACATCGGCAACCAACGACAACCGCGAGAACCAGGTCACCGTCGGCAATGAGCTGCCCGGCGGCGGCAATCAACAGCGCCAGCAGCCCGCGGCGGCTCCCGAAGCCAACGCGACACCGCGCGACCAGAGCCGGAAATCAGAGGAAATCGTCAATTACGAGATTTCGAAGACAACCAAGACCGAGGTGATCGAAGGCGGCCACGTTAGTCGCATCTCGCTCGCGGTACTGGTTGACGGCAGCTACAGCAAAAACGCCAAGGGCGAAGTTACCTACCAGCCGCGGAGCAAGGAAGAAATCGATCAGATAACGGCGCTGGTGCGCACTGCGATCGGTTTCGACCAGAAACGCGGCGATCAAGTCGAGGTCGTCAATCTGCGCTTTGCCGAGATGCCGGCAACTCCGATTACCGAGCCCAGCGGCTGGCTCGCCGCGCTGCAGTTCACCAAAGACGACATCATGCGCGCGATCGAAATGGCGGTCATGGGACTGCTGGGCCTGGTCGTTATGCTGATGGTTGTGCGTCCGCTGGTCCGCCGCATCCTTGCGCCAGAGGGACCAGCGCCGCTGGCGCTTCCTGCCGGTGGTGGAGGTCAGGAGGCGAATCCGATGACAGCAGGGACCGGGATAGAGGCACCCGCGCCGGAGCCTAGTCAGACCGCCAAGATGATCGACATCGCCCAGGTCCAGGGCCAAGTCCATGCGCAATCGGTGCAAAAGGTCGGCGAACTTGCCGACAAAAACCCAAACGAAGCCGTCTCCATCATACGTCAGTGGATGAATGACAACGCCGCCGCCTGATCGATTGAGCCATGCCCTCAAACTATGAACACCTGGAGTCCGGCCGCCGGGAGCTCACCAGCCCCCTGAGCAGTCTCGGCGGCCAATCCGGCGCCCCGGCCGAGGCGCGAAAGCTCACCGGCCCGCAACGCGCGGCCGTCCTCATGCTCGCGCTCGGCGAACACTATGGCGCCAAGATTTGGAGTCTGCTCGACGACGACGAACTGCGCGAAATTTCTATCGTGATGTCCACGATCGGGATCATCCAGGCCGAGCAGGTAGAAAATCTGCTGCTCGACTTTGTGTCACGCATGTCGGCCTCCGGCGCACTGATGGGCACCTATGACGCAACCGAGCGCCTGCTGCAGCAATATCTGCCGCCCGAACGGGTCGGCAACATCATGGACGAGATCCGCGGTCCCGCCGGCCGCAATATGTGGGAGAAGCTCTCCAACGTCCAGGAGGAAGTGCTCGCCAACTATCTGAAGAACGAATATCCGCAGACCGTCGCCGTCGTGCTTTCGAAGATTGGACCCGACCATGCGGCGCGTGTGCTCGCGATTTTGCCCGAGGAGCTGGCGCTGGACGTCGTCAACCGCATGCTGCGGATGGAGGCCGTCCAGAAGGAGGTGCTGGAGCGCGTCGAAACGACCTTGCGCACGGAATTCATGTCGAATCTCTCGCAGACACGCAGGCGCGATGCTCACGAGGTGATGGCCGAGATCTTCAACAACTTCGATCGGCAAACCGAGACGCGTTTCCTCACGGCGCTCGAAGAGGACAACCGCGAGAGCGCCGAGCGCATCAAGACCTTGATGTTTACGTTTGACGATCTGATAAAGCTCGACCCCGCTTCGGCACAGACGCTGATGCGTCATATCGAGAAGGACAAGCTCGCGATCGCACTTAAGGGCGCCGCCGAGCCGGTTCGCCAGTTTTTTCTGTCCAATATGTCGGGACGCGCCGCCAAGATGCTGGCGGACGATATGACGGCCATGGGCCCGGTGCGACTGCGCGAAGTCGACGATGCCCAGGTGCTTCTTGTCAATCTCGCCAAAGATCTGGCGGCCAAGGGCGAGATCGTCATCTCCAAGACGCGCGGCGAAGAAGAGCTGATCTACTGAGAAACCAACAATGAGCGCGCCAGCCAAATTCCTGTTTGATGTTGATTTTGCCCCCGGCGCCGAGCAGGTGCCTACGATCACACTCGGCGAACACGAGATGAAGCTCGCCGAGGTGGAAACCGCTGCTCACCGTCGAGGTTATGCCGAGGCGCAAAACGACGCTGCCGTCGCCGCCGGCCGCCGCATCGCCGAAGCCCTTGAACGGATCGCGACGAGCTTCGGCCAGGCGACCACCGAGTTGCGCACAATCGAAGCGCGGCTCGAAAGCGAGGCTGTCGAGGTCGCGGTCGCGGTGGCCCGCAAGCTTGCGTCGGCTTTGATCGGGCGCGAGCCATTCGCCGAAATCGCGGCGCTCGCGAGCGGTTGCTTCCGCGAGCTGGTGGCATCCCCTCACATCGTGATCCGGGTCAACGACGCGCTCTACGCCGAAGCGCGGGAGAAGCTCGACGATATAGCTCGGGCGCATGGTTTCGAAGGCCGCCTGGTGGTGCTCGGCGAGCCAAGCGTCGCCATGAGCGACTGCAGAATCGAATGGGCGGATGGCGGTATCAACCGCGACATAGCCGC
>Ga0335085_10003235_pt1 | contig 28630 bp, 31 predicted proteins | sample Lox_Sample_45_FD_206712 | JGI IMG/M metagenome (GOLD analysis project Ga0335085, IMG submission 206712) | Soil microbial communities from Loxahatchee National Wildlife Refuge, Florida, United States - Lox_Sample_4.5 | ecosystem: Environmental > Terrestrial > Soil > Wetlands | place: USA... | reverse complement strand
GGGCGAGCCGGCCGGGTGGATGAAGTTCCCACCGGATTTCGCCGCCGGGAACTCGCCCCGCGCCGACCTGGGGGTGCGAAGGCCCTCGGCGTGCAGCTTGACCGTGGTGTCGAGGCCGACGACCGAGGTCACGTACTTGGCGATCGTCGCCGGAACCCGGAGCGCACCCGTGCGCGCCCGGCCGATCTTCCCGTTGGCAAGCTTGTAGCGATCCAGGCCCGTCCGGAAGGCACCCTCGACCTGGTTCGCGGAGCCCTTGAAGTCGATGATCATGCCGTCGCGGGCCACACTGGTCACGGCGAGCCCTTCGCGCTGAAGCTGCGACTTGACGGCTGCGATGCCGGCAGGAGTCGGACCGAAGCGCGCCGCGAACGTGCCGGGGGTGAGGTACTGGTGGAAGAGCGCAGAGTGCTTGTCGGTCACCTGCGAGATGAAGCGCGTCAAGGCAGCGTCGTCTCGCGGCTGCAGCACGACCGCGCCTGAGACGGTCGCCGACGGCGAGACCGCGCCGAGCTGCTGCGCCCCCTTGGGCAGCTGAGGCTTGGGTGCCACGATCCTCGTCCCTGCCGGTGCGGCGGCGCCTGCCCCCGCGGCCGGGATCACGAAGCACACCAATGCCAAGAGCGGCACTGCCACGAGCGCTCGCCGGCCAGCAAACCACTTCATGCAGATCCTCCTATCGCACGGCAACTGCCGCCCCCCGAGGTGCGGCCCCAATCCCATACCGACCTATCGCACAAGGCAGCTTCGATGTCAACTCAGACGTTTCCTTGTTGTCGCCGGTTTGCGGCGCTAGCGATGCCCGAAGTGATGGGCGCGCGGGAGGGCGGCGTGGACGTCGGCGCCGTCGGTCAGCGAGCGGGCGAGCGGCGCGAGCGAGACGAGCTCGCGCACGAGGACGTTCCGGTTGCGGTCCGCGTGCTCGTAGCGGCCGCGGACGAGCAGGAGCGGCTCGCTGCGCACGACCGCACGGAACCGCTCGTACACCTGCGGTGCGACTACGAGGTTCACCTGCGCGTGCTCGTCCTCGAGGAGCATGAAGACGACGCCGTTCGCGGTGGACGGCCGCTGCCGCGCGACGACGAGCCCGGCGAACTGCACCTGCGAGCGGTGCGGCTGCTCTCGCAGCTGCTCGCTCGACAGCGTTCCCGGCGGCAGGTGCGGGCGGAGCAGCTCGAGTGGATGGACGCCGACCGACAGGCTCGTCGTCCGGTAGTCCGCGAGCATCCGCTCCCACACCGTCGGCTCGGGGAGCTCCGGCGTGGAGACCGTCGGTGAGAGCGGGAGCGCAAGCTGCTTCGCCTCTCCCCCGCTGCCCGGCACACTCGCCGGCCGCGGCACGAGCCCGAGCTGCCAGAGCAGCTCGCGGCGATGCCCGCGGGCGCCGCTTGCGGCGCCTTCGCCATCAGACATTGCGAAACAGTCGCAGGCTCCTGACTCGGCGAGCGCGCGCAGTTCGTCGTCCGACAGACCCGTCCGCTGGGCGAGCTGGCGGACGGACGAGTACGGCCTGTTCGCCACTACGGCCTCGGCGTCGTCCTCTCCCAGCCCGGTCACGTACTTCAGCCCCACTCGAACAGCGCCGTCCTCGATCGTGCAGCCGGCGTCGCTCAGGTTCACGTCGGGCGGACGCGTCTCCACCCCGCGCCGCTGCCCGTCGCGGACGAGCGTCGCCGGCGGATAGAAGCCCATCGGCTGCGCGTTGAGGAGGGCGGCGAGGAATTCCGGCGCGTAGTGGTGGCGGAGCCACGCCGACTGGTACGCGAGCAAGCCGAACGCCGCCGCGTGCGACTTCGGGAAGCCGAAGCCCGAGAAGGCGACGAGCTTGTCGTAGAGCTCGTGCGCCTTCGCCTCCTCCACCCCTTGCTCGAGTGCACCCGCGACGAACCGCTCGCGCCACGACTCGAGTGCCGCGTGCGAGCGCTTACGGCTCATCGCCCGCCGCAGGCCCTCCGCCTCACCGACCGAGAAGCCGGCGAGATGGACGGCGACGTCGAGCACCTGGTCCTGGAAGACGACGACGCCGAGCGTCTCGCGCAGCGGCTCCTCGAGCAGAGGATGGTCGGCCGGCGCCCGGTAGTCCGGATCGTCGCGCAGCTTCTGGCGCCGCTCGACGTACGGGTGGACGGCTTTCCCCTGGATCGGTCCCGGCCGCACGAGCGCCACCTGCACGGTGATGTCGTCGATCGTCTCCGGCCGCGTACGGAGGATGACCTGCATCTGCGCGCGGCTCTCGATCTGGAAGCAGCCGACGGTGTCGGCTTTCTGGATCTCCGCGAAGACGTCCGGGTCGTCGAGCGGCACGCGAGAGAGGTCGATCTGCTCGCCGTGGGTGTGCGCGATCAGGTCGACGCACTCCTCGACCGCCGACAGCATCCCCAGCCCGAGCAGGTCGATCTTGAGGAAGCCGGCATCCGCGCAGGAGTCCTTGTCCCACTGGCACATCTGCCGTCCCTCCATCGCCGCCGGCTGAACGGGGACGAGCTCGACGAGCGGCCGCGAGGAGATCACCATCCCGCCCGGGTGCTGGGAGATGTGGCGCGGCAGTCCGGCGATCTCGGCACAGAGAGCGCCGAAGGCGCGCCAGCGTGACGAGCGGAGCTTCGTCGCCGCGTCCGGAAGCGCGGCGATCTCGTCGGCGACGCGCTGCGCATTCCAGCCGTCCGTCAGCCGGGCGAGCCGCTCGAGGTCGGCGTACGGGAGGCCGAGGGAGCGCCCCACGTCGCGGATCGCACCGCGCGAGCGGTACGTCGCGAAGCTCGCGACGAGCGCGGCGTGCTCGGAGCCGTAGCGCTCGACGACCCGGACGATGAGCTTCTCCCGGATGTCGCGCGGAAAGTCGAGGTCGATGTCGGGCACCGACGCGAGCTCGCGGTTGAGGAAGCGGCCGAGCGAGAGGTTGTTCGCGACCGGGTCGACGTGCGAGAGGCCGGTCAGGTAGCAGACGAGCGAGCCGACCGACGAGCCACGTCCGCGCCCGGGCGGCAGGACGTGCCGCATCGAGCCGGGACCGCGCACCTCGAGCGCAACCTCCCGCGCAAGCTCGAGCACCTCCCAGTGGAGGAGGAAGAAGCCGGCGAGACCGAGCTCGTCGATGAGCGCGAGCTCCTCCTCGAGCCGCCGGCGGACGCGCCGCTTGTGGCCGTTGAGGTCGTTGTAGTGCTCGGCGAAGGCACGTTCGCAGACGCGGCGGAGCTGGACGATCGCCGGCTCTTCTCCGTCCGAGAAGTCGGGGTAGCGGTAGCCGAGCTCCTCCGTCAGGTCGAACTCGAGCCGTTCGGCGAGCTCGGTGGCGTGCTCGACGGCTTCCGGATGATCTGCGAAGCGGTCGAGCATCTCCCTGGGTGGCGGGAGGACGGACTCGTGGTTGCCGCGCCGCTCCCGCTCGCAGCCCTCGAGCGAGGTGCGGCAGCGGACGGCGACGAGCACGTCCTGGAGCGCGACGCGGCTGCGGTCGTGTGCGTGGACGTCGCCGGTCGCGACCGTCCGGACGCCGAGCGTCTCGGCGAGGTCACGCAGGTGCGCGTTCCGTCGTGCGTCGCCGCGCTCGTACGGGCGCTGCAGCTCGACGTAGAAGCGCTCGCGGCCGAACGCGTGCGCGAGCCGGGCCGCAGCGTTGGGATCGCGGACCGCGAGGCCGTCGCGTGCACAGCCCGAGAGGCAGACGAGCCCATGGTCGGGCTCACTGCTCAGCTCCTCGAGCAGCGCCTGGTCGAGCCGCGGCGGCAGCGGGTCACGGTTGGTCGTGTCGCGCGTGTGCGCGTGCGCCGCGGTCAACAGCCGGCAGAGGTTCGCGTAGCCACGCGCGCTCTCCACCAACAGCGTCACGTGAGATCCATCCGCGAGCGTCACCTCTGCTCCGGTGATCGGCCGCACGCCGAAATGCTTCGCCGCGTGCGCGAACTCGAGCGAGCCGTAGACGCCGTCGTGGTCGGTGAGCGCGAGCGCCTCGTAGCCGAGCTCTGCCGCGCGCGCCGCGAGCTCCTCCGGCTGCGAAGCCCCGTCGAGGAACGAGTAGGCGCTGTGCGCGTGCAGCTCGACGTAGGTCATGATCGACGGCGATGGACGAGGCGTACTTCATCCGGCCCGGCGAGGGAGAGCGCATCCGACGGCACCGCGTCCTCGCCGAGCTGCCGCAGATCGAGGCGCTCGAGCTCTCCTTCCCAGCCGACTTCGAGGGCGACCGCGCCGGGCCCGGTGCCTTCCTCTCGGCGCCGCAGAACGTCGTCCACGGGTTCCGTCCCTGCGGCGTCGACATCCGGCTGCTCAACTTCCACACGCCGAACGCCGGCTTCATCGGACGACTGCGGAGCGGCTAGCGCCATCCCTGGAGTCTAGGCGAACATACGTTCGTGTGCTACGGGTGGTGGACGGGTTGCCAGAGCGGCTTCTCGTGCAGGCCGAGCGGGACGTAGTCCATCCCGTCCGGCGTATTCAGTTCGTTCCGCCCCGTGCCCGGGCGGCCGAGGTGGCCGTACTGCCAGACGATCCGCCGCTTTCTCGGGTCGACGATGACGACGCGGTCGTTGTAGTCGTCGTTGACCGCGATATCGCCGTTCGGGAGCATGATCGCGAGGGACGGATGGTTGAGCTCCCCCCACCCTGACGCCGGCCCGTAGCGCCAGAGAACGTGCCCGTGCCGGTCGAGAATGAGCACCGCTCCCGGCTGCGCGTAGTCGGCCAGAAGGATCCGGTCGCCGGGCAGCGGCTGCGGGTCCGAGGGATACGAGACCGGCGCCCGGAACGACCAGCGCAGCCTCCCGGATCGGCTGAAGTCGTCGATCCACGAGCCGGTGATCTCCGAGACGAGGACGTCCCCGTCGGGTAGTGGCGTGTCGCCGTTCGGGGACGCGATCGTTCGCGGCGGGTCGTGGACGCAGACGCCGGTGCGGCCGATCTGACGCACGATCCGGCGGTTCCGGATGAAGAGGACGCGGCAGTTGTAGGCGTCGGCCACGGTCATCGTCCCGTCGGGCAGGACGTACGCGTCGTCGGGTGTGTTGAGGAGGCCCGGCGAACCGCCTTTGACTCCCGGGTGTCCGTAGAGATTCATCACCCGGTGGGTCGCGATGTTGATCGAGAGGATGTCGTCGTGCTCCTCCTCGTTCGTGACGAGCGACTTGCCGCCCGGCTCGACGAAGGTGTCGTCGTCGAACACGAGCCGGCGCCCGTGCGCGCGGTCGCTCGCGGTCGGGAAGCTCCAGAGGGTGCGCCGACCGGGGTCGACGAGGAGGATCCGGTCATTGCCTCGATCGGCGATCAGCAGACCGCCGGGCAGCGGCCATGGAAGCGCGACGACTCGGTTCGGATCGGGCTTGGGCTTTTTCCTCGTAGAAGTGGTCGGCGTCGCGCTGCTCTTCCCTGATCGGTGGGCGATTGCGCCGATGAGGGCGACTGCAGCGAGGACGACGAGAACGACGATCAGCCGCGACCTCATCTCCCCGACCGTAGCCGCAACGCCGTGAGTTACACATGAGCGGGCGGACTACGCTCGGAAGATGGACGGATCCGCCCGCCGCGCACGCCTCCTTGGCTCATGGCTCTACCTCGTCCTCGAGGCGCGGCCGCACGGCGAGGATCCGCGTGCGCTGCTCGACGCGGCGCTGCGGGGTGGGGTCGACGTCGTCCAGCTGCGCGACAAAGAGCTCGACGACGAGACGCTGGTTGCGGCGGCCGTGCCGTTTCGAGCGGCCTGCGAGGAGCATGGGGCTCTCTTCGTGCTCAACGACCGGCCGGAGCTCGTGGAGGCGTGTGGCGCCGACGGCGTGCACGTCGGTCGGAGCGACACACCGGTCGCGGAGGCGCGCACACTGGTTGGGCCCGAGCGGCTCGTCGGGGTCTCCGCGTCGACTGCCGGCGAGCTCGAGACCGTCGAGGGCGCCGACTACGTAGGCGTCACCGCATTTGCCACGCCGACGAAGGAGGATGCGGTTCCGGGCGGCCTCGAGCTCCTCCACACGGCGGCCGCGATGTTGACGACGCCGTGGTTCGCGATCGGCGGCATCGAGCTCTCGAACGTCGGCGAGGTGACGGCTGCGGGCGCGCCCGGCGTGGCCGTGGTGCGAGCGATCCGGGACGCCGCGGATCCGGAGGCTGCGGCGCGGGAGCTGCGAGCGGCGCTAGATCGGTAGCAGCAGGTCGATCTCGTCCTGGCGTCGGTAGTGCTCGAGGCTCGGACGGGTCTCATCCGGCTTCGCCTGCCGCATCAGCTCGTCGAAGCTCGGCCCGATTCGCTCGTACACGGCAGGCGGATCTCCGCGCAGGCGGGCGCGGAGGTAGCGGCCGCCGGGCAGCGTGCCGGACTCGAGATCCGGCACGAGCTCGTCCGCCTCTCCCACCTCGACGCACGCGCAGTAGTCGTTCGCAACCGGGTCGAAGGCGCCGTAGAAGTGTCGGCCACGCAACGGGACGACGGCCTCGAGTTCGTCCCAGGCGCGCCGGATCGACGCGAGCCCGTCGGGGACGCGGACGTACTGCACGGTGATCTCGTCGCGCTCGATTTCGACGAAGTCGGTCATGCGCCTCGCTGGGTATACCACCCGCCGCTCGCGCCGTCGTGGAAGACGACGGTGTTCTCGCCGTTCTCGAGCACGAGCTCGAAGTAGCGCCGGACGACGGGATCTTCAGTCCACCAGCGGTCGACGACGCGCCATTCCTCACGCACGAGCGCGACGGCGCGGTGGTTCACGTCGAGCGGCGTCCCGTTCGCGTTCGCCTCGACGCGCGCCGCCCGCGGCGCGTTGAAGCGGGCGACTACTCGTCCTTCGGTACCAGCAGGGCCCGCGACTCGGGAACGCGCGACCATGGCGCCACCTCCACGACGGTACAGACGGAACCGGAGCCGGTGCTCGCCCGCACCTGGCGCAGACCGTTACGCAGCCGGGAGCGGTCCTCGGCGCCGGCCGCGAGCAGTTCGAGCTGATGTCCGGTCGGCTCGGTGAGCTCGACGAGCTCGAGGCGGAGCTCGACGACCGGTGCCGGCAGCTCGGCGAGCCGCGGCGAGAGCGCGACGCGGATCCGGTCGGGATCCGCGCTCGGGTCACGCAGGGTGAGTGTCCGCCGCCAGGAGCCACCGCTCTCCAGCCTGGCTGCGAGCGCTGCCTTGCGGACGAAGCGGTCGCGTCGCTCGGGCCGCGCAAGAGCGGTGTCGACGAGACCCGCGAGCGCGCGGCGCAATGTCAGCTCGTTGCCGACTGCCTCCGGGAACTCGAGCGAGGCGGCGACGAGTGCGGGCGGGCGCCGGCCGCGCACGCGCGCGGCCGTCCCACCTCTCGCCAGGCCCCAGGCGCGTCGGCCGTCCGGCCCCAAACGTTCGGCAACGGCGCCGCCCGGGAGTCCGGCAAGCTGCCCTAGCTTGCGAACTCCGAGCGATTCGAGCTCCTCGTAGCGGCTGCGGTCGAGCGGGAGAAGCGTGAGCGGCAGCGGTGCGAGGAACTGCGGCAGCTCCTCGTCGGCGACGACGACCGTCTGCCCTGCGCGCGCAACCGAGGCTGCAGCGAGCGCGGCGAAGCGCCGCCCGGCCGCGCCGATTCGCGCGTCCCACTCCGTTCCGACCGCCGAGAGGGCACGCCGCAACGCCGGCTCGAGGCCGCCGTAGAGCCGCTCGACTCCCCGGGTCTCGAAGTACGCGACACCGAGCGAGGCGGGGTCCACGGCGAAGCCCGCGTCCTCGAGCGCGTGCAGGATCTCCTCCCACGCACGCTCCGCGCCGGCCGCGTCCGGCTCGACGAGCACGAGCGACGGGCACGTCGCGAGCGCCTCCCCCAGCCGCATCCCCGGTTGGACTCCCGCCGTCTCGGCGGCTGCAGTCACCGGCCCGAGCAGCGGCTCTCCCTGCGGCTCGGGAGCCAGTGCGGCCGGACGCAGCGCAAGCGTCGGCGTCCGCTGCAGTGCGGCCTTCAGCTCGAGTCCGGGAATGGCGAGACATGCGATCATTTCCCGCTCCGGCACCGGCAAAGCCGGCACCTCCGCTCCTTGTTGAATTCCGTCGGGCCTGCGTTCATGGGAACATATGTTCTATACGAACAAGCGTTCCCCTGTCAACCCGCAAGAGATTCCACTGGCAGAGTGGATCCATGGATCGGGTGCGAGTCGACAAGTGGCTCTGGGCGGCGCGCTTCGCGAAGACGCGGAGCGCGGCGACGGAGCTCGTCCTCGCGGGCCACGTCAAGGTGGACGGCGAGCGCGTCAAGCCGGCCCGGGAGGTCGGTCCGGGCGACACGATCGAGATCCGGCTCGGCGTCGTGCGTCGTACCGTCGTGGTCACCGGCGTTGCCGGCCGCCGTGGGCCGGCGAAGGCCGCCGCGCTGCTCTACGAGGAGACATCCGAATCGCGCGAGGAGCGCGAGCGACTCGCCCGCGAACGCCGGCTGGCGCGCCCGCCGGGTGCCGATCTCGGTGGGCGGCCGACCAAGCAGGAGCGGCGGCGGCTCGACGCCCTCCGGCGGGGACAGCGCCGGCGATGAGATGGGTCGTGCTCCTCCGCGCAGTCAACCTCGGCGGACGCAACAAGGTTCCGATGGCCGAGCTGCGGGCGCTGCTCGAGGAAGCGGGCTACGGAGGCGTCCGGACGTACATCGCGAGCGGCAACGTCCTTCTCGAGGCCCCGCCGGGCGCGGCAAAGCTCGCCGCCGCTCTCGAGGGCCTCGTCGCCGACGCCTTCGACGTCGCGACGACCGTGATCCTGCGCAAGCCTCGAGAGCTCGTGGAGACGGTTGCGGCGCATCCGTTCGGCGCCGACAGCTCACAGACCCACGTCGCGTTCCTAGCGGCCCGCCCAGCGAGGGCTGCGACCGCTCGATTCGCCGCGATCGACCACGGCGCCGACCGCGCCGTGCTCGGCGAAGCCGAGGTTTACCTGCGGGTCCAAGACGCCTCCCGCCTTTCGATCGGGCGTATCGAGGCGCTGCTCGACGTCCCGGCCACGGTCCGGAACTGGCGGACGGTCGTCGCCTTGGCCGATCTTGCCGCAGAGGCGTAGGGTCCGCCGCGTACGCAACCGAAGGAGGGTTCTATGGCACTTGCACGCGTGGTTGGTTTTGACGGTGTCGACTCGCAGCGGATCGCCCAGCTGAAGAGCGAGATCGAGGACGGCGAGAAGCCCGAGGAGCTGCCTGCGACGGAGATGATGATCCTCCACGATCGGGATACGGATCAGGCGCTCGCAATCGTCTTCTTCGACAGCGAGGCTGACTACCAGGCGGGCGACGCGTTCCTCAGCGCGATGCCCACCTCGGACACGCCCGGGACGCGAAGCTCGGTCACGAAGTACGACGTCGCCGTTCGGGCGACGGCGTAGTCAGAGCCTCACCTCGGCCGCGGGGCCGACGCGGCGGACGTAGCGCGGGACGACATCGAGGTCGTTCTCGCGCGCGCAGCGCTCGACGTCGGCCTCGAGGCCGTGGCGACGCAGGTTCGCCGCGCTCCGGCTCGCGCCGAGCCCCTCGAGCGCGCCCGGGAAGCTGCGCGCGAGGAGGATCGCCGCGCGGGCCGAATCCTCGGGCTCGCCGCCGAGCGCCTCGGCGATGCGGCCGGCGCAGTAGGCGTCGTCGAGCGCGAGCTCGCCTAGCACGCCTGCACAGAGCACGGCGACGTCCTCCCCGCTCTCGTGCGCCGCTGCGGCGACAGCGTCGACGTTCAGCAACGACCCCACGTAGACGCGCTCGAAGCGCTCGGCCGCCGCGACGAGCAGCCGTGTCCCATTCGTCGTCGTCAGGATGAGCGTCTCCGCCGCCGGCTCGCCCTCGAGCTCGCTCGGCGAGTTGCCGAAGTCGAAGCCCGCGATGTGCTCGAGCCTCCGCTCGCCCGCGAGCTTCGCCGGCCCTTCGGTCTCCGCCAGCGTGCGGGCCTCGTCGATCTCCGCGCAGCAGAGGACACGCCGGTAGCCGGCCGCGAGTGCCTGGCAGATCGTCGACGTCGCGCGGAGGACGTCGACGACGACCCCGACCGGAGTGGGTGTCAGCTCGCCGGGCGTGAAGGCCACGTGGACGCGCACAGCGAGGACTAGGCTAATCCGGATGTCGACGGTCGAGACCCGCTACTGCTACCGGCATCCCGATCGCGAGACCGGGCTTACCTGCTCGGATTGCGGGCGACCGATCTGCGCCGACTGCGCGACGTTCGCACCCGTCGGCATCCGTTGCCCCGACCACGCCGGCGTTCGTAGCGGCCCGACGACGCGAATCCGGCCCGGCCCCGTGAAGCGGGCACCCGGGATAGCGCTGGCTACGAACCGGGCGCCCGTGACGTACACGCTCATCGCGATCAACATCCTGATTTACCTCATCGGCGCGTCCCAGGGCGGAGGGGTGAACAGCCCGGGCGGCTCCCTCTACGCCAAGCTATGGCTCGACGCACCGCAGCTTCACGACGGCGGCTGGTGGCGGCTCGTCACGACGATGTTCCTCCACGCGTCCGTTCTCCACATCGCGTTCAACATGTTCGCGCTCTGGGTGATCGGGCGGCAGGTGGAGCAATACCTCGGGTCCGCGCGCTACATCGGTCTGTACTTCGTCTCCGGCCTTGCAGGCTCTGCGGGGGCGCTGCTACAGACACCCGGGGTCACGGTCGGGGCATCCGGAGCGATTTTCGGGATCCTCGGCTCGATGCTGATCATCGAGTGGCAGGTGACAGGGCGCCTCGCCGGCAACGCAATGACGCTCATCGTGATCAACCTGGTCTTCTCCTTCGCAGTCCCCGGCATCTCGTGGGGCGGTCATGTCGGCGGCCTGATCGGCGGGATCCTCATCACACTCGGCTATGCCCACTGGGGTGGCGAGCGCGGGCGCGCGCAGTACGGGCAGCTGGGGCTCGGGGGCGTGCTCGTGCTGATCGCCGTGGCGGCCGGCAGCGTCGCGGTCGCGTACTTCCGCGTGCGCGGCTACGCCTAGCCTCGTCCGACCGGGTTGAGCACCGCCTGCACCTGAACGAGGCCGGGCGGCTGCTTCCGAAGATACGCGCGCAGATGCGGCGTCACGAGCAGCACCTCGAGGTTCGTCATCGGCTGGCCCAGGCCGCTCACGGCTGTCCCGCCGCCTCCGCTCGGCCAGCCGAACGCCCCCGCCGAAGCCGTGCCGGAGTGTTTCAAAAGCGCGACCATCTTCTTCCCCTCGCGCGTGACGAGCGCCCGCGAGTAGCCAGCCTTGACGACGCAGAGCTGATGCGGCCAGTGACGGCCGAGCACCGCCCGCGTGCGGGCCGGATTCGACGAGGCGACCGTGAGGATCGAGCCGTGGTCGAAGTACGCGATGTCGACGAGGTCGTGGTGATGCGAGAGCTTCGAGTAGTGGTCGACGGTTCCACGCTGACTTTGAGTCGGCGCGGAGACCCGCCAACCGCCCGGCGGCGCAACGCACGGAACCTTGTCGAAGGACGTACCCACGAGCTGAGTCGGAGGGCCGTGCCGGCCGTAGGAGATGACGAAGAAGTTGCCGGCGTGGTAGCGGCCGACGACATAGAGGTAGTCCCACCGCTCGGCAGGCTTGGAGGAGTGCTGCTTCAACGCGTCCGGGTCGATCCCGACTGCGCGCGGCCCGCCCACGCACCCCGGCGGCCCGAACATGAGGTCCGAGCCCTGGATCCCGCAAATGCGGACAGGACCGCTTCCAACGGCCGCCACGAGCACCTGGCCGGCGACACGCGGTCCGTGCAGAGGGGCGGGAGGCGGCGGCACAGACCTTTTGGATCCGCCGCAGCCTGTGCTCGCGACGGCGACGACCGTGAGGAGCGCGATCAGCGCCGGCTTCATCCCACGTATACGACGCCGAAGCGCGTTTTGTCAGCCGCCGGCCTGGACGTACTCCGCGCGGTGCGCCTCTTTCAACGCGGCTTGCGCCGCCGCGAGCCTCGCGAGCGGCACTCGGTACGGCGAGCAGCTCACATAGTCGAGCCCGATCCGATGGCAGAACTCCACCGAGCTCGGCTCGCCGCCGTGCTCACCGCAGATGCCGAGCTTGAGGTCCGGTTTCGTCTGCCTCCCTCGCTCCGCCGCGATCCGCATCAGCTCGCCCACGCCGTCCTGGTCGAGCACCTCGAACGGGTTCCGCTCGAGCACTCCGTCCTCGAGGTAGAAGGTGAGGAACTTCCCCTCCGCGTCGTCACGCGACATGCCGAGCGTGGTCTGTGTGAGGTCGTTGGTGCCGAAGGAGAAGAAGTCGGCGACCTCGGCGATCTCGTCTGCGCGCAGTGCCGCACGCGGCAACTCGATCATCGTTCCGCAGAGGTACTCGAGCTCCGGCGCCTCCTCCTTCATGACGCGCTCGGTCAGCTCCCGGAGCCGGCTCAGCTCCTCCCGGAAGCCGACGAGCGGGTGCATGATCTCGACGAGCGGCGCCTCGCCCGCACGCACCTGCACCGTTTTCGCCGCCCGGGCGATCGCGCGTACCTGCATCTCGTAGATCTCCGGCCACTGGATTCCGACGCGGCAGCCGCGCGTCCCGAGCATGGGGTTCGCCTCGGCGAGGACGCGGATCCGCTGCCGCATGCGCGCGTCGCGGGCCTCCTCGAGCGGCGGCAAAAACTCGTGCAGCGGCGGGTCGAGGAGCCGGATCGTGACGGGCAGTCCGGCCATGGCCTCGAAGATCGCCTCGAAGTCGGATTGCTGGAACGGGAGGAGCCGATCGAGAGCGTCGCGGCGGCCCGCCTCGTCGCGCGCGAGGATCATCTCCTGGACGACGGGGAGCCGCTCCTCGCCGAAGAACATGTGTTCGGTGCGGCAGAGCCCGATGCCCTGAGCGCCGAACTCGCGGGCCTTGGCGGCGTCGGGGGCGTTGTCTGCGTTCGCGCGCACCTTGAGGCGGCGTAGGTCGTCGGCCCACCCGAGGATCGTCTCGAAGTCCTCGTTGATCGCGGGCGCGACGAGCGGGACCTCGCCGACGATCACGCGGCCGGTGCCGCCGTCGATCGTGATCACGTCGCCCTCCCCGAGCTGATGACTGCCGATGCGGACCGTTCTCGCGCCGGTGTCGATGTCCAGGTCGTCGCAGCCGGCCACGCACGGCTTGCCCATGCCGCGCGCGACGACGGCCGCGTGCGACGTCATCCCACCGTGGGCGGTGAGGACGCCTTTCGCCTGGATGAGGCCGTGGATGTCGTCGGGCGTCGTCTCCCAGCGGACGAGGATGACCGACTCGCCCGCCCGGCCGCGCTCCTCGGCGGTGTCGGCGTCGAGCACGATCTTGCCGCCGGCGGCGCCCGGCGAGGCGTTGAGGCCCTGCGCGGCGACCTCGAACTCGGCGTCGGGATCGAGGCGCGGGTGGAGCAGCTGGTCGAGCTGCGCCGGATCGATCCGCGCCACGGCCTCGTCTCGTTCGATCAGGCCCTCGGCGGTCATGTCGACCGCGCACTTGATCGCGGCCGCCGCCGTGCGCTTCGCGGTGCGCGTCTGGAGGAGGTAGAGCCGTCCCTCCTCGACCGTGAACTCGATGTCCTGCATGTCGCGGTAGTGGCGCTCGAGCGCGGCCGTCGTCTCGCGGAGCTGGTCGTATGCCTCCGGCAGCCGCCCGCGCAGCTCGGCGAGCGGCTGCGGCGTGCGGGTCCCGGCGACGACGTCCTCTCCCTGCGCGTCGACGAGGTACTCGCCGTAGACGCCCTGCTCGCCGGTCGACGGGTCGCGCGTGAAGCAGACGCCGGTCGCCGAGTTCGCACCCTTGTTCCCGAACACCATCTGGACGACGTTGACCGCCGTGCCGAGGTCGTCGGCGATTCCGTACATGCGCCGGTAGACCTGCGCCCGCGAGGAGTTCCACGACTCGAAGACGGCGGTGATCGCCCGCCGCAGCTGCTCGCCTGCGTCCTGGGGAAAGCTCCCTCCGGTCTCACGCTCGTAGATCTCCCGGGCCCGCTCGACCGAGTCGTCGACGCTGAAGCTCTCGTGGGGGATGTCCTCGACCGTCTCTCCGAACATCTGGATGAGTCGGCGATAGCAGTCCTCGGCGAAGTCCTCGTTCCCCGTCGACCGTCCGAGGCCGGCGACGGACTCGTCGTTGAGCCCGACGTTGAGGATCGTGTCCATCATCCCGGGCATCGAGATCGCGGCGCCGGAGCGGACGGAGACGAGGAGCGGATCGCTCGGGTCGCCGAAGTGCTTCCCGGTTCGCTCCTCGAGCCGCGCGAGGTGCTCGGCGACCTCCTCCTCGAGTCCTTCGACCGCGCCGCCGGACGTCATGAACGCGCGGCAGGCATCGGTCGAGATCGTGAAGCCGGCCGGGACCGGGATGCCGAGCTGAGTCATCTCAGCGAGGCCGACGCCCTTGCCGCCGAGGAGGTCGCGGCCCCCTTCTGCAGGCTCGTCGAAGTCGTAGACGTAACGGGTCATCGGGTCGCAGATGTTGTCATACGCAGCGCTGCGCTCCCGTCAGCGGCGCCGCGCGCGGAACTCCGCGAGCCACGCGAGCGTGCGGAGGCCGATCCAGATCGGCGTGAGGAGGACGTAGAAGATGACGTCCGCGACAGCGAGGACCGCCCACCAGAGCGCCCAGCGCCGGAGCGTGATCTTCGGTTTCGGCGGCCTGGTCACCGTCCGGCCTGCGCCTTCGCCTCGCCGGCGCGCTCCTCGACGACGCGGAGGATGCGGTGCGCGGTCTCCTCGATCGAAAGCTCGGAGATGTCGATCACCGGGCACCTCAGCCGGCGATGAAGCTTCTTCGCCTGGTCGAGCTCCTCGTAGATCTCTGCCAGCTCGGCGTACTGCCGGTTGCGGCCCGGTGCACCCATCGCCCGCACGCGCGCCCTGCGGATCTCGACGAGCCTGTTCGGGTCGATCGTGAGGCCGACGACCCTTGCCCGGTCGACTTCGAAGAGCTCGGGAGGCGGAGCAATCCCCTTCACGACCGGGACGTTCGCCGCCTTGTGGCCGAGATAGCCGAGGTAGATCGACAGCGGAGTCTTCGAGGTGCGCGAGACGCCGACGAGGACGACGTCCGCGTCATGGAGACCGTGTGCGACCCCGTCGTCGTAGCGGACTGCGAACTCGATCGCCTCCATCCGCTTGAAGTAGGCGGAGTTGAGCGGCGGCCGCGAGCCCGGCGTCATCTTCGCCGTCTGGCCTGACACGCGGGCGACGGCGTCGATCGGCTGGCCGAGCAGGTCGCAGTAGTGGAGGCGTGCGCGGCGGCAGAGAGTGCGCATCGCCTCGCGGAGCTCGGGCTGGACGAGTGTGTAGACGACGACGGCCGGGCGGCCCCGCATGCGGTTGACGGCGAGCTGCAGGTCGTCCTCCGACTCGACGCGGGGATGGCGGATCTCGACGAACTCCTGCTCTGGGAACTGCGCCTCGAGCGCCTGCACGAGGCGCGCCGCGGTTTCGCCGGTGGCGTCGGAGACGACATGCAGCTCGACCGGCGGGTTGGGCATGGGCGGTCAGCGTAACCGGGGCGGGCCTCGTTTCCGTCCCAAACCCCCACCCACCCGGGGGATCGAGCATAGGCCCCACACGCCGCGCAGCGGTGTCGCAACTTCGCGACGGAAGCCTGACGACCTCGCCGCACCCCGCCGTCTCCGAGCCGGCGACCGTCGGGGAGCGCCCGGGTAACCTCCGCGAATGGCCGAGACGGCGAATCCGGTGACGATGGACACGATCGTCTCGCTCTGCCGCCGTCGCGGCTTCGTCTTCCCGTCGTCCGAGATCTACGGCGGACTCGGCTCGACGTACGACTACGGGCACTACGGCGTCCTCACGAAGAACAACATCCGCTCGCTCTGGTTCCGCGCGATGGTGCAGGAGCGCGACGACATCGTCGCCCTCGACTCCGCCGTGATCCTCAACCCCCGCGTCTGGGAGGCGTCCGGCCATCTCACCGTCTTTGCGGACCCTCTTGTCGACTGCCGCACGTGCAAACTCCGCTTCCGCGCCGACCAGCTCGAGCTCGCAAGCTGCGGCCGCAAGCCGAGCAAGCGGCCCGGCGAGACGCCCGACTGTGATCTCACCGACGCGCGGCCGTTCAACCTCATGTTCAAGACGCAGGTGGGAGCGCTCGAAGACGACAGCTCGACCGCCTACCTTCGTCCCGAGACCGCCCAAGGCATCTTCGTCAACTTCAAGAACGTCTCCCAACTCGCCCGGCGCAAGCCCCCGTTCGGCATCGCGCAGGTCGGCAAGTCGTTCCGGAACGAGATCACGCCGGGCAACTTCCTCTTCCGCGTCCGCGAGTTCGAGCAGATGGAGATGGAGTACTTCGTCCCGCCTGAGGAGGCGCCCAAGTGGTTCGAGTACTGGATCGAACAGCGTCTCGGCTGGCACCGCAGTCTCGGCCTGCGGGACGAGAACCTCCGCCTTCGCGGGCACGACGAACAGGAGCGCTCGCATTACTCGACCGCCACGAGCGACATCGAGTACCTCTACCCCATCGGCTGGCAGGAGCTCGAGGGGGTCGCGAACCGCGGCGACTACGACCTCGTGCAGCACACGGAGCACTCGGGCACCAAGCTCGAATGGATCGACCCTGACGGGAACCGCTACACGCCTCATGTGATCGAGCCTGCGGTCAGCATCGAGCGGATCTTCGTCGCGCTTCTCTGCGACGCCTACCACGAGGAGGTCGTGGGAGACCGAGAGCGTGTCGTCCTCCGGCTCCACCCACGCGTCGCACCCGTGAAGGCCGCGATTCTCCCGCTCGTCCCGCGTGACGAGGGCATGGCCACCCGGGCGCGCGCGCTCTACGAGGAGCTGCGCCGCCACCACGTCGTGGAGCACGACGACAGCGGCCAGATCGGCAGGCGTTACCGTCGCCAGGACGAAATAGGTACGCCGTGGGCCTTCACCGTCGACGAGCAGACGCTCGAGGACGAGACCGTCACGGTCCGGGACAGGGACTCGCTCGCGCAGGATCGACTTCCGTTGAGCGGAGTACGGGAATGGCTGGACGACGCGTTGCAGCAGGACTGGTCCTCGCCGCAGTCGCGCTGACCGCGGCAGGCTGCGGTCTCGTCGGCGGCAGCAAGACCGTGACGGTCGTGGGCACGACGACGGTCACGACGACTCAGACCATCACTACGACCGGATCCGTCGCCTCCGCCAAGCCGTGTGCGGGAACAGATCTCGCGGTCGTGTTCACGCTGGTGCCGGGCAGCGCCGGGGCTGGCCAGATCGCGTACGCCCTCACCGCGAAGAACAGCTCGCCGAGCCCGTGCTCCGTTCACGGCGTCCCGCAGGGAACGCTGCTCGGGGCGACCGGCACGGCACTGCCGACGCATGTCACCGGGACGGGTGGACGTCGAATCGTCCTTCCGCCGGGTGCGACCGCCGTCGCGCAGGCTCGGTTCTCTCCCGACGTCGCGGGTGACGGAGACTCCCAGTCGGGTGCCTGTCAGCCCCAGGCGCACACGTTCCAGCTGACCACTGGAGGCGGCGGTGTCACGGAAGCGGCGATCAAGCCGCCGACGAGCGTGTGCGAGCGGGGCACGCTGCACTTCGAGCCTTTCGGCTACGCGGGCTGATCAGGCGCTCAGCGTCCGCAAGCGGAAGCCGCCGTGGTACTCGTACGAGGCGGTGACCACGCGCAGGGCATCCCGCTGTGCGCGCTCGCTGAGGCCGAGCGTCGGAGCATCCACGAGCGGGCGCGCAAGGAGGGTCTCGATCCCCGCGATCCCGTCGGGGGCGAGCGCCAGCGCTTCGCTGACCGGGGCGCAGCGTGCGCAGACGGCGCCGCCGGCCCGCGGGGAGTAGCCGACGAGCGGCTCCCGTTCGGCACCGCACTCGGCACAGGCCGAGACATGCGGCAGGTAGCCCGCCAGCCAGAGCAGCTTGAGCTGGAACGCGAGCCCGAGCGGGTCGAGGGCCGGACGGTCGGCGGCATGCGGAGCCTCGTCGAGGAGATCGAGGAAGCGTGTCAACGCGGTGAACGCCCGCTCGTTCGCCTCCTCCTCGCTGAACAGGCGGAGCATCGCCTCCGCACCGATCATCCCGACCGAGAAGCGGTAGTAGTCCTCGCGTGCTTCCCGGTGGGAGCGCAGGAGCTGTGCCGCGGTCACGGTCTCGAGCTCGCTGCGGCCGCGGTGAAGGACGAGCTCGACGTGCGAAAGCGGCTCGAGCCGCGCGCCGAAGCGCGACATCGTCTTCCGCACGCCCTTCGCCACGGCCCCGACGCGGCCGTGCGCCTCGGTGTAGAGGTGGAGCACGCGATCGGCCTCCCCGAGCCGGATCGACCGGAGCACGACGGCCTCCGTCCTGTACGCCCGTCCGGCCATGCCCGTTGCAGTCTAGGGACGCCGTCGGGCAGGTACGGATCGGGACGCGGGCTGGCACCTGGGGCAGAACCACGTGGTCCGGCCCGCGACCTGCGTGCGGGCGATCGGGGTTCCGCAGCGGTCGCACGGCTCGTCGCGCCGGCCGTAGACGCGGAACTCGTTCTGCATCGAGCCGCCGCTGCCGTCCGGGAGCCGGTAGTCGCGGAGCGTCGACCCCTGCCGGGCGAGACCTTGCTCGAGCGCCGCTCGGATCCCACGGTGGAGCCGTCTCAGCTCCGACCGGTCGAGACCGGACGCCGCGCACAAGGGATTGAGGCGTGCCCGCCACAGCGCTTCGTCGGCGTAGATGTTCCCGATCCCGGCAACAGTGCGCTGGTCGAGCAGCGCTGCCTTGAGCGCGATGCGCCGTCCCGCCAGGCGCTCGCCGAGCCGGACGGCGGTGAAGCGCGCATCGAGCGGCTCGTCGCCGACACGCGCCCCCAGGTAGGGCTCCGCCTCCCCGGGCTCGAGCAGCAGCCAGGTACCGAAGCGGCGAACGTCCCTGTACGCGACGTCCGATCCGTCGTCTAGTCTGACAACGGCGCGGCGGTGCGGGTCGTCGTGGAGCGAGCCGCCCGGCGCGTGCAAGAGGCTCCCCGTCATCCGGAGGTGGATCAGGAGAACCCGACCGCTCTCGAACCGAACAACCAGATACTTGCCGCGCCGCTCGAGCGCTCCCACCCGTTCACCCTGGAGCTCGGCCGCGACCTCGGCCGGGTCGTACGGACGGACGAGCCGTGCGTCGTCGATCCTGACCCGCTTTAGGCGGCGACCGACGAGTGCGGGCGCGAGCTGCCTGCGGACGCTCTCGACCTCCGGCAGCTCCGGCATCCGTCCAGCGTAGTCGTGTCCTGCCGGGCTGCAGTGCGCCTTACGGCGTCACGATGGGCTGGCCCGGGATGCCGCGCGACGGCGCCTTGCCGCCGAGCCACGCGTTCACGGTCGCCCCCACGTCGGCGAACTCGCCCTCGTGGATCTTGCCGGCTGCGTTCCGTCCCTCGACGTACGCGAGCAGCAGCGCGTGCTCGCGCGAGTGGTCCGTCGACGGCGTGGTCGGATCGCAGCCGTGGTCCGACGTGATGATCAGGAGGTCGCCGGGCCTGAGCGCGTCGAGCAGGTCGGGAAGCCGGTAGTCGAAGTCCTGTAGGCAGCGGTGGAAGTTGACCGGGTCGTTCCGGTGGCCCCAGAGCATGTCCGTCTCGACGAGGTTGACGAAGATGAAGCCTTCGTCGAGCTCCCGTAGAAGCCGCTCCGTCTGCTGGATTCCCTCGATGTTCGACTTCGTCGCCAGTGACTCGTCGATGTCACAGCCCGCGAAGATGTCGCCGATCTTGCCGACGCCGTGGACCTTCCGGCCGGCTTCGCGGACGAGCGTCAGATAGTTCGGCCGGCGCGGCTCGAGTGAGAAGTCGTGCCGGTTAGGCGTCCGGACGTAGTTGCCCGGTTCACCGGTGAACGGTCTGGCGATGACTCGCGCGACGGCATGCTTGCCGGTGAGGATCTCACGGGCTGCCCGGCAGCCGTCGTACAGCTCCTCGAGCGGAACGGCGTCCTCGTGAGCGGCGATCTGGAAGACGGAGTCCGCCGAGGTGTAGACGATCCACTTTCCCGTCCGCTGGTGCTCCTCCCCGAGTTCCTGGATGATCTCGGTTCCGGACGCCGCCCTGTTGCCGAGCACGCCGCGCGCGGTGCGATGCATGAACGGGTCGATCACATCGTGGGGAAAGCCGTGCGGGTAGGTCGGAAACGGCTGCGCGGTGACGACACCCATCATCTCCCAGTGGCCCGTCGTCGTGTCCTTGCCCTTCGAGCGCTCGAAGAGGCGTCCTGCAACTGCCGGCGCGCCGGGCTGCGGCGGGCAGCCTTCGAGTGGCTCGACGTTGCCGAGGCCGAGGGCCTCGAGGCTCGGCAGGTCGAGGCCGCCGACTGCTCGAGCAACGTTGCCGAGTGTGTCCGAGCCCTCGTCGCCATACTCTGCGGCGTCCGGCAGCTCGCCGGCGCCGACGGCATCGAGCACGATGACGCACGCCCTGGGCACCGGGCTATTCTAGGGAGCGCATGTCCACCATTCTCGGCCTCCTCGCTTTCGTCGCGTACGTGCTCGTCATCGTCGGGCTCGCGGCCGGCGTCACCTGGGTCGTCGTCCGGCTGACGCCGAGCAAGCGCGGCGGCTCGGGCGCGGCGAAGAGCTAGACCGGCGCCAGCGGCAGGACGTCCGCGAGCGGCGTGTGGACGAGGCCGTGGGCCTCTGCCACCGCTTCGTGTGTGATCTTGCCGTCGAGCACGTTGACGCCGCGGCCGAGCGACGGGTCGCGTGCCACGGCCTCGGCGAGGCCGTGGTCGGCGATCGCCTCGACGTAGGGCAGCGTCGCGTTCGTGAGCGACTTCGTGGAGGTGACGGGCACGCCGCCGGGCATGTTTGCGACGCAGTAGTGGATGATCCCGTCGACCTCGTACACGGGATCGGAGTGCGTGGTGGGGTGCGCGGTCTCGATGCAGCCGCCCTGGTCGATGGCGACGTCGACGATGACGGCACCGGGCTGCATGTCGGAAAGCATGGCGCGGCTGATGAGCTTGGGAGCGCGCGCGCCGGGGATGAGCACGGCGCCGATCACGACGTCGGCGTGCGCGATCGTCTGCTCGATCTCGAGACTCGACGACATCATCAGGCTGACGCGGCCGGAGAGGATCTCGTCGAGGTGCCGCATCCGGTCGATCGACCGTTCGAGGAGCGTGACGCGGGCGCCGAGGCCGAGGGCGATGATCGCCGCGTTGTAGCCGACGATTCCGCCGCCGAGGACGACTACGTGCCCCGGCTGGACGCCTGGCGTTCCTGCCAGCAGGACGCCCCGACCGCCGAGCGGCTTCTCGAGGAAGTGGGCCGCAGCCTGCGGCGCAAGCCTTCCCGCGATCTCACTCATCGGGGCGAGCAGCGGCAGCCGGTGGTCGTCCGTCTCGACGGTTTCGTAGGCGACGCCGGTGATCCTGCTGTCGACGAGTGCGCGCGTGAGTGGCTCGTCGGCTGCGATGTGGAGGTACGTGAAGAGCACGAGACCGTCCCGCAGGCGCGAATACTCGGGTTCGATCGGCTCCTTGACCTTGAGCAGGAGATCGGCATCGCCCCACGCGTCGTCGACGGAGACGATGCGGGCCCCGGCCCGCTCGTACTGCTCGTCGCCGAACGCGCTGCCCTCGCCCGCCGTCGTCTCGACGAGGACCTCGTGACCGCGCTGGATCAACTCGCGGGCGCCGGCCGGTGTCAGCGCCACGCGGTATTCGTCAGTCTTGATCTCCTTCGGGACACCGATACGCAAGGCCCGAAGACACTATCTTCCCAGCGCAGCACGACGAAGCCGCGAGCCGTGATGCCTACGTGAAGATGATCTGGGCGCCGGCAGCCCGTTCGTAGAACTCGCCGACGCTGATGATGTCTTCCACCTGGGGAACGAAGTCGTCCTGTGTCAGGCCGAACATGTCGACCGTGGCTTTGCAGGCGTAGAGGTGGACGCCGGAGTCGTTCACCAGCTCGATGAACTCGGGAATCGGCGGGATGTCGATCCTCTCCATCTGCCGTTTCATCATCCGGGTCGCGAGCGCGGAGAAGCCCGGGATCGCGCCGATCCACGTTGGCATGTGCATTCCCGGGTTCCCGACCGTGGCGACCTTGATCTTGTCGAAGCGGTCCCTGCGGATCGCGTCGAGGCCGAAGAAGGTGAAGAAGAGGTCGGCTTCGATGCCCTCCATGCGGGCGCCGTTGGCCATGATCAGTGCCGGGTAGATGCCCTCGAGCGAGCCCCTCGAGACGATGATCGCAACCTTCTGGATCGTCGGCGGCTCCACTGCGGACGGCTCGGCGTGTTCGAGTAGCTCGGGCATGTCGGTGCCTCCTAGATGCAGCCCTTCGGCTTCGGGATGCCGCCGATCCTGGCGGCGAGCTTGGCCGGCCCCTTGGGGAAGAGCTGGTAGAGCTCCTTGATCGGGACGCCGGACTCCTTGCCGAGCGAGCGAATCGAGGGAGCATTGCCGGTCTGCAGGTAGCGATCGCGCATGAAGCGGACGACCAGCCAGTGGCGCTCGGTGAGCTCGGGAATGCCGACGTCGCGCGCGATCTGCTCGGCGAGCTCCTCGTCCCACTGCATCGGGTCGGTGAGAAAGCCCTCGGCATCGACGTCGACCCGGCGTTTGGCGATCACTGTGGCGGTCATGTCTCCTCCTTCAGGCCGCTGCCGCGAGGCGCTTGCCCGCGAGCGGCATGGTCGGTCCGACGAACGGAATTCCGCGCCCGGGCAGCAGCACGTTCCAGTAGACCCACTGAAGGCCGAGCTTGCCGAGGTGGTTGAGCCGGGACTCCCGCAGGAGCGGAAGCGGACCCACAGCCGTGGGGAAGCGCCCGGGCAGCGGCTCGATCCGGTCGTTGAAGTCGATCAGGAGCGCCTTGTGGTTCCCCGTCTCGACGAAGCAGTTCGCGTGGCCGTCGAAGCGCGCCGGCAGCGACCGCCCCCGCAGAAATGCCGCCAGATTCTCGCTCAGGATCTCGCCCCCGAAGTGCGCAACGGACCCCGCCTTGGAGGCACGAAGGTCGGTCGCATCACCGAGTGCAAACACGTTGTCGCCGGCCTTCGTCTTCAGCGTCGCGGGATCCGTGGAAATGAAGCCGAGCGAATCGCCGAGCCCGTCCGAGCGCTCGACGTACGCCTGTCCGCCGTGCAGGGGCACCGCAACGAGCAGGTCGAAGGAGATCTCCCGCCCGTCGTACGAGATCAGTCGACCGCCTGCCCCGTCGACCTCGCCTGCCGCGAAGTCGACCTCGACGCCGATGTCCCTCTCCTGCAGGAGATGCGTCAGGTGCTTGGACGCGACGGGCTTCGTGAAACAGCCGTCGAGGGGCGTCACGAGCGTCACGGTCGTCCGCTCCCGGATGCCTCGCCGGCGTAAGTGCCAGTCGGCCAGGAAGGCGAACTCGATCGGCGCAACCGGACACTTGATCGGGAAGTCGGCGATGTCGACGACGAGCCTCCCACCGTCGAACTTTGCCAGCGCGTCGCGTAGGGCAGCTGCTCCAGGCAGGTCGTAGAACGTGAACATCGACTCGAGCCAGCCAGGACCCGTCATACCCTCGGTCTCCTCCGGCAGCAGCCGCGCACCCGTCGCGACGACGAGCGCGTCGTACGGGAGGGACCAGCCGTCATCGAGGTGAACTCGCTGATCGGCGAGCGACACGTGATCGATCTCCGCCTCGTGGTATTCGATCCCGCGTCGCAGCTGCGCTTGGCGAGAGCGCGCGAGGCCGGCGGGTTTGGCGAGCCCGAACGGCACGAACAGCAGCCCGGGCTGATAGACGTGAAGATCGTCGCGGTCAACGACGTCGATCTGCAGCTCGTCCGGGTCGAAGCGGCGTCGCAGCCGGTTCGCGAGCAGCGTCCCGCCCGTGCCGGCACCAAGGATCACGAGGCGCTGCGTGCTCACGCCGCACCTCCGGTCTCGAGCAGGAGGGCGTCGGCGCCGACCACGGTCTCGTGAAACTCGAATCCGCTTTCCAGGGAGCGGCGTACGGGACAGGACGCGGCGACCTTCTCGAGGCGCCGCAGCTGCTCGGGTGTGAGCTCGCCGCCAACCTCAATGTGCACGTCGAATCGGCGGGGCGTGGAGCGGTGGTCGTATTCGACTGCGACTGAGACCTCGCCGAGCGCCCAGCCCTTCGTGCGCCCGTACATGACGAGCGTCGTCGAGACGCAGGCAGCCAGGGCGGCGGGTACGAGCTCGTGCGGCGCGGGTGCGCTTCCCTCACCGCCCACGTGCTCCGGCTCGTCGGTGATCAGCCGGTGATTGCCGTCGATCACCACCTCCTGCCTCAGCGTTCCGGAAATCGAGTGGGCTGTCGCGCTCAGGCTCATCGGTCTCTACCCGAAAGATTCGGCCGTTCGGTCACGCGGCGCATCCGGGAAGGCCACTCATGCGCCTGCGGCCAACTACCCCTCCGCCGGCCTGCCTGACGAGCAGCCGTCAGAACGCGCGCTGAGCCTGCGACAACCTCAGGTAGAGGAGGAGACCGGCGAGCGTCTTCGCGTCCTCGATCTCGCCCAGCCGCTCCTCGACCTCGGCGAGCCGCCAGCGGACGACCTCGAGCTCCTCATCCGGTTCCGGCGCTGCCTCCCCGCGCTCGACGCCCTCCGCCGCGAACACGTGCATCCGTTCCCGACAGAAACCCGGCGTCGTCCAGAACGCCGCCAACTCGCGCCACGTGCCGCCGCTCAGCCCGCACTCCTCACGCAACTCCCGCCGCGCCGTCACCAACGGCTCCTCGCCCGGCTCGGCCGTCCCGGCCGGCAGCTCGAGGAGGCGCCTTCGCGCCGGCTCTCTCAGCTGGCGAACGAGCGTCACGTAGCCCTCGAGGTCCACGGCGACGACGGCGACCGCACCCGGGTGCTCGACGACCTCGCGCTCATGCTCGCCCCATTGCTCGACCGTCAGACCGAGCAGCTTCCCCTCGTAGATGCGTCGCGCCGAATCCGGCTCGAAGGTCACCCCCGCGCCAGCTCCACCAGCGCGACCGTCACGTCGACCATCGCCTCGAGATCCGCGACCGCGACCCGCTCGTCGGGAGTGTGGAAGCCGAACACGCCGTGCGAGAGGTTCACGCAGCGGCGGCCGCGCTCGTTGAAGACGTTCGCGTCCGCCCCGCCCCCCGACAACCCGTACCGCGGCTCGACTCCGCACCGGGAGAACGCGGCCGCAGCGAGCGCCACGGCCGGCTCGTCCCGCTTCAGCCGGTAGCCGTCGTAGCTCTTGCGCATCGTCGTCTCGACGTCGCAGTCCGTCTCGGTCGCGGCGAAGGAGAACGCGTCCAGCATCTCCTGCACGAACTCGCCGAGCTTCGCCTCGTCGTGAGAGCGAGCCTCGGCGACGAAGGTGCACCACTCCGGGACGACGTTGCCGGCGGTGCCGCCCACGATCGTGCCGACGTTCGAGGTCGTCAGCTCGTCGACGCGGCCGAGCCGGAGGTCGGCAATCGCCTTCGCGGCCGCCTGGATCGCGGACCGGCCCTCCTCGGGCGCCATGCCCGCGTGAGCCGCGCGACCGTGGAAGCGCACTTCGAGCGCGCGCGACCAGGGCGCCCCGAGGACGACCTCGCCCAGCGCGCCCTCCTGGTCGTACACGTAGCCCACCTGCGCGCGCAGCCGGTCGTGCTCGAACGCCTTTGCGCCGATGAGCCCGACCTCCTCCTTCGGCGTGAACAGGAGCTCGATCCCCGCGTGTGGCACGTTGTCCCCGAGGACGCGCCGCACGCCCTCGAGCATCGCTGTGATCGCCGCCTTGTTGTCGGCGCCGAGGATCGTGCCGGCCGCGTTCCGGGCGATGCCGTCGTCCACGGCCGGATCGAGCTCGCCGTCCGGCGGCACCGTGTCCATATGTGCGCACAGGAAGAGCGGCGTTCCCTCGGCCGTGGGCTCGACCCGCGCATAGACGTTGCCGGCGGTCGAGCCGATCTGTCGGCCGCAGTCGTCTTCGTCGGGATCGAGCCCGAGACCACGCAGATAGCGGAGCACGACGTCGGCCACGCCGCGTTCTTCGCCGGGCGGGCTGGGGATCGAGGCGAGCTCGAAAAAGAGGTCGACCGGCTCGGACATCAGCCGATCCTAAGCGCGCCGATCTACACGGCGACGCGCTCGCCGGCGCGAATCCGCGCGCGGTCGAGCGCCGCACCGACGAAGCCGCGGAAGAGCGGGGCGGCGCGTGTCGGCCGAGACTTGAACTCGGGGTGGAACTGGCTCGCGACGAACCATGGGTGGTCCTCCAGCTCGACGATCTCGACGAGGCGCCCCTCCTGGAAGGTTCCGCTCACGACGAGCCCGCCCTCGACCAGCCGCTCGCGGTACGCGTTGTTGACCTCGTAGCGGTGTCGATGCCGCTCGTGGATCGTCGCCTCGCGGTAGAGCTCACGGGCGCGCGTGCCGTCCGCCAACTCGACCGCCTGCGCTCCGAGCCGCATGGTCCCGCCGAGGTCCTCGATCCCCTTCTGCTCCGGGAGGAGGTCGATCACCGGATGCGGCGTCTCGGGATCCATCTCGGTCGAGTTCGCTCCTTCGAGGCCGACGACGTGCCGAGCGAAGTCCGACACGGCGACGTGCATGCCGAGGCAGATGCCGAGATACGGGATACGCCGTTCGCGCGCGACGCGGCACGCGAGGATCTTGCCCTCCCAGCCGCGTGAGCCGAAGCCGCCGGGGACGAGCACGCCGTCGACGCCTTCGAGCAGCTCCGCCGCCTCGTCGTAGGACATGTCCTCGGCGTCCACCCAGCGCACGCGGACCGCGCAGCCGTGCTCGAGTCCGGCGTGCTTGAGCGCCTCGTGGACGGAGAGATAGGCGTCCTGGAGCTTCACGTACTTGCCGACGAGCGCGATCTCGACGACCTCGCGCCGGCCGTGCACCCGCTCGAGCAGCTCGTCCCAGTCGGACAAGTCCGGCGCGCCCAGCTCGAGGCCGAGCCGCTCGCCGACGAGACGGTCGAGCCCTTCCCGCTCGAGCACCCGCGGGACCTCGTACACATCCGGCACGTCCGGGCTCGCCACGACCGCCGCGGGATCGACGTCGGCGAAGAGCGCGATCTTGTCCCGGATCTCGCGCGAGAGCTCCTCGTGCGAGCGGCAGACGACGACATCCGGATGGAGGCCGATCCGGCGCAGCTCGTTCACCGAATGCTGCGTCGGCTTCGTCTTCAGCTCTCCGGCCGCCTCGATGAACGGGACGAGCGTCACGTGGACGTAGACGACGTTCTCGGGCCCGACCTCCCGCCGGAACTGGCGGATCGCCTCGAGGAACGGCAGCGACTCGATGTCGCCGACGGTGCCGCCGATCTCGGAGATGACGACATCGGCCGGGCTCGACTCGGCTGCCCGGCGGATGCGGGCCTTGATCTCGTTCGTGATGTGCGGGATCACCTGCACGGTCGCACCGAGGAAGTCGCCTTTCCGCTCCTTGCGCAGGACGGTGTCCCAGATCGCGCCGGCGCTGTGGCTCGCGCTGCGGAGGAAGTTCTCGTCGACGAAGCGCTCGTAGTGGCCGATGTCGAGGTCGGTCTCCGCCCCGTCCTCCGTGACGAACACCTCACCGTGCTGGAACGGGCTCATCGTGCCGGGGTCGACGTTGAGGTACGGGTCGAACTTCTGCAGTTGGACGCGCAGGCCGCGCGCCTTGAGCAACCGGCCGAGCGAAGCTGCGACGATGCCTTTCCCGAGCGCCGAGACGACTCCACCCGTGACGAAGACGTACTTCGGGTCCCGTGCGCTCACGGGATTTCAGGGTAGCAGCGGTGGCGGCCGGTGCCTAATCGGCGGCCGGGCGGACGAGCGCGGCGAGCCTGGCGAGCGCCTGCGTTGGGAAGGAACGGCCCAACCCGCCGAAGCGCGGCGCCTCGACGGCGAGCCGCGCCCCGGTCTGGGCGCCGTCCTCCGTCGGCTCGAGGTCGAGCTCGACGTCGGCCCGCTCGCCGTTGAGCTGGAAGGCGACGCGCTGCAGTGGCACGACCTCGAGGATGAGCAGCGTTCCGCCCAGCTGTGGGCGGCGGCGGAAGCTCGCCCGGTCCGTGCCTTCGAGCTGCCAGAGCGCACCGGGAGCGAGCGCCCGCCGCACGGTCGGCGCGACCTCGACGATGCCCGGACACCACTCGGGCCAGCGCGTCGGCTCGGCGAGCACGTCCCAGACCGCCTCGACGGGCGCCGGCAGGATGCGCCTAGCCGCGTACCGCGGCAAGAAACTCCTGTCCGCCGAGCATCCGCTCGAGCTCCACCTTCCGCTCGTCGTCGCCCAGCTGCTCGATCCGGGTGTGCGTCGGGTCGCCCGGCGTCTTCTCCACCCGGAAGTGACGGTCGGCGAGCGCGGCGATCTGCGGAAGATGCGTGATCGTCACCACCTGAGCATGTTCGGCGAGGCGCTGGAGCAATCCGCCGACGGCATGCGCAGTCTCGCCGCCGATCCCGGCGTCGATCTCGTCGAAGACGAGCGAGTCGCCGCCGGCGACCGCCGCGATCGCGAGCGCGATCCGCGACAGCTCGCCGCCGGAGGCCGTCTCGGCGACCGGGGCGAACGGCAGACCCGCGTTCGCCCGGACGAGGAAGACGGCGTCGTCGGCTCCGGTCAAGCCGGGCTCGACGCGCTCGTGCAGCTCGCAGACGAACTCGCCGTCCCCCATCCCGACGCCGCGCAGCTCCGCAGCGACGGAAGCGGCGAACACCGGTGCTGCCGAGCTCCGTTCGGCGTGGAGCTCGAGGGCCAGTGACTCAACGCGCGCCTCGGCCTCCTGGAGCTCGTGGGCCGCGACCTCGGCAGGATCGGAGCCGTTCTCGAGCGCGGTCAGCTCGGCCTGTGCCTCGGCGCGGCGTGCGAGCAGCTCGTCGTACGTCGCGCAG
>Ga0335085_10003234_pt1 | contig 28631 bp, 47 predicted proteins | sample Lox_Sample_45_FD_206712 | JGI IMG/M metagenome (GOLD analysis project Ga0335085, IMG submission 206712) | Soil microbial communities from Loxahatchee National Wildlife Refuge, Florida, United States - Lox_Sample_4.5 | ecosystem: Environmental > Terrestrial > Soil > Wetlands | place: USA... | reverse complement strand
GTGCCGCGGCCGTGCCGTGCCACTGGGTTTGGTTTTTGGGGCGCGACCAACTTCAGGTCGCCTCTGAGCTTTCCGGCATTTTTCAGTGCCCGCTCCCCTAAGCACCGGCAGTGCCAGTCGTTTTCACCAACACGCAAGTCATTTATATTCAAGCACTAAATAAAAAGTAAAAAGGCCGTATATGAAATATTTATACCAAAAACCTTTCAGTTAATTTTTCGTTAATACAGTCGCTGGTTGCTTTTGCGCAACGCGCGATTTTTTCACCAGCGATTTTGGCTTCGCGAAAATTATTTCACTCAAATATGTCGCAGTTTTCGCGTTGGAGACTCTTCTCCCAGGTGGCAGGCGTGGAAGTTGCTGGCGCAGTGCAAAGTTATGGAACCAACATTGCATCCGCCACTTTGGATGTCGCTCCCGTTCGTTGTTTTGCTCGCGCTCATCGCGCTCGCGCCACTTTTCTTTGCGGACTGGTGGGGAAAACATTATCCCAAAGTTTGCGGCGCTCTCGGCGCCATCGTGATCATTTATTATATTTTTGCGCTTCAGGCCTCCCCGCGCGTGCTGCACACCGCCATGGAATACTTCAGTTTCATCACCCTCATCGGCTCGCTGTTCGTCGTCTCCGGCGGCATTCACATTAATATCAAGGGCGAAGCCACACCGTTCACGAATGTTGTCTTTCTCGCCATCGGCGCGCTCATCGCCAATGTCCTCGGCACCACCGGCGCTTCCATGCTCCTCATCCGCCCGTGGGTGCGCATGAACAAATACCGCGTCACCGCGCACCATATCGTGTTCTTTATTTTCATCGTCTCGAACGTCGGCGGCTGCCTCACGCCGGTCGGCGATCCTCCCTTGTTCCTCGGCTACCTGCGCGGTGTCGATTTTTGGTGGGTCGCCAAACACGGCTGGTTCATTTGGCTCACCGCCCTCGGCGTGCTCCTCGCCATGTTCTACGTGGTCGACATGCGCAACTACACGCGGGCGCCCAAACCTGTCCGCGAGGAAAAGACTCATCATGACGAATGGCGTTTCGACGGCCTGGCGAACACATTCTTCCTCGCCATCATTCTCGGCTCGGTCTTCATCAGTAAACCGCCCTTCCTCCGCGAAACATTGATGATCGCCGCCGCCCTTGGATCCTATTTCACCACCCAGAAACAAGTTCACGAATCCAACCATTTCACGCTCCACCCCATCAAGGAAGTGGCCATTCTATTCATCGGCATTTTCGCCACCATGATGCCCGCGCTCGATTGGCTTGCGGCCAACGCCGGCAAACTCGGTTCACCCACGCCCGGCCTGTTCTTTTTCGGCAGCGGCGCGCTCTCCAGCGTGCTCGACAACGCCCCGACCTATCTCAGCTTTTTCAGCGCGCTGATCGGCGCCACCGGCACATCCGATGTCCAAATCCTCCTGCATCAACATCCCACGGCCATTCTCGCCGTCAGCACCGGAGCCGTCTTCTTCGGCGCCAACACCTACATCGGCAACGGCCCCAACTTCATGGTCAAAGCCATCGCCGACCACCAGAAAGTCCACACCCCAAGCTTCGTCGCTTACATCGCAAAATTCACCGTGCCCTTCATGCTGCCGATGTTGATCACCATCTGGCTCATTTATTTTCGCACCCGATAACGTAATTTTTCATGGATACCCGACTACTTAGAGTTTTTTGTGCGGTTGCTGAAAGCGGCAGCCTCGTCGTTGCCGCCGGCAAAGTTCACCTCACTCCCTCCGCCATCAGCCACAGCCTCAAGTCGCTGGAAACCGACCTCGGCTGCCGCTTGTTCGAACGCGTCGGCAAACGCATGGTCCTGAACCAGGCCGGCGAACAATTGCTCGCCCAAATCCAGGGACCGCTCAGCGCCCTCGATGCCGCGGCCGAAGCCATCCGCCGCCTCGGCAAATGGGGCCAGACCCGCCTGCGCATCGCCGCTTCCGCCAGCGCCTGCCAGCACATCCTCCCCAAAGTCATTCGCGAACTGAAAAAAAATGACGGCACCATCGAACTGCGCATCGAATCCGGCGACAGCCCGCGCATCCTCGAATTGCTGCGCAGCAACAAAGTGGACCTCGCCCTTGGCATCGCTCCGGAAAACACCAACGGCCTCGAAATCCGTCCCATTTTCCGCGACGAACTCATGTTCGTCTTCTCCTCCGCCCACTCGTGGAGCGATGGCCGGCCCATCACGCGTGATGAAATCCGCAGCCAGCAATTCATCATGTACCGCCACACCAGCGTCACCGCTCAAATGATCGACGACCATTTCCGCCAGCTCGAAATCGTCCCCAACATCGCCATGGAAGTCGACAGCATCGGCGCCATCACGGAATTATTGAAACTCAACCTCGGCGTTTCCGTGCTCGCGCCCTGGACCATCGAAAACGAACTCTCGCGCAAAACCTTGAAAATGCGGCCGCTCGGCGCCAAGCCCGTTCGCCGCCAATGGTCGGCCATCTCGCTCTCCACGCGCCGAATGACGCTGGCCGAAGAAAACTTCTGCCGCCTCTGCCGCAATCAAACCGCCGGCATGCGCCTCGACCGCGGCGACGTCCCCTCCGTCAAAGGATAATTAATTTATAAAAATGGCCCGCGACTGGTGGGGCGCTTTTCACGACATTCGTGGCTCCATTGATTGGATGTTCGGCGTTCGGCGTTCGATGTTCGATGTTCGATGTTCGATGTTTTTTCCCCACCAAAATCACCTCGTTCCATTCATCTTTAACCTTACCGAATAATCTCACTCAAGCGCCCGCCACTTCCTCCGATATAACCTCCAGGCGTCCCACTCGCAAAAACGTTCGCCTCCGAGTTCGCATCGTAATCACTGACATGCCGATAAAAATTCTCACGGTTGACGACAGCCTCACCATTCGCTTGGTGGTGATGAAAGCTTTTCAACCCTTCGATTGCACCGTCTGCGAAGCCACCAACGGTGAAGAAGGCCTCGCCGTCGCGCGCACCGAACGCCCCGATCTCATCCTCCTCGACCTGAACATGCCCGTGATGGACGGCATCGCCATGTTGAAAACGCTGCGCGCCGATCCCGACTTGAAATCCACCCCCGTCATCATGCTCACCGCCGAATGCGACCGCGAAAGCATCTTCCTCGTCACCCGGCTCGGCGTGAGCGATTACATCCTGAAACCGTTCAGCGAATCCCTCCTCATCGAACGCGCCCGCCGCATCGTTGCCCTCGAAAAAAAACAATTCGCCGCCCCAGCAAGCGCGTGAATTTTTGGAGGAATTAAGTCAGAAGAAAAATGGTCGGAGCGACAGGATTCGAATTCAAAAATTTTGAGTCACGGGATCATAGCCCGCGCTGTCCACCGTAACCGTATCCCCGGACGCACCCTGCCAGCCTTCCAGCCGACCGATCTCTTTCGGAAATGCCGTATCCGCTACAAAGGTAAATTTTTTGGCAACGCTGCCATTTGCAAAACTTACGGTGAAGCGCAGAGGTTTTCCGCTTAGGTTTGAAAATTGATAAACGATTCCAGTCACTCCGGCGCGTCGCGTGATTTTGACGGGCACTTCCATCGCCCTCTCTGCCACCGGAGCGAGCTTGCTGATCCGATCGTTCGCGGCTGCCAGTTCGTTAGTGGCGTTGCTTAATTTCATTTGTGCGATTTCGATCTTATTCGTCAGGTCCATCAGCTGTATTGAGTCCACTTGCTGCGTTCCGGCCGGCAGAGGCTTATAAGCGAGCGCCGTGCCGATGATCACGCCGACGATGAGTGACAGGACCGACACGACAATGAGCTTCATTTGCGTTTGGTGGGTTGAGGTTCATTAAGGCGGGCATTTCTGGCCTCATCGTCGACAACTTTGAAGGAGAACTCATGCGGCAAGCGCGTGCCGGCTTCCTGACATGCTTTCAAGCCGGCCGATGCAATGATGCTAAGTACCAGGGTTTCGTTATAATGCGCCCCCAGTTTTTTTACCAGGGATTGCAAAATAACGTCGTCCTCCTCAGTGACGTAGAGCCAACAGCGCCGGGTTTTCTTCGGTTCTGGCATGAGAGCCAGAATAGACAGTTCTGACACTTTGGGAAAATCAAAGGTTGACAGTTCTGACAAGTTTGACAATTTAGACACGTATGACAGTTCAACAAATCCTCATTCGCATCCAGCCGCAAAAGCCCCTGTCCCGGCCGGCGGTTTATAATTACCTCAAGGCTTTGAAAATTAAGCCTATTGGCGCTCGGCAAAAACCGCAGCGATACCCGGAAGATTCGGCAGACCGGATTCTCCAACACCTCGGCTTGCCCCACGTCGTCACGATGCCGCAGCTGCGCCACGCTCGCAGCGCATCAAGGAGAACGCGATGAGCGATTCCAGTGGCATTGGGCACCAAAAAGTTTTTGAAATCACTCGCACTATTGATCCTGAGACTCTGGCGCAACTCGAAGCACGTCGAATGTGTCGAGCCGATTCGAGGCTGAACCGTTCAATGAAAGCGTGCTTCGATGAGATCGCCGACCGTGCTCTAAATCCGAGTTTTTACGACGCGAAAGGAGTGGTGACAATTTCGGACACTGCGCTTGCCGAAATTTTCAACGTAAGCAATCGCACCATTTACAGCTGGAAGCACAAAATCGCGGAGTGCGGCTACGTATGGATCGGAAAAAAATTCAAAACGAACATGTGGCCACTGACGACCTATCACCTTTCCTGTCTCCACAAAAAACCTATCCAACAAAAAACCGATTCGGACGGGACTTATGGCGCTCGGCAGTTCCGATCCGCACCGGCTAATCCGGGCCTAGGAGCCAGGGCGCCGGGCCAGCCTCAATTACCTCTCGCCGGAACTCGGAATGGCCACGTCGATGAAAAAAATGGAGTTTTGCTAGGAATTTCCGCTGAGGCTCGCAAAACACTTCCGCCGTCAGCCGAAGATAATTGCGGCTCTGAGCCGAATACAGTTTCGGGCGAGAGCCGCAACGGATTGCGGCTGAGAGCCGAAGTGAATTGCGGGCCAGAGCCGAAACCCATTGCGGGCCAGAGCCGAAATGGTACTCCGGCGAGAGCCGAAGCGGACTGCCGATTTAATAAGGCTAAGGTCCAAGGAGAAGGCTCTCATAAGGGGAATGGCTTTTCCCCCCCTGACCGTAAGGGATGGGAAAAGCGATTAAAAAAGCTTTATCCGCGCGAGTTGCAGGAACTCAAATCCGAACTTTTGAAGCAGCGTGCCAGGCTTCCGTTGAACGATCCCGCCAAAAAAGATCTTCAGGAGCGCATCGATTTGGTGGACGTGCAGCTTTACGGGGCAAAAGTGCCAGAAGCCCAAAAAAGAGTCGCTATGGCAAAGGCAGCGCCAATGCCGTCAATTTCGATGACAGAGGAGGAGCTTTTAGACAGCGCTCGAAAGATCATGACTGAAGCCAAGGAAGCGAGAATAAAACCTTTGCTGACCGATAAGCAAAAAACTGCCCTAAAAGCTGTGGGAGAACTCACGTAACCCAAAAAAATTTGCCGAGGGCAATGACGCCCCCGGCGAAACACGAAAGACAAACGAACAATGAAAAACTATCAGAGTGTATTACCGGCGGCAACGCGGAAAGAGTGCAGGGAGTCAGAAATCGGGCAGAAGATCAAAGCCAAACTGACCGAAATTTTTAAGAACGGCTTTTGGTTTTGCCTCGACTGTCAGTCGCGCTGCGAGCGCATGGAGGACGAGCACGGCCAGCCGGCCCACTGCGATCTGTGCGGCTCACCCCGTCTCCAATGGAATCCCCCGCTCTGGACGGCGCTCGTGGACAACGCCGTCCAAGATACTCAACTCATTCACCCTGGGGAATTATGAGCGACCACTGCGAAAAATGCGGCGCGACAGAACACCAGCCACCGGCCGCGACGGTGCTCGATTGGTTGCATTCGAACCTGGGCGGCCGTGCCCTGGCTCCACTGACTGGCTCAGACGTGCGCGCGCTCCGCGCGGCCGTCCAGATTATCGAACAATTCGGCTACGACAGGCATCCGACGGTCCTTGATGCTTTTGCTCACGTCGTGCGACGGATGCAATCATCCACTCGGGAACTGGCTTATCACGCGATTGCTCACCCGCTTGATTGGAGCGACCGCGGCCCGATTTGGAACGTTGCCGGCCTGGGCTATTTCGAGCCAAAAATGAAATGCTCGTTTGAGCCTGGCGGATCGCACATCGATCACGCGGAAGAAGAAGAAAAGGAGGCGCGATGAAATGGCTCATTTGGTCACACGAGCATCGCGGTTGGTGGAAACCCGGCGGTCTCGGATATACAAAAGTTCGAGGCGAAGCCGGACGTTTTTCATTAGGCGAGGCGGCACAAATTTGCGCGGAAGCAAATCTTACACTTACCGGCCCTCAATTCCCTGACGAAACGATGTGTCCCGATTGGAACGCCAAAAAATCATGAAACTCCTGATCGATGTCGAAGCTCCCGGGCTGGAGCATTTTCACATACAAGAGCCGGACGTGCCGAAAGAAGTCGGCGCGTTCGTGCGCGCCCTGGTCAAGTCACGCACGCGCTGCCCTGAGCCGCGCGTGACTGTGGTCCCGCTCGGCGATAATGACGTGTGCGTGGACGCCGCGGCGCTGTTGCGCCTCCAAACGAAAGCGGGGGCGAAATGATTAGCGACGACGCTCTCCGGTGGCTGGCTTTCGAAGCGCAACGTTGCCGCGACAGGGACTCGTGCGAGGCGCTGTGCCTGTTGTTTCCACCAATGCTTCGCGCCATGAACCTGCCCCCGATGGAGGAACTCGAAGCGCGAGCCTTTTACGAGCGGGTAAAACAGATGCTCACCCAGGATTTGAAAAAAGCGGCATGAGCAAACTGGAAACCTTTGCTGGTAAAAAATTCGTCGCGAATCTCTATGGCTACACCTACGAGTGGCAAGCTGATGAGTCTATCAGCAAAGATGTCTGTGGCGGTCTTTTTTTGTGGGCGACGCCTCTGAAAAGGATTTCGGGAAAAAGGGGAAGGCTGCGAAGTCGTCATATCTTTTTGGAGCAATTCTTGCCTTGAGCTATCCCGGCTCCAAAGCAGCGAACGGTGTCTGGCAACGCATCATCGGCCAGATGCCCCCGCATGATGTTTATGTCGAGCCGTTTTTCGGAAGCGGCCAAGTGTTCCATCGCAAACGGCCAGCGGCCATCAGCGTACTCAATGATCTTGATAAACAGGCTTTGAAAGAATTGCTCAAGCCGATCAATCGTTGTCAGCGCGATCATGTCAACATGTTCCCCGGTTCTCGATTGGGTTACGTGCGGACGCTGAGGGAAGACGGCGGTGATCTCGAGACCTACATTTTGAATTGGTGCGCGTTCGAACTGCTGGCTCAGCTGGCAGAACATCTCCCGGAAGACTCTGTGATTTACTGCGACCCACCTTATCCCCTCGGCACTCGCGCCGGCCGGGAATACTACACGCACGAAATGACCGACGCGGATCATTCAGCGCTACTTTCGACGCTGAAGGCCTTGCGCTGCCATGTCCTGATTTCTGGCTACGAATGCCCGCTTTATGCGGAAGCGCTCAAGGACTGGCGCTGCGTGCGCTATCGCACGCGGGCGCACTGCAAAACGGTGATTGAATGTCTTTGGTGCAATTTCCCCGAGCCGGCCGTCCTGCACGACTGGCGCTATGCTGGAAACAATTTCCGGCAGCGGACGGCGCTCTCGCGCCTCAAACGTCGCTGGCTGGCCAAACTGGAGCGAATGCGGCCCCGCCAGCGCGGCTATGTGCTCAATGCCATCAAGGAGGCTTACACTTTATGAGAACCAAAAAAAACTTAGTTAAACTGATCGTCATCGCCTTTTTGGCGTGCTCCACTTTGACCGGCTGCCTGCGTGACAAGCGGTGGCGTCCTCATTTTCCGCTTGGCCGGCTGGCGCAAAGAATTCATTGAAACATTTCCGGGCGGCGGGCTGACCTTAACCACTAAAAAGGTCAATTGACCAGAGCCCGCCGTCCCGGAGCTCCGCGCCAGACTCGGCGCTGATTGCCTCAAAAACCTCCCTCTATCTGTCCACTTACATCCGCTCGCGTCCACTGCACGACACTTCCCTGCTTTGCTACAACTTGGCGCGGTTTATGCCGCAGCCGAGAGCACGCTCGAAGAGAATGTTGGAACCAAACCCAATCCGGGAGCGGCTATGCAATAAAGACATTGCGGTAGCCTGGGGCGTGGACGTACGCACCGTCATGCGACGGGCCAAGCTGTTAAAATTGAGCCCCACGTTCCCTCTGCACGCTCACAATGAATGGAGCCCGGCCGACTTCGAACGTTTTGAGCAATTGTGGCTAAGCCACGTCCGCAAATGCGCGCAAAAAAAACAACCTGTCTATGCTAAAACGCCTTCAACAATTCCGCTCCCCCGATCCCGCTGAGGGAACCCCATCGCCGGCCCCACCTGCCCCCCCATCGGACCCTAAGGAAAAGGGCCAGGAGCCCCCATTGCCCCCTAATCCGCCAGCCCCTAATCCAGCCCCTCCGATCACGGCCAAAGCCGTCATAGAGGGCACCAAAACAGAGCGGGAATTGGCCTTGGAGCAAAAGCTCACCGAAAGGGAGCGTAGGGTAGCCGAACTCGAAGACGAGAACCGGACCCTAAAAACTCCTCAAACGCCGCCCAAAGCCCCGCCAGCGCGCGAGAAGAAACATTTCCTGGACGGTGGAACCTTTTTTGACTGACCCATGCCAAACGAAGCTACAGGAGATAGCCGACCGATTGCAGAAGCGGCAGCGGCCTCCATCACGCCCGATCCACAGACGGCGGACATTCTCGCCCGCCATTCCAAAGGGGAAAAATTGTCTGCCCAGGAGTATGGCAAACTCGGCGGCTGGAAACGGTGGTTCGGTATTGGCAAAACTGTCGATGCTGCTAAATCGGCTCTCCCCGCGTCTCAGCCTGGGAACGCGGCTCCTGTGGCGGCCGTGGCACCGGCTGAAACATCGCCTGGTGTGCTTCCTGTTATTGAAATCGATGATGGTCTGTGCAAGCGGACTACCAAAGCTGTCCTTAGTCGCGCAGATGCCTGGGCAGTCGGTTTCATCGAACGGGAAGCCAAAGCGGCCGGCGCTGCCGGCGATACCCTTGATCGCTTCCGTCGGGCGGCTAGTCTGCCGGCTGCTGATCAAAATTTACTCGTAGAAATTTCACCGGACGTTTTCCGGGAGCTTGGTCTCGATCCGCGTCAGTTTGCGGTATGGACGGCCCTGGGCGTGCTAGGCTTCCACGGCTTCAATCTGTGGCAGTGCGTCGGTGAACTCCGCGAAATGCGCAAGCAGACCGTGCAAGCCTCAGGGACCTCAACGCCAGAAACGGCAGTAGGGCCCGGGCAGTCAGCGCCGAAGCCGGCAGTGACTGCGGCGGCCAAAGACAAAATCGAAAAAGCGGCCGCTCCGGCCGTCGAAAGCAAACAACCGATAGCAACGTTTAAGACTCCATGAAAATTTGCGCTTACCGAGTTATCCAGGCTCACGCGCTTGGTGATCTCGACCGGATCGTGAACGAAGCCGCCGAACAGGGCTTTATCCCATGCGGAGGCGTCACTGCCGTCCAACCCCAATATAGCGGACTGATTTACATTCAGGCAGTCGCGCGGATCGACATCGCGAAAGTGAAAAAGCTCGTCAGTCGTAAAAGGAAATGACCGACCTCCAACCAACGCGCAAACGCTCCGTGATCGTCGTGTGCGGCCTCTCCGGCTTTGGCAAAACGACATTCGCACTCCGCGCGCTGGTTAATCTCAAATTGAGCGCGCGTTTTTTGTTCGACCCCGATCCTGGGGAATTCAATCCGGACATCGGCGAGTTTTCCGACCGGCTCAAGCTGCCGCCGTCACAGTCACTCTACGATTTGAGCCTGAACCTCTGCCGCGGATGGGTGGCGTTCGATCCTCACACGCTTTTTCCGGGCGACCTGGAAAACGCATGCAATTTCTTTTGTGACTGGGCATGGGAAAAATCCCTTCAATTGCCCGGCGAAAAAATCCTCGTCATCCAGGACGCCTATCGTTTTTGCACGCCGCATTTTGTCCCCGCGCCGATCAAGACCATCGTGCAAAGCGGTTCGAAGCGCCGGCTCTATCTGATGATCGATGCCCATGAGCCGCAAAAACTCAACTCAACGGTCAAAACGGGCATGAGCGAAGTGATTTGTTTCCGGCTCCAGGGCGAAGGGCCTTTGTCCTTCGCTGAAGAGTTTGGTTTCAAGCGTGATGAAGTCGCCAATTTGCCTCAGCTGCAATTCGTGGCGCGCAACCTCGACAGCGGCGGTGAACTGCGCGGGAGGATACCGCTATGATTATCTGCCGGGACTGCGGCCGCATCTGGTTCAAGTGTTCCTGTCCTCCAGAAAATCCCTACGGGATCAATAGCACAGTCAACGTCAAGCAATCTATCACCCCCAAAACTCCAAAGCCTATGAACAAAATTTTTCGCATCCAAATTCTCCCGGGCGGATGCCTCATTAAAGCGGGCCACGTCGTTGCTCGCAGCGAAAGGGAAGCGCTGCTTAAGTTCATCGAAAACATTCCTGAGGATGATCCGATTTGGACAGCGCCACAGTGGCAATCAATCCACGTCCACGAAGCGAACCAGGCTTTTGTTTTATGAGAGCCAGCATCCTCTCCGTTATCATTTTTGCGGCCTACATCGGTCTCAACTTCTGGCAGTCCTGGAAGTGCGGCCTCGCTTCGCTCGTGTTGGTCTACATCCTGGGATTGTTGCTTCTGGGCATCGAGACGAGAGACGGCCGGCGCTGATTTCCCCCCATCCCATCTACCTGCCCACTTCATCAAACGCGCTCTAATCGAATTTTAGAGCGTCGTTTTGTCCACTTACGTCCGCATAGCAACAGTTCCCGGCATTTTCGGGCTGTGATTGAGTCTTCGCGACAGTGAACGGCATTGCCAGCCGGCAAGCGTCCCGTTGGAACGGGAGGGCCAGCATCCACGGCAGCGCCACCACAGTAAACCAACCGCCCGCAAGGGCCTTCCATCTATGGGTCGTTTCAAACCTTACCTGATCACCGCTGGCGTCGTGCTCGTTGTGCTCATTGCCGTCTTCCGTTTCAACCTGTTCGGATCACGCGCAGTTGTCACCGGCGCTACGTCGTAAACCCTCCGCATCTCAACCACTGACTTTTTTTATGGTCAAATCTCGTCTTCAACTGCGCAACGTCGTGAACGTTGCCGCGTCGAAAACGGTCCTGATCGATTGCCCTATCGGTCCCCGTTATCACGCGATCCAAATCCAGCACGGCTATGCTGGAGGCGCAAATACCATTGCCGGCGCAATGGCGAACGTCCTCGCTATCCGTATCAAGGTGAATGGCAAAGTTCAACGTGCTTATGGTTCCGGCGTCTCTTCTGGCTCCAACCAGGGCGGCGTGGAATTGCGCGATGACAATTTGTTGAATGGCACGGCTTACGATTGCACCGGCCTGCCCAACACCGCGCCTGGCGTCACCATTCCGATCTTCTTTGCCGAACCGTGGCGGCATGATGAAGTCGATCAGGACTCGCTCGCCTGGCCTTCCTCGGCCTGGGCGTCTTTCCAAATCGAAATCGATTTGGGCGCGGGCACTACGCCGACTCTGACGGCCTTTGCCATCGTGGACAGCCTTGCAGCTCCCTCTGGCGGCCCGCAGATCAAGAAAGTCATCCGCCAGCAATTCCCGGCCGCGGGCACCCAGTTTGATATTGCCCAAATCGACCGCAAGGATTGGTTGGAAAATATCTCGCTGTATCCGGACTCCGGATCATCGCAGCAAACCAGCGAAGTCGATCTGCGCTTTAACTCGCAGATTTTGGACGAATTGACTACGCCCGTCCGTCAGGCGTTGCAAATCCAGTTCAACATGACGCCCACGGCCTCCGGCCGCACGGCGAACATGACCGACATCGTGCTTGATCACGATTCCCTTCTGGGGAGCGCGGTCAATCTCAACGGCGCGAGCGATTTCACCATGACGGTGAAAGCAGCCAACGCGATGAGCGGCACGATCATTGCCCTCGTGAGCCGCATTGGCCCTCCCGAGTAAAAATCCCGCCATAAACCAACCGCCCGGCGCGTGACTCTGTTTGGTCTCCCTCCCCGAGAGCACGCGCCGGCCTTCCAAATATGGATGAATCATACGACGATTACGTTGCCAGCCTCGGCTACGATCCTTCCCTCCTGGGGAGCACGCCCGTGGCTTCGACCGGCAAAAACGATTCAAGCTCGATTTGGGGATCGCTCGGCAGTGGCCTCCTCTCGAGTACGGGCAGCGTGCTCACCAGCTACCTGAATAACCAAACTGCGAAAAGCAACGCGAAGACGGCGGCCGCCAGTTCCAGCAACCTCATGACGATCATCATCTATGCTGTCGTCGGAATCGCTGTCCTGGGCGTGCTGTTTGCCTTCCTGAAAAGGAAATAAAATGTGCCCGCTCGACGAAAATCAGACCGTTGTCACAGCTCCCAGCGTCAAACCCGGCGTTACTGCAGGAAAACCGCTGAAGCGATCGGTTAGCGCCAAATCCGGCGCTAACCGCCGGCAATCAGCGCCGAAGCCGGCAGTGAAGCCCCCGGCGTCAGCGCCAAAGCCGGCGCGCATCGAGCAACACCCCGCCTCGATGAGTCACGTTCAGCATAAGCACGGGCACAAATGCCGGGCGCGCGACATTGGCCATGCAGCTTGTCTCGCGAAGGGCTGCCCCGTTTGCGCTCACCTGGCTTGACGGCATGAACACTGCGCAACTGCTCTTGAGCAAGAACGCGCAGACGCAACAGAGCGCGAATCTCGCGCCCTGGATCATCGGCGGCATCGTCGTGATCGTCGCGCTTGTGCTCATCTCACGCATCAAATGAACTTCCTTGCATTACTCGGCGGCGGCGGCGGCGGTGGCGGCGGGCAGTCTGCGACTTCCTCCGCGCGCTCCACGGCCGGCGCGGGCATGAACTCCATCGGGATTCAATCGCAAGACCTCGTTTGGATCGCGGTGGCATTCGCCGCGGCTCTCACCATTGTCGGCCTCCTCTGGGTGGCCTTCCGGAAATAATGGAACCGATTGACGTATCACTTAGCTCGTCGCAAGCCGCTTCCACCGGGAGCGGAACTTACAGCATTGGCGGCAACACCTATCAAAGCAACCCGCTGCTTTGGGTGATCGCCGGCGTCGTGGGCCTGGTTGGTCTTTTCATCTTCCTCAAGCTCAAAAAATGAAACCGTGTCGCACATTAGGAGACTGGGGAGCCGGTTGCTGCCTGCTGTTTGACCTGGGCGGCGGCGGCACGAGCGCCACGGAGACGACGCAGACCGTGAGCGGGACGAGCCGCGGAGTGGCCGGGAACAAAAACCAGTATACCGAAAGCGGCTCCATTTCAGTCGGCGCAAAAGGCAGCTACGTCGAAAGTGGCGGCGTCAACGCGGCCGGCTCCAAGAATCTCAACACGGCAGTCCTGGGGAATTCGAAAATTAAATTGGGCAAAGGCGCAACGCTCAATGTCACCGAAGCTCAAGCCGCGCCTCTTACGGGAACGAACACCACGGCAATTGCTCCGACAACGGGCGGAATGACTCCCGTGGACGTGGGCACAAGTGACAATGGATTGTCCAGCCTCACGTCGTTGCTTTCGAACCTTTCGACCCCGGCGTCCACCAGCGCCACGTCGAGCGCTGCAACTTCTCCTGGCTTCTTTGCCACGCTCCAGGGCTATTGGGCGAATTTTTCGATCTGGCAAAAGCTCGGCGCGGGCGCGGTCCTTGTCCTGTTGCTCTGGCTCATCTTCCATCGCCGCAAATGAGAAAAGACATCATCATTCCGGCCGCCATCAATGGCACGCCCGGCGTCTACACCGAAAATATTTCGGAGGCCGGCTTGTCCATTGTCTCGGCTACGGCCGCGCTCCAGGTCTTTGTGGGGACGGCCCCCGCGCAGACGCTCGCCTCAGGAATGTCTCTGGGCGCGGAAAGCGGCCCGGCGCTCGGCCTGGTGACGTTTCAAAACATCAGTTCGACTGACATCGATGTCACGATCGGTGACTATTCTCTGGCCCGCCCAACGACGATCCAGGCAAACGCCGAAACGTTCGCTTTTGGCGAGGGCTGGTTTGATTTCGGCAGCGCCTCCGGCCTTGGCGGTGGCAAGGTAACTTTCACGGGCACCACAATTGACGGGCAGATCAGAAAATCTCTCACAATCACGAATTACGGAATTACGACCCCCGGCGGCGCTACCAGCACGGCTTTGATCGTCGGCTTCCTCGGCGGGCAAACAACGATCCCTTCCTTCGCCGTTTTCCCAGGCATGACAGAGACTTTCGAATTCAGTGATGACGTAATTTTGTGGTCCTTGAACGCAAATCTCTCCGGCCAGCCGACGCATCTCACCGGCTCGGTGCTGCCGGTCTTTTACACCAAACCGTTGCAAACCGATCAATGAGCATCGTCAGCCAACAAATCGATAGTTACGTGATCAAGGCGAACAATACCATTGAGTTTATCGCCCTGGGGAAACCCAAAGCCGTCTTTCGCAAGCTCTGGATTTATCCCGGCGTGCTCGCAGCCGACGGCACCGTAACGGACAATACCGGCCCGATCCGCATCGGGGTAAACGGCGATGGCCCTAAGATCGTCACGGACGTTATTCAATCGGGCGACGCTCCAATGCTTATCGAAATGCCCGAAGCAACCGGCGAGCAAATGCACATCGGGGACTTGTTGATTTACGGCACTGCAAACGACGGTGTAATCCTCCGCTATTGGCCATGAAATTTTTCCATACCATTTTACTGACGTTCTTTTTCGTCGCGCCGATGCTCGCCCAGGAGCAACAGGTTCAACAGGCGACTGACACGCAGGTCCAGAATGGCATCGATGTGCGCCGATACGTGAACCCGCGCCAGTATCTGCAATTCATGACGGGCGCTGGCGGCCCAACGAACGGCATCACGCAAGGGCAATTTACCTTGGGATTGAACAGCGGCACCAATAACGCATCGTTCTCGAATCTAACAGCCAACGGCACTACGAGTCTCAGCTTCCTGGAACTCGGAGGCGCCTGGATTTCAAATAATATTTCGTGGACTAATGGCACATCCACAGCCGTGGGGCTTCGGCAGAAGATCGAACAAACGCCGTTAGGTCCCCAAATCACGCTCGACAACCCAAGTCGAAACGGTTCCGGAACCTCCATGAACACGCTGTTCAAAGCCGACCGTATCACTGCGTCAGTGCTTTTAAACGGTCCAATTTCAGGCGTGAACGTCCAGGATGGCACGTTGCCTTTTTCCGCGGCGGATACTTCCTGGCCCGTTGGAAATTTGGGTAGTTGGATCATTGCTACCAACCCAGCCAACGGCGAATTGATCATCAGCAACAGCCTTTGGGGCGCTACATGGGTTCATCTCAAAACAAACAATGTTCCAGGATTTCCGGGCTCCATTAGCACGGGGGATGCATCCGTCGGCGCACTTAGCGCCTTTAGCGCTCAGATTGTAGGAGGCGTGACAAATAATGCGCTTTCGGCATCGGCTGATGTGGAATCGGACGCAAATAAAAAACTCGTTTCGCTTGGGAACGGAGCGGGCGTAAAAACGAATAACGGTTCAGGCGGCATCGGATGGGCCTCGTCCTTGGATGGTTCTACTATCGCCAATGGCACGCTATCGCCAGGCGCGGCAAGTTCCGGTTGGCCAGCTTCCACCAATTACATTTCCACGACGAATCTCACCTCCTCGTTGAATCAGGTGCCCCTTTCCCTGGGCACAACGAACGCTTTTGGTTCACAAGCGACGAAGTTTGGAAACCTGCCGTTTACGGCGTGCAATTTTGTCGTCGCGTCAAACGCTTTCACCAACGTCGTCATTGGCTATTTTCGAGTGACAAACAGTGATGGCTTGGTGCTTTGCATTCCTGCCGGAACAAATCTGCCGTGAGAAAATTACTTTCAATTTTTTGCCTGATATTTGTGGCTTCGGCATGGGCTTCACCTCTGACGAATTTTGTCGCAGGGCAGCATATCAGCATCGGCACAAATATTTCGAATGTGATCGTGAGCGGCGGCGGTGGCGGCTTCGCCGTCTCGACCACTGCCTGGAAAAACAACGCCAACGCGACTTCAGTCGGGGTTACCGTGGCTCCGAGCGCCGGCAATGCGTGTGTGGTGATTGTGGATGCTTATCTGGGCAGTTCCGCAAACCATGCCGTGTCGGATAATATCGACGGCACTACGGGCTGGCATGAAATCACCAACGTCAGCGCCGTAGCGAACTGCAACGTTTCCGCCTGGGTGAATTGGTCGATGCCGGCCGGCGTGACGACTATCACCTGCACGGCCGGTGGCGGCGCGCAAGTGACAGGCGGCATCGTGCACGAAGTGAGCGGAGGAATTTCGACCTTTACCAGTGGTGAAGCCGAGATCACGCAGTTTTTAAACGCTTCCGATGTTCTGACGGCGGCCATACTCAACCACACGGCGGCCAGTGTCTTTTTTGCTGTCCAGGCGAATGCCACGGATGGAAACCCCATCACGATGACAATCAATTCGAGCGGCACCACGGGCGGCACCTGGGTGTTAGCTGACAACACGAACTCGCAAGAGACGGACGCTACCGATTGGATTGCGGCCAGTGTCGTCAACATGGTGGTTTCAACTTCGGCCAGCCGTTCACATGCCTGGTCTGGAATGCCGAGCAGTGACGGGGGCGGATTACTGATTTTTTGTCTGCACTGATGAAAATTCTTGTCACCATTTTTTGTTTGATGGCCGCGAATTTCGTTTTCGCGACGGGTTACGTCACCAGTTTCCCACTGACCGAAAGTCCGATCAGCGAAGGCGGGGTGTGGACCAATGGTTTTACCACCGGGCTTGATTGGAGCGACGTGCATACGACGACTGGTTTTGCTTTCGGCACGCAGAGCGGCAGCGGCGGTGTAAATGATACGACGGCCGTAGTAGCCGGTGATTATGGCAGTGGCGACCAGGTGGCCCAGGCAGTGGTGCATATCGCCACCAGGGACAATATCGACTACGAAGAGGTTGAGCTTCGGCTAAAAACCAAAATCACCGGACACAGCATTACGGGCTATGAAATTTTGTTCAGCGTCAACGCCGACGATCCCTACGTTCAAATCGCCCGCTGGAACGGTCCCTTTGCCAACTATGACGAATTAAACAACGGCGTGGACCCCCCGATAATCCAGGACGGCGACGTGGTAAAAGCCGTTTACCACGCCGGGACGATCACAGCCTACGTGAACGGCGTGCAGGCATGCATTGCTGGCGACAGCACTTACACGACGGGGCAACCCGGCATAGGTTCTTATTTGCAGACCGGCACGCACCCGGACCATTACGGATTTTCTTCTTTCGTCGCTTCGGACGGTTCGGACCCGTTCATTGTCACTCAGCCTTCCAGCCAATCTGTAACAGTGGGCGCGAACGCGACATTTACTGTCGCCGCGGGCGGGTTCTCAACTCTCAGCTATCAGTGGAAATTTAACGGCTCCAATGTGGGCAGCAATTCTTCCAACTACACGCGGAGCAATTGCCAGTTGAGTGACGACGGCGGAACGGTCACGTGCGTAGTGACGGATACAGCTGGGAATGTCACAACCTCTTCAGTCACGCTTTCCGTTACTGGCGGCACTCCGGCCGCTTTTTTCCCGATGACTTTTCGAAGATGAACATTTTCGATTATCTTTTTACCGATACGTCGAAAACTCAGACCCCAGCTGAGGCTCAGGCGAATATTGCGTCCTTGTCGTCTCAGCTGGCCTCGCAGACCGATCAGCAGCTTGCGGCAGGCACGATCACGCCGGCACAGGCACAGTCAAATTACAACGTCATTGCCAACGATCAGTTCACCGACCCCGGCGCGGCCGCGGCCGACGCTTTTATCTCTGGCCTCAATCCGTTCGCCAGCGCAGACCCCAGCGGTACGGGAGCGGGCATCGGCACCGTTCTTCAGGATGTTTTTATCCTGGCCGCGATTGGCGCGGCACTCTGGCTCTTTTTCAAATTCGGCGGCGCAGGCTTTTTAAAGTCCTCAGCTAAGAAAAACAAACGCTATGCCTGGGGCATTGCCGGCGCTGCCGTGCTTTTGGTGTGGTTGATCTATTCGCAGTTCAAAAAAACTGAGAGTGACACCACGTCCACATTGACCGGCCTCCAACAATCGATTGCCAGCCTGATATGAACCTTTCTGACGTAATTTTAGAAACTCTCCTGAGCGCCGGTCTCGCGCTCCAGGCATGGACCCTCATCGAGATCGTAAAATTGAAAATCAAAGTCGCTGTGCTGACACAGCGCATCCAGGACGCAGGACTATGAACAAAGATCAACTCATTAACTTGATTCAAACCCTTGTGCAAATCTGCGGCGGAATGCTCGCCGCGAAAGGCATGATGGACTCATCCACACTACAGGCAATCAGCGGCGGCCTGATCGCCCTGGTTACCTGGTTGATGACGCATAAATGGAACGCCACGCCGGCAACGCCGGCCGCGACTCAACCCGTCAACATACCGATCACCAAGATAACGCCACTTCTGGCGCTGACGGCCGCAAGCGGGCTTTATGTTTTCACCGCTTGCGCGCCACTCCAGCCCGGCGCGGATCCGATCGTCGTCAGGGCGGAGCAAAGTGAGACGGTTGCCAAAGGGACCTTCGATGCAATCCTCAAGCTCGATAATTCGAACCGGCCTTACTTTCGCACCAACGCACCTGGGCTGCACAAACTCTGCGAGTGGCTACGACAGCCGCAAATGGTCGAAGGGACAAACAAGCTACCTCGCGCGACTGCGCTACTCGTTTCCCTTGATGACGTGAAGCTCGCTTACAAAGCCGGCCGCGCAACGACCAACGAACTTTTCACCGTGCTTTTTCCAGTCGAGAGCGCGGTTGGACAGGCACAAAACTGGCTGACAGTAACCACCAATCAACCCGCACAATAAATTTTATGACAGCAGCTTTAGCACTCGCGCCGGTCATCCTCCAGGCATTGCCCACTATCGAAATCGGCGCTGAACAACTTTGGGCTTGGGTTACCAGTGTCCGCACGGCCGCGCAACAATCGACCGAGTGGACCGATGAACTCGAAAAGCAATTCCGCGCGGCGCTCCAGGCAACGAGCAATGATGCGGCCTACAAACCAGACGCCAGCTTACTATGAAAGCAACCCGCTGGATGCCTACACGAGGCATCAATAAACAACCAATTGCCGTCTTCCACGGCACAAACAAAAAAGCGGGCTCGACCGCGCCGCGCCGTGGCATCGCTGCCCTGGGCGCTTTGAACGGCGGCGGCGGCATCAGTCCCGGCAAAAACAGCAAACCAAAATAAAATGAAATCCATCCACTTCCTCCCCGTCATCATCGTCGGCGTGGCCATCGGTGGCTTGATCGCAGTCTATGTGGCGTATCAAGTCGCGCAAAAACAAATTGCGCAAAACGCCTCCGCCAATCCGCTGTTGAATTCGGTCCTCGGCGCGCTGTGAAAACGTGGCGCTCAAAACGTTCCGTCTGCCGAAGCAGGCGGAGCGGCCGATTTGCCGGCCGCGGAAAGTGTCGTGCATTCAAACGGGATAAAATTCCCTTTGGACTGAAGACGCTTTTCCACTGACCTGGCCTCAATGTCAGACCCGGCGCGGACGGATCCCCCAAAATTCTTTGGCCTGGTCTGGCGTTACGATTTCGCGATAGTTGCGGAAAAGCATCTCCTCAGTGTGGCCTGCCTCCAATGCCGTCTTGCCGGCATTTTGAAAATGCGCCACGTGATAACTAACGAACGAATGCCGGGTGACGTTGTGCTGCCATTCCACTTTTGACGCGCGCAAAATCGGCCGGATCGTTTTGCTCGGACTCATCGGCCGCAACTCCCCGCCCAATTCCAACCAAGCGCGTAAATTCGGCTGAATCGTGACTAGCCGGCGACGCCTGGTCTTTGATTGCTTGGCCGTTACTTCGATCATTCCACGGCTCAATAAAATATTTTCCTCTTTGACTCTGTGCGCCTCTGCCGTTCGCAAACCCGCAAAATATCGGATCGCCAAATGACGGCACACGTCCAAATCCCTGACACGTGCCGTTTCTAAAACTTCTGTGACCTCACCAGGCGTGTGAATTTTAGGCGGCTCCATATCCTCGACTGCCGGCAATTCAACGCCTCCGGCCGGATTGTGACTGACCAGGCCCCGGCGCATCGCAAAATTAAAGAGCGTCCTTACGTCGCTAAGGTAGCCACGCTGCGTTACAGCGGACCAATCCCGATCATCTAACCACTTTTCAATCTCTGCCGTTGTAATCGATGTCAGCGGCCGCAAAGCGCGCCCGCTGGAAAAACTCGTGAGAGAAACGCGCAACTGTCGCAAATAGCGATCCGAACGGCCGGCGCGTGCTTTGGCCAAAAGAAAATCATTCACGGTTTGAACGACGGTGGAAGTTGCATCGAGCAACGGCAGACTTGGCGTTAATGGCAGGCCGGAAGATTCGCCTAGCACAGCGTCAGCTGCGATCACCAACGCTCGCGCGGCGTCCCTTAGCGCCCTCCATGCCGTCGCCTGAGACGGCAGTGGAGGAGGCAGGTTAACAACCTTCGCCACGTCTGGACTTTCGGAAATCATGGTCGGAGCGACAGGATTCGAACCTGCGACGTCTTGCTCCCAAAGCAAGTGCTCTAGCCAGGCTGAGCTACGCTCCGGACCGGATTCACTGTGCCCGATTTCACTCGAAGGGCAAGCTCATTCGGCTGCGAGCCAATTTCCAAGATTGGATTAAGTCATCGAACAATGAGCCTCCAGCAGGGTGCCAAAGTTCCTCCTTCTCCCCGGGGAAGAAGGCCGGGATGAGGGCGAGCGTAAATCCAATTGAATCATGAGCCTGAAAAATCCTTAACACTCAACCAGCCCGCCCAAATGACCACCGTCCGCAGGACTCCGCCAGGACCCCTTTCGGCTGGACGCTCCCCGGAGCCATGTTAGATTCCTTCAGCCACCCCGCCATTGGCGCGGTGTTTCTGAACTATGTCAACAGAGTCGAATGGCTCCCACAACGGGGACCAACCCAAAAAAATCAACCTTCGCCGGCCCGACATCATGGAAGCCGTTCAGGCCCAGGTGCTGTCGCATTACCGCAGTGAGCTCGTCGAACGTGTCCGCGCCCACGGCGGCATGCTCGAGGCCGACAGCCTCACCGTCAAGCTGGCGAAAGAATTCGGCTTCTGCTACGGCGTCGAGCGCGCCATCGACCTCGCCTACGCCGCCAAAAAATATTTTTCCGAAAATTCCCCCAACACCCCCATTTATCTCCTCGGCGAAATCATTCACAACCCCGAGGTCAACGACCAAATCCGCAACATGGGCATCCAAATCATTTCACCCAAACCCACGGATGAGGAACTCTCACGCTTGAAATCCGGCGATGCCGTCATCATCCCCGCCTTTGGAACCGAAGTCGGCACCCGCAAAAAAATCGAGGAAAAGGGCTGCATCCCCGTGGACACAACTTGCGGCGACGTGATGAGCGTCTGGAAACGCGTCCGCCAGTATTCCAAGGAAAACGTCACCAGCATCATCCACGGCAAAGCCAAGCACGAGGAAACAAAAGCCACCACCTCGCAAGCCCGCGCCTACGGCAGCGGTCATTATCTCGTCGTGTTCACACTCCTGGAAACCGACTACGTCTGTAACTATATCCTGCACGGCGGTGACAAAAACGAGTTTCTCGAAAAATTCAAAGGCGCTTACTCCGCCGGCTTCGATCCCGATGAACACCTGAAAGCCGTCGGCGTCGCCAACCAAACCACCATGCTCCGCGGCGAAACCGAGGAGGTCCAGCGCCGCATCAAGAACGCGATGATCCAGAAATACGGCCAAGCCGAAATCGGAAACCATTTTCGTTTCTTCGATACGATTTGCGGCGCCACCCAGGACCGGCAGGACGCCTTGCAGAAGCTGCTCCGCGAGCCCATGGATTTGCTCATCGTCATCGGCGGCTACAATTCCTCCAACACATCGCACCTTGCCGAAATGGGCGAAGCCAAGCTCCCAACCTATTTCATCAAGAACGCCGCCAAGATGGTCTCGGACAAACTGATCATCCACTACGATCAGCACAAACACCAGGAAGTCGAGACACCGAACTGGCTGCCTTCGGGCAAAGTCACCGTCGGCGTCACCGCCGGCGCTTCCTGCCCGAACAACCTCATCGAAGACACCATCCGCCGCCTTTTCGAACTGCGCGGCATCTCCGTGCAGCATTTGCTGAATTGATTGCCAGGCGGCGCTCTAATTTGGTAGGGACAGCGCGCTGCGCTGTCCGCGCCGCGTCCAGCGGCGCGACGGTGCGTGTCAAAACGTTCGAAAATTCCCTTCCGTCCGCTGAACGCGGACGGCGACGCCGCAGCGCGGCGTCTCTACCATTCGAAATTAGAACACAACCGATTTCCAGAGCAAATTGACTCATCCGCCACTTCCCCCTACCCTTTCGCCATGCCGCGCACACGTTTTGAACTCGAAGAAATCGAGCGCCACATCCTCGCGCCCTACGCCCAATTGAGCGCCGACACGCGCGGCCGCAAATACAAGGAAGCGCCGCCCGAATGGCGCACCCAATATCAGCGCGACCGCGACCGCATCATCCACTCGCGCGCCTTCCGCCGCCTCGAATACAAAACCCAGGTCTTCCTGAACGGCACCGGCGATCATTTCCGCACGCGACTCACTCACACCATGGAAGTCGCCGCCATTTCCCGGAACATCGCCCGCCCCCTCAAGCTCAATGAAGACCTCGCCGAAGCCATCGCGCTCGCGCACGACCTCGGCCATTCCCCCTTCGGCCACAAGGGCGAAACCGTCCTTGACGAACTGATGAGAAAACACGGCGGCTTCGAGCACAATCGCCACAGCCTCCGCATCGTGGAGGAATTGGAACAGAAATATCCGAATTTCCCCGGCCTCAACCTGAGCTGGGAAGTCCGCGAAGGCCTGGTCAAGCACTACACCGCCTTCGATCACCCGAGCAAGCGCGTCGATTTCAATGCAAAAAACTCCTCACTCGAAGCCCAAATCGCCAACCTCGCCGACGAAATCACTTACTACAGCCACGACCTCGACGACGGCCTGGATTCAGGGCTGTTGACCGAAAGCGATCTGACGCGCAAAGTCCGCATCTGGGCTTACGCCGCGAAACTCGTGAAAAAGGAACACGGAAAGCTCCCCGACGAATGCCGCCGCTATTTCACCATCCGCACCATCATCGACATGCAGGTGAAGGACGTCGTCGAAACCAGCGAGCGAGCGATCCTTGCCTCCAGCGTCGAAACCGCGGACGACGTCCGGCTCTATCCCAGGGTTCTCATTCAATACAGCCCCGAACGCCGCAAGCTGAACATCGAGCTGCGCAAGTATCTTTACAAAAATCTGTATTTCAACCCCGTCGTGAACGAGCCGCATCTGCGCGCCAAGCAACTTTTGCGCGACCTCTTCGCCTATTACGTGAAGCATCCCTCGGAAATCGGCGAGCACGCCCGCAAACGCATCCGCAAACTCGGCGTTCACCGCTCCGTCTGCGATTACCTCGCCGGCATGACCGACCGCTACGCCATCCAGGAACACGAACGCATCTTCTCCGTCAGCGCCCAATAAACGTGCTGCCGGCATCCTGCCGGCAGATCACTTCTCTTTACTTCTTCGGCACAATCACCAATTTCCCGTCCTTCACCTCGATCGCCTTCAACTTTCTCAATCCCGCGCTCACCCTCGGATCCTGGTTGAATTTATCCGCCAGATTTTCCCTCGCCACCTCGCGCATGATATTTCGCGGCACCGGCTTGCCCTTCACCATCAACGACACCGTCATGATGCGTAATTCATCATTGACCAATCTCACATCAAACACGCCATCCGCATTGATGTAGCGCCCGCGCAACCGCACCAACCCAAGGTCCTCCGCGCGAAAACTGATTTTCGCGTGCAACTCATTCCCCTCGATCGTCACGTACAAATGATTCTTGAGCGACGCAAACGCCGGGTCCGTGGCAATTAGCGCATTCAATTCATCGCCGGTCAATTCCAGCGGCTCCGTCGCCTCACCATCCTTCACCGCGTCACGAAATGTATCCACGCGGTCCTTCAATTCGAACATCTGCGCCTGGGGCAATTGACTCGTCGGCAATCGCACCGGCTCCTTGTCGCTGAGTTGCTCGACAAGACCGTGCGCGTAGCGGAGGCCGAAATACGCGCCGAATGCGAACACGATCAACGAAATCACTCCAATGATCCCGACATAAAACAAACAGCCTCGTTTTGGTTGCGATTGAGGGTCAGCCATAAATCTGAAAATAGCCTAAACCGAATTGAAGACGAAACCAACGGGCTATTTGCCCAAGCCCGGCGGCGCCGCCGAATTGGTCTCCGCCGTTTTGGGGATGACGTAAAGCTTCCCGTCCTCGACTTTTATCTCGCTCAATTTCGACAGCGATCGGTTGAACTCCACGTCGTTCGTCCATGCATCCGCAAAATTTTGCCCGCGGATCGACTGCATGAATTGCTCCGGCAACGGCTTGCCCTTCACCGACAGCGATTTGACATTCAACATCAGCCGCCCGTCGTGCAATGACACGGCAAAATCTCCGCTCCCGTTGAAATAACGCCCCTTCAACATCCGCACACCAAAACTATCCGTGGGAACGCTCAATTGCGCCTGCAAAAGATCGTCATTGAAACTGACATGAAACCGCACCGGAACCGGATTGGTCTTGTTGGCGTTCTCAATCATCGCGTTGATTTCGTCCGCTGACAAAACCAGCGGCGCAACCGGCTTGTCCTTTTCCAACGCCTTGTCGAAATGATCCACCCGCTGCTGCAGATTCGTCATCTCCGTTCCCGACAACCGCACCACCGGCATCTCGATGGGTTTGGTATCGGTATAATTGTGCACCAAGGCACGCGCATAGCGATAAGTGGCGTAACCGGCAAGAAGCGCAAGCAAAAGCAAAATGCCCGCGATGATTCCGCCCCAAAATAAACAACCGCGCCCGGCCGGTTTTTGTGGATTGGTCATCCTAGACTATTTGTTTTCGGCGCCAGTGAGGGACTACTTCTCCGAGTGCATGATTTCGCCTCCCTCTCCGCCACGAAGTGGGGGAGAGGGCCGGGGTGGTGCTCAGGGTTGAGGGGCACGAAGTGTCTGGTTCTTATCTCGAAATGAGTTTTCGCGTTCACTCTATTATTTATTTCCCCGCCGAACCTGCACTCGGGGCCGAATCGGCGGCGGAACCGGAATTTTTGGCGGCTCGGGCGGACTCGGCGGAGCCTTTGCAACCGGCGGAGTCGTGGATGCTATCTTAAGTTCCATTTTTTCGATTTTGTTCGCCAGCCAATCCTCTCCCTTCGTGACCGCCTCGCCGATCTTTGTCTCCGGAAATTTCATTTCGCCGATCTGAAAATTCGTCAGCGACTTCATCATGTCCACCGTCTGCCCGGCAGACTTCACCGTCTCATTCCATTGGCTGCTCATCGTTTCCCAATTCTGATAACCATTCACCACCCACTCCAGCCTGCCGCTCTCGATATCCACCAAAAAACCGTGCACCGGCACCTTCGGCCCGATGATCGGGCTCCGCCGCACGAAATCGCACGACTTGATGACATTCTGCCGCTCGCTGCCGAACATGCCAAAAAACTCATTGATATTTTCCGGCAGCAAATGCCGCTTCACACCCATTTTTTCCAGCCTCTCGAGCAACACCATCGTCGTCGTCTTCGCCACCTGGCAATCCGTATGCCCGATGATTGCAATCTCCTTCCCGCCCTTCACCGCGCACGCCAGCGACAACGACCGCATCGTGCTGCTCAACGGCCCCGTGATGATATTCCCCGCGTTGCGCAACCAGATGAATTGCTCGCCCGGCAAACCCAGCACATTCGGAAACAGCGCATTCAACCGCGGATCCACGCACGTCAGCGCCACCACCGGCAATTCATTTTGAAAATCGACGACCCGCACCCCCGCGCTCGCATCCCCCGCAACCGCGCGGTGATTCGCATCCACAATGGCTTCAAATAGGCGCATAAATTCTCCACCACTTGCTCACCTCCTGGACCTCCCCACCAGACAATAAATCACCGCGCCAATCCAATTCAGTAAAAGAATTACCAGCACCCACGCAATTTTTTCACCGCCGCCAATTCTGGGATTCGTGATTGCACTGATCAGCATCCAAATCCAGAACACGAACGCCAATGCCGCCACCAACCCGCAAAGCAGCAATACGAGCAAACCGACTCCAGCTCCAACAGCGTGCATAATAAGTTCCTCACTTAATGGTGATGTTCATCCTCAAGTAACAGGCGCCAATTTTCGTTTCGGCCGGCCAAAGAAAAAATAAACCGCCCCGCCCACCCAGTGCAGCAGCGCCACCACAATGATCCACACAATCCGTTCGTTCTGATCCAGCCCGGGATTCTTTGCCGCATCCACGAGCATCCAAATCCAAAATGCGGTGAACAGCAAGCCGACCGGCAAAAAGAACAGCAGCAGGAACAACAACTCAAGCCCTCCAAAAAGCATCGCGAACATATGTTTCCTTTCGTTCAGGTTCTATCGATCGCATCCACGATCGTCTCGACTTCCGACTGCTGCACAACCCCCTTCGAAACCAGCAGACGAACGAGCGTGGCCAGGTACAACTTCAAATCATGGTTCTCTCGTTTCAACCTCTCAATGTCCTGGCCTTGCTCGTGGTCGACCTGCTCTTTTTCGGCAAAGTCACCGCGTATCTGCTCCACGGCATTTTCCAAATCGCCGATGTCCATCTGCTGGCCGACATTTCCGAGTAACATCATTCTTCCCCATCCCATAATTAAGCTTTCTCCTTGTCGTCTTTCGCCATCGCGTTTTTCAACGCCGGCACCTGTTCGAGCAATTTTTCAAACTTCACCCCCGTCAAACTCTCCAGCACCGGCGGCAATTGCGCAATAATCTGCGTCACATCGCCGGTCAATTTGCTGGCGCCGCCGCCGGGACCATTGCCCGTATTGATGATCACCATCTTTTCCGTCTTCGACAGAGGCTCGCTGATCTTGCCCGCTACTTCCGGCAGCACGCGCACGATCATTTCGATGACCGCCGCCTCGTTGTATTGCTTGAACGATTCCGCCTTCACGCGCATGGCCTCGGCTTGCGCCTTGCCTTGCGCCTCGATCACTGCGGCCTCGGCCAGACCGCGTGCCTTGTTCGCTTCGGCCTCGGCAACACCGGTCACTTTGGACACGTCTGCATTTGCGAAACCTTTGGCCTTCGTGGCGGATGCCGCGCCCGCCGCTTCGGTTTCCAATTGAAATTTCGTCGCAGCCGCCAGCGTCTCTACCCGATAACGCTCGGCATCGGCAGGCTTCTGCACGGTCGCCTCGAGTTCACGCTGCCTGCGGAGAATTTCCTGTTGTTGCAACTCAATCTGCTTCTGCTTCTCAACAATGCTCACCTGCACCTCTTCCGCCTTCACAAGCTGGCCGGTCTTAAACTTCTGCAAATCATACGCCAGGTCCGCCTCCGCTTTTTTCTGGTTCACCGCCGCCTGGTACTGGGCGACATTCGACTGATAATCCCGCTGCGCTTCCGCGATTTTGGAATCCGCTGCAAACTTCGCCTCCTGCCCCGCCTGCGTCGCCTGCGCCGACCGAATCGTCGCATCGCGGTCCGCTTCCGCCTGCGCAATCACCGCGTCACGCTTGACCTGCGAGATCCGCGGCTTGCCCAGCGCATCCAGATAACCCTGCGAATCGCGGATATCGCGAATCGTGAAACTCACAATCCCCAACCCCATGTTCGCCATGTCGCCCGCCGCCACCTCCTGCACCTTCGACGCAAACGCATCGCGGTTCTGGTAAATTTCCTCCACCGTCATCGTGCCAAGAATCGCCCGCAAATGCCCTTCCAACGTCTGCATCGCGATGTTCTTGATTTCATCGACACCCTTGCTGAGAAATTGTTCCGATGCCGTCGCGATGGAAATGTCATCGCCTTTGACCTTGATCTGCGCCACGCCATCCACCTTCACCGGCACGCCTTTGCTCGTGTAAACTTCCGGCGTCTGCACATCGATCGTGAGCAGTTCCAGCGACAGGATGTCCACCTTTTCATAAATCGGCCAAACAAACACACCGCCGCCCTTGACGATGCGAAAACCCACATCCCGCGCTGTGCCGTCCGGATCCATGATGCGATGCCTCCGTCCGGAAATAACCAGCACCTGGTTCGGGCCCACCTTCGTATAGCGGCTGGCCCAAATCCCCAAAAACAGAAACACGACGAGCAGAAACGCCGCCACGCCGGCGACGACAAGCGTGCCTGTCCCAATATCCGCAAGCAGAGGTACGAATTGCATTTGATTCCTTTTCTAATTGAGTTTCCGAATTACTTGATGAGCTCCACAAAAAATTGCGTCCCCACAATCCGATGAATCCGCACCGGTTTGCCGGGACCGACCGCCTCGCCGGTTTCCGTCCGCGCCGGCGCCGTGTAACGCGTGCCGCCCTGCACATACGCGATTTCACCCACTCCATTTTCCGGAATCGGCGTCACGATCGAAGCCGCCTGGCCAACCAGCGACGCCACGCGCGATTCACTCGAACTCTGCGTCGCCTTGAACATCG
>Ga0335085_10003232_pt1 | contig 28637 bp, 29 predicted proteins | sample Lox_Sample_45_FD_206712 | JGI IMG/M metagenome (GOLD analysis project Ga0335085, IMG submission 206712) | Soil microbial communities from Loxahatchee National Wildlife Refuge, Florida, United States - Lox_Sample_4.5 | ecosystem: Environmental > Terrestrial > Soil > Wetlands | place: USA... | reverse complement strand
ACGGGCCAGGTCCCGTCGTGCGAACGGACCGAGGGCCTCGAGCATGATGTTGTGTGAGACGTCGAGTCGCACCAGCAGCCACCCCCAATCGGGGTCGGCCCGGGCGAGGGCGACGAAGTAGCGGTGGGCCACGGAGATCACCTCGGCGGGATCGTCGAGCTCGGCCGTGAGGGTGTCGAGCTCGGCTCCCTGGGCGGCCACCGCCTCGGCCAGCACCGCCTGCACGATCGTGTCCTTGGAGTCGAAGTGGTTGTAGAAGGAGCCGAAGCCCACATCCGCCGCCTCGGTGATCTCGTTGATCCTCGTGGCCTCCACCCCCTTGGCGGCGAACAGTCCGCGGGCCGCCTCCATCAGGCTGCGGCGCGTGGCCTCCCGGCGCCGGGTTCGGCGATCGCTGCGCTCGGGGGCCTGCCGGGGCTTGGTCGATGGTCCGGTCATAGTTGACAAACTTATCAGTTAGTGGTTAGTGTGGCGAGCGATGGGCGTCGAATGCGGCAAGCGGTGAAGCTCGACTACGACATCGCGATCGTCGGCTACGGGCCGGTCGGACAGACCGCCGCGATCCTGCTGGGCCGGCTCGGATACCGCGTCGGCGTGTTCGAGCGTTGGCCGAGCCTGTATCCCCGCCCCCGTGCGGTTCACTACGACGACGAGGTCGCCCGCATCTTCCAGCGCCTCGGCATCGCCTCGCAGCTCACCTCGATAACCGAGCCGGCCACCACGTATGAGTGGCAGAACGCCGCCGGACAGACCCTGCTGCTGCTGGACCGCAGCGAGCCCGGACCTTCGGGATGGCCGGGCGCGACGATGTTCTGCCAGCCCCAGCTGGAGGAGCTGCTCGACCGCACTGCCAAGGGCGTGGAGTCCGTCGAGGTCCACCAGGGATGGGAGCTGAGCGAGGTGCTCGACGCCGGGTCGCACGTGCGCCTGCGGGTTCGCCGCGGTGACGGAGACGGGCGGCAGTGGCGGCCGAGCGGCGAGGAGAAGGAGGTACTCGCCGCCTACGTGATCGGCTGCGACGGAGCCAACAGCCTCGTGCGCGAGCGCATGGGCACGCCGCTCGAGGACCTCGGCTTCGCCTTCGACTGGCTGATCGCGGACACTGTCCCCCGGGACCCGTCCCTGCTGGCCGGGGTGAACCTGCAGCAGTGTGACCCCGCACGGCCCACCACGCTGGTGTCGGGGGGACCCGGACGGCGGCGGTGGGAGTGGATGCTGCTGCCCGGAGAGAGCGCCGAGCAGGTCGAAGAGCCGCAGTTCGTGTGGGGGCTGCTCGCCCGCTCGGGGGTGGGACGCGACGAGGTGGAGCTCGAGCGGCACACCGTCTACACCTTCCGCGCCCGCTGGGCCCAGCGCTGGCGCGAGGGTCGCATGCTGCTGGCCGGCGATGCAGCCCACCTGATGCCCCCGTTCGCGGGACAGGGGATGTGCTCCGGCATCCGCGATGCCCTCACGCTGTCCTGGCACCTGGACCTGGTGCTCAGCGGGCGTGCGGAGGAGTCCACGCTCGACGCCTACACGAGCGAGCGCTGCGGGCACCTGCAGCACGCGATCGCGATGTCGGTGGGGCTCGGGGAGGTCATCTGCATCAGCGACGAGGACCAGGCCTCCGCCCGCGACGAGGTGCTGCTGGGCGTCGCGGCCGACCCCTCCACGCCACCGGTCGAGCCGCCGCCGCCGAACCTCGGCCCCGGTGTCCACGAGGGCTCCGCCGGGGCCGCCGGACAGGAGGCGGCGGGGTCGCTGTTCCCTCAGGGGCTGGTGCAGGACGGCGGCACCCCGTGCCTGCTGGAAGACACGATCTCCCCCGGCTTCGTGCTGTACGCCCTCGATCGGGACCCCGAGAGCCTGCTCGACGAGGACGCCGGCGACTACCTGCAGGGACTCGGATGTGCCCTGGTCGCACTCGACGGAACCGCCGAGGGACAGCAGATCTACCGCGACTGGTTCGCGGCCCACGACTGCACGATCGCGCTCGTGCGTCCAGACTTCTACGTCTTCGGGACGGCCGCCACGGCCGCCGGGACGAGCACGCTCGTGCGCCGCCTGCGGGCGGCACTCACAGAACCCGACCACCGCGAGGAGAGGCTCGCATCATGAACGACACGACCACCATCAGACCCAAGTTCCACCACTTCAACCTCAAGACCACACGCCTGCAGGAGCTGATCGACTGGTACTCGACGGTGGTGGGCGCCGAGGTGACCTTCCAGGACGCGACGGGGGCGTGGCTGACCAACGACGCGGCCAACCACCGGATCGCGCTGCTGGCGTTCCCCGGGTTCGTCGATGACCCCGACAAGGACACGCGCACGGGCATGCACCACAGCGCCTTCGAGTACGGCAGCTTCGAGGACCTCAACGGGAGCTACGTGCGGCTGCGCGAGCAGGGCATCGAGCCCGACGTCTGCATCGACCACGGCATGACGCTGTCCTACTACTACAAGGACCCCGACGGAAACCATGTCGAGCTGCAGGTGGACGTGTTCGGCGATTGGGGCACATCGCGCGAGTGGATGCGCACCAGCCCCGACTTCCACGCCAACCCGATCGGGGTCTTCGTGGAGCCCGACCGGATCGCCGCCGAGGCGGCCTCCGGCGCCTCCTTCCAAGACATCCACGCCCGGGCGATGGCCGGCGAGTTCAGCCCATCGGAGGCGCCGATCGAGCTGCCGGCACGGGACTAGCGATGCGATTGGTGAGCCAGGTCCTCGACGGTGTCCCCGCGGCCGGGGTGCTGGTGGGCGAGGAGCTCGTCCCCACCGCCGTGCTGGGCGCTCCCGCGACGGCGCGCGAGCTGCTGACGGCGCTCGACGCCGGCGCCCTGCGGGAGCTCGGCGAGCGGGCCGCGAGCTCCTCCGGGCCACGCACGCCGCTGGCCTCGGTGACCCTCGCAGCCCCGGTCCCCGACCCCCAGAAGATCATCTGCATCGGGCTCAACTACCGAGACCACGCCGAAGAGTCGGGCCAGGAGATCCCGCAGGCGCCGATGTGGTTCGCGAAGTTCCAGAACTCGCTGATCGGCAGCGGGGCGCCGATCCTGCTGCCGGCGGCCCACCCCGAGTACGTCGACTACGAGGCCGAGATGGCGCTCGTGATCGGGCGCGAGGGACACGCCATCCCCGAGGCGCAGGCCCTCGCGCACGTCGCCGGGGTGATGCCGTTCAACGACGTCACCGCCCGCGACCTGCAGCTGCAGAACCCGCTGTGGACGAGCGGCAAGGCGATCGACACGTTCGCCCCCTGCGGGCCGGCTTTGGTGACCCTCGACGAGCTCGGAGACCTGGGCGAGCTGGTGCTGCGCACGCGCATCAACGGCGAGCAGTTCCAGGAGGGCACCACCGCCAACCTCATCTTCGGGCCGGCCGAGCTGGTCGCGTGGCTGTCGCGCACGATCACCCTGCTTCCCGGGGACATCATCGCCACCGGCACACCGGCCGGCGTGGGCGGCGCCCAGGGCCGCTTCCTGCGCGACGGCGACACGGTCGAGGTGGAACTCGAGGGCGTCGGCACGGTCGCCAACCCGGTGCGCGCCGAATAGGCGGCGACCGGCCTCGGCGGTGGCCGGCCTGGGCGGCGACCGGCCTCGGCGGTGGCCGGCCTCGGCGGTGGCCGGCCTCGGCGGCGACCGGCCTCGGCGGTGGCCGGCCTCGGCGGTGGCCGGCCTGGGCGGTGGCCCTGGCCTAGGCGGCGGTCGTCGCGGCGGCCGCGCGCGCCTTCTTCAGCCCGCGTTTGGCCAGGAACCCGTTGGCGAGCAGCAGCAGCGTCTTGTTCGCCGGGGCCTTGAATCCGCTCTCGGTGTGTGGGGCGTAGAGGCCGTCCTGCAGCCAGCCCGTGTACTGGCGGGCCTCCAGGCCGATCAGCTTGGCCTCGTAGCTGTGTCCGAGCAGACCGGCGCGGCGAGCGCCCGCGGGCAGCGGGCCCTCGAGCGCGATGCCCTCCGATGAGGCGGCGCCGACCCCCACCGGGACGACCACCGGGTAGCCGTCGCCGTCGGCGTAGCCGAGCAGCACGTGCGGGAGCCCCCGCAGCCGCTTCGCAGCCCGCTCCGCGTCCACACGCGGGCCCGTGCCCTTGGCAGGGGCCTGCTGAGAGGGGAGCCGGGACTCGGCGAGCGGCGCGCCGGTCACGGTGGGCTGCCCTGCCAGGGAGCCGTCGGGCCAGGAGACCACCCGCTTGACGGCGACCGTCACCAGCACCCGGTCGGCGTAGTAGGCGTCGAGCCAGCGGTCCCAGAACAGGCCCGTCTTGGGCGGACCCATGAAGCGGACCGAGGCCGGGCGCACCCGCTCTTCCAGCACGTCCTGGTCAGGTTCGGGCTCGGCAGTGGCGTCGCCCTGCACGAGCACATACCCGTCACCAGTGGCGAAGCCGTGCTCGCGGGCGTGGTAGGCGAGCGCCACCCGCGGGTTGGAGCGCATCCGCTCGAGCTTGCGCCCGAAGCCGAGGGAGGTGGTGAAGGTCACCGTTCCCGCCTCGCTGTCGCGCAGCCCGATCGGGGCCACGGGCGTCACCACGGCGCCCCCCGCGGGTGTCAGGTAGGCGAGCGCGGCCGTGAGGTCGCCCCCGATGATCTCGTCGTCCGCCTCGGGCCACATCGGGCCCGAAGCCTATGCCTCCTCGACCAGCAGCGCCCCGCAGGGCAGCTCGGCGCGGCGTGCGTCGGCCCCGGCGAGCGCCTCGGCCCCGCGGAGCACGTTGGGCCCGGCAGGCGCCTCGGCCGCGGCGAAGGGCTCCGTCTCCAGCGGCTGGGCGGGCAGGCGGGCGGCCGCCAGGACGGCGCCGGCGGCGGCCACGGCGCCCGCGACAAGGCAGCCGATGCGCAGTCCGTCGATGAAGGCGTCGCTGGCTCCCGCGTGCAGCACGCCCGCGAGCAGCCCGTGTCCGCTCACGGCCAGCCGTTCGGCGCTGACCAGCGCGGCCCCGACCGACGCTTCTGCGGCCCCGGCGAGGCCGCGGGGCATCCCGGACGGCAGCTTGGCGGACAGCCGGCTGGCGTACACGGAGGCGTACACGCTGCCGATCACCGCCACGCCCAGGGTGCCGCCCAGCAGCCGGGTGGCGTCGTTGACGGCCGACCCCACCCCGGCCTTGGCCCGGGGCACGGCGCCCATGATGGCCTCCGTCGCGGGAGCGCTCGTGAGGCCCATCCCGACGCCGTAGACGACCATCTGCAGGGCGATCGTGAGATAGCTCGTGGAGGCGGAGGCGGTCGCCACCCACAGGTAGAAGCAGCTCACCATCACCAACCCTGCGCTCACCACGAGCTTGGTGCCGAAGCGCACGGCAGCACGTGTGCCGAGCACCGAGGCGACCCCGACCGATGAGGCCACCGGCAGCAGGTGCACGCCTGCCGAGAGCGCGTCGTAGCCCTTGATGAACTGGAAGTACTGGGTCATCAGGAAGATGAACCCGAACAGCGTGAAGAAGGAGACGGTGACCGCCGCGCAGGCGGCGGTGAAGCGCGGGTTGCGGAACAGCTCGAGGTCGAGCATCGGCTCGGCCGTGCGCCGCTCCCAGGCGAAGAACGCCGCCGCCAGGGCCACGGCGCCGACGAGTCCCGCGAGCGTGCGGATGCTGCCCCAGCCGCTGGCCGGGGCCTCGATGATCGTGTACACCAGCAACGCCATCGCGGCCGTGCACAGCACCAGCCCGGGACGGTCGGCACGGGGCGCGCTCGTGTCGCGGGAGGTGGGCACGAAACGGGCCACCAGCAGCCCCGCCAGCAGCGCCACCGGCGCCATCGCGAAGAAGATGCTCGACCACGAGAAGCGCCCCAGCAGCCAGCCGCCGAAGATCGGGCCGAGCGCGATCGCCATCCCAGCGGTGGCTCCCCATAGCCCGATCGCACGGGCGCGTTCGCTGCGCTCGGTGAAGACGTTGCTGATCAGCGACAGCGTCGCGGGGAACACGAGCGCGGCCCCCAGCCCCATCAGGCAGCGCGCTGCGATCAGCTGCTCCGAGCTGGAGGCGAACCCGCCCGCGAGACTGGCGCTGCCGAACAGGGCGAGCCCGGCGAGCAGCGTGCCCTTGCGCCCGACGCGGTCGGACAGGCTCCCGGCGGCGAGCAGGAACGAGGCGAACACGAGGTTGTACGCGTCCACGATCCATTGCAGCTGGCTGTTGGATGCGTGTAGCTCGCGAACGAGGGTGGGTAGAGCCACATTGACGATCGTGGTGTCGAGGTTGATCGCAAATGCGGCCAGCAGCAGGGAGGTGAGGATCAGGGGGCGTCGGTTCATGCGACAAGCTTATAAACCTTGTGCACAAGAAAGTCAAGTGACTAGACAGGATTATCAATCTCTTCTACGATGTGTCCATGCCGAGGCGTAGCTACGGGCAGTACTGCGCGGTGGCCAAGGCGCTGGACGTGGTCGGCGACCGCTGGACGCTGCTGATCGTCCGCGAGCTGCTCCTCCGCGGCCCGGCCCGCTACACCGACCTGCGTGAGGGCTTGCCGGGGATCGCCACCAACCTGCTCGCCGAGCGCCTGCGCGAGCTCGAGCGCGCCGAGCTCGTGGCCCGCCACGATGCCCCCCCGCCGGTGGCGGCCACGCTGTTCGAGCTCACCGACCGCGGGCGCGAGCTGGAGCCCGTGCTCGACGCGCTCGGGCGCTGGGGCGTTCCGTACATGGCCGAGGGGCCGGACGCGGGCGACGTGTTCCGCAGCCGCTGGCTGGCGTGGCCGGCGGAGCTGTTCCTGACCGATACCGAACCCGACGCACCACGGGCGACGGTCGAGCTCGACGCCGGCGGCGAGCCGGTCGTGCTCGAGATCTCCGGTGGCGAGGTGCACGCGCGACCGGGTACCGTGGCGGACCCCGATGCCGCCCTCAGCGGCACCCCGCAGACGCTGCTCGGTGTGCTCAGCGGGACGCTCGATCTTGCCACCGCGCGCTCACGGGGGCTCGAGTTGCGCGGCGATGAGAGCGTGATCCGCCGCGTGCAGCCGTTGGCCGCCTGAAGGCCTCCGTACCGCCGGGCCCCGCCGGTACGCCATCATCACCAGGACATGACGCTGATCGCGGTGAAGGTACTGCTCGCGCCGAGCTTCGTGGTGGGCGCTTCGCTGACCGCGCGGCGCTTCGGCGCGCGCGTCGGGGGCCTGGTCGCCGGGCTGCCCGTCGTGGCGGGCCCGATCGTGCTCGCCTACGCGCTCGCCCACGGCCGCGACTTCGCCGCCAACGCCGCCGGAGGGACGCTGCTAGGGCTCGTGTCGCTGATCGCCTTCGTGGTCGTCTACGCGAGGCTGGCCCCCCGCTTCCCCTGGGCCGCCAGCATGCTCGCCGGATGGCTCGTGTTCATCGCCCTGACAGCGGTCTTCAGCGCGCTGCACATCCCCGTCCAGGTCGCGCTGCCGCTGGCCCTGGCGACGTTGACGGCGGGGCTGCTGTTCCTGCTGCCGCGGGCGCCCTCGCTGCCCCACTCCCCACCCCCCCACCCCAGCTGGGATCTGCCGCTGCGAGCCGGCTGTGCGGCGGCGCTGGTGCTGAGCCTCACGGCCGTGGCCGGGTGGCTCGGCCCGCAGCTCAGCGGGCTGCTGGCCCCGTTTCCGATCGTCGCCACGGTGCTGGCCGTGTTCACCCACGTCCAGCGCGGCACCGGCGAGATGGTGCGGCTGATGCGGGGGATGGTCGGCGGCTTCGCCGCCTTCGCGCTGTTCTTCTTCACGCTTGCGGTGACGCTGCGCCACATCCCCACCGGGGCGGCCTTCGCGCTGGCGACCTCGCTCGCGCTGGCGACCCAGGGCATCGCGCTGGTGCTGCTGTCGCGCCGGCGCGGCCCGGAGCCGATCCCACGGCTGGCGGGCGAGCAGGCACGTTAGGGCGGCCGGCCCGCGGGCGGCCGCGGCCAGACGCCCGGACCCGGACGCCCGGCCCCCCGGCGATCTCCGGGGGGCCCAGCGGTCCGCCTGCTGCCGTCTAGTGCAGCGACATGTTCGGCTCGCCGGCCGAGTTCAGGCCGGTGCCCGAGATGGTGCAGGTCCCGCCCCGCGCCGCGCCGCCGTTGTAGGCCTGCGTGAGGCAGTTGCGCAGCGCCAGCTGCGCCCAGTAGTTGGGGTGCAGGTCTTCCTGGAGTTCGTAGGGGCCGAACAGCGTGGTCAGCGTGCGCACCTGGCTGAACCACTCGCTCTTGTTGGGAGCTTCGGCCGCTTTCCAGTTGGACAGACCCTCTTCCTCGAGCAGGCCGACCCCTTTTTCGCACAGCCGGCGGCCGTTGAAGGCACCCGACAGTTCCATCGTCTTGACGTTGGAGAGCCCTGTCGCCGATGCCGCCCCGGCCACGGCGCTGTCGATCGTGGGCAGCATCGTGGAGTTGGCGTAGTTGGCGTCTTTGTTCCAGAAGCCGCAGCCCCCGGTCGACTGGCGGGTGTAGCCGCTCTGGGAGTAGCGGAAGCCGCTGCTGTTGGGGATCGGCGAGGGGTAGTTCTGGACCACGATCGAGTACTGCGAGCTCGAGTAGCCGGCGTTGGTCATCGCCTGGGCGACGTTGAGGATCGCGCTCGTGATCGCCGACTTCACCGAGGCCACGTTGGAGGAGGTGAAGTTTTTGGTGACATAGCTTTCTTCACTGCAGTAGTCCGGCCACCATTCCGGAGAGATCAGGAAGTCTTCGATGCAGTCCTGGACGATGCCGGCGAAGTTGAAGTTGTTGCCGCCGATCGAGATCGCCACGAGCTTGACGTTGTGGGAGGCGGCGAAGTGCTGGAGCATCAGCGCCTGACCTTCGTGGCCCCCGGAGTTGTAGAAGTCCAGCCCCGGCTTGAACAGCCCTTCGGTCGAGAAGCTCGAGGTCTTGGCCCCGGAGCAGGCGAGGTTGACGCCGCTCACGCCGCCACCGATGTAGACCTCGGCGGACTTCGAGCGGTGACAGCCTTTTATGGTTTCCGCGGTCCCGCCGGCGTTGTCGTAGTAGGCGCTCGACCCCAGCGCGTCGACCTTGGATGAGCTTTCGTTCGTGTTGCCGGCCCACCTGCCGGCCTCGCCGCTGATGTAGGAGTCGCCGAGGCTGGCGACCCACGGCGATCCGGAGCCGGGCCCGTCGGCGTGGGCCGGCGGGCTGAGGGCCGCGGCGAGCATGGCGACGGCCGCCGTGACGGCGACGGCGATGGTGAGCAGGCGCGCCGCACGAGGCTGCGCGAACGGGTGGATCATGGCTTCCCCTTCGTGTCCGGTGTCGTTGCAGAGAACGCTTCGGGTTCGGCGAACCCCGCGACGAGCGCGGGAAGGCGCGTCCGCGAGCCCCCGCTGGCGACCCTAATCGGTGGGCGCGAGGGCGGTCAAGACGAGCCGCCGGCGGCGCGCACGGGAACCTCGCCCCAAAGCTGCTCCAAGCGATAGAAATCGCGCTTCTCGGGGGTGAAGATGTGGACCACCACGTCGAGGTAATCCATCAGGATCCAGCCGCCGGCGGCCGAGCCCTCGACGCGGCGGGGAAGCACGTCGTGCTCGTGCTTGAGCCCTTCCAGGATGCCGTCGTGGATCGCCTTCGCCTGCCGGCCCGTGCGTCCGGAGCAGACGAGGAAGTAGTCGGTGTAGCCGAGCACCCCGCGCAGGTCGAGCTCCACCACGTCGACGGCCTTCTTGTCGGCCGCATAACGGGCGATCTCCTCGATCAGGCGCTCGCCGTGCATCACCTCGCCCGCGGGCGGATCCGGCCGCTCCGCGCCCATCACGCCGCCCGCCGGTAGAGGCGCTGCTCGGAGATGTAGCGGGCGACGGGCTCCCCCACGAGCTCGTCGATCGGCTCCCCGCGGGCCACGCGTTCGCGCACCTGCGAGGAGGACACCTCCGCCAGCGGCATCTCCAGGAAGCGGACGCGCCCGCTGCCGTGGCCACCGCTCACGCGTGAGACGGCCGCCAGCACGTCCTCGCGGGAGCTGTCGACGCGGGCCGCCACCGCCAGCGAGGCGAGCTCCAGCAGCTCGGCGGGGCTCCGCCAATCGGGCAGTGTGCGGGCGGCGTCGGCGCCGATGATGAACGTCCAGCCCACGTCGGGATGGGCTCGATGCAGATCACGAAGGGTCTCAACCGTGTAGGAGGGCCCCTCGCGGGTGAGCTCGGCGTCGCAGGTGACGATCGCGTCCTGGCCCGAGCACAGCAGCTCGCACATGTGCAGGCGGTACGCGGACCCGGGGTCCTCCTCGGCCGGCTTCAGCGGGTTGGCGTGGGCCGGCATCAATAGCACCCGCTGCAGGCGCAGCTGCGCCAGCGCGCAGCGGGCGATCCGCAGGTGCCCGAGGTGCGGGGGGTTGAACGTCCCTCCGAGGATCCCGACCGACGCCCGTGTCGGAGACGCTGCGCCGCGCTCAAGAGCGGACGTGCCCGTCGCCTTCGACGATGTACTTGAAGGTGCAGAGCTCACGCAACCCGATCGGGCCACGGGCGTGGAGCTTCTGGGTGGAGTTGCCGATCTCGGCCCCCATCCCGAACTCGCCCCCGTCGGTGAAGCGGGTCGAGGCGTTGACGTACACGCAGGCGGCGTCGACGCCGAGGCGGAAGGCCGCGGCGGCGGACGCGTCGCGGGTGACGATCGCCTCCGAGTGGCCGCTGCCGTGGCGTGCGATGTGCTCGAGCGCCTGCTCGAGCCCGCTGACGATCGCCACGGCGATGATCGGCGCCAGGTACTCGGTGGCGAAGTCCTCGTCGCTGGCCGGCTCCACCACGGCGCCGGCGAGCTGCTGGGAGGCGGCCGCCGGGTCGCCCCCCACGCGCTCGATCGAGTCCCCGTCGGCGCGGATCAGGACCCCGGCGTCGCCGAGGCCTTCGAGGACCAGCGGCAGGAACTCGTCGGCCAGGCGCTCGTGCACCAGCAGCGTCTCGGCGGCGTTGCACACGCCCGGGCGCTGGACCTTCGCGTTCAGCACGATCGCGAGCGCCTGCTCGAGGTCCGCGCCGGCGTCCACGTATATGTGGCAGTTGCCCGAGGCGGCGTAGATCACGGGGACCGTGGCGACGGCCTGCAGGGCCGCCTTCAGACCCTCTCCCCCGCGCGGGATGATCAGGTCCACGGTGCCGGTCTGGGTGGCGATCTCGGCGAGCTCCTCGCGCCCGCCCCCGGCCACCAGGCTCACGCACCCCTCGGGCAGCCCTGCCCCGACGGCAGCCTCCGAGACGATCTCGGCGAGCACGGAGTTGGAGTTGGACGCCATGCTCGAGCCCCGCAGCACGATCGCGTTGCCCGACTTCAGCGCCAGCGCGGCGGCGTCGACGGTCACGTTGGGGCGGGCCTCGTAGACGACGGCGACGACCCCGAGCGGCACCCGCACCTTGCGCAGATCGAGGCCGTTGGGCAGCCGGCGCCCGTCGATCAGCTCGCCCACCGGGTCGGGCAGCGCGGCGATCTCCTCAACGGCGCGCGCGATCGCCTCGATGCGCCCCTCGTCGAGGCGCAGGCGGTCGAGCAGCGCATCGCCGATCTCCCCGCGCTCACCGGCCTGCATGTCGAGCGCGTTGGCCGCCAGGATCTGGGGGATGCGATCGCGCAGTGCACCTGCGATCGCCGCCAGGGCGCGGTCCTTGACCGCGGTGTCGCACTGTGCCAGCGCGCGGGCGGCGCGCTTGGCGGCGGCGCAGGTCGCGGCGACCGTGCTCGCCGGGGCGGGCGTGGCGGTGGTCGTGTCTGCTGTGGCGGCGGTTGCCATGTCGCTACAGGGTACGCCGCTCGCTACTCGAGCACGAGGTAATCCCGGTGCACGGCCTCCTCGGTGGCCCGCGGCAGGATCTCCCTCACGGCCTCGGACTTCAGGCCCGCGACACGCTGCAGCTCGCCGGCCGCGTAGTTGGAGATCCCCTTCGCGAGCGTCCCTCCCCGCTGCTGCCCCTGCTCGGGGCGAAAGGCGATCTCGACCGCGTCGCCGGCGTCGAAGTCCCCGATCACCTCCACCACGCCCACCGGCAGCAGGCTCGCGCTGCCCTCGCGCAGCGCACGGGCGGCGCCGTCGTCCACGATCAGGGTGCCGCGGGAGGGCTTGGCGTACTTCAGCCACAGCTTGAAGGAGCTGTAGCGGGCGTCGCGGGCCGGGAACAGCGTGCCCGCGCGGGCACCCCCCTCGCCGGCGAGCACCGCCGCCAGGGCCTCGGGGTCGCGGCCGTTGCAAATCACGGTGGCGATCCCGGCGGCCGTGGCCATCTCGGCGGCGACCACCTTCGAGCGCATCCCTCCCGACCCCAGCGGTGAGGTGGTGTGGCCGATCTCCAGGTCCTCGAGCATCGAGAAGTCGTCCACTTCGCTGATGATGCGCGCGTCGGGGTGGTGGCGTGGGTCGGCCGTGTGGAGGCCGTCGGTGTCGGTCAGCAGGACGAGTTCCTCGGCGGAGATCAGGACCGCCACCTGGGCGGCGAGGAAGTCGTTGTCGCCGAAGGAGATCTCGTCGGTGGCGGTGGTGTCGTTCTCGTTGATCACCGGCAGCACCCTCCATTCCAGCAGCGTTCTCAGCGTCTGGCGGGCGTTGAGGTAGTGGGTGCGGGCGCTCATGTCGAAGAAGGTGAGCAGCACCTGGGCGCTCGTGACCCCGCGTTCGCGCAGCAGCTCGTCGTAGACGCGATAGAGCTTGCCCTGGCCGACGGCGCTGGCGGCCTGGAGGTCGCGCACCGAGGTCGGGCGCTGGGGCAGTCCCATCACCTCCATCCCGCGGGCGATCGCCCCGCTGGTGACGATCACGACCTCCGACCCCTCGCGGTGGACGCCGGCGAGCAGGTCGCACAGGGAGGCCAGGGCGTCGGTCCGCAACGATCCCTCGCCGTCGGCCACGACACTCGACCCGAGCTTGACCACGATCCTCTTCATCGGGGGAGATTCTCCCTTGCGGGGAGGCCGGCCACCGCTACCGCGGATCCAACTCGAAGGTCACGCCGGCGATCTCGACCTCGTCCCCGGGCTTGAAGCCCTCCTTCTCGAGCGCCTTGATCACGCCGATGCTGCGCAGGCGCTCCTCGAGGTGGGCGAGGGCCTCCTCGTTGCCGAGGTCGAACCGTTCGAGCAGCCGCTCAATGCCGCGTCCACGCACCGCGAAGGCGTTGTCCTGGAGACGCTGCACCTGGAAGCCCTCCCGGGGACGGGGGCGGAACAGCATGTGCTCGGCCAGCTCGTGCTCGCCGCCGTCCCCGGCAGCGGCGCCGGCGGGGTCGCCGCCCTCCTCGGGGCCGGCGAGCGGTCGATCGGGGACCCGTGCGAGCAGCTCGCCGGCCAGGGCCCTCAGGCCCGCTCCGGTGGCGCTCGAGCAGGCGAGCACCGGCACGTCAGGGCCGAGGCGCTCGCGCCAGGCCACCAGCGAGCGCTCGATCGTGGCCTCGTCGACGAGGTCGGACTTGGACAGCACCAGCACGCGGGGCAGCCCCGCCAGGCGCGGATCGTGGGCAGCGAGCTCCCGCTCGATCGTGGCGTGGTTGGCGAGCAGGTCGGCCCCCTCGCCCTGGGAGAGCGCCGGGGCGATGTCGAGGACGTGCACGAGCAGGGAGGTGCGCTCGATGTGGGCGAGGAACTCGTGGCCGAGGCCGGCGCCGTCGCTGGCGCCCTCGATCAGCCCCGGGATGTCGGCGATCACGAGCTGGCGGTCGTCGCTCTCGAGCACCCCCAGCACCGGCGACAGCGTGGTGAAGGGGTAGTCGGCGATCTTCGGAGCGGCGCGGGTGAGGCGAGCGAGCAGCGAGGACTTGCCCGCGTTGGGCAGCCCCACGAGGCCGACGTCGGCGAGCAGGCGCAACTGCAGGGACAGCCATCCCTCCTCGCCCGGGAGCCCCCGCTCGCCGAACCGGGGGGTCTGTCTGGTGGGGGTGGCGAAGCGCTTGTTGCCGGCCCCGCCACTGCCCCCGCGGGCCAGGAGCACGCTCGTCCCGGGCGTCAGCAGCTCCCAGGAGCGGCCCGCGAGCGAACCCTCCTCGCCCGCCTCGGCCTCGATGCGGGTGCCGGGAGGCACCGCCAGCTCGAGCGTCTCGCCGTCGGCGCCGTGGCGCAGGGCACCGGAGCCGTGACCGCCGCGGCCGGCGCGGTAGCGGGCGCGTCGCCGATAGGCCTGGAGGTCCCGCAGGGAGCCGTCGCAGACGGCGAGCACGTCCCCGCCGCGCCCGCCGTCGCCCCCGTCGGGTCCTCCCCGGGGGACGTGGGCTTCGCGGCGGAAGCTGACGGCGCCGTCGCCGCCCGCCCCGGCCTGGACATGGATCCGTGCGCGGTCGTGGAGCATCTCGCGAGCAATCGTGACAGGCGCGGTGCCCGGGCCCAGGGGGTCGATCTGCTGGATGCCTGCGATCTGCTAGATGCCTCCCAGCCACAGCGGCAATCCCCGAGACCAAGGAGACCGAAGCCCGATGAGCGACCCAGCAGATTCGAACGGCGGTGTGTTCCTGATCACGGGCGCCTCCTCCGGGATCGGTGCCGCGACCGCCCGGCGGGCAGCCGAGGAGGGCTGGAGGGTGGTGCTGGCGGCACGCTCGACCGACCGCCTGCAGGAGCTCGCCGCCGAGCTCGGCGGCAGCGAGCGGGCCCTCGCGGTGCGCTGCGACGTGACCGAGTGGGAGCAGCAGCAGGAGATGGTTGCCGCGGCGGTCAAGGCCTTCGGGCGCGTCGACGTGGCCTTCGCCAACGCCGGCTTCGGCGCCAAGCGGGGCTTCTCCGAGGACACCCCCGAGCACTGGCGGGAGATGGTCCTCACGAACGTGCTCGGAGCGGCGCTCACGATCCGGGCCACGATGGAGCAGCTGATCGCCAACCGCGGCCAGCTGCTGCTGACCTCGAGCGTGGCCGGCCGGCGGGTGCTCCCCGGATCGCTGTACTCGTGCACCAAGCACGCCGTCACGGCGATGGCCGAGGCCGCCCGCCAGGAGCTCCACGACAAGGGAGTGCGCGTCACCTCGATCGAGCCGGGGATGGTGGACACGCCGTTCTTCGAGAACCGCCCACAGAACGCCCTCGAAGACGACGACATCGCCCGTGCGGTGATCTACGCGGTCAGCCAGCCGCCGCACGTGAGCGTCAACGAGGTCCTGATTCGCCCCACCGCCCAGGCGGGGTAGGCGCCCGGGCTACTCGGGGGCGGGCACGACGCTGACCGTGCGCCCACGGCGTCCGGTCTTGAACTGGACCGTGCCGGCGGCGATCGCGAACAGCGTGTCGTCCTTGCCGATCCCCACGCCGCTGCCGGGCTTGAAGCGGGTGCCCCGCTGGCGGACGATGATCTCCCCGCCGCTGACCTTCTGGCCCGCGAACGTCTTCACCCCGAGGCGCTGGGCGTTGGAGTCGCGCCCGTTGCGGCTCGATCCGAGCCCCTTCTTATGAGCCATCGGGTTTGTCCTCCTTGGCGGGCGGTTTCACGTCGCCTTTGGCGTCTTTGGCTTTCGCTTTGGCGGCCGGTTTGGCTTTGGGGGCAGCTTTGGCTTTGCTCTCCGCTTTGGCTTTGGGGTCCGCTTTGGCTTTGCTCTCCGCTTTCGCTTTGGCGGGGGCTTTGACGCCCGTGGCGGCTTTGCCCTCCGGCTCGGCTTTGGCTTTCGCGGGCTCCGCTTTTGCCTTGGGCTCGGCTTTCGCTTTGGCCGCCGTCTCGGCTTTCGCTTTGGTTGCGGCTTTGGGGGCGCCCGCCGCCTGCGAGGGCTCTTTGGCGTGCGCCTCGGCTTTGGCTTTGGCCGGCGCTTTGCGGGAAGCTTTGCCGTGGGAGATATCCACGACCTCGATCTGCGTGAGGTCCTGGCGGTGGCCGGTGCGGCGCTTGTAGCCGCGCTTGGGCTTGAACTTGAAGACCCGCAGCTTCTCCCCACGCACGTGGCCGAGGACCTTGGCGGTGACCTGGACGCCGGCCAGGCCCTCCTTGTCGAACACCGCCTCCTCGGAGCGGAACAGCAGCGGCTCGAGCTTCACGTCGGCGCCCTCGTCGGCCGCCAGGCGCTCGACCAGCAGCCTCTGGCCGCGCTCTACGCGGTACTGCTTGCCGCCGGTCTTGACGATCGCGTACATGGTCGTTGCGGTGGGTCCTGGGAGGTGGGGAGCTGGCGTGGCTTGCGGGCCGTGGCGTCAGACCGGGGCCCTACTCGGGCGTGGCCTTCGCCTTGGCAGCGGAACGGCGCCGCCCGCCTCTGCGGCCACGACGCCGAGGTTTGGATTGTAGGCCATCGCCGGGAGCGTCGCCGTTGGCGGAGGGCTCCCCTGCCTGCTCGTCGATCGCCTCCTGGGCGGCGGGGGTGACCTTCGGCTCGGAGGCCGCCTGGCGGGTGCTCGAGGTGGAGCGCCTCGGACCCGACTGCGAGCGGCTCTCGCGGCGGGGCCGTGGGCGTGGGCGGCTGGGGCGGGCGGGGGCGGTGACGACCTCGCCGGACTCGTCGAGCAGCAGGGCAGTGGCGGCCGTGCGCCCGACCTGGTCGATCCGCACCATGCGCTTCTCCCCCACGCTGCCGGCGGCGCCCCCGATCGAGATTATGTAGCCGTCGATTTTGGCGACCGCGTCGTCCTCGTCGTACATGTGGGGCTCGACGATCTCGACCAGCACCTCGTCGCCGGGCCGGAACGGCAGGGCGCGCTCCTCGACCTCCTCGCGGGTGCCCACGAAGGTGATCGCGAAGTGGTCGAGCGCGAGCCCTTCGGAGCCCTCGAACAGGAACGACTTGCCGGTCTCGGCCTCGAGCGCGTGCAGCACCCGCGCGCCGTGACCGGTGAACTGGGTGGTGACCCGGGGGTTGGCCTGGACGAGCAGGGCGTCCGCATCCGGGTGGGCGGCCGCGATGTCCCGCAGCCTGCGCTCGAACTCGATCGCGATCGTCTCCTCGGAGCGGATCACGCCCTCGCCCTCGCAGGTCGGGCACGGGCGGCTCATGATCTCCCGCACCCCCTCGGTCACGTTCTGGCGGGTCATCTCGACCAGCCCGAGCTTCGAGATCTCGGCCGTGAACGTCTTCGTGCGGTCCTCGTCGAGCGTCTTGCGCAGGGTCTTCATGACCGCGTCGCGGTTGCGCGCGCGGGCCATGTCGATGAAGTCGATCACGATGATCCCGCCGATGTCGCGAAGGCGCAGCTGGTTGACGACCTCCTCGGCGGCCTCGAGGTTGGTCTTGGTGATCGTGTCCTCCAGGCCCGCGCCCTTGCCGCGGCCGATGAAGCTGCCGGAGTTGACGTCGATCACCGTCAGGGCCTCGGCGTAGTCGACGATCAGGTAGCCACCGCTGGGCAGGTCCACGCGTCGGGAGAGCACGCCCTCGATCGCCTTGTCGACGCCGAAGGCCTCGAACAGCGGTTCGCTCTCCTGCCACAGCTCGACCCGCTCGACCAGCTCCGGGGCGGTGCGGGTGAAGAACGACACCAGCCGGTGGTGCTGCTGCTCGTCGTCGACGATCGCCCGCTCGAAATGGGCCGAGAAGATGTCGCGCACGACGCGCACCGAGAGGTCGGCCTCCTGGAAGACGAGCCCCGGCGCGGGGGTGTCCTCGACGCGTTTCTCGAGCACCTCGTGGAGCTTGTGCAGGTACTTGAGCTCGCGCTCGAAGTCCTCGCGCTTGGCCCCGTGGGCGGCTGTGCGGATGATCACGCCGCCCTCCCCCAGCTCCAGGCCCGAGGTCTGGCGGCGCAGGCGAGCGCGCTCGCGATCCTCCAGCCGCCTGGAGACGCCGACGCCCTCGCCGGTGGGGGCGTAGACCATGTAGCGCCCGGCGATCGTGAGCTCCATCGACAGGCGCGCGCCCTTGGTCTTGAGCGGGTCCTTGACGACCTGCACGACGATCTCCTGGCCGGGCTTCAGCAGCTCGGAGATCTTGCGCCCGCCGCCGCGGCCGCGCCGTGGGGCCTCGATGCCGGGGAGGACGATCTCGTCGACGTGCAGGAAGCCGTTCTTCTCGAGGCCGATGTCGACGAAGGCGGCCTCGAGGCCGGGCAGGACGTTGTCGACCTTGCCCTTGTAGATGTTCCCGACGATCGAGCGCTGTCCGCGGCGCTCTATGTACAGCTCAGCGACGCGGTAGGGATCCTTGGCGCCGGCGCGGCTGCGCGAGCGCGAGGAGGTGGAGCGGGCGGCCGCGGGTGCCCCCGCGGCCTCCATGAGCGCGACGCGCGTCTCCGCGCGGTCCACGCTTACGAGTACTTGCTTTTTCAATTTGAACCAATCTTTCGATGGGGGAGGGTGCCGAGCAGGCGGCCGGGCGCCGGTGCGCGCGCATGTGGCGCGCTCGGCTGGAGCCTCGGCCGGGGTGGAGTTGCTCGGCTGACTTTCGCATCTTGTTCTCGCGACCTAGAGGCGCGGCACCCGGCCCTTCAGAGCGGCTGAGGCGCGCGCCCGCACGTAGATCGACTGCAGCAGGCCCACCGCCAACATGATCGTGATCACCGAGGAGCCGCCGTAGCTCATGAGTGGCAGCGTGACCCCGGTGATAGGCATGATTCCAATGGTCATTCCAACGTTGACGAAGACCTGGAACATGAGCATAGCCGCTACCCCGGCCGCGATCAGTGAGCCGAACAGGTCCTTGCTCATCAGCGTGATGCGCAGCGAGCGCGAGATCAGCAGCCCGTAGAGCAGCAGCACCAGGCCGGCGCCGACGAAACCGTACTGTTCGCCCACGGCCGCGAACACGAAGTCGGTGTTGCTCTCCGGGACGTAGCCGTCGGGGATCTGGCCCCCTTCGCCGTGCCATCCCGTCTTCTGGCCGGCGCCGATCGCGATCTTCGACTCCTGCTGCTGGTAGCCCTGTTTCTGCGGGTTGGAGGTGGGGTGCAGGAAGGCCGTCAGGCGATCCACCTGGTAGGGCTTCAGCACGTGCACCCCGACGGCGGGGGCGGCCACGAGGATGAAGCTGACCGACAGCAAGACGATCGCCGCCAGCGTGGCGAGGTGCTTCCAGGGCGTGCCGGCCACGAACAGCAGCATCGCGGCGATCACCATGTACACGAGGCCCGAGCCGAGGTCGGGCTGGGCGATCACGAACATCGCCGGAATCAGCGCGGCCAGCATCACGCGCGCGGTCGTGTCGCGGTCGCGCAGCGAGCGCGCGCGGTCCACCAGCAGCGCCGCCAGCGAGACGATCAGCAGCACCTTGCCGATCTCCGACGCCTGGAAGGAGAAGAACGGGAAGTTGATCGCCCGCTGCGCTCCGTTGCTCGCGTGGCCGGCCCCCAGCACCAGCAGGATGCTGAGGATCAGGACAGCGTAGATCGGCACTTTCAGGCGTCGCAGGTGCGAGTAGTCCAGCCGCGAGAGCGCCACCATGCCGAGCAGCCCGAGCCCGAGGTAGACGCCCTGGCGGGTGCTGTAGTAGCTCGGGTTGCCGGGGATCAGGTTGCGGGTGGCGGCGCTGAGGGTCACCACCGAGCACACCCCGAGGCCGATCACGGCCAGCGTCAGCAGCGGGTCGAGCGGCATCCGCGGGAGGCCGGTCGGTTCGGCCGCGCGGGTGCGCTCCTGGGGGGCGGTGATCGGGCTGAGCGGGCTCACAGCGTCTTGGAACTGCCGGCGACGAACTTCAGCGGCTCCCCGAACCACTGGGAGGCCATCAGACGCGCGATCGGGGCGGCGGTTTCGGCCCCGAAGCCGCCCTGCTCGACGGTGACCGCGATCACGATCGGGCGCTGGGGGTCGCCGATGTAGCACATGTACCAGGACTGGTCTTCCTGGCCTTCGGCTTCGTGCTGGGCGGTGCCGGTCTTCCCGTACACCGGGTGCGCGGACTGGTTCCAGCCGGCCCACACGTCGGCGGAGGTGCCGCCGGCTTCGCTGGCGGCCTCGTGGATCCCCTGCATCACGAGCCCGAGGTCGGTGGAGTTCAGGTGCACGTGCCGGCGGGGCGGGAAGCTGAGGCTCTGCAGCAGGCCGCCCCCGGATTCGTCGATCTGCTTGCCGATGTGGGGGGTCACGACCTCGCCGTTGCCTTCGTTCATGTAGGCGTTGGCGAGGGTCGAGTAGGCGACCGCCATCTGCAGCGGGTCGGTCAGCAGGTCGCCCTGGCCGACCGCCAGGTGCATGTCGTCGCCGACGCTCCAGGGCCGCACTTCGCTGACGATCGCGCAGCCGCCGTGGGGGTGTTCGTGTTCACAGGTGATCTGGCGCTGGTTCTCGCGCCGGCGCCAGGCGGCGTCGGGGACGATCCCTTCGAACTCGCTCGGCAGGTCGATGCCGGTGTCGTGGCCGATGCCGAGCTGGTGGGCCTTGTTCTGGATCACGTCGCCGTAGGCGTTGGCGCGCTCGCCGACTTCGAAGAAGTAGGTGTCCGAGGAGACCTTCAGCGCCTGCACCAGGCCGACGGCCCCGTAATCGGCTTTGCCGGCGTTGCAGAAATTCTCGGTCGAGACGGAGATGCACTGGCCCGCCCCGAGGCCTTCTCCAGGGGTGATCACGCCGCCTTCCAGGGCCGCCATGGCGGTGATCGGCTTGAACGTGGAGCCGGTGGGATAGGTGCCGTTGACGGCCCGGTCGGTGAGCGGGCCCGCCGCCGAGCCACTGCCCTCGAGCTTTTCGTATTCGTGCTGGGTGAGCGGTTTGGCGAAGCGGTTGGGGTTGAACGAGGGGTCCATCGCCACGAACGCCCCCGCGACCGCCGGTTTTCCCCCGGCGCGTGCGTTGTCGATCCCCTGCAACAGCGCCTTTTCGCTCTCCTTCTGCAGGCCGAGGTCGAGCGTCACCTGCAGCGCGTGGCCGGCCTTCGGCTGCGTCGGCGCCAGCCGGCTGGGAACCGGGTAGCCGTTGGCGTTGACCTCCACGCGTTCGACCCCGGGGGTCCCGCGCAGATAGCGGTCGTAGAAGTACTCGAGACCTTCCTGGCCCACGATCGTGCCCTGCTGGACGCCGTGGAAGGGCTTCAACTTGAGCTCGGGCCCGGAGATGTCACCGACGTAGCCCAGCACCTGGGCCGCCATTTCCCCGAACGGGTAGTCGCGGATCGAGACCGGCTTCTGCAGCACCCCGGGGAATTCGCTGGCGCGCTCCCCGAGCACCGTCAGCGCCCCCGGACCGGCGTCCGTCTTGATCGTGATCGGCGCGTAGGGCAGCAGTGTGCGCCCGCGGATCACCAGCGCCTGCACGTGCGCGGGGCTCATCCGCAGCAGCCGCCCGAGCTTGGCGTACAGGCGCAGCCGCGGGCGCCCTTCCGGGGGCAGTGCCGAGGGCACGACCTGGACGGCGTTGGTGACGCGGCTGGAGACCAGCGTCTGGCCGGTGCGGTCGATGATCTCCCCCCGCGGGGCGGGAACCGGCAGGTCGCGCACGCGGTTGGCGTTGGCCTGCTGGACGTACTGTTCGCCGGACAGGATCTGCAGGAACCAGAGGCGGAAGAAGATCACCCCGAACATCACCATCGCGATGCCGCCGATGATCGCCACGCGCCAGGCCATCTGCGGCGAGACGGGTACGCGCGGCTCGCGCCCGCCGGCCGGCTCGATCGCGCTCACGAGCGCGAGAGCGGGCTGAGCCCGCCGGTCGTGTAGGCCCGGCGGCGGCGACGGCGACGGCGCGGGTCCTCGGGCAGCGCGCTCTCGAGCCAGGCGCGCACCAGCGCCCACAGCGGCAGCGAGATGATCGCGTCCACGACGGTGATCAGGACGATCTGGCGCAGCAGCTCGAGGCTGACGGGCGCGTCGACGCCGAGCATGAACTCCATCAGCGAGTAGCCCACCAGCGAGGCTCCCGCGGCGCCCGCGCCCACCAGCAGCGGCGTCAGCGCCGCGTGGGGGTCGCGCAGCTCGCGCAGGCGCCCGCAGAAGTAGCCCACGAGTGTGAAGATCAGCGAGCTCAGGCCCAGCGTCTGCAGCAGCAGCAGGTCCACGAGCAGCCCCGTGGCGAAGCCGTACACGGCGCCCACGGTGGAGCCGCACAGCAGGCCCACGAACGCCACCAGCAGCGGCGAGAGGTCGGCGTTGACGCCGAACACGGGGATCTCCGAGACCACGCCCACCTGGATCAGGGTGAGCAGCAGCGCCATCGCCGCCAGGCGCAGGGGCAGCGACGCGGTCCGGGTCGGGCTCATCCGCCGCTCCCGGTGGAGGCGTACTGTTCGGCGCCGGCGTCGCTCCCGGAGGCGCCCTTGCCGGCGGGCAGCGCGGCGGCCAGGCCGGCGATGCTGTTGGCGTGCGAGCCGGCGCTCGAGGTCAGCACCTGCACCACGTCGAGGTTCTGGAGCTTCACCGAGGGGCGCACGTTGACGGACTTGAAGCCGGTTTCTTCGTTCACCGAGCTCACCTGCCCGATCAGCAGCCCCGGCGGGTACAGCGAGTCGTCGGGGCTCGCGACGGTTCCGGAGGTGACCACGAATTCGCCCGCGTTGGGCTGGGTGGTGGAGGGCAGGTACTGCAGCAGCAGGTTCCCCGGTTCCCCCACCTTCGGCTGCACGATCCCGGTGGCGGTGCTCTTGCCCAGGCGCGCGGAGACCCCCATCGAGCTGTCCGTGATGAGGTCCACCTGGGCTCCGTCGGAGGCGACCTGGGCGACCTTGCCCACCAGCCCTTCGCCGTTGACGACGGGGTCGTCTACGCGGACGCCGGCGTTGCTGCCGGCGTCGATCGTGACGGTTTCGTACCAGATGTTGGGGGATTTCGCGACCACGGTGGCGCTCACCGGGTGATATTCGCCCACCCCTAGCTGGTCGAGGTGGTAGAGCGCCTGTAGCTGTCGCAGCGAGGTTTTTTCGCCCTGGTCGGCCACGAACTGCTTGCGCAGGGCATTGTTTTCGCGCTTGAGCTTGTCACGCTGGCCTTTCGCGCTGAGCGTTTCGCCGAACCAGCCGATCGTGTCGCGGACCGGCTTCAGCGCCTTGTTGGCGCCGTTCTGGATCGGCGAGACGACCGTCAGGAAGGCGCGCTGCACGCCGTGCAGGCGCCCGCTGGGGGCCTCGCCGAAATATGCCGTCAGGAGTAGCAGCGAGAGCACGACGAGCAGCACGAGCACCGCCCGGCGTCTCCGCACGGTCTTGTCATGCACCGTGAAAACCTTCCGGAGCGTTCGTCCACAAGAGTACCCCCGTGGCGGGCGGCCGGGCCGCCGTCTGGCGAATCACCGGCGCCGGCGGTTGCGGGAGTTGCGGTTGGAGCGGTGGATCGCCTCGAACTCCTCCAGCGAGCGCCCCGAGCCGACCGCCACGCAGGTCAGCGGCGACTCGGCCAGGTGGGCCGGCATCTGGGTCTCCTCGCGCAGGCGCTCGTCGAGGCCCTGCAGCAGCGAGCCGCCACCGGCGAGCATGATCCCCCGATCCATGATGTCGGAGGCGAGCTCGGGAGGGGTGCGGTCGAGCGTCTCCTTGACGGCGTCGATGATCTGGTTCAGCGGCTCCTCGAGCGCCTGGCGGATCTCCTCGCTGGTCAGCACCACCGTCTTGGGCAGCCCCGCGACCATGTCGCGGCCGCGGATCTCGGCCTGCAGCTCCTCGGACATCGGGCAGGCCGAGCCGATCTCGAGCTTCAGCTCCTCGGCGGTCTGCTGGCCGATCAGGAGCTTGTACTCGCGCTTGGCGTAGTTGATGATCGCCTCGTCCATCTCGTCGCCCCCGACGCGGATCGACTGCGACACGACGATCCCGCCGAGCGAGATCACGGCCACCTCGGAGGTCCCGCCGCCGATGTCCACGACCATCGAGCCGGTGGGCTCCCCGACCGGCAGCCCGGCCCCGATCGCGGCCGCCATCGGCTCCTCGATCAGGTACGCGGTGCGGGCCCCGGCCGACAGGCAGGCCTCCTCGACGGCCCGCTTCTCGACGCCCGTCACGCCGGAGGGGACGCACACGACCACGCGGGGGTGTGCCCAGCGGTTCTGGTGGACCTTCTGGATGAAGTGCCTGAGCATCTGCTCGGTGACGTCGAAGTCGGCGATCACGCCGTCCTTCAGGGGCCTGATCGCCTGGATCGTGCCGGGGGTGCGGCCCAGCATGCGCTTGGCCTCGATGCCCACGGCGTGGACTTCGCCGCTGCGCGAGTCGATCGCCACCACGCTCGGCTCGGACAGCACGATGCCACGGCCGCGCACGTACACGAGCGTGTTGGCGGTGCCGAGATCGACCGCCATGTCGCGACCGCCGAAACCTGTCAGATAGCTGAGCATGCCCATATTCGGAGAGCGGGCACACGCGCGGGGGGCCGGTAAGGCCGCGTCGCCGGCGGCGCGGCGTCCCGGGGGGCGGTACCTCGGCGCACCCGGGGGCGCAGTCTAGCGAACGGGTGGCGAGCCCCGTTCAGGATGGTCGGCCTTTTGCAGCGATTTCTCACGTTTGGGGAGCGTCCGGAAGCCCGCCCCCGAGCAGCTCGGGACAGAGGTCGAGCAGGCTCGCCAGGGGCAGGCCGACGACGTTCTCGTAGTCCCCCTCCAGCGAGCGCACGAGCGCGCTGCCGGCGCCCTGGATCGCGTATCCGCCGGCCCTCCCCCGCCACTCCCCGAGTTCCAGATACCAGGCCAGCAGGCCGCCGTCGAGCTCGCGGAAGCTGACCCTGGTGCGGGCGTGGGCCTCGCGGTGGCGCTCGCCCTCGAGCAGCACCAGCCCGCTGACCACCTCGTGGGTGCGCCCGGCGAGAGCCCTCAGCGTGAGCTCCGCCTCCCCCCTGTCGGCCGGCTTCCCGTACACGGCACCGTCGAGCGTGACGACGGTGTCGCACGCGAGCACCGTCTCGGCCTCGCCCGGGTGCTGGACGGCGCGTGCCTTGGCGAGCGCGTTGGTGAGCGTCAGCGCCACCGCCTCGCCCTGCTCGCGCTCGGCCACCTCGGGGACACGCACCGTGAAGGGCACGCCCACGCGTTCCAGGATCGCCCGCCGCTGGGGCGAGGCCGAGGCCAGCACGAGGGGACGGCGCAGGCCGGCCAGGGGGCTAGGCGAGGTCGGCGAAGAACAGCGCCGTCTCGCGCTCGGCCGAGGCCGGCGAGTCCGAGCCGTGGACCATGTTCTCGCCGGTCTCCAGGGCGAAGTCGCCGCGGATGCTGCCGGGGGCCGCCTCCAGCGGGTTGGTGGCCCCGATCACCTGGCGGGCGGCGACGATCGCCTCGTGGCCCTCGAGCACCATCGCCACCAACGGGCCGGAGGTGATGAAGTCGACGAGCTCGCCGTAGAAGGGGCGCTCGGCGTGCTCGGCGTAGTGGCGCTCGGCGAGCTCGCGCTCGACCGTCAGCGAGCGCAGGGCCGAGATCCTCAGGCCCTTGCGCTCGAAGCGGGCGATGATCTCACCCGTGAGGCCACGGGCGAAGGCGTCCGGCTTGACGAGGATCAGCGTTCGCTGCACGTTCATCTGCGCTCCAGGGGGTCGGTGTCGGGAGGTTCTCTACGGTGCCGGCCGCGGCCGCCTGGCCGCGGCGGCGGTGTGGGCGCCGGAAGCGGCCCGGCGTTCGGCGGCCCGGCGTTCGCTGCGGCGCTCGGCGGCGCTGGCCGCGCCGTCACCGTTCGTCAGCGCGGGCTCGGTCGCCTCCTCGGTCGCGAGCGCCGGCTCGTAGGGGGGCGAGAGCTCGGTCTCGACGGCACCGCTGCGGCGGCGGCGTACCCGCGGGGAGGACACCCCCGGCACGTCGGCCTCGCAGTAGGGGCAGATGGTCCACGCCTGGTCCAGCGGCCGCGAGCAGTTGGCACAGCGCTCCTTGAGCTTGCGCAGGCAGCTCGGGCAGCGCACGAAGTCACGCTCGATGCGGTAGTCGCAGTAGGGACACTGCCCCCGCTGGACCTGGGCCAGCCGTGCCTCGGCCGTCTGCAGCTCGAGGTCGCGCTCGCGCACGTCTTCGAGGTACTCCGGCGGGCGCAGGATCATGTAGATGATCGGGCCCACGAAGGGGAAGCAGGCGACGAACGTCGAGAGCCCGATCATCACCGGATCGACGATCCGCCGGCGCGCGTCCTGGAAGGTCCAGTAGATCAGCGAGAAGTACAGGACCGCCAGAAACAGGATCAGCAGGTTGACCGCGAGGCTGAAGCCGCTGCTTTCGATCCCGAAGTAGGCGAGCGGGGGCATCGACGGCATCGGAGTTTAGAGAAACAAGCGGCCGAAGCCGTAACCGGCAGCGAAGAAAACCAGGATCACGAGGGCCACGACGCCCGCCACGAGGCCGACCATCCGCAGCACCGACGGGCCCTGCTCGTTCACCCTTCCAGCCCCTCTGAGAGGACCTCGCCGACGAGGTACACCGAGCCGGTCACGAGCACCGCGCCGTCGTGCTCGCGGGCCCACCGCCGGGCCGCTGCGAGGGCCTCGATGGTGCCCGAGCCCGACTCGGCCGCGGAGAAGCCGAGCTGGCGGGCCAGCGAGGAGAGCGTCGCGGGCGGAAGCGCGCGGGGGCTCGGCGGGGCCACGAACCACGCCCGCTGCGCGCCGGACAGCAGCCGTTCGAGCATCGCCACCGCGTCCTTGTCCTCGAGCACGCCCAGCACCAGCGCCAGCGGGCGCTCGCCGACCAGGGCCGGCAGCGACCCCAGCAGCGAGCTCACGGCGTGCGGGTTGTGGGCCCCGTCGAGGATCGTGAGGGGGTCCTCGGCGAGCACCTGCAGGCGCCCTCGCACCTCGGTGGCGGCGGCCGCCTGCACGACGGCCTGCTCGCGGACGGGCACGCCGGCGTGCTCGAGGTAGGCACCGGCGGCGGCACGGGCGAGCGCGAAGTTGAGCTGCTGGAAGTTTCCGTTGGCGCGCAGCGCCAGCCCCTGCTCGGGGGCCTCGGCGCGCACGATCCGGGCGCCCCGTTCTGCGGCCACCCGCCCGGCCACCGCCAGCGGCTGCCCGTCGAGGTCTGCGCCCAGCACCAGCACGGCGTCCTCAGCGAGCGCGGCGAGCTTCTCCTCGGCGATGTGGCGCACCGTCGGGCCGAGCCAGCGGGTGTGCTCGAGGCCCACGTTGGTGAGCACCGTCACGGGTGCGTCGAGCACGCTGGTGGCGTCATAGCGCCCCCCCAGCCCGGCCTCCACGACCGCCACCTCCACGCCCGCCTGGCCCATGTGCCAGAAGGCGGCGGCCGTCAGCAGTTCGAACTGCGTCACGTGGTCCTCCCCGGCGAGGGTGCGGTTCACCCGCTCGGCCGCCCACACCGCCCGCGAGACCGCGTCGGCGAACCCGTCCGGGTCCATCTCCCGCTCGTCCACCAGCACCCGCTCGCGGTAGGAGACGAGGTGCGGGGACAGGTAGGCACCGGTGCGCAGGCCGTGGCGCTCGAGGATCGCGGCGGTCATGCGGGTGGTCGAGGACTTGCCGTTGGTGCCGAGCACGTGGACCGCCTCGAAGGAGCGCTCGGGCGAGCCGAGGACGGTCATCATGCGGCGCATCCGGTCCAGGCCGAAGCGCATCCCGAACAGCTCGAGCGAGCGCAGCTGAGCTTCGGCGCGCTCCTCACGGGCGCGCGCACGAAGGTCCGCGCGGGCGCCGGCGGGGGTGGACTGCTCCTTGCCGCTCATGCTTGCTCGCGGGCGGCCCGGCCTAGTGGCGGGCGTCGGGATGTGCCCGCAGGTACTCGATGAACAGCGGCCGCAGGGCCTCCCCCAGCTCTCCCTCGCCGCTTTTCAGCGCGTCGCTGATGAGGCCTTTGGAGAACTGCACGTCGTACTCGGCCTCGCCCGTGTCGCCGGCGACGGCCTGCGCGCCGGGGACCGCCTGCAGCAGCCGCCAGAAGAACCTCACGTCGAGATGGCGCTCGGCGCGGGCCACGGCGCGGTCGTGCAGCTCCTCGGTGGAGAGCGCGTCGAGCTCGTCCGCCGCGCCGGCGGGCGGCTGCTCGGCGGGTGTGCTCACCGCGGGCGCCGGCGCCCGCGAGCGCCGCGCTTGCGCCAGTCCCGGGCGAGCCCCGAGAGCTCGCGGGAGAGGCCGGTCAGATCGAGTTTGCCCAGCAGCCGGCGCAGCTCCTTGCGCTCCTTCGGGGTCAGCCTCGTGAGCACGCCTTTGGACTCGACCAGCAGGTCCAGCAGTCGCGAGCGCTCCTTCGCGGACAGCCGGATCCAGCGGCTGGCGGCCGCGATCGATCCCTGCGCCAGCTCGGCCAGCGGCATCGACTCGAGCAGCTCGCCGACCTTGGAAACTCTGCTGGAGGATCCTGCCATCGCGGCGATCCTAGCGGTCGGCGCCTAGGCCGACTCCTCGCGCAGGGCGCGCTCCTCGGGCTCCTCGGGAGCGGCTTCGGTGACGAGCGTCGGTGTCAGGCCCTTGTCGACCGTCTCCTTGGTGACGACGCACTTCTTCACGTCACGCCGGGAGGGCAGCTCGAACTGGACCTCGAGCAGGATCTCCTCGATGATCGAGCGCAGCCCGCGGGCGCCGGTTTCGCGCTCGAGCCCCTTCTCGGCCACGGCCACCAGCGAGTCCTCGGCGAACACCAGCTCGATCCCGTCGAAGGCGAAGAAGCGCTGGAACTGCTTGACGAGCGCGTTGCGGGGTTCCACCAGGATCGAGACGAGGTCATCCCGGGTCAGCTGGTGGACGGCGGACATCACCGGCAGGCGTCCGATGAACTCGGGAATCAGGCCGTATTCGATCAGGTCCTCGGGCAGGCACTGCTCGAACACCTCACCGGGGTCGCGCTCGGCCTTGGCCTCGATCGCGGCCGCAAAGCCGACCCCTTTGTGCCCGATGCGCCGCTCGATCACACGGTCGAGGTTCGCGAACGCGCCGCCGCAGATGAACAGCACGTTGGTCGTGTCGATCGTCAGGAACTCCTGGTGGGGGTGCTTGCGACCCCCCTGCGGGGGCACCGACGCCTGGGTGCCCTCGAGGATCTTCAGCAGCGCCTGCTGGACCCCCTCACC
>Ga0335085_10003231_pt1 | contig 28641 bp, 21 predicted proteins | sample Lox_Sample_45_FD_206712 | JGI IMG/M metagenome (GOLD analysis project Ga0335085, IMG submission 206712) | Soil microbial communities from Loxahatchee National Wildlife Refuge, Florida, United States - Lox_Sample_4.5 | ecosystem: Environmental > Terrestrial > Soil > Wetlands | place: USA... | reverse complement strand
CCTGGGGTTGGCCAGCCGCGGCCTTCGCCTGCGCCGCGACTGCCTTCATCGCCGCGGGCCGCAACACCATCGTCTTCTCGAAATCGGCCGCCGCGGCCGCCGGCTGTGCGCCCTGCTCCTGGACGAACTTGAGCTTGTACTTGCCGAGCTCGATGACGTCGTTGTTCTGCAGAAAGTGCTTTTTGACCGGGTTGCCGTTGACCAGCGTGCCGTTGGTGCTTCCCAGATCCTCCATGAACGAGTCGTTCAGGATCGTCACGATCACGGCGTGCTCGCCGCTGACCGCCAGGTTGTCGATCTGGATGTCGTTATGGGGCTTGCGGCCGATAGTGGTGCGTTCCTTGGTGATAGGAATCTCTTTGAGCACCAGGCCGTCCATGCTGAGTATCAGTTTCGCCATAGCTGATCCCTGCGGTTATTTTAACCAGGCAAAAACTTTGCCCATGACGCCACGTGGGGCCGGGTATTCCCGCAGGACGCGCACGAGTATAACCGATACGTTGTCTTTCCCCCCATTGTCGTTGGCCATTTGCACCAGCTGCTGGGCGGCCAGCTTGAGGTTGCCGCCGATCGCCTGCAGGGTCATGCCCATGTCCTCGTCATCGACCATGTCGCACAGGCCGTCGGAGCAGAGCAGGTAGACGTCCCCGGAGCGAGTCTCGTACTCGTGGATCTCGGGCTCCACGGTGGGATCGATGCCGAGCGCCTTGGTGACGAGATTCTTGTGCTGGGCGTGCTTCGCCTGCTCCGCCGTGATGATGCCGCTATCGATCTGCTCCTGCAGCAGCGAATGGTCCCGGGTCACCTGGCTGAACTTGCCGTTGCGCAGACGGTACAGGCGCGAGTCGCCGAGGTGCCCGACCATGATCTTGTTGTCGTAGAAGAGGCAAACCACCAGCGTAGTGCCCATCCCCGCATACTGCGGCTGGCTCTGCGCCGCCTGGTAGATCGACGTGTTCGCCTTCAGCACCTGCTCGCGGATCATGCGCGAGGCCACCGTCTGCTTCGTGTCCTGGTCGATGTCGAACGGGTTGACCTTCGCGAGCAGCTGCTGCATCTCCGTAGTTATGACGGTCGTCGCCATCCCGCTCGCCACCTCGCCCGCGTTGTAGCCGCCCATGCCGTCGGCGAGCACCACCAGCCCGTTCTCCGGGTCGGCCGCGATCGAGTCCTCGTTGTGCGAGCGCACCATGCCGGGATCGGTACAGCTCGCCACCTCGAGGACCTGGCTGTAGTTCATGCGAAGCCGGCCCCCGCAGGCGCGGCGGCGCGGCCCGCGGGCCGGTCGGTGATGCAGAAATCGCTGGCAATCATGCGGCGGCGCGAACTCCCCGAATTCTTTTGCTGCCCGACCGGCGTACGGCGCGAAAAATTCTACGCCAGGCGCCTCGCGGCTGGCGGGTTTCCCAAGCGTACGCTCCCCCGGAAAACAGGCGTCTAGCCCGAATTTTTGCAGTTAAGTATCAGATACGTCAAATGTTTGGACGCAGGCCGGCCCCCGGGAGGAGTCCGGCTGGCGAGGACGCGTCGCGCCGCTCAGGTTCCGAGCAGCTGCCCGGCCTTGATGCTGCCCGCGGCCACCAGCTCGCCGGAAGCGACCTTCTTGCCCTCTCCCAGCTTGGCGCGCAGCACTTCGATGCGGCCGCCCTGGGCCGTCACGGCGAAGCCGCCGGGACCGGCTTCGGCAACCTCGCCGATTTTGCCCTTCACCGCGCCGAACGTCCGGACCGGGTGCTTGCGCGCGTCGAACAGCTGCAGCTTCACGCCGTTCAGCGTGGTCCAGGCCCCCGGAGCCGGGTTGCAGCCCCGGATCAGGTTGTAGACCGCGTCGGCATGGTTCGCCCAGTTGATGCGGGCCTCGGGCTCCCGGAACCAGCCTTCGTACGTGGCCTGCGACTCGTCCTGCGCCAGCTCGCGGTGCCTGCCCGCGACGACCAGGTCCGCGGCCTCCAGCATCGCCTGCACGCCCATCGGGAACAACCGGTCGAAGTACACCGTGCCGAGCGTGTCGTCGGGGCCGATCGCGGTTTCCTTCTGCAGGATCACGGGGCCTTCGTCCAGGCCATCGGTCGGCCGGAAGATCGTCAGGCCGGTCTTCGTGTCGCCGCGCGTGATCGGCCAGTTGATCGAGCTCGGGCCGCGGTACTTCGGCAGCAGCGAGGGGTGGTACTGAATCGTGCCGCGCTTCGGGATGCCGACGAAGTCCTGCGGCGCGAACTGCAGCACGAACGCCATGACGCCGAGGTCGGGGCTCAGTTCCTTAAGCGCATTTTTTGCGTCTTCCGACTTGAGCGACTGGAATTGAAAGACCTGCACCCCCCGCTCCTGCGCGCTGAGCTTCAGCGCATCCGGGCGCGCGCCGGGCTTCTCGGGCGCGCAGAAAACCCCGGCAACCTGGTCGCCGCGCGCCAGGAAGGCCTCAAGCACGGCCTTGCCGAAATCCTGCTGTCCGACGATCGTAACCTTCATCACGCGGCCTTCTTGGGGGGGACGCTGAAGGCGCCGGCGCTCCTCAGCGCCGCGATCTTCTCCTTCTCGTAGCCCAGCACCTGCTGCAGGATCTCCTCGGTATGCTCGCCGAGGGTGGGGCTGCGCCGGATCGCCGCGGGCGAGGCCGACAACTTGATCGGCATGCCGACGTTGAACCACTTGCCGCGCTGAGGATGGTCGAGCTCGACCCACATGTCGCGACCGCGCACGTGCTCGTCGTCGGCCAGGTCCTGGGTCGACATGATCGGCCCGCAGGGCACGTCGAGCGGATTGAGGATCGCCATCAGCTCGCGCTTGGTGTATTTCTCCGCGAACTTGTTCAGCAGCGTCCACACCAGCTGCTGGTTCTTGCGGCGCTCCGCGATGCTGGCGACGCGCGGGTCCTCCGCCAGCCCCGGCACGCCCACCTCGGGGCCGATGCGGTGGGCCAGGTCCTTCCACACCGCCTCCTGCACCACGACGTAGAGCCAGTCGTTGGCGCCGTGCGGCTTGCAGTGGACCGCGTTGCCGAGCTGGCCGCCGCCGGAGTCGTTGCCGGCGCGCGGCACTTCGCCCATGCCCTGGTAGGTCGGAACCGAGTACTCGCTGAGCGAGCCGCGCGTCAGGCGCTGGTGGTCGCGGAACTTGACGCGGCACAGGTTCATGACGCCGTCCATCATCGCCACTTCGACGTACTGCCCCTCGCCGGTGCGCTCGGCCTGGCGCAGCGCCGCGAGCAGGCCGATCGCGAGGTGCAGCCCGGTGCCGGAGTCCCCGATCTGCGCGCCGGTGACGAACGGCGGGCCGTCGGGCACGCCGGTGGTGCTCATCGCCCCGCCCATCGCCTGCGCGACGTTCTCGTAGGCCTTGAAATCCGCGTACGGCCCGGTCGAGCCGAAGCCCTTGATCGATCCCATCACGATCTTCGGGTTGATCTCGTGGATCTTCTCCCACGCAAAGCCGAACCGGTCGAGCACGCCGGGGCCGAAGTTCTCCATGACGATGTGGCACGTCTTCAGCAGGTCGACGAACACCTGCTTGCCCTCGGCCGACTTCATGTTCACGGTGATCGAGCGCTTGTTGCAGTTGAGCATCGTGAAGTAGAGCGAGTCCGCGTTCGGCACGTCGCGCAACTGGCCGCGCGTCGCGTCGCCCTGCGGATTCTCGAACTTGATCACGTCCGCGCCCATCCAGGCGAGCAGCTGGCTGCACGTCGGACCTGCCTGGACATGCGTCATGTCCAGTATGCGAACCCCCTCGAGTGCTTTCATAGTTTCGCTTCCATCACGTCTTCTTCCCCGCGGTCGGATTGAGACTCGTGATGCGCCCGCTTTCCGTGCCCGCGGTCTCGTCGATCACGGCGTTGATCAGCGTCGGACGGCGTGAGCGCAGCGCCTCTTCCATCGCCTTGCGCAGCTCCGACGGCGTCCTGGCATAGGCGCCGACGCCGCCGAACGCTTCCATCAGCTTCTCATAGCGCGCGTCCTTGACGAACGCCGTGGGCGCCATGTCGCCGCCCCTCGGGTTGACGTCGGTTCCCTTGTACACGCCGTTGTTGTTCATCACGACGACGCAGACCGGGAGGTTGTAGCGGCAGATCGTCTCCACCTCCATCCCGGAGAAGCCGAACGCGCTATCGCCCTCGATCGCGATCACCTGCTGCTTGGTGACCACCGCGGCGGCGACGCAGTAGCCCATGCCGACGCCCATGATGCCCCAGGTGCCGACGTCGATCCGCTTCCTCGGCCGGTGCATGTCTACGATGCTGCGCGTGAAGTCGAGCGCGTTGGCGCCCTCGTTGACGAGCACCGCCTCCGGGTTCGCCTTCACGATGTCGCGCACCACGTTGAGCGCGCTGTGGAAATTCATCGGCGTCGGATCCCTCGCCAGCGTCTCGGCCATCCTGGCGACGTTGCCCTTCTTCTTCTGCTCGACCGCGCTCAGCCACTCGGCCGGCGGCTTGCTCCAGCCGGGACCGATTCCGTCGAGGAGCGCGGCAACGCAGGAGCCGATATCGCCCACCACCGGCGCCTCGATCCGCACGTTGCTATCGGCCTCCTGCGGCGAGATGTCGACCTGCACGAAGCGCTGGCCGCCCCAGTCCTTGGCGCTCTTGCCGCCCCAGGTCTTGCCCTTGCCGTGCGACAGCAGCCAGTTGAGGCGCGCGCCGACGAGCATCACTACGTCGGCCTCGGGCAGCACGAACGAGCGCGCCGCGGACGCGCACTGCTCGTGGGTATCCGGCAGCAGCCCCTTAGCCATCGACATCGGCAGGTAGGGAATGCCGGTCTTTTCCACAAGATTTCTTATTTCGGAATCGCACTGGGCGTACGCGGCGCCCTTGCCGAGGACGATGAGGGGCTTCTTCGCCGAACGCAGCAGATCCAGCGCACGCTTCACCGCCTCGGGCGCCGGAATCTGCCTCGGCGCCGGATCGACGACCTTGATCAGGCTGCGCTTGCCGGCCGCAGCGTCGACCGACTGCGCGAACAGCTTGGCCGGCAGGTCGAGATACACGCCGCCCGGGCGGCCGGAGACAGCGGCGCGGATGGCGCGCGCGATGCCGACGCCGATGTCCTCGGCGTGCAGCACGCGGTAGGCGGCCTTGGCGAGCGGCCTGGCGATCGCGAGCTGGTCCAGCTCCTCGTAGTCGCCCTGCTGCAGGTCGACGATCTCGCGCTCGCTCGAGCCGCTGACGAGGATCATCGGGAAGCAGTTCGTGGTCGCATGCGCGAGCGCATTGAGCCCGTTCAGGAAGCCGGGCGCGGATACCGTCAGGCAGACGCCCGGCTTCTGCGTCAGGAAGCCCGCGATCGACGCGGCGTAGCCCGCGCTCTGCTCGTGGCGAAACGCGAGCACGCGGATGCCCTCGGCCTGCGCGCGGCGCGTAAGGTCGGTGATCGGGATGCCGGGCAGGCCGTAGAGAGTATCGATGCCGTTCAGCTTCAGCGCATCGATGACCAGCTGAAAGCCGTCGGCCGCCGGGGCTTGCGTATCGGTCGTCGCGACTTGAGGTTCGACGGTGCCCATGGGGTGTCTCCTGTGGGGATCGCTATAGTAAAAATCGCCCCCCGGCGGCAGCCTTGACTGAGGTCAAGGGTCCGGCATTCAGGCTTTAGAATCGCTCCATGTCCGTGACGTCCTTCGCGGCCCATCCCCACCGCAACAGCATCCGGCTGCAGCTGCGCCAGAACCAGCTGCTGCAGGGCATGAGCGCCGCGCAGTGGTCGGAGCTCGAGCCGCTGCTGCTGGTGGCCGACTACCGCAAGGGGGATCCGCTGGTGCGCCAGGGTGACGAGGAGATGGAGCAGTTCTTCATCCTGGAGGGGATGCTGAAGCGCGTGGTGTCCAACCCGGAAGGGCACGAAATGATCCTGCGCTTCGCGGCCGACACGGAAATGGACACTTCGTACGCGGCGTGGCGCCTGCGCACGCCGGTTCCCTACTCGATCGTCGCGGTGACCCGGGCGCGCACGGCCGCGCTGCCGATGCCGCAATGGGTCGACTTCCTCGAGCACCATGCAGAGCTCAAGTCGCGCTTCGAGTACGAAGTGATGAAGCTGATGTCCGAGGTCATGGCGCATACCATCACGCTGCACCTGCTCGACGCGCCGGGCAGGCTGTCGCGGTTCCATCGCAAGCACCCCGAGCTCGCCGGGCGCATCCCGAAGAAGGAGCTTGCCGCCTACCTCAACCTGACGCCGGAAACGCTCTCACGCTTGAAGCAGAAGCTCGGCGGCGTCTAGAGCAGCACTTCGGCATCCCAGGGATCGAACGGCGCCAGCCGGGATTGATCGCGCCGCGGCCGCGCGAAGGCGGTCGCCGCCTCGTTCAGCATGGCGGCCACGAACGAGAAGCTGCTGTTCGAGATGGCGAGCCGGTCCGCCTGGGTGAGCACGTGGAAGTCGACGTAGAACTCCGCGCCCGGAACTTCGGCCCGCAGGTCGGCGCTGGTCAGCGGGCTGAACGCCGCCAGCTCGGCGGCCGCGGCAGGATCGTCGGTGGCGACGTAGAGCACGGGGCGCCGCAGCGAGCCCCAGATCGCCTCCAGCCATTCGCCGTACCAGGCGGCGGGCGCAACCCAGAACCGGCCGCCGCCGAAATCGCCGCGACGGAGGTGAACCGCGACGAGGGTCTCGCCGGCCTCGCGCAGGCGCTGCGACGCCGCGGCGACGATCGGGCGCACGCGCCGGCCCGGCCTGAACAGGCCGCGGAACAGCGCGCGATGGCGGCTAAGGCTGGCGGTCGGGTAACAGCAGTAGCCCCAAAGGTCGGCATTGGCGTGGATCGCGGGGTCGACGCCGTTCAGCGAAGCGACCAGGTCGACCTCCTCCTCGCTCACGGGCTGCAGCGGGCCCTCCGGCAGCGGGTCGTCGAGATCGAACAGGTCGCGGCCGATCCAGTCCGGCGCCTCGACCTCGAGGCCGTGCGCCGCGGCGTACATCCGCAGGAAGCCGTACTGCAGGAGCTGGTTGCCGAAGCGGCCGTTCGCGCCCAGCGTCGTCATGCTGATGCACGACGCCTCGGGGTTCGGCCGCCTCGGCGGCGGAGGCTCGCCGAAGGCGCGGCGAAAGGCGAGCACGGCGCGGCGCGTGAAAGGAATCGCGTGGCCCGGCCCGATCGCGATCGCCGCCTCGTACGCCGTGATCGCCTCGTCGCGGCGCCCCTGCAACTCGAGCGCGCCGCCGAGCCCGACCAGCGCCGCGAAGCGCCCGGGCTGCGCCCGCAGCAGCGCCCGGAAGCCCGCCTCGGCCTCGCCGAAGCGCCCCTCCTGCAGGCACGCCTCCGCGAGGCTAAGCGCGGCTGCCAGAGGGCTGGAGTCCTCGGCCATCGGCTCGAGGCAGCGGCAAGCCGCTAGCGGGCGGACCTGACCCTGGAAATCACCAGCGAGACCAGCGGCCAGAGCAGCAGGAGAAGCGCCAGCCCGGTCAGGGTGCCGACCAGCCCGTTGGAGAAGAAGACTGCAATATGTCCCTGCGAGAACAGCATCGCCTGGCGGAACGACGACTCGGCGGCGTGCCCGAGGACGAGGGCGAGCACCATGGGAGCGAGCGGGTAGGAGAGCTTCTTGAACATGTAGCCCGCGACCCCGAAGACCACCATCATCCAGACGTCGAAGAGGGCGTTGTTGACGGTGTAGGCGCCGATCGCGCAGATGAAGACGATGATCGGCGCGATCACGGCGAAGGGGATGCGCATGATCGCCGCGAAGAGCGGAACGCAGGTGAGAACCACGACGAGCCCGGCGATGTTGCCGAGGTACATGCTCGCGATCAGGCCCCAGACGAAGTCCTTCTGCTCGACGAACAGCAGCGGCCCGGGCTGCAGGCCCCAGATGAGCAAGCCGCCGAGCAGCACCGCCGCGGTCGGCGAGCCCGGCACGCCCAGCGTGATCATGGGCAGCAGCGCCGAGGTGCCGGCGGCGTGCGCGGCGGTCTCAGGGGCGACGACGGCCTCGACCTCGCCCGTGCCGAACTTGTCTCCCGTGCGCGAGAATCGCCGCGCGATCCCGTAGCTCATGAAGGACGCGGGCGTCGCACCGCCCGGCACGATCCCCATGAAGCAGCCCACCGCGGCCGAGCGCAGCGACGTGGCCCAGTAGCGTGGCAGCTCCTTCCACGTCGTGAGCACCACCTTCATGTCGATGCGCGCCGACGCTCCCTTGAATTCCAGGCCCTCCTCGAGCGTAAGCAGGATCTCGCCGATGCCGAAGAGACCGATCACCGCGACCAGAAAGTCAAAGCCCGTCAGGAGCCTCTCCGTGCCGAAGGTGAGCCGCAGCGTGCCGGTCACGGGATCGGTGCCGACCGCCGCGAGAGCGAAGCCGGTCATCATCGAGGCAAGCGTCTTGAACGGCGGCTCCTTGCTCATACCGATGAAGGCGCAGAAGGTAAGCAGGTACACCGAGAAGAACTCCGGTGCACCGAACTCGAGCGCGAACTGCGCGATGACCGGGGAGAGGAAGGTGATGATCAGCACGCCGACGAGCGCTCCGAAGAACGACGAAGTGAAGGCGGCGGTGAGCGCCGCGCCGGCGCGGCCCTTCTGCGCGAGCGGAAAGCCGTCGAAGGTGGTCGCGACCGACCAGGGCTCCCCGGGAATGTTGAACAGGATGGAGGTGATCGCGCCCCCGAACAGCGCGCCCCAGTAGATGCAGGACAGCAGGATGATGGCGGTCGTCGTGCCTCCCGGCTGCTGCGCGAGGGAGAAGGTGAGCGGCAGCAGGATCGCGACGCCGTTCGCGGCACCGAGCCCGGGCAGCACGCCGATGATGACACCGAGCAGGATGCCGACGAACATGAAGGCCAGGTTCTTCCACGTCAGCACGACGAGGAAGCCGCCCAGCAGCGATTGGATCTCCAGCACGCCTGTTCCCTAGTCGAGGTGGAGCAGCGCTTCGAGCGGCCCCTTGGGCAGGGGCACCAGGAACCAGACCTCGAAGATGAAGAAGAACGCCACGCTCGTGCCGACGGCGATGAGCGCCACCTTCCACCAGGCGTACTTCCCGAGCCAGCGCATGAACAGGCCGATGAAGAGCGTCCCCGAGACGTAGATGCCGAGCCAGCCCACGAGCGCCGCGAACACCGCCGTGGGGACGAGCACGCTCAGGACCTGGCGCAACGCGCCGGTCGAGACGAAGCTCGTATTGCGCTCGCCGCGAATACGCAGCCCGCGGGCAAAGTTGATCATCGAGGAGATGCAGATGATCAGGCCGACGTAGAACGGGAAATAGCCGGGCTGCGGGCCGTTGGCGTCCCACTTCGCGCCCAAGCGAACGCTGCCGTAGATCACGATCGCGCCGAGGAGGAAGAACGCCGCCGCGACGATCAGTTCGGCCGTCCTGACGCTGAACGCGGCGCGCTCGCCCTCTTCGGCCATCAATTTCCGCCCCTTTCCCGTGAAATCAAAACGGCGGCGCGCCGGTACCGTCGGCGCGCCGTCCGAGGCTACTTGCTGCCGGAGATGAAGCCCGCCGCCTTCATCAGCGCAACGTGCCTCGCCTCTTCCTTCGCCACCCAGTCGGCGTATTCCTTGCCTTCGAGCGAGGTGGTATTGAAAGCGCCCTTCTCCATGAAGTCCTTCCACTCGGGCAAGGCCTCGACCTTCCTGAGCAGATCGACGTAATAGTTGACCTCGTCCTGGGTCACGCCGCCCGGCATGAAGATGCCGCGCAGCATGATGTACTCGACCGGCAGGCCCTCGGAGGTGCACGTCGGGATGTCATACCAGGACATCGTAGCGGTGACCTTCTTCTTGTAGGGCATGCGCTTGGAGTCGAACACGCACAACGGCCTGAGCTTGCCCGAGCGCCAGTGCGCCACGGCCTCGATCGGGTTGTTCACGGTGAAGTCGACGTGGTTGCCGACGAGCTGCACGGCGACGGCGCCGCCGCCCTTGAACGGGATGTAGGTGAACTTGGTGTCGGTGGCCTGCTCGATCGCCGCATCGATGATCTGGTCTTCCTGCTTCGAGCCGGTCCCGGCCTGCTTGAATGCGCCCGGTCCCGCCTTCTTCGCCGCGGCGATGAACTCCTTCGCGTTCTTGTACGGCTTATCGGCGTTCACCCAGAGCACGAACTCGTCCAGCGCCATCATCTTGACCGGTGTCAGGTCGCGCCAGTTGAACGGCACGCCGGTGGCGAGCGGTGTCGTAAACAGGTTCGACAGCGTGATGATCAGCTTGTGCGGATCGCCCTTCGCGTTCTTCACGTCGAGAAAGCCCTCGGCGCCCGCGCCGCCCGCCTTATTGATGACGACCATGGGCTCCTTCATCAGGTGATGCTTGGCGATCATGCCCTGAATGAAGCGTGCCATCTGGTCCGCGCCACCGCCCGTACCCGCCGGGATGATGAACTCGACCGTCCGCGTCGGCTCCCACGCCTGCGCCCCTACCGTCCACAGCGTAGCGGCGGCAAGTGCGGCGATCCTCGCTAACACTCTCCTGCTGCTCATGTCTCCTCCTCGCGCTCGATTGACGTTCGCGGCGTTCCGGTCTGACGCGGCACTGCCGCCTGCTCTCCCCTAGCGATCCGGATTCTGACTTCCGGTGGGGATCATACCCCTTGATTGCGGTCAAGAATTCGGCGTTTGCGTCCCCGCGTCCGAGCGGCCGCGCCGGCCGGAGGCTTCCCGGCGCCTGGCGAGCCACGTGCCCCAGGCGACCACGAGCGCCGCGCCGGCCGCGCCCGCAAGAAGCTCGAGGCGCCAGCCGGCGACCTTCGCGCCGCCCTCGGCAACCCGGACCGCGGCCAGGTGCGCGTCCATCCAGCCCAGCAGCGCCGCGTCCGTGACCAGCATCTGCCCCGCCACCATGCCGATCAGCGCCGCGCCGAGCGTGATCGCCATCGGATAGCGCTCCATCAGCCTCACCAGCAGTGTGGCGCCGAATACCACCAGCGGGATCGAGATCGCGAGCCCGAGGATCAGCAGCGCCAGGCTTCCCGCGGCCGCCGCCGCGACCGCGATCACGTTGTCCAGGCTCATCACCAGGTCGGCGATCAGGATGGTGCGGATCGCCGAGGCCATGCTGTCGCCCGCGGCGACCTCGCCGTCGCCGTCTCCGGGCACCATCAGCTTGATGCCGATCCAGAACAGCAGCAGGCCGCCCGCGAGCTTGAGCCACGGCAGCTTCAGCAGCGCCACGGCGAAGACGGTGAGCGCGATGCGCAGGACCACCGCCGCGCCCGCGCCCCAGAAGATCGCCCGGCGCTGCTGGCGCGGCGGCAGCGACCGGGCGGCGAGCGCGATCACCACCGCGTTGTCCCCGGAAAGCACGATGTTGAGGCCGACGATCGTCGCCAGGCCCAGCCAGAAGGCCTGGGTCCCGAGTTCCTCCATGCCGCCCCTCGCAAACGCGGGATTCTAGGTCTAGAACAGGCCGACGACCTTGCCGTCGACCAGGTCGATCTTCTCGGCCGACGGAACCTTGGGCAGGCCCGGCATGGTCATGATGTCGCCGCAGATCATGACGACGAACTCGGCGCCCGCGGCGAGACGCACCTCGCGCACGTTGACGACGTGCCCCTCCGGCGCGCCGCGCGTCGCCGCGTTGGTGCTGAACGAGGACTGCGTCTTCGCCACGCACACCGGGTAGTGGCCGTAGCCCTCCTCCTGCAGCTTGGCGATCTGCGCCCGCACCTTGGCGTCGGCGGTGACTTCGCCGGCCCGGTAGACCTTCTTCGCGATCTTGTTGATCTTGTCCCAGAGGGGGTCAGCGTCCTCGTAGACGAAGGTCGGCTGCGAGGCCTGGTCGCACAGCCCGACCACGACGCGCGCGAGCTCGGCGGCGCCCTTGCCGCCGCCGCCCCAGTGCGTCGCCAGCACCACCGGCACCCCGGCCTTCTTCATGCGCGCCTGCAGCATCTCGACCTCGGCCGGGGTGTCGAAGTTGAAGCGGTTGATCGACACGACGCAGGGAATGCCGTAGACCTTGCTGACGTTCTCGACGTGGCGCTCGAGGTTCACCAGGCCCCTGTCGAGCGCGGCGAGGTTCTCCTTGTTGACCTCCTTGACGTCGACGCCGCCGTGATACTTCATGGCCCGCACCGTCGCCACGATGACCGCCGCGTTCGGCCGCAGCCCGGCCTTGCGGCACTTGATGTCGAGGAACTTCTCGGCCCCGAGGTCGGCGCCGAAGCCGGCCTCGGTGACCACGTAGTCGGCGAGCTTGAGCGCGCTGCGCGTCGCGATCACCGAGTTGCAGCCGTGCGCGATGTTTGCGAACGGGCCGCCGTGGATGAACGCCGGGTTGTTCTCCAGCGTCTGCACCAGGTTCGGCGCCAGCGCGTCCTTGAGCAGCACGGTCATGGCGCCGTGCGCCTTGAGGTCGGACGCCTTCACCGGCTTCTGCTCGCGGGTATAGCCGACGACGATGTTGCCGAGCCGCTTCTTCAGGTCGTCGAGCGAGTTCGAGAGGCAGAAGATCGCCATCACCTCGGAGGCGACGACGATGTCGAAGCCGTCCTCGCGGGGATAGCCGTTCGCCGTGCCGCCCAGCGCCACGACGATATCGCGCAGGGCGCGGTCGTTCATGTCGAGCACGCGCTTCCAGGTGATGCGCCGCACGTCGATGCCGAGGGCGTTGCCGTGGCTGATGTGGTTGTCGATGAGCGCGGCGAGCAGGTTGTTGGCGAGCTGGATGGCGCTGAAGTCGCCGGTGAAGTGCAGGTTGATGTCCTCCATCGGCACGACCTGCGCGTAGCCGCCGCCGGCGGCGCCGCCCTTGACGCCGAACACCGGCCCGAGCGAGGGCTCGCGCAGGCAGATCACCGCCTTCTTGCCGATGTGATTGAGCGCGTCGCCGAGGCCGACCGTGGTGGTCGTCTTGCCCTCGCCCGCGGGGGTCGGGCTGATCGCAGTCACCAGGATCAGCTTGCCGTCGGGCCGCGACTTCAGCGTCTCCAGATAGGGCAGGGCGATCTTCGCCTTGTAATGCCCGTACGGCTCGAGGTGCTCCTCGGCGATGCCGAGCTTTTCCTTCGCCACCTTGGAGATGCGCTGCAGCTTCGCCGCTTGCGCGATTTCGATATCCGACGGCATCGTGGCTCCTGGCTCCGGGGGAGACGGAATTGTCGGAGAGCCGGTCGGCGTCCGGCCTTGACCGCGGTCAAGCGCGACCGACGCGCGGCGCGCGTCTAGCCGGGCATTTCCGCCAGCGACCGTCCCTTCCCGTAGCCCGGATCGCCGGGCCGCTTGCCGCCCCTGGTGACTTTCACCGCGCAGTACTTGAACTCCGGGATCTTGCCGAACGGGTCCAGTACCGGATTGGTGAGCACGTTCGCGGCCGCCTCGTAATAGCAGAACGGGATGAAGACCGCGCCACTCGGCGTGGCTTCGTCCGCGCGTGCGAACAGCGAAATCTTGCCGCGGCGGGATTGCACCGTGACCACGTCGCCCGGCTGCGCGCCGAGCGCGACCAGGTCGAGCGGGTGGAACGAGGCGGTGGGCTCGGGCTCGATCGCGTCCAGCACCCCCGAGCGGCGCGTGATCGCGCCGGTGTGCCAGTGCTCGAGCTGCCGGCCGGTGATGAGCACCATCGGGTACTCGTCGTCCGGCCGCTCCGCCGCCGGAATCAGGTCCGCCGCGGGCACGAACTTGGCCCGCCCGGTGGCGGTCGGGAACACCTCGGTGAACACGACCGGCTGTCCGGGGTCGCCCTCGTTCTCGCAAGGGTAGGTGACCACCGAATCGCGCTCCAGGCGCTCCCAGGTGATGCCGGCGATCGAGTTCATCCCCTTGCGCATCTCCTCGAACACCTGCTTCGGATGCTGGTAGTTCCACGCCAGGCCGAGCCGCCGCCCGAGCTCGTTCAGGATCCACAGATCCTCGCGCGCCTCGCCCGGGGGCGCCAGCGCCGGGCGGCCGAGCTGCACCATGCGGTCGGTGTTGGTGACCGTGCCGGTCTTTTCCGGCCAGGCGCTCGCGGGCAGCACCACGTCGGCGAGCGCCGCGGTCTCGGTGAGGAAGATGTCCTGCACCACGAGGTGCTCGAGCCTCGCCAGCGCCTCGCGCGCATGTTCTGCCTCAGGGTCGGACATCGCGGGGTTCTCGCCCATGATGTACATGCCCCGGACCTTGCCCTCGAAGGCGGCGTTGACGATCTCGACCACCGTCAGCCCGGGCTTGCGGTCGAGCTTCGCGCCCCACAGCGCCTCGAAGCGCTTGCCGGCCTCGGGATTGTCGACGCGCTGGTAGTCGGGGAACACCATCGGGATCAGCCCGGAATCGGAAGCGCCCTGCACGTTGTTCTGCCCTCGCAGCGGGTGCAGCCCCGTGCCCGGCCGGCCGATCTGCCCGGTCGAGAGGCAAAGCGCGATGAGGCAGCGCGCATTGTCGGTGCCGTGCACGTGCTGCGAGATCCCCATGCCCCACAGGATCATCGAGCCCTTGGAGCTCGCGTACAGGCGCGCCACTTCGCGGATCTTCCCGGCCGGGATGCCGCAAAGGGGCGCCATTTTCTCCGGCGTGAACGCCTTGACGTTTTCCCTCAAGGCGTCGTAGCCGCTCGTCCTGTCCTTCACGAACTGCTCGTTGACCAGGCCCTCGGTGACGATGACGTTCAGCATCGCGTTGAGCAGCGCCACATCCATGTCGGGCCGGAACTGCAGGACGTGGGTGGCGAGGCGCGCGAGCTCGGTGCGGCGCGGGTCGGCCAGGATGAGCTTCACGCCCTTCTTCACCGCGTTCTTGATCCAGGTCGCTGCGACCGGGTGGTTCACCGTGGGGTTGGCCCCGATCAGCAGCACCACCTCGGCGTTCATGACGTCGTTGACCTGGTTGGAAACGGCGCCGGAGTTGAGGCCTTCCATCAGCGCGGCGACCGACGAGGCATGGCACAGGCGCGTGCAATGGTCGACGTTGTTGGTGCCGAAGCCGGTCCGCACCAGCTTCTGGAAGAGATAGGCCTCCTCGTTCGAGCCCTTGGCGGAGCCGAAGCCCGCCAGCGCATACGGATCCCGGGCCTTGATGTCGCGCAGCCCTTTGGCCGCGAGATCGAGCGCCTCCTCCCAGGTCGCCTCGCGGAAGACTTCGCTCCATGCGCCCGGCTTCACCGCGGCCTCCGGATCCTTCTTCGCGCCCGGCTTGCGGATCAGCGGCTTGGTGAGGCGGTGCGGATGGTGCGCGTAGTCGAAGCCGTAGCGGCCCTTGACGCAGAGCCGGCCATGATTCGACGGGCCGTCGCGCCCGGTGACGAACTGGATGACGTTGTCCTTGACGTGGTAGGTGAGCTGGCAGCCGACGCCGCAGAACGGGCAGACCGAGTCCACCGTCTTGTCGATCTGTGCCATGCCGGCGCCGCGCGCCGGCATCAGCGCGCCGGTGGGGCACGCCTGCACGCACTCGCCGCAGGCGACGCAGGTCGAAGCGCCCATGGGGTCGTCGAAGTCGAACACGATCTTGGAATGCTCGCCGCGCCAGGCGTAGCCGATGACGTCGTTGACCTGCGCCTCGCGGCAGGCCCGCAGGCAGCGCGTGCACTGGATGCAGGCGTCGAGGTTGACCGCGATCGCGGGGTGCGAGACGTCCTGCGCCGGCTGCTCCCTGCGCCGGAACCTCGGCTCGCCGACGCCGAGCTTTCTCGCCCAGGCATCGAGCTCGCTGCTCCTCGTGTACTCGCGCCCAGGCATGTCCGAAAGCAGCAGCTCGAGCACCATCTTCTGCGACGTGCGCGCGCGCGCGCCGTCGGTGGTGACTTCCATCCCCTGCGCCGGATAGCGGCAGCACGACGGCGCCAGCGCGCGCTCGCCCTTGATCTCGACGACGCAGGCACGGCAATTGCCGTCCGGGCGCAGGCTGGGCGAATAGCACAGGTGCGGGATCTCGACGCCGTGGCGCCGCGCGCACTCGATGATCGTCTCGTCGGGCCGGCCGGCGACCGTGCGGCCGTTCAGCTTGAACTCGATCGGAAGGGTGGCCAGCTGCCGGTTGCTGATTCGCTCCATCGCTCGTCCTCCCTACTGCACCTCGTGCGGGAAGTACTTCATCACGCACAGCGCGGGGTTGGGCGCGGCCTGCCCCAGGCCGCAGATCGATGCATCCATCATCGCTTGTGAGAGTTCCTGCAGCAAGGGTTGGTTCCAGCGCTTCTCGTCCATCAGGCCGAGCGCCTTGGCGGTGCCGACGCGGCACGGCGTGCACTGGCCGCAGGACTCGTCCCTGAAGAATTTCATCAGGTTGCGCGCGGCAGCGGCCGCCTTGTCCCGGCTCGACAGGATGACGATCGCCGCCGAGCCGATGAAGCAGCCGTGCGGCTGCAGGGTGTCGAAGTCCAGCGGGATATGCCCCATGCTCGCCGGCAGGATACCGCCCGAGGCCCCGCCCGGCAGGTAGCCGTAGAAGTCGTGGCCCTCGAGCATGCCGCCGCAGTGCTCGTTGATCAGGTCAACCACCGTGATGCCGGCCGGGGCGAGGTGCACCCCGGGCCGCTTCACGCGGCCGGAAACCGAGAACGAGCGCAAGCCCTTCCGGCCGTTGCGTCCCTGTGCGGCGAACCAGGCGGCGCCCCTCTCCACGATCTCGCGCACCCAGTACACCGTCTCCATGTTGTGCTCGAGCGTGGGGTAGTCGAACAGCCCGACCTGCGCCACGTACGGCGGGCGCAGGCGCGGCATGCCGCGCTTGCCCTCGATCGATTCGATCATCGCCGACTCTTCGCCGCAGATGTAGGCCCCGGCGCCGCGGCGCAGGTGGATCGGGGGCAGCGCGCACGGCGGGCTCGCCTTCAGCTTGCGCATCTCGTCTTCCAGGATCTTCCGGCAACCGGCGTACTCGTCGCGCAGATAGACGTAGATCTCGCCGACGCCCGCGCACCATGCCGCGACCAGCATGCCCTCGAGGAAGCGGTGCGGATCGCGCTCGAGATACCAGCGGTCCTTGAAGGTACCCGGCTCGCCCTCGTCGATGTTCAGCGCCATCAGGCGCGGCGCCGGCTCCGCGGCGACGATGCGCCACTTGCGGCCGGCGGGAAAGCCGGCGCCGCCGAGGCCGCGCAGCCCCGAGTCCTCCATGATCTTGGTGATCTCGTCGCGCGTGCGCTTCCCGGCGAGGCAATCGGCGATCAGCCGGTAGCCGCCGCGCTTGCGGTAGCCGCGGTAGTCGACGTACTGCGTCTCGGCGCAGCGCGTCTCGCCCGCGCGCACCGCCTTCTGCACTGACGCGACGGAGGCGCGCGCGACGGGGTTCTGTCCGACGACGGCGCACGGCGCGACCTCGCAGCGGCCGACGCACGGCGCGGCCACGACGCGCACGTCGCACCCGAGCGCCTGCGGCAGCTTCGCCAGCAGCTCCTGCGCCCCCGCGAGCTCGCAGGACAGCGAGTCGCAGACGCGAACCGTCAGCGTCGCCGGCAGCGGCTCCCCTTCCTTCACGACGTCGAAGTGGTGGTAGAAGGTCGCCACCTCGAAGACCTCGGCGAGCGCAAGGCGCATCTCGCGCGCGAGCGCCGCGAGGTGCGGCGCCGCGAGGCAGCCGTAGCGGTCCTGGATCAGGTGCAGGTTCTCGATCAGCTGGTCGCGCCGCCGCGGGTCCGCGTCGCGCCGCGCCGCGTCGAGCAGCGCCTGCACCTCGGCAAGCGCCTTCGGGTCGATGTCGCGGCCCTTCGGCCCGAACCTGAGCTTCCTGCCCCCGTTCACCCGCCGATTATCGCGGACGCGGCGCACGGAGCTTCTTGACTGCGGTCAAGCGCGCGCTCGCAGCCGGCGCGGCGGATTATGCACGGCGGCGCCACAGCGTGAGCGCGAGATTCCATCCCACCGCCACCGCGAGCGCGATCAGCAGCGCCGGCGCGGCGCCGGCGCGCGCCGCCGCGACGTGGAGCACCGCGAGCGCGAGCGCGAATCCGGCGAGCCCGCGCAGGCCCGTCACCAGCACCGCGGCGGCGAACCGCCCGCCGGCCCGCGGCTGCAGGATGACCACCAGGCTCGTGAAGACGACCGGGTAGGTGGCGAGCACGCCCGTGAGCGCCGGGCCGAAGCGGTCGCCCGCGACCGTGGTCGCGATCACGACGGCGGCGACCAGCAGTGCGCGCAACGGCAGGTCGAAGCGCGAGCGCGCGGGCGGCGGCGCCTCCGGCGCCGCGGCATAGCGGCGCAGCGCGCGTATCGCGAGCGCCAGGCTCGCCGCGCCGATCGCGCACGCCTCGGCGAAGCTCCAGTCCCGCGCCTGCAGCGCGAGCGCGGCGCAAAGCCACGCCAGCGTGGCGAGCACCAGCGACGCGGACGTCGCGAAGCGCTGCGCCGCCACGGCGTGCGCCGCGACGAAGGCGACGATGGCGGCGACGCTCGCGACGCTGACGCGCGCGCTCTCGGAGATGAACCCGGCGCCGTGATCGAGCGCGAGGAAGACGTAGACCGGGCCGGTCGAGACGGGCAGGGTCGCCACCATGGCGCCGAGGAAGGGGCCGGCGCGCTCGGCCGCGCGCGAGGCGGCGACGACCACGATCACCGCCGCCGCGATCTTCGCGGCGAGCGCCGTGGGGCTCAGCCCGGTCAACGCGCGCCGACCGCGAGCGGCATCGAGGTCATGCCGCGGAACACCAGCGAGTTGAGCCACTCGAGGCGCTCCTCCGGCACTGCGAGCGCGACGCGCGGCCAGCGCCGCAGCACCGCGGGCAGCGCGATCTGGCTCTCCAGCCGCGCCAGCGGGAAGCCGAGGCAGATGTGCAGGCCGAAGCCGAAGGAAAGGTGCGGCACGCCGTCGCGCGCCAGCAGCACGCGGTCGGGGTCGGGGTAGGCCTCCGGATCGCGGTTGGCCGCGCTCAGCATCAGGAACATGCGGTCGCCCGGCTTCAGCGTCCGGCCGCGCATCTGGTGCTCGACCTGCACCACGCGCCCCTGCACGCCGCTCGGGCCGTCGTAGCGCAGCAGCTCCTCCACCGCGCGCGGCGCGAGCGCGGGGTCGGCCCGCAGCGCCTCCAGCTCGCCGGGAAAGCGCAGCAGCGCGAGCAGCCCGTTGGCGAGATGGTTGGTCGTGGTCTCGTGCCCGGCGAACAGCAGCAGGATGCAGGTGGCGAGCAGCTCGTCGTCGTCGAGCCGGTCGCCGTCCTCCTCCAGGCGCACCAGCTGCGACAGCAGGTCCGGGCGCGGCGCCTGGCGGCGCTCGCGGATCAGGCCGCGGAAGAATTCCGCCATCTGCCGCGTCGCGTCCTCCGCGATGTCGTACTTGTCCAGCTCGGTGCGCGCGCTGCCGATGAACAGCGCCATGTCGTCCGAGAGCCGCTTCACCATGGCGAGCTCGTCGCGCGGCACCCCCAGCATCTGCATGATGACGAGCGCCGGCAGCGGGCCGGCGAAGTCGGCGATGAAGTCGATCCGGTCGCGCTCGCCGATGCGCTCGAGCAGCCACTCGACCAGCGACGCGATCGCCGGGCGCATCGCGTGCATCGACTGCACGTTGAACACCTTGCTCGCCAGCCGCCGCAGGCGGGTGTGCTCGGGCGGGTCGCGGAACACCATCCAGGTCGAGAGATAGCGCGTGACGTCGCGCACCCGCTCGGCCTCGGGGCCGGGCAGCGCGGCGAAAAAGGGCCGCATGCGGTCGGACGAGATCGAGCGGTCGAGCAGCACCGCGCGCACGTCGTCGTAGCGCGTCAGGATCCAGGCCTTGAGGCGCGGGCTCCAGTGCACCGGGTCCTGCTCCCTCAGCCTGCGGTAGATCGGGAAGGGATCGGACAGGAACTCGCGCGAGTCGGGCCTGAAGTCCACCGGCGAATTATCTTCGATGCCGCGGTAGACTGCGGCCATGAAATTCAAAATCCTCGGCCGCACCGGCATCCAGGTCTCGCAGCTGTGCTTCGGCACCATGTCCTTCGGCGGCGACGCCGACGAGGCGGCCTCGGGGGCCATGTACAAGGCCTGCCGCGACGCCGGCATCAACTTCTTCGACACCGCCGACCAGTACAGCCAGGGAAAATCCGAGGAAATCCTCGGCCGGCTGATCAGGGGCCACCGCGAGGAGCTGGTGATCGCCACCAAGTGCTGCAACCCCACCGGGACGGACCCGAACGCGCGCGGCCTGTCGCGGCGCCACATCACGCGCGCGGTCGAGGCGAGCCTGCGCCGGCTGCAGGTCGACCGCGTCGAGGTCCTGTTCCTGCACCACCAGGACCGGCTGACGCCGATCGAGGAGTCGCTGCGCGCGCTGGAGGACCTGGTGCGCTCCGGCAAGATCCTGCATCCCGCGATGAGCAACTACGCGGCCTGGCAGGCGCAGCAGGCGCTCGGCCTGCAGGAGGCGCGCGGCTGGGCGCGGTTGCAGGTGCTGCAGCCGATGTACAGCCTGGTGAAGCGCCAGGCCGAGGTCGAAATCCTGCCGATGGCCGAGGCGAACGGCATCGGCGTCACCCCTTACAGCCCCGCGGGCGCGGGCCTGCTCTCGGGCAAGTACTCGGGCCAGGCGAGCGGGCGCCTGAAGACCAACAAGATGTACGAGGCGCGCTACGGCGAGCGCTGGATGTTCGAGGTCGCGGACCGCTTCGTGGCGTGGTGCCGCGCCAGGAGCCTGCACCCCGTCGGCGCCGCGGTGGCGTGGGTCGGCGCGCATCCGGCGGTCACGGCCCCGATCGTGGGCGCGCGCAATCTCGAGCAGCTGGCGCCGTCGCTCGAGTCGGCGAAGATGGACATGACGCCGGAGCTGCGCGCGGAGATCTCCGCGCTCTCGCCGACGCCGCCGCCCGCGACCGACCGCCTCGAGGAGCAGGGCCGCAGGCCCGCGTAGCCCGCGCCATGTGCCGCGCGCTCCTGTACCTCGGCCAGCCCGTGCTGCTCGACAACCTGCTGTACCAGCCGGACTCGGCGCTGATCCGCCAGAGCTACATGCCGAAGATGCTGCACATGCTGAACCTCGCCGGCTTCGGCCTGCGCGCCTGGGATGCGGGCAGCCACGACCCGGAGCGCGCCTTCTCCTACTACTCGCAATCGCTGCCGGTGTTCGACCGCAACCTGCAGAACCTGGCGCAGAAAATCCGCCCGGGCTGCGTGCTGGCCCACGTGCGCGGCGTCGCCTACTCCACCCGCGTCGAGATCTCGCTGCAGAACGTGCACCCGTTCCACTTCGCGGGCGTGCCGCTGGTGCTCGCGCACAACGGCGACCTCGCCGAATTCGCGCGCATGAAGCCGCTGCTGCTGGAGCACGTCAGGCCGGCCTACCTCGCCCAGATCCACGGCACGACCGACAGCGAGTGGCTCTACGCGCTGTTCCTGTCCCAGCTGGAGGCGCCGGAATCCGAGCTGGACGCGGAGGGATTCTTCGGCGCGACGCAGCGCATGCTCGACGTCATCCGGGAAGCGCGCGCCGAGCTCGGCATCGCGCTGTCCTCCTCGGTGAACCTGTTCCTCGCCAACGGCACCCAGCTCGCCGCGGTGCGCTACTGCTTCGACTTCGGCTGCTACCGCACCGACGATCCGGCCAGGCTGCACGAGGCCAACCTGAGCTTCCTCTCGCTCTGGTACACGCTCGGCCGCGACTACGGCCTGCACGACGGCGAATGGAAGATGACCGGCGGCGCGGAGAACGCGGACTCGATCATCGTCGCTTCCGAGCCGCTGACGCGCGATACCTCCGCCTGGGTCGAGCTGCCGGAGTACGGCGCCCTGTTCGCCGAATCGGTCCGCGGCCGGCCGCGCGTCGAGGTGCGGCTGCTCGCCTAGTAGCCGCAGCGGGCGATCTGCGCCCAGAGCGCCACCTCGAGCTCGGACGCCTGCTCCACCCGGTCCTCCAGCCGGGCGTGCGCGATCAGCCGCGTCAGCTGGGTATTGGTGCGCGCCAGCGACTTCATCAGGCTGCGGTGGATCGCGTGGTGCAGGCTGACCGTGGTGCCGGTAGCGCCGTCGTGCATCGCGAGGAACGCCGCCCGCGGAATCTCCAGCAGGCAGCAATCCTCGCGCGCGCGCGCATTGTTGGCGCGCGGCGCCGAGTCGATCAGCGCCATGAACCCGACCAGCTCGCCGGGGCCGGCGATGGCGACGCGCCGCTCGCTGCCGTCGCCGCGCACGAAGATCTCCAGCGCGCCCCGCAGCACGACGTAGCAGGCGCTCGCCGCGCTGCCGGCGACGAAAAGCCATCCGCCGCGCGGGATCTCCAGCACGGCGCCGCGCGACGCCACCTCGTCGATCCCTTCGGCATCGAACCCCTCGAAGAACGGCAGCGCCGGCAGGAACCGGCGCCACTCGAACGAAGCCCGCGGCGGGCGCGCCATCCCCGCCAGCGGGTCCGACGCCGGCGCCGGGCCGGCCGCCGGCATGTCCTCGGCCGCGGGATGGCGCCTCACCTTCTCGTTCAGCGCGCGCAGCCGGCCGGCGAGCGTGCGCGTGATCGCGCGCTGGATCTCCAGCGCCGCCTGCTCGCGGCTCGCCACCAGCGCGCGGAAGTCGTCGCGGCCGATGAACGAGGCGCGCACGCCGGACTTCGCCACCACGGTGGCGGTGACCACGCCGCGCTCGACCAGCGCCATCTCGCCGAACAGGTCGCCGTCGCGAAATTCGGCGACGCTCAGCGTGCCGCCGCCCGGCAGCGCGACGCGCGCCTCGGCCGCGCCCGCGCGGATGAGAAACGCGCCGCGCGAGGCCTCGCCCTGGCGCACCAGCTCCGCGCCCTTCGCGAACGACACTTCGCGCGCAACCGCGAGCAGTTGCGCGAACGGTTCCTGCTGCGGCGCAGTGGCGCTCACCGGAATCCTCCCTGCGCCGCGAGTGTACACTCGCGGCGCATCGGGGGAGGACGATGAGCGGGGCCAAGTCCGAAATCAAGCCCGAGCGCGTGCTCGAAGTCGTGGCCGCGGTGGCGAAGGAGGCGCGGCCGAGCCTCTCGCCCGCGGTCGCGCTCGACAGCTCGCTGGAGAAGGAGCTCGGGCTCGACAGCCTGGCGCGCGTCGAGCTGGTGCTGCGCCTGGAGCGCGAGTTCGCGGTCAGCCTGCCGGAGCAGGCGCTCGCGACGAGCGAGACGCCGCGCGACCTGCTGCGCTTCCTGCTCGGCGCCGCGGGCCAGGCGCCGCGCGCCGCCGACACGAGCGTGGCGAGCCTCGCGCACGCCGGGAACGTGCCGCCGCCCGGCCACGCGCAGACGCTCGCGGAGGCGCTCGAGTATCACGTCGAGCGCCAGCCGGAGCGCCTCACCGTCCATCTCTATGAGGAAAGCGCGGAGCATCCGCTCAGCTACCGCGCGCTGTGGGACGGCGCCCTCGGCTACGCCGCCCGCCTCGCCGACGCCGGCCTGCAGCTGGGGCAGCGCGTCGCGATCATGCTCCCGACCTGCCGGGAGTACCTGTATTCCTTCTACGGCACGCTGCTCGCCGGCGGCGTGCCGGTGCCGCTGTACCCGCCCGCGCGCCTCACCACGATCGAGGACCACATGACGCGCCACGTCGGGGTCCTCAAGAACGCGGGCGCGGCGATCATGATCACCATCCCGGAGGCAAAGCCGCTCGCCTACCTGCTGCGGGCGCAGGTCGAGTCGCTGCGCGCGGTGCTGATGCCCTCCGACCTCTCGGGCGGCGGCGCCGGCTTCCTGCCCGTGCGCGGCAGGCCCGGAGACATCGGCTTCCTGCAATACACCTCCGGCAGCACCGGCAGCCCCAAGGGCGTGGTGCTGACGCATGCCAACCTGCTCGCCAACGTCAAAGCGATGGGCGCCTCGGCGCGCGCCACCTCGGAAGACGTCTTCGTCAGCTGGCTGCCGCTGTACCACGACATGGGGCTGATCGGCGGCTGCTTCGCCACCATGTTCCTCGGCTTCCCGGTGGTGCTGATGTCGCCGCTCGCCTTCCTCGCCAGGCCGGCGGCTTGGATGCGCGCGATCCATCGCCACCGCGGCACCATCTCCGGAGGGCCGAATTTCTCCTACGAGCTGTGCCTGCGCAGGATCGCCGACCAGGACATGGAGGGGATCGACCTGTCGTCCTGGCGCTTCGCCTTCAACGGCGCCGAGCCGGTCAGCCCGGACACGATCGCGGCCTTCCAGGACCGCTTCGCGAAATGGGGCTTCCGCCGCAACGCGCTCTCCCCCGTCTACGGGCTCGCCGAGTGCAGCGTCGGCCTCGCCTTCACGCCGCCGGGCGAGCCGTTCCGCGTCGACGCGCTCGACCGCGAGGTCCTCGCGCGCAGCGGCGAGGCGGTCGCGGCGCGGCCGCACGACCCGTCGCCGCTCAAGGTGGTCGGCTGCGGCTACGCCATCGAAGGCCACGACATGCGGGTCGTAGACGCCGCCGGCTTCGAGCTGCCCGACGGCAACGAGGGCTTCCTGCAGTTCCGCGGTCCCTCGGCGACCTCGGGCTACTACCGCAACCCGGCAGCGACCCGCGGCCTGTTCCACGGCGAATGGCTCGCCACCGGCGACCGCGCCTACATGAGAAACGGGATGGTCTACCTGACCGGCCGCGAGAAGGACATCATCATCCGCGGCGGGCGCAACATCCTCCCCTACGAGCTGGAGGACGCGGTGGGCGCCCTCGCGGGAGTGCGGCGCGGCTGCGTCGCCGTGTTCGGCAGCGGCGACGCGGCGACCGGCACCGAGCGGGTGGTGGTGCTCGCCGAGATGCGCAACCGCGACGCCTCGCGCCACGACGACCTGAAGCGCATGATCAACGAGCTGGCGGTGGGCCTGATCGGGGCGCCGGCCGACGACATCGTGCTGGCGCCGCCGGCGACCGTGCCGAAGACCTCCAGCGGCAAGATCCGCCGCGCCGCGGCGCGCGAGTTCTACGAGCGCGGCCCCGCCGCGATCCGGCCGCGGGCGGTGTGGCTGCAGTTCGCGCACCTGCTTGCCGCCGGCGCCGCGCCGCAGCTGCGCCGCGGCCTGCGCGCGCTCGGCGGCGCGCTGTTCGCGCTTCGCGCCTACCTGGTCTTCGGCGGGCTGTTTCCGGTCGCCTTCGCCGCCGCGCTGCTCGCGCCGGGCCGGACGTGCTGGCGCATCGGCAGGGCCGTCTGCGGCCTGTTCCTGCGCGGCTCCGGCATTCCCGTCGTCGTCGCGGGCGGCGGGCACCTGGAATCCGGCCGGCCCGCCGTCGTCGCGGTCAACCACACCAGCTACCTCGACGCGGTGGTGCTGCTTTCGCTGCTCGAGTACCGCGGCTACGCCTTCGTCGCCAAGCGCGAGTTCGAGGGCAACTGGCTGATGCGCGGCCTGCTGTCGGGCTTCGGCACCCGCTTCATCGAGCGCTTCGACGTCGCCAAGAGCGCCGAGGGCGCGAGCGAGCTCGCTGCGGCGGCGCGCGAAGGCGCCTCGCTGATCGTGTTTCCCGAGGGGACGCTGAAGCGCACCTCCGGCCTGATGCCGTTCCGCACCGGCGCCTTCCAGGCCGCCGCGCAGGCCGGCATCCCGGTGGTGCCGGTGGCGCTGCGTGGCGTGCGCTCCGTGCTGCGCGACGGCACCTGGTACCTGCGCCGCGGCGCCGTGACCGTGACGGTCGGCGCGCCGCTCGCCGCGGACGGCGACGATTGGGCCGCGGCAGTGCGGCTGCGCGACGCCGTGCGCGCGGAGATCCTAAAGGGCTGCGGCGAGCCCGACCTCGCCGGCCCCGCCCCGGACTGATCCGAAAACAGGGTCAGACCACGCTTTCATTCCGACGCAGGGGGCGGAAGAACTCGCGGATCTCGGCCGCCAGCGCCTCGGGCTGCTCCAGCGCGGCGAAATGCCCGCCCTTCGGCATCTCGCTCCAGCGCCGGATGTCGCCGTACATGCGCGCCGCGAGCGAGCGCGGCGGGCGCAGGATCTCCTTCGGGAACGCGGCGTAGCCCATCGGCACGTCCACCGTCGCGCCGTCCGGGACCGGCCAGGGCCGGTGCATGCGCGCGTAGTACGGCCAGAACGACGAGCCGATCGCGCCGGTGGCCCAGTAGAGAGTGATATCCGTGAGCATCTCGTCGCGCGTCAGCGCGTTCTCGGGGTTGCCGTTGCAATCGGTCCAGGCGCGGAATTTCTCCACCAGCCAGGCCGCCAGGCCCGCCGGCGAGTCGGCGAGGCCATAGGCGAGCGTCGTCGGCCGGGTGCCCTGGATCCACTGGTAGCCCGTCTCCTCTTTGAGGAAGTGCGCCAGTTCCGCGAGAAACCGCTTCTCCTCCGGCGTCGGGCTCGCCACCACCTTCGGGTCGCGGCGCACCGCGAGCAGGTTGAGGTGGATGCCGATGACGCGGGCGGCGAAGGCGAATCCCATCCGCGTCGCGACGAACGAACCCCAGTCGCCGCCCTGCACGCCGTAGCGCGCGTAGCCGAGCACGCGCGCCATCAGCTCGTCGCAAGCCTCGGCGATCTCCTCGACGCCGAAGCGCCGCTGGCCGGGCCGGTAGGAGAAGACGTAGCCGGGCAGCGAGGGCGCGACCACCGTGAACGCGTCCGCCGGGTCGGCGCCGAAGCGCGCCGGATCGGTCAGCATCGGGATCAGCTTGTAGAACTCGAATACCGAGCCCGGCCAGCCGTGCGAGACGAGCAGCGGCATCGGCGCCGGGCCGCGTCCCTCCTCGTGGATGAAATGCAGCTCGATGCCCGCCACGGGCGCGCTGAACTGGCGGAACGCGTTCAGCTTCGCCTCCTGCGCGCGCCAGTCGAAGCCGTCGCGCCAGTACGCGAGCAGCCCGCGCAGGTATTCGACGCTGGTGCCGGTCGACCACGGCTCGAGCGGCGGCTCGTCCGGAAGCCGGGTCCGCGCCAGGCGCGCGCGCAGGTCCTCGAGCACGGCTTCCGGCAGGTCGACGCGGAAGGGGCGGATCACGGCCGTCCGAGCGACGCGAAGTCGCCGCGCTCGAGCAGCCACGAGACCGCGAAGCCGATCACCAGGCCCCAGAACGCGGCGCCGACGTTCAGGATCGGCACATCGGCCACGGTGACGAGGAACGTGACCAGCGCGCCGAGCGTGAACTTGCCGCCGAAGGCGACGCTGAACGCGGTCTGCAGCACGCGCAGCATCGCCAGGCCGCCGAGCGCGGCGATGAACGCCGCGGGCGTCGCCAGCAGCAGCCGCGTGAAGACCGGCGACAACAGCCCGAAGCCCAGCGCGAGCACGCCGACCACGATGCCGCCGATGTAGTGCCTGCGCCGATCCCCCGAGGCGGAGAGGATCGCGTTCACCGGACCGGTGAGGCAGGTCGACACCGAGCCGACGAAGGCGGTGACGAGCGACCCGGCGCCGCAGGCCGCGGCGATGGCGTTGATCGGGGGCTTGTGCCCCGCCGCCGTGAGCACGGCGAAGCCCTGGCCGTTTTGCACCACCAGCACCGTGATCGCGATCGGGATCACCAGCTCGACCATCGCGCGCCACGAGAAGACGGGCGCATACAGGTTCGGCGGCGACAGCGCGAACAGGCTGGCGCCGTGCGCATGGAAGCTGCCTCCGGCCGCGATAGCGGCGGCGCCCGCGGCGAGCGCGCCGATCAGCGGCGGCATCAGGCGCCCGAGCCTCGGCGCCGCCCAGAGCGCGACGTACACCGCGACCATCGGCGCGGCGACCGCGAGGTCGTCGCGCACGGCGTGGACCAGCCCGGTGCCGAAGCGCAGGAACACGCCGGCGACCATCGCCATCACGATCGGCATCGGCGCCGCCTCCATCGCGCGCCGCACCCAGCCGGTGAGCCCCAGCACCAGCATCAGCGCGCCGCAGGCGAGAAAGGCGCCGATGACCTCCGCAAACGCCAGGTGCCCGAGCGCCGGCCCGACCAGCACCGCGCCCGGGATGGTCCAGAAGAAGACCAGCGGCTCGCGGTAGAGCAGGCAGAAGGCGATGCTGATCAGGCCGTTGACGAAGAACGCGCCGAAGATCCAGGAGGCGAGGTCGGTTTCCGACAGGTGGCCCTGCGCGCCCACCGAGAGGATGATCGCCACCGGCCCGCTCGCGGCGAAGATGAACGCGACCAGGCCGTTGGCGGCGCTCGCGCCGCCGAAGTCGGCGGCGAGGCGGCGCAGGCCGGGCAGCGGCAGGACCGGCTTCTCGAGCGCCAACCCGGCTCCCGCCTCAGCCGCCGAGGCGCGCGCGCAGGCGCTCGAGCGCCGGGCGCAGGTAACCGAGGAACGCCTCCGGGTTCTCGGCCATCGGGAAATGGCCGATGCCGCGCATCACCTCGAACTCGGCGCCCGGGATGCGCGCCGCGGTGGCGCGGGAGACCTCGGGCGTGCACGAATAGTCGTACTCGCCGGTCAGCATGATCACCGGGCATTTGCCGGTGTCGATGCGCGGCACGCGCTCGCGCGCGTCCCACTCGCCGGCGTAGAAGCGGATGTCGCCCCAGAACGCGCCCCAGCCGCCCTGCGAGTACTCCCACCAGACCTCGCGCTGGCGCTGCGGCGGGCTCTGCGGCGCCATCAGCCCGTGCACCCACTCGGGCACGAAGCTCGATTCGTTCACCCGCGGGTCGCGCGTGAACGGCACCACGCGCCCGACGATCCGCTCCGAGGCCTCGCAGGCGACCACGCCGCCGAGGCGCCCGCCCCAGCGGTAGGCCATCTCGAGGCAGATCTGCCCAGCCATCGAGGAGCCGAGCAATACCGGGCGCTCGAGTCCGAGCGCGCCGATCACCGCCTCGATCGCCGCCACGTAGCGCGCCGTGTCCAGCTCCCAGGCGCCGAGCGGCGCCCCCTCCGGCGGCAGGCTCTTGCCGTGCCAGGGCAGGTCGAACGCCACCATCCGCCATTGCGACGCGAGGCCCGCGTCGTTCAGCAGCTTCCAGAACTGGCGCGAGTCCGAGCCCGCGGT
>Ga0335085_10003229_pt1 | contig 28667 bp, 32 predicted proteins | sample Lox_Sample_45_FD_206712 | JGI IMG/M metagenome (GOLD analysis project Ga0335085, IMG submission 206712) | Soil microbial communities from Loxahatchee National Wildlife Refuge, Florida, United States - Lox_Sample_4.5 | ecosystem: Environmental > Terrestrial > Soil > Wetlands | place: USA... | reverse complement strand
AACTCACGCAACCACTGTCGAGCTTCGTCTAGAAACTGATGGATGTCACCATCGCTCAGATATTGCCAGGCATAGGTAATCAGCAGCTGAGACGTCGGTGCGGACAGCAGCGTAAAGTTTCCGTCGGAATTGACATCAACCGTGGGCGTAGTCGGCGCCCAGGACCCGTCCAAATAAGCGACTAATGTTCCCGGCACTACCTGAGCATTCATATAACGCTGCGTAGGAACGTCCTGATAGCGCACCTGAAAGATCGTTCCTCCGACGATCTGATCGCTCAGGTTCTCGAGCCTAACCATATTAAAGGGTACAGGGCTCGTGTCCAATGATGGGTATCCGTCTTGAATACGATGTCTCACTGCATTGGTGGCGCTGGCAATACTGGGATTAGTAGCCCCGGAAGGATCTAATCTGGGTCGAGGGATAAAATTGGTAACTTCAGCAGGCACCACGGCCTGTTGAGTTAAGGCTCCTCTTCGGAGGAAAGGTAATCTAGCGCGCTCCGGCATTAGCCTGTTGCGGCATCCAAATCAGCATCAATTTCAATCACTTGGTTACTGGCTGCTGCACTAGGAATGATCTGAAATCCGCCGCCTGACCAGGTAACAGCCCATTCTACTTGATAGGAATCAGCCTGTTGAGTATCGGTTGATCCCCAAGTATAAGACACCATACCGGTCGCAGGAGTCACAATTGTCGCGGTACCAGTGATAATTGTATTAGATGTGATTCCCTTCATCACAAATTTAACAGTGGTCGCGGTAGTGAGGTTTATGCTGCCATTGGTATCAGTTAACTGAGCAGCAACGGGCGGGAAAGTTGAGTAAGTCTTAAGGATGATAACCGGAGCGTTTACTCCCGGATTGGAAGTCAGCTTAGATGCCAATGCCCGAATGCGAGCAGCGCCAACGCTCGGGCGATACTTGTGCTCATTACCCTCGGCTAATCCAGCGTCTCTAGCACGGGCATAGACATCAATAATCTCCTGATCGGTGATCTCGCTCAGCAGACCGTGCCAGTTGGCAATATCCGAATCACTTAATGCTGTCTTAATTGTCACTAACTAACCTCCTGAACACGCGGAGATAGAGGATCCGGATACGTACGGTGTGATAGTCGCCATCGACCAATAAGCGACGATTGTCCCCGGCGTTGAGTAACTGGTAATTGCTGCTGAAGACACATAACCATGTAATGTCTCAAATGACGAGTAACCACCTACCAGCACTTCTTGCGAGACATAAGCTGTTATTACCTCATGTGACGCGTAGCCAATTGTCGGCCCGGGTGTTGAGTAGCCCTGGATTCCAGCACTGCTCGTATATGGTGTGATAGCCGCTAGAGTGGGCGAGCAAATACGAGGTGGTCCAGGACTCCCGGTTACATCACTAGAGAGAGAGGTGTCTGATGCTGTACGTCCGACCACCACCAGTCGAGAGGTGGTGTCACTGGTAAGCGATGTATCTGACGTTATACGAACAGCATGGAAAGCAGACCGCGTAGCAGCATCAGATGTAAGCGACGTGTCTGACCCTGTGCGCGCAACACGCAAAGAGCGCGTAGCCGAGTCTGAAGTGCTGCTGGTATCGGATGCTGTCCGAACAAGCGCAAGGACTCGTGTAGCACTATCTGACGTATTACTAGTATCCGAAGCCGTTCGAACAAAGTGAAGTGCCGATCGGACAGCTGAATCAGACGTAGCGCTGGTATCAGATGCCGTTCTATTAAGACCACCCGTGCTACTCTCTGTGGCGGAATCTGAGGTGAGTGATGTGTCGGAGCCGGTCCGAGCTACATGCAGAATACGTGTAGCCGAATCTGACGTGAGTGATGTGTCAAAGGTAGAATATCCGCCACCCACCCAGATTACTGTGGCAGAATCTGAAGTGAGTGATGTATCTGCCCCAGTACGAGCAAAGGTAGCCAAACGCGTAGCCGAGTCAGAGGTATTAGATGTGTCTGACGCCGTACGCGTGAAAAGAAGAGCCGACCGGACTGCTGTATCAGAAGTATTAGAAGTGTCCGATCCTGTACGAGCAAAATGGAGGGCCGAGCGGCTTGCAGAGTCTGTGGTATTGGATGTATCGCTTGCGGTGCGTAGAGCTGTAATGCTTCTGGACGCACTATCCGATGTGTTAGTTGTGTCAGCTCCCGTGCGTACAAGCAGTAGATTAGAACGACTAGCGTTATCGGAACTGTTAGATGTGTCCGATGCTGTGCGCGCAACTGCAAGATTTCGAGTCGTCGAATCGCTGGTCGCAGATGTATCCGATGTCGTTCTAGCAACCACCAATAGACGGGTCGCAGTGTCAGATGTATTGCTTGTATCAGATGCGGTTCGACTAAGCGTGACATTCCGGGTCGCAGCATCGGATGTGGTGGTTGTATCTGAGCAGGATCGGCCGACAACCAAAAGTCGCGATGCGCTATCGCTCGTCAGCGACGTATCTGATGCTGTAAAGCTGCCGCCACCCGGTGAAGCGGCTTTCGTTCCGACCCATATGCGGCGCCGTGACGGTCGCGGGGCCGGGCGGTAAATGCCCATCAGCGACCTGGTTTCTTTCGCGGATCGGCGTCAGGCGCGCGGGCTAGACCAGTTCGCGGACGTACATCGTCCCGTTGAGCAGGTTCGTGCCGGTCGGCGTCGAGTTCAGGCGCAGCACGATCGCGGCGGCATTCGCGACGACCGGCCGATTCTCGGGCGTTGGCAGGTACACGTAGCCGATCCGGTTGTTCATGCCGTCCGCGTCGATCGTGACGGCGGTGCCTGACGTGGTCGCCTTCGTGGTGTCGTTGACCCGGGCGGTGAAGCCCGCGGCCGTGTCGTTGACCTCGAGCGGCCCTGGGGTCGGGGCGGTGCCGCCCGAGCCGACGGTGACGGTGGCGGGCAGGTAGATCAGCTCGATGCGCCAGAAGTCCTCGTGCGCGTCGCCGGCTTCGGCGGCCAGGTCGACGTTCGTGATCTTCGCCCATTCGATCTGGACGGGCTTGTCCGCCGCCGGCTTGATGTAGAAGAACTCCTGCTGGGCTGAGACGGAGACGGCGGAAAAGGTGACGGTGTAGCAGCGGCCACAGGCCATGGGTCACATCCTCAGTTGCGTGTTGCATTGGTAGCGGTTCCGGAAAACCAGAGACTGGCGGGCGGCTGACGCTTTGAATGTCGCGATCAGGCCGAGTGGGCGTTGCACCGACGTGCTGATCGTGACGGTGCTCGTCTCTGCGCCGGTCGCGGCGAGCGCGAGCGTCGCGACCGCAACATGCTGAATGTTGTTTCCGGAGCCGGTGGAGGCCGCCTGGGCGTCCTGCACGAAGCTGTTGGAGTAGCTGGAGGCGGTTCCGATGTCGCCGCCGTAATTCCCCCAGCCGAAGCCTGCGATCGCGAGCTCGTCAGCCTGCGTGGTCGTGGCTGTCGTGCCGCTTGTGCAGGTGGCCGTGAACGATCCGGGGTTGCCGGTCGAGGATTTGTCGAGCGCGGCCGATGAGACGTTGCCGGAGTATTCGCCGATCCATAGGCTTCCGCCCGTGGACGATCCGATGTTCACCTTGATCGCGGTCGGCTCGCCCGCCCCGGCGATCTTCCACCAGAGCGACAGGGTGTTGTAGTTCGATACGGTCGGCCCGGCGGTCCATCCCGAGTTGTTCATCGTCAGCGTGTCGTCGCCGGATGCGATCGCGACGAGAAGGTTCCCGGAGGTTGGCGTGCCGCTGTAGGTGGCGGTCACCGACGTGGCGTTCGCCGTGGTGATGCCGGTCGTTGACTGAACTTTCGTGAGCGGCATCAGGGCGTCGGGATGTGCGCGTCGTAGCCGACGCGGCCGTGGCAGACAGTGAGTGACGTGCAGCCGACCTGATATCCCCATGCCGAGTTGACGTTGCTCGTTGCGTATGTCGCGCCTGGATCTGAAGGCTCAGTGCTGGTGAACGTGGGCGTCACGTTCGTGTCGTGCGTACCGGGGCAGTGCGGCTGGCTGCCATTGTTGAAATCCTCGGTCGTGAACTGGCTGCAGTTGCCGTTGCCGGTGATCGACGCGACGTTGAACTCGGCCGTGTTGCCGGTACTCGACCCGCCGGTCATGTCAAGCTCGCCGAATGCGCAGTTCGTGATCGTGTTGTTCTCGAGCACGCCGTTCGTCATCGAGCCGTTGAACGTTCCGTTCGGCGTGTCGTCCAGACACTGCTTCGGGCTGTTCGAGATCAGGTTGTTTGTGACGGTGAATGGGCCGGAGTCGCCGGACAGCAGCATGTCGCTGCCGCATGTGCCGCCCGCAACCCCCGGGCACGACGGCACCGGGGTCTGGGTGGTGCACCGGTTGTCCTGAATGGTTGATGTGCCCGCCCCACCCCAAATCTCCAGGCAGTCTGCGTGCTGAGAGGAGTACTGGTCCCAGATGTTGAGGTATTCGTTCCCGATCGCTTCGATCGTGGCGCACCCCGCGAGCTGCAGCGGATGCTGGTTCATGGTATTGAACGTGTTGTAATCCTGCACGTAGTGCTGCCCGTTGACGTCGCAGCCGTAGAACCCCCAGCCGTCGTCGAATGTTGAGCCGTTGGTCTGCACGTTGATCATCCGGTTGTGCAGCTCCTTGACGGTCGAGCTGGTCGTGTCGTTGCCGTTGGCGTACCAGAGCGCGCCGTTGGCGCCAGCGTCGTGGTAGTAATTACCGACGACGTTCACGTTTCCGGCCCCGTTGTCGGTGAGGCCGCCAGAGAGGACGAACCCTTCGATCCGGAAGTTGTTTGCGGTGATGACCGGCTGATTGGAAAGGGTGACAGTCGCCCCGGGCGCAGCCTCGAGGGTTGTCATCGCGGCGTTGTTGCCGCTGATGGTGCCGGGCGCATACGTTCCGGCGCTGAGGCAGATTGTCTGGCCACTATGACCGGAGTTGATATCCCCAACGGCCGTCGTCACGTTAGCGGTCGTTATGTTACACGCGTTCACTATGACACCAGATGATGCCGAGAATGCAACATTACTTGTACCAGAGCCATTGGTAGCTGTAATCTCAACATCAACGGTGTGATCTAGATCGGAGGATGCAAGTGTATATGTACTAGAAGTTGCCCCCGAAATCACTGTATCTTCGTCCATCCACTGGTAACTATAGCTCGTTGGCGAGTTGGTCCAACTACCTGTTGAAGCGCTTAGTACATCACCAGATTCATACAACCCCGGATTCGTTGAATCGGTTATAGCCGGAGCTGCTGTATTAACTGGTGTACCACCACCACCACAAGCTGGTGTTGTATAGCTCGACGAGTATACTGGCCCTGTTCCACCACTCCCATTGTGTGGTTGTACACTGAGCGTACTCGTGGTGCCACAATCAATCCCAACAAAAGTGTATGGGCTCGCAGCTACGTCCGCTACTTGACTACCATTCAGACTTATATAATAGCCGGTTGTGGATGGAAAGCCGAGTGGTCCCCAATGTAGTGTCGCAGAATATGGTCCACAGTCATTTGATACACATGCAGTCAGGTTGTGGTTATATGGTCGCGTCACCCAAACGTGTGGCTTAGACGATCCCCCACAGCCGGACAGCAATACTGCAACGGCGATGAGGGCAAGCCCCCACCGCCGCATTACGAACCCGTAATGGTCTCGGTGACCGTCACCTGATCGCCCGAGAGATTCAGTGTGGCTGACGCATTCAGGCTTGTTTCGAACTTCATGCACAGCGGTGTCGAGGCAACCACCATAGAGACGAAGACACCAATTGCATATACAGTTACCGGTAGCGAGTCTGAACCGTTGGCTGTAAACACCGGTGTCAGAGTGATCGATCGAGACGCAACTCCTGAGGTTTGCGCATAAGGAGCGATCTTTCGAATAAGACCACCACCACCGGTGGTAATCTCACCAGATAGGGAAGTGTCGGCAGCGGCCGGAGTAATGTTGGTACTCGTGAGCGCCACAAACCACGAAGACAAGCTGCCGCCATCTGCGATCATAAACGGGCTTGTCGAGCTTGGGGTAGAACCGGCACCGCCACCTGGCGTGGCTGCCGAATACCAGCGATCAACAGTTAGAGCAGTCGCTGTATTCGATAGAATGTTGGCCCACACCATATTCGAGGTAGATGACTGCGCATAGACGCGGTAGCCAGCCCACTGGTTCGTCGTCCAAGAAGCACCTGAATCCGTCAGTGAAGTCGCGCCGGATGCAGTCGCAGCGGCGGTAAAGCCAACCTGACCACCGCCATCGTTGATGTTCGAAATGACACGACCAGCATTGGTATAGAGCATCTGGACGTCTGGCAGCGGATTTACTGGTTCGCCTTGGCCCGGAGCACCGAATCGTGTCCAGTGTGTGAACTCGACATCTGCAGGCTTGCCCGCATCTGATCCGAGACCATAGAACTCGCGCAAGAAACCCTCAACGTCCTTGGCCACCTTCTTGGGATGACCAACTTTCGTGCCGTACATCTCCTCATGAGAACGGACCGAAATCCAATCCGGCACATCGTTGGATTGGTGTGGCCAGGCATTCACACAAGCAAGCAGAATCTCGTGGTCGGGCAAATGTGTGACCCCGGCTCGGAAGTCCATCGCATCAGAGCGATGCTGCTTGAAGTCCGGCACGCTGATTGCGCCCGGAACGTGTGTGTAGCCACCCAGACCGTGCTCATCCGCCTCAGGAATATGAATGGTGGTTACCTTGGGACGACTGTCCAAACCATTATTTGCAGCGTGGTTACCCAGCTCAACAATCACTGTTAGTCCTCTCTATCTCTTGCGCCACTTTGGCTCCTCAATTGGGCAGGTGTGCGTCGAATCCTACACGCGCCGGGTGATATCCCCAAGCGGCATTAACGTTCGTTGTCGCATAGGTTGCATTTGGATTCGACGGTTCGGTGCTTGTGAAGCTCGGCGTAACGTTCGTGTCATGTGTGCCAGGGCAATGCGGCGCGAGACCGTTGTTGAAGTCCTCGACGGTGAACTGTGAGCAATTGCCGTTGCCGGTAATATTATCCGCAATGTTATAGGCAACCGTGTTCCCGCTACTAGACCCACCCGTCATGTCGATCGCCCCGTAGTTGCAGCCGACAACCGTGTTGTTCTCGATTGTCCCGTTGCGCATCGATCCATTGAACGTACCGTTGGGCGTGTCGTCAAAACACTGCTTCGGGCTGTTGACAATCAGGTTGTTCGTAACGATGAACGGCCCTGAATCGCCGGACAGCAGGAAGTCGGAGCCGCATCGGCCGCCCGCGACACCTGGACATGGCGGCACCGGGGTCTGGGTGGTGCACCGGTTGTCCTGAATGGTTGATGCGCCCGCTCCACCCCAGATCTCGAGACAGTCCGCGTGCTGGGAGGAGTATTGGTCCCAGATATTCAGGTACTCGTTCCCAATCGCCTGGATTGTGGCACACCCAGCGAGCTGCAGCGGGTGCTGGTTCATGGTCGCGAACGTGTTGTAGTTCTGGATATAGTGCTGTCCGTTGACATCGCAGCCATAGAATCCCCAGCCGTCGTTGAACGTTGAGCCGTTGGTCTGGACGTTGACCATTCGATTGTGCAGCTCTGAGACGGTCGAGTTGGTGGTATCGCTGGTGCTCGCGAACCATAGGGAGCCGTTGGCGCCAGCGTCGTGGTAGTAATTACCAACAATCTGGACGTTGCCGGAGCCGTTGTCGTCGAGGCCCGAGGAGAGATGGAAGCCTTCGATCCGCAAGTTGTTGGCGCGGATCGCCGGTTCAGTTGAAATGGTCGGCTGTGGAGACGCGCCAGGCTGCGCCTCCAGCGTGGTCATCGCCGCTTGATGAACAGTAAGGCTGGTGATAGCATAGGTGCCAGCGGTGAGACAGATGGTTTTGCCGGAGTTGGCCGTGTTCTGCACGTCCGTGACGGCGGCTGATGCCGTCGAGTCGGTGATTGTGCATGGGTTTTGCACGACAGTGGTGGACGATGACGGCACACCATCAACGGTGACTGCAATCGTGTGATCGAGGTCGGATGCCTGAACGGTGTAGGTCGGTGTGGTCGCCCCGGCGATCGGCACGCTCTCGTCGTACCACTGAAACGTCGCTCCGCTCGGCGCGGTTAGCGTCTGCCCGACGACAGGAGAACCAGCGATCGGACCGCCGGGTGGCGGAGTCGGATTCGTGCTCGTCGTGCTCGTCGTCGTAGTGGGTGTCGTTGATGTGGTTGAGGTGGTGGTAGTAGTAGTGGGTGTCGTTGACGTGGTTGAGGTGGTGGTAGGTGTGCTCGTAACGGTCTCGGTTGTTGTGCTCGTGCTAGTCGGGATCGTATACGTCACCGTGTTGCAGTTAGAAGTGCTAGTACCAGTGATTGTATAAACCGGACTAGCGTCTACCCCAAGCGTGTGATCAGGAACAGTTGCGGTCGCACAAGCTGTATTCGTACCAGTGCTTGGCCCATCAGCAACGGCGATGGCCATTCCGACACCACCCACTGCTACCAAAGTCAACATGAGCGAAATTGCGAGTTTACGCATGAAGTATTTGTCTCCTAACGACGTCGGCGGGGACCGACCAGAGGCCGGGCTGCATCTTGAATTGCTTCCACAGCTTCATCTGGATTCTCATACTTCAACAAGGCGGTCTCTGCACCTTCTCCATCCCACTCGTTTCGAACCAGAATATAGCGGATGTTATGTTCCTTACAATAAGCTTTTTTGGTGGCAAACTCTAGCTCGCCATAACACAAAGACCGAATAAAATCTACGGCCACCGGATGCTCAAGATCCCAGTAGTAGCGTTCAACCGCCAACCGAGGAGAACGCCCCATTTCTGTCTCAATATAGAGATTGGCAAAGCGATGATTCTTCACATAATACCCTGCACCTACCGCCAGATTGATGGGATCAATCGTCGCAGCCGGTGTTTGTAACTCTTCCTGCTCTACATCCATCTTAGGTTGTTCCTCCCGGAATGTCTGACGAGTATTGTGACCCGTGTCCCTTCAGTATGTCCTTCACCGTCTGTGGCCAATTTTTGAAGAGATAAGAGCGATTGTCGATATAAGCTGCGGCCGGAGGCTTGTGATTGGTGACATCTGACACATATGATGACATGTCATGCTCCTCCAACCAGACTCTCACCGCCTGCAAGTTGGGACGAGCTGTAAGCACCACTACTCGAAAGTATTGAGCCAACTCTATTAGAGCTTCCTTGGCTCCCGACACCGGCTTACCCAACACATCGCTGCCACCAGGCTCATGACTGCGGTCATAGATGACTCCATCAAAGTCCACACAGATCTGGGATTTACCGTCTTCTCGCATCCGTGCCCAATCCACCAATGAACCTAGCTCAACCATCTGGGCTAGTGTATCCGATTCACTCATGAGCTTCTGACCGGTCTCAGGGTCTTCGCCCGCCAGTTTGCGCTTCAGTCGTAGCTGATCTGTCCAATGCGGTGCCATCTGCCATGAGTCACAAAGCCAATCGGGATCCACCTTATAGTTGCCATAACCCCAACACCGACAAGATTCCACTACATACATCGAACAGGAGCAACACTCGTGTATCGGGTTGGTCCGAAGCAGGGCGGTAGCTTCGTCATGGGGCGGCGCTTCTCGAAGATTGGGTGGAGGAGGAGGATCAGACTCCCGCATTTTGTGAAGCTCGCCCTTCTCGTCCTTCCAAGTCTTGGGGTTAGAAGGGTGTTCCTCCAAATGCTTACCTAAACGGCTCCCGTGATCAAGCCCCGATTCTAGGTGGTTAAGCACATGCTCCACGTTAAACTGTACACTCTGAGGATCAGCTAATACATCCTTGTCTTGCAGACGCTTGGCGTGCTGCATGGCGTGGGCCATGTCATGCATAGTGCCATCATGTAGATGCGGAGCGGTGATATCTTTGTCGCGTTTGGTTGTGGACGCCGTAGCGTATTGCTCCCGAATTCGGGCCAATTCACCAGGGAGCAGTGTAGCCATTGATTCCATAACCCGTCCCGAACCTTCGGGCTCGCCAGGCACGAATCCTTCAGTGGGATCGTTGGCGATTGCTTCCATCTGCGATCCATATTTGGTCTTGAGCTGATGAAAGAGCTGAAGTTCAATATCAGACAGCGGCTTACCCGACTGCAAGTTAGCCATTGCCCCCTTAAGAACCTTGGCGGCCACGTGATCATCGCCTTTGTCTTCCATCTGCACAGCCGAGAAGAGATTGGCCATATCCTTTACAAGCTCAGCATCCGTATACAACACAGTAATCTCTTTGCCGTTAGCCACCGTGGTATACGAGCCTTCGCGCACGCTCATCTCCTTTACGTTGGCGTAGAGCGCGCTCTGTTGCGCTCGGGCTTGTGCCTGAGTGGCATGACAACCGTGCACTCGACCGGTGTCCACTGTCTTGACCGCATAGGGGCGGCTAACTGGACATGCCGTAGTGTCTCTCTCTACCTTCCAGGGCATGTCACCTCTCTAACGAACGAGAACGAGAACGGGGACCACATTTCAGCGGCCCCCGCCCTAGGCCCCCCTACTAGTTGATCTGAATGATAAACCGAGGGTCGATGACTCTCACCGCAAACCGGCGCCGCACACGGTAACGGTACTGGTCATACGAGAATGCGGTACCCGAGTTGACCGCTTCCTGGATGATCTCCAGCGGGTCCCTGTCCTGGAATACGATGCTCTTCTTGCTCTGCATCAGATAACAAGCACCGTGGGAGCCATCCTGGCCCGGACCCTTGAGTCCGGGACCACCCTGTGAGGAGGTTGCACCACGCACGAAGCGAGAAACCTTCGCGCTGTACTCGCCCTGCAAGGGGTTGATGGTCATAGTCCATCCGGTCTGACCACCGGTCTGGGCAGACAGCTGGGTGCCAGAGGCACCCGGAATGGACGGCTGGAGCGTGCTGTTGAGCAGCTTCAGCAGGTTGAACTTGTCGGCCGGTGACACCAGCACCGTGTCCGGCGTAACGAGCATGAAATTGCCCAGCGGGTCAACCATGTTCTGCGCCTGGATATCGGCCAGTTCGAGGTTGGGCTGTGACAGCTGGCCCACCGTCTGAAGCTGGTTGCCCAGCGTCGTGAACGAGTAGCCTGCCGCACCTGTCTGCGGGTTGATCGCACCATCGATCGCGATCATCACCTGCAGTTCCTCGACGTAGCGCATCATCTCACCGAGGTTCGCTGCACGCTGGGTGATCTGCCCGGTCTGGTCGTCATCGACCAGCTCGCGCTCGAAGGCCAGCATACGTCCGAACTTACGGTTCCTGACGTGCACGTCCAGGCCCAAGATCTTGCTGTCATCGAAGGGCTCAGAGGGGAAGACCTCCTGAGGCAGCTCCGAATTGTACAGCGGAGCGTACAGCTCCTCGAACTTGTTCGAATTGGTGACTCGAACCAGGTCCTGATAGATCGTAGGCACGAGCTGATATGCGTCGAACATGAAGTTGTTGACGCCAGCACGTAGCAACTGACCGAAGGACGACTCGGCCGAAGCCTCGCGCATGCCCATCGTACCACCACGCCCTGCGTGGACGGCCAGATTAGCCCTTCGGGCTCGATAGGCGGCCTCGCGCAACTGCTTAACCGAGAAGTCGGGATCGGTCCAATCAACCTGCTCAATATTGATACCCGACGACTGCTTGCACTCGTCACGCATTGCCTCGCGAATCTTCTTGATTCGCCTGTTCTGGATCTCTCGCAGATCCGGCATTTTCTTGTCTCCTTTCTTTCCGGACCTGCTACAGCAGGTAGGTGCCGGGGAATTTGGGTTCAATCCATAGCTCGAGATCGGTGCCACCGGCAACGGTCTCAGGAGCAGGAGTTGCGCCCGGGGCTCCACGTGCGCTCGACGGGAGAGGCACGATCACAAATCCAACGCGGTTGGCTGTGGTCTGACCGCCACGAGTAACGGTCTGAGCGTCAGCCCCCACCGTCACGGGCTCATACGGATAGTACGAGCCGTCACCGGTGGTGCTATGTACCTTGACGGTACCACCGCGCTGAACGATCATGCCTGGCAGATTCTCAGCCGGAGTACCTGCCGCCGGGGTGGGATAGACATTGGGGTTAGCCTGGCCCTGGGCCACACCGATAAACCCACCTGTAGCACTGACCGCAACCGCAGTCGGTGTCGTCAGAGGCTTTAGAGTGTAGTTAACCGGATCCCACCAGACCATATCGCCCTGGTTGACGGTCTGATCGGTAGAGACCACTGTGGCCTTGGGCAGGTAGATGGGATTAGCCATTACCGTATTGCTGGAAGTGGTGCCTCCAGCCAACTCGAACACATAGCCCCGATCCATCAGATCGAGGATGTCTTCGTCGGAGCGTCCAACGGCTTCCTTCCACGACAGCACGCCACGCAGGCGCTTGCCGTTAAGGGCCTTCTTGGGACGCACCGCCGTCCGTCGCTTGAACTGCATTGTTTCTCCTTGATTGGCGGTTGGCGGAGCGCCTTAGTTGGCGTCCGTTGAAACAAGGGGTAGCCCCGACTCGCGGAGCACATCCACCCCACCATCTTGAGGCAGCGCACCAGCGGGAATGCGAGCCACAACACCTTCGATCTCGATATCGCCGCCCAAATCTCCGATCGATTCCTTCATCTTGGCCAGTCGCCGCTCCTCCATGGCACGATCGGTCTCTACCATACCCTTGATCTCGGACGCATCGGTCAGACCAAGAATCCGAGCCTGCTGATGGTAGTGCCGCAACTCCACCGGATCCTCGACCCCGGCTTCACGCAGCGCGGTGGTCAGATTAACTGCATCTGTAAACCGGTTGAGACTACTCTTGAGCCCCGCATTCTCTTCACGCAGCTCTTCAATAGTCTTGCCGTCCTCAGCCTTGGCCTGCTGACTAATCTGATCCACTAGCTGAGGGGCCGCCTCGCGCAAAGTCTCGATGGTCAGGTCGGCCGTACCGTCGATGGTCTCGGTCTCGAGAGTTTCCATTTCCCTCAGTGCTTCTAGACGGTCCTCGTCGGAGTCGGCCTCACGCACGCGCTTTGCCGCCTCCCTCATCTTGGCCTGGTATTCCAGTGCCTTCATGGGTTCTGGCTCCTTCTGTGTTCGGTTGCGGAGCGCACGTGCGCTCTCCATTACCTGGCGGAGAAATCCCCCACCGGCTCCTGCTGTGGTGACAATGTCACCAGAATAAGGACGAATCATGTCTACCATCCGTCCTTGGCTACCATCGGGCCGAGGTCCATTATCTCCGGCCGACAGGCCCAACAAACTGATGCCACAAATGGGCTGTGGCGCCTGGCTGCGAGCTGCCGCCTCCGCCAGTGTAACCACCCATCCATAGCGAGGATGATTCTCGTCTAGTGTTAGCGGTACAAAAATTCCTTCGGCATATGCCTTACCACTAGACGACTCCTTAAAAGTTACATCATGGTAGGTCCCTACCAGCTCCTTTACGTCTCGCTCCGGTCGGGTTTCTTCTTCTTCCTCAGTCGGATGATTAGCATAAGCCTGCATGCCCTCGCAAACACCCGACTCGCACATCTCCTTAATGGCATCGGCGGTATACCATTGGTCATCCTCGTTATTGCCTTTGCCTTCGCGAATTAAAGCCACACGGTAGCCTTCATTGCCGCTCGAAGTCTTGACCCTGATTGGCGTAGAGAAGGCCGGAGTCATAGAAGCAGGCTTGGCCTCACGCAACCGAGCGAAGGTCTGGAATTCCTCTTCGAGCGCATCCAGCCGTAGCAACATGCCTTCCTCTGATTCCTTGTTCTTCAACCAAGGTGGCTTGTCATCGTCTTCCTTGTCGCCTTTGCCGTCTCCGTTTTTGGAGTCTCCGTTTTTGGAGTCCTTCTTGTCCTTGCCGAACGGAGCGGCTTTGTTCTTTCCGAAGTTAGCCACTCCAGCTTCCTTAGAACTCTTCCAATCATCTGGCAGCGAGTCAGACTTGCCCAATGCGCGAGCGCGCTTCATGATATGAGCTTTGACTGCTGGAGTCGGATTGCGTCCATAAGAAGCCACAGCGCGACGTAGAGCATCAGCATCCGGGATTGGATAAGAACCGTCGTCCATTGCCACACCCGACGCTGCATACTTCTTGCGCACATCGGATGAGAAGGTGCGTGGCGCTTCCTGCATCCATTCCCAGGCAGGGTGGGTAGCTTCACGCAACTCCTGCCACTCGGGATCGTCAGAGTAGACCCAATAGGGACCGCAGGTAGACTCCTTCACCAATGCTCCCGCACCCTTGCAACGCGGACATAAGTCAGCACCCTTGATGCCAGTACCACCACAACTAGGGCACATCTGAACGCTGATGTCCTCGGGATCCTCGTTATCAGGAATGCCATCAGCATCTGGATCACTGGCGCTGGCACCTCGTTCTAGATATCCAGCACTAGATCCGGCAGCGGCTTCCCGCATCCATCTCCACATTGGGTCTCCTTGTCTCTATCTGATCCCGGTGCCCTCACAAGTTGAGCACGGGAGAAGGCCGGAGCCTTGTTGGCCACTACCACCGCAGGCCCAGCAATCACGGGCTCCTAGCCGGATAGTGATGTAACGCAAGGCTCGAGTGCGAATCACTTGGCCTTGAAGGTCTTGAGGATCAATTTCCTCAACTGCACAAAAGTTATCCAGATGACTGACCACGCGCTGAGCAATCTCTTGGATCTCTGGAGTTTCGAGCAATGCGGCTAGTCGCTCGGTACGACCAACCACCCAACCCATTGGATTACGGATCTCGGCCGTGACGCGCGCATCACTTTTTTGTGGAGCAAGTGGTGTCAATGGTTCTCCCGATTTCAAGAAGTGGGGGGTGGCCACAGGAATGCCCTCCGGTGGCCACCGCTGTCTCGTCCCTAGCCTGGAACGACGACGGTAATGCGTCCGCCGATGCAACGCACTTCAACTCTACCCTGCCGAATATGTCGCCGCAGAGTGTCCAGGCTTTCTCCCGACCGATCCTGGTAGCCATCGATGGCATTGAGTACGTAACGCAAGATACGCGCATACTCAACCACCTCAACCACTCGCTTGGCGATCTGTGGCTTGTGGGCATTGAGTGCACCCAAGGCATTAGAGATTGTGTAGCCCTGTGACACCGTACCCGCCGGATCTTTGGTCCCAGGCGGAAATCCGCTAGCGGTCATAGGACCTTCTCTTCTTGCGATCGGCCACGTCCTGGCGCTTCTGTTGATCAGCTACTTGGCGCTCCAGGTCGTTTTCCGCCGATTCGCGCATGCGCCGAGCGGCCTCGGTATTCCGACGCCCACGCAATCCGTCGGCTGATTCTCGGATATGTCCCCGGATATCAGTCATCGAGCACACTAGCCTCGTCTTCTCGGGTATCATTGACCCAGGCGATACCCCGGCTACCATCTGGATCTTCTGCACGTAGCTCCAACGCCGCGCGAGCGAGCTTCATGGCCGTCACAGTAAAGACCTGCTCGCCTGGGATGGTCTCACAGGCCGAGTTAGCAATGGCGATGACTTGAAGCTCATATTCGGTGGTCATCTGTCCATGTGCATCACGAATCTCGATCTCGCTGTCCGGCAGTGCTGAAAGCCGGGCTACTGCACCACAACAGTTGGATGTCAGCTGTCGATGCTGGTGGGTATTACGCACCCCTGCCTTCTCAATCACCTTCTTCTGATATTGCCGGAAGGGGCGGGCCTGGTCCCGATTCTGCTTGGCTGCCTTCTGTTCTTCAGACAGAGCACTACCAGGTAGCATCTCTCCTCGGAACTCTTCAAGAATCCCATCCGGAATCGTTGCCGGTTCGGCCGCTGAGTCATCGGTTACCGGGATGGACGGCTTTGGCCTACGTGCTGCTGTCGTTGCCATTTTGCTTCTTCCTCCTCGTTAGTGTTATGAGACGAAGTAAATGGAAGACGGCCTAGGGGGCACTAGGCCGTCTCCCGTGCGAGGCGCTGGCCCGGGAGTTTAGCCGCGTCACTCGCCCCGGATCGCAGCTAGCGTGGGTTCAGCGCGATCCGAAGTCTAAATCGATATGTCGAGTCGCACTAGAGCTGGCACTCTGTACCACTTGCTGCTGATGCAGTTCGTGTACCTTGCGCTCATGCTCTATCCAGCGTGGCCAGAGCTTAATCCGTGCCCACACATAAGCAGGCGCCCCAATGATCACACTGGCGGTAATATTCTGTCCGATACCGTTATCTAATAAGAAGTGGATCACGGAGCCGCCTTGATGCGCTGACAAATACTGTCAGATAATTGCTTGGCCACTGGTCCTGGATGAAGCTCAGCTAATTGCGCGATGTCTTGTTCAAGCTGATTTATGTCCAATGTCATGAGTGCCCGATTGTACTCAGCATCATGATGCGCATCACTTGCCGACAAATCGGCTAGAGAAGCACATGCTTGCCCGAAATCAGTGGCCGCATTAGCGTAAAGGCTAAGTAATGCCACAAAGGCAACCGAAGCAAACAACGCATGAGTAAACGGCACACCACTAAGATAAAGCACACCAAGGGTAAGCCAACAAGCCGATCGAAAAAGCCCAGTGATAACCAGGATCAGCGCACGACGACGCTGATTGATAAGATGAGTGTGGCCGTGCAGACCCTGATGGTGAACTCGCGCCCAGAAGCGAAGCGCCAGACGGTACATCTCTAACCTTCGACAGCGCCTACATAAATAGTGCCGGAGCTGGACACCAGTGTGATTGGTCCTGTATATTCAAGTTCGAGCGGCGGCTGCGACGGACTCAAAGCAAAGTGGAAATTGGTGGCCGTAGGCGGTCCACCAGATCCCAACCAACCATACACCACAGCTGTACTAGTAGAGGTATCGATGCTTAGTCGGATAAATTGGCGTTTGTAATAAGCCGGAATAGTAACGCCACCAGGTGTTGTGGCCGCCCAAACTTTAGTATTGGGTCCAAGTGAAGACCAGGGGTCACCTAGCGTCTTCAGCTTATCGATACTCAGCTGTCTTTTATGCCAACTCACATGATCTCCTTAACCGAGATAAGCTGCTTCAGCTAGCATGTCCGACAACGCTTGTAGTTGTCTGTCTGCCAACGTATCAGCGAGCGCTTGCTGGTCTGCGCTCAAATTGGGCACATAATCCGCTGGAAGCGGAACCGGCCAGATGTCCCAGGTACACCGACACCCGACACTGCACTCAGTGTCCCCCGCGCCCGGCGAGGTGGGCCACTGTCCGAGTGCCATGGCTGGGAATCCCGACAAAAGCTCGCAATCGGGACAAACATGTGTATCGCCCACCGAAGTCCAGGCATAAAGGAATTGACCGTCTGCGTCTGCCGCTTCAGCATATCCGGCCTGCTCTCCGGCCCAACCGACACTGGCACCGGCATCCAACCGATAAGCATTGGTATCCACCCAGCTGGACAAAGCCCCATCAAGACTTCCTGTATCAGCCACTTCTGGAGCGACACCTTGTAAAAGTTGAGCAAGCTCTGCCGCCATGTGGTTGAGCCCTCGGTAAGATGGGGCCAAAGCCACCGCTCGGCGCATGGCGTCTGGATAAGCGGGTGGACGATATTTATAGCTACGACGTGCCGTCATCAGTGCCGCTCCAACCAAACCCGCTGTCGCCATAGCGTGGGGCAGAGTGGGTTCTGTGTCTGGGTCGTCATCTGGCACATAGGCATTGACACCATCCTGCCAAGCTAGATCGTAGACCCGTCGCAGTAGACGTTTTTGCTTATCTACAAACCGGAGGATCGCGGCTGATTCAAGCATTGTTCTTCTAATACAGCAATTCGACGTGACAACTCTGGTACATGAGATTCAGGGTGGTCGTGCAACTTACCTTCCTCACCCTGAGCAGCAAACCTTCTTCCGTACTCAGTCCAGAAGCGCGTAGAGCAATAAGAAGTAATCATAACGGCAATGAAGATAGTTACTGCCTGAACTGACCAACCATGCTTGATGACAAATCCTGCGGCTGTCAAAGTTACAAAGGCGTTGGCTATATCACCAACTGCCCCACACCACCCAGCTAGGTTGCCCCGGCCTTTGGCTTGAAAGATGGTTAACATAGTTACTACACTATCACGAAAGGCCATGGCCACAATGGCTAGGAGAATATTAAACATTGGCGCTATCAGCCAGACCTTGGACTTGACGTACCTGAATGTCTACAGCATGCCATTTACTCACTTCAGGGTGGCGCTCTAACATCTCGTAGACAGCCTCCCGAACGTCTACCGCCAGAATGGTCTCTGACTGAGAGGTCTCGCCTCGTAAGACAGGGTGACGAAGCGTTACCTGACAAGGTGTCAATTTCATCTCAGTCTCCTGTAAAGAGATCTGGCAACCAGTAGCGCCGGTCTGGCCAGTCGTGATAAACCAGCGCCACACCAACACTAAACACCATTGGACCCAGTGGATTGGGTAGCACTAAGCCCGCCGTTATCAATAGCGCGCCGGTGAGTCCGTGGTGTATGTGATGGTGCCGAACATATATACGACGCCCATCGGGATGAGGTAGCACCTCGATTAGAGGCACATCAAATTCTTCCGCTTGGTCGCCAACTCCTCGCTAAAGAGTTGAGGTTTAGGTTGGGGTTCCGGCTTGTAGTCCTTGCTGATAGCCTTGTAACGCTTGTATAGCTCCTCGTCACTCATCTTCATACAAGTGAACTCAAACTTCTTCTTGATGTCTTCGTCAGTCACCTTGAAGACCGCTTCAGACACGACGTTCTCAATTGACACTCGGTAGCGCTGGCGCGGTAGCGCCGGTCCTTCTCTCTCTGTACGAATAATCTCGAAGAGGTCTATTCCGTCAGTTATGTAGGCCCCGACCTGTAATACCCATTCGTCTGCCATGGCCTTCTCTCCTTACAGGCAGTGTTCGAATCTCATCTAGCTGGCAACGCATTCGCCAGCGGCGAATCATCCATTGAAAGAGACGAGCGATTCCGTTGCGCTCCATAAAACCCCCTAGGGTATACTACCCACTGGCGCGATCAAGTTAGCGTTTCGATAGTTCAAAGCTGAAGCAGGTGGCATTCGAGTGGCGAATGATATGGGTGCCGGTTCCTTGTATGCAACCCCAGATATTGCGACCGCGAACATACAATTAGTCAGAGGAGTCCAAGCAAGAGCATGTAGTGCAGTGTCTTCATATTTCAAGAAGCGTCTGGTCAGATCCTGCTGATACTTAGTTTGTTTGGACGACGGCTTCTGGACGCGTGCCGCCGTAAAAAAGAGATTATCTATCTGGTACTGAGTCGCATGTGCCGTATTAGAAGTTGCACGCTGAATGTTCAGTCGAATACATCCCTCCAGTAACTGCCGATGTAAGCGCGCTTCATTGTTATACGTCCTGTTAAGCGCTATATTGGCAGTTATGACAGCATGATTCACCTTAATAAGAGTCTGATGATCCTTGAGCCCCTGCCAACCTAGACTCACTATAGCCAAAGCTTCTATCCCAGCCAAGAAAATCAATAATATCAGAACAGCGTAACGAATACGATCAGCTTTGCGTCTGCCCTTAGGTTGAGTCAGAAATGCTCGAATACCGCGCTTAGTTTTCCGCCGATCTGTCATCGATAATACAAGACTAATAGAGCGAAAGCCCCTAACAACCAGGCCATCCACCCCACTACTATAGCCGTACCTAACGCTCGCTTACCAGTGGGACTCATTTCTTTAATTCTTCCGATCGCCGTTCGATGGTGCGTTCTAGCACCTTCTCTTCTTCCTTGGCCGCTTTGAACAGATCTGCCGCGAACTTTAGAATGTCGGTCGAAGTCGCCACCGCCCCCAGCACAAACAGCAACACCGGCTCTAGGTGGTCTGTCACCATCGCCCATATCAGACCCCCGCCCCCCACTCCATACCGCATAATCCGTCGCAGCCAAAATAGGAGGCGCTGCTCGCCTCGTGAGGGCATCCATTCCCCATTCATGGTCATCCATCTGCAAGAAGGGCATTATGAATCCGGTCCCGATCCCTCATTGTTCACCTTTAGCACTGTCTGCTAGTTCCCGAAGATTGGTTTGAGCTTCCTTTCGGTATCGATCCGCTGCCGCCTGATACTCAGGGTCATCTGGTCGCTTACGTGGCCCATGTGTCTCCCGCATCAACTCCACCAGGAGACTATGAGGAATTGCGTAGACCGGCTCCGACTCATGAATGCGAGTATGTTCGGTTCTAATATCCTTCCTGCCCGCCGAAGTGTTGGGATTTTCGTTGTTAGGTGCACCCAATCGCGAATTACCGTTATTGTGCGATCCTCCACCTGCGACCGTACGTCCGGTACCATCCTGACTACCCGGGGCTGGGAGTTTGCCACCCGAGATAGGTCCACCAGCGCCACCACCCCCGCCGGTGGCAGGTACTGTGGTACCGTCGCCCACCGGCATTTGTAGACCAGGCGGCTGATCTTCTACTGTCTCAGAGGGAGACAAGGTCGGGTCAAGCTTGAGCGCCTGGCGCTTGGTAGCCAGAATGGATGGACGCCGAACCTTGCCATCACCCTGCTTGGGTGTATGGCTCTTGAAAGGCTTGCCGTCCGGACCGAGCAACCCAGTATCGTTCTCATCGTGCTCTTCGGCCGGAAACTCTTTCGCAATGAGCTTCTGTTCGGTGGCAAAGTCATAGGTGGTAATACCCATTTCTTTGGCCGCCAATGTGGCTGCTGTCTGTTTGGAGAGCCATTCCATGGCTTCCATAGTACCGAGGTCATCAAGCTTTTGGCCACGATCCTCCTGGGCAATGCTGGGAAAGGTTGTCTCAAGTTCGGCATCGGAAATTCCAGCTGTCAGCATCACGCGATTGAAAGAATCGTCGATCATGCCCTCCAGGGTTCCCTGGAGTTCCACTAACGACTTAGCGCCGGGCTCGGTAGCAACCAACGCTCCGGCACGCGTGTTCTGTAGACCGAATCCAAGCCAATCCTTGGGCAGACCGGCACTAAGCGAGACCATAGTAACCAGCGCATCAAGCACCGGGTCGCCTCGACTCGCCCGCGCTCCTGGCATCGTGGGCGCGACTGCAGCAAGCGTAGAGGCTGTATTATGCCCAAACACCGTACCTGGCTGAGGGGCTCGACCGCCAGGGAATAGAGCATTTCGAACTGCCTGTACCGCCGACGCATTACCAGCTACTGTTAGGTCCCAACAGATTCGAGACAGCATGTCTGCCTGAATCACATGAGCGGTCAAGTAATCGCGCAGGCGTTTAATCCATCCGAGCGCCGGGAAGAGATCCGACCGACCACGCCGCTCGTATCCCGAGCAGTTGGCCTTATAATGATCAATCTCTTGGGGCAGAATTTGTCGAATAATATAGCGGACGATCGAGCCCGGTTGAGTAGCACCGGTAGGAGCCTGTATGCCGGTCGGTGGCGTAACCGTTTGTGGTGCATAAAGCTGATAAGCGGTCTGAAACTGCTGATGATAAGCGAAGACTGTCTCAATGTCTTCGGGATCAGTGATCAGATCATAGATGGTCGCTGGGTCCAGCGCACGGATAGTAAGCTTCGGCCCCTTCCTGAAGTAACGAAGGAAAAGCTCACCGCCCCAACAATAATCGCGCGCAAGCATGTCACAGCGCGCATCCATCTTGTTGCGCGTCCAAAACTCATCAAAGACCTGTTGTGCCTTATCGTAGCTCTGGCCCCTCTTAGGTCCTCGGGAATATGTAACCTTGCGTTCGATACCCGGACCCAGCGCAAACTCGGCCTTCATATGAACGCAGCGCCAACTGACTGGATCGTGGTTATAAGCTTCAAAAGCCTTGGCCGACATTTGCCAATAGTCCTGCCAATAAAGCTGGCGCGTGACTGGTCCCGGCCAGAGTGGCAAATATTGCGAATAAACTCCGCCGGTGGTTAGCTGATCCTGTCCGTAGGCAAAGGGATCGGGATTACCGTACCACTCTTTGAGTGGCTGCCATCCAGCAGCTTCCCGCATCTTCTGTATGTTATCATCACCCAAAACAGAGACGCGCTTAAGTGTATTCTCTCTAACTCGACCAGTCTTTTTATCGCGCTTGGCCGTTATAAAGGTAGCAGCTGAAATCTTGGCATCCCAGCTATCTGCTATCCACTCGCCGTTGATTTTAGTGCCTGCTGTCTCAGGCCAACTAAGATCCATGTCCCAGTCATTAGCATAAGGATTTGCGCCTTCAATTACCCATCCGGCTCCCGCACCGGACGCCATCGCATCTTCGAGCGCAACTTCCTTATATTTGCCCCAAAACTCCGCCCGCTCTTCGTCGGTAAGAAGAGAGTTGTCCATCTAGGTTACCGACTCAATCACCAGGAGATTCAGTATACCTGTGCCAGCTGCCGGATTACCCGCGCTTACGTGTTCCCAACCTATAGGATAAATCTCGGCTCCATCAGGGATATCCAAAGTACGAGTGCCATCTACGTAATCTGGGTGATCTTCTACTCGCTCGCCATCGCCCACTTCAAGGTCCTTGTTGAGACCTCTGATGACATGTGCGGGCGAAATAGGAACCTGATAAAAAGAAAGTCGCTTAGCCATATATCCTCCCGTCTGTCACCAAACACCATGTTTCTTGAGGTACCGGCGATGGGCTTTACCCCGACGAATCCAGCCGATCCCCGCCATAAACCTGATCAACCTCATGTCTATCCCCCATATTCAGATCCTGAGTAACTACCCACCGGTGTAGCCACCGCTACTTCTGTCTCTATCGCCACCGCTGTATTGGGCGGATAGATCCGGCTGAGCCCATATCCAGCCGAATCGAGTGGATGTTCGTATAGTCCGTCCTTGGCGTAGGTATCCTCTCTGATCTTGGTTCCCCCTGGCCCAGCCCGGGTCTTCCATTCAGCCTTCTCTAACGCATCAGCCAGACCGGGGCAATCTTGACTGAGCCAGAAATGATTGCGCTTAAGTTTATTCTTGATAATCTCTACCCGCTGAGCTGGCGAAACCTTATTACTCGAATCATCCACCAACAGACCACATTCTTTAAGTACATCAATGTCAGTCTGTAAAGTCTGAGGATTACGCGCCACTCCGGCGGGGTCGGGATAAACCATAATTTCTGAAGGATCGAGTCCATGATGACGCATCAAATCGGCCATAGCGGTACCCAAGTCCTCTACCGTGCCATTCTCTACATGGACCTCATCGAAGATGAAAGCCATCGGTCCCTGAACTTCGATCAGATGTCCATAGGCATGACTCACGCCCATGTCGCAGCACCCAATGACCTCATAATTGGAACCGGGGTGTCGCGAGGCATCTAACACATGAGAGTAACGATCAAACTCGTCAAAGACCTGCTCAGCTGCTCCCTGGAAGGCTTCGGTTGGTGTAGCAGGATATTCCTGCTTCATCTTCTTCTCGCCTAGATTGCGCTTAGTGGCTTCGTACCACGCCTGGGTACGGCCGGGGCGGGCCGACCACGGGATAAATACCGGCCGAAACGTTCCCTCGATCCCCCGATCGCCTACGATCTGTCCGGTGTGCCAGCGGTCGGCATTGTTCTGCCAATAATCGTAGAAAGTCCCGGAGAAGCCAAGGGCAGTGGAGACAATGATCATGCGGCCGGAGTCCGCCATAGTCGGTGTGATGGCTGCCACCAGACTGGCCGCCATGGTGATCTTGGCCAACTCGTGGATGATAACCAAAGTGGCGGTGTAGGAAGTACCAGCATGTTCAGTGGACGGAAGGCTGATGATCCTGGAGTCCATGTCTGGAAACTCGAGATGTTCAGTCGTATCCGGCGCGTGTGAGTCCTGAGCTTCTACTCCGGTCCGACGCTTGAGTTCAGGCGGCAGCCGCTTGTGCATATAGCGGATGCGGCGCATCTCCTCCTTGGACTCACGCTGGCCCTGAGACAGAATAATGACAGTCTGTCCCTGGTTGCAACTGGTCAACCAGAGCGCATAGGCATCGGCAGACCAGGAGATACCCAGCTGCCGCGCCTTGAGCACCAACGTGAGGTCTTCCTCATCAAAACACTGGACCACTTCAGACTGAAAGCCCCACTTACCGGTAATCCGGAAACGCTCCTGACGACCACCCTTGCCCCGGATATAGCAATGTCGGTCGATAAAGATGCAAGGATCTAGGCTCGCCGCCGCCAGCTGCTCGGTGGTTAGCGGCTTGTGCTCTATCCCCGCGATTTCGGCACGGCTACCCGAATGCCCCGCCATCTTATACTGTGGGGCTTTTGGTGATTGTCGGCGCGCCGGAGTAGGAGGTGCCGAATTTCATATACCAGCCTGCGGGAAGCAAGAAGGTACCTGCCTGCGCGCCAAGATCCAGAGTTGTGGTGAAGTTATCAGGGCTAATCAGCAGGTTACCAGTTAGTGTGCCGCCTGTCGAAGTAATCAATTCATCAAAACCATCTGGATTCTGATAGGCAACGCCGGAGCCGGGGGGTGTGACCGATGTGGGTAAGACGAATGGTGAACCAGTTGCTCGGCGGCCTGCGATCCGAACAATTTTGATCATCCCGTATTGAGCGCTCGAGAATTGATAATCGTTGCCCGCACTTGACGTCCACAGCGAGGAGTCACCGTCCGCAAGGATCGTCTTGCTGTTAGTGCCACCCGTGTGGAAATTCGCGTTTGCAATCCATAGGTTCATTGCGGTCCAGCTGCCGACGCTGCCGTTTGTTGCGCGCATGCCGTGAACAGGGCCGACGAAGAACGAAGAGGCGTTCACGCCATCATGAATGACCTTGAGGGTGTTGTTTGTCGCAGCGCCAGTAATGCCGCTCGCATCAATCGATACTGGACCAATATTTCTCCGAGTGGTCTGCCCGCTAGTGCTGCTCATCCGTAGCACTTCATGGACGATCCCGGAGTTGGCGGTCCCGAGCATGCCCGCCCAGTCCATCGCGATCGCGTCAACTTCAAGCACGCCGCGTGGGTCAGCCGTCCAAAGGTTGTTGTAGATGAAGATGTGGCCAGTGGCTGCCGCCTGCGCCATCGCGGAACAGCCAATCTTATAGGTGCCGATGATCTTGACTCGGCGGACATACATCTGGTCAACACTGAGGAACATGGCGGTGCTGTTCGTCCAGTCCGCAAGCGCTGTTTCACACTGCGACTGGCAGTTGTCCATCACAAACTCACCGAAGGCGAAGTTGCCGGTCGAGTCGCCACCGACCGCATAGTCCTTGCTTGTGCCACCAATTGTGCCCTTGTCTACATTCCGCGTAATGGCGACGGTATTTTGAAATGTGTTCTTCTGCGCCGTGACACTGCGCGGCGGATGGAAGTTGCGGGCGTAGAACATAGCGTTCTTTGCGTCGATGATGGTGCCGGTAACGACAGCGGTCATCATTCCATCAATCTCGACACCCACATCACCTGAATTTGCGCCACGGACACGAACTTCGCAGTAGTCACCCCAGCCGACCGAGCCGATCTGAACATTCGCGCCGCCGCTCGATCCCGACGAAGGTATCACGCCTGTATCGTGATCAATGTCGATATAAATCTGGTCGTGATAGACCTCGACGCCAGCGTTCGTCGCACCACTTACGCCGGTTCCGATAACCGCAGCGCCTACGTCGCCGCCGCGCATATAGCCCTTACAGTAGATATTCCGAAGGTGCGTCTGTGTCTCGCCCGATCCGAGATGCTTACCAGCTAATGCAAAACATTCGGTTACGGTCGCACCCCCACCGACCGGCACATTGATCCACTTACAATCGAAATTGATGCGGTCAAAATTCTGGCGATTGCTCCAGTTTCCCGCTGAGAGGTTTCCGACAACACTCTCGCTATGCCCACTGACCTGATTGTTGGCGTCGAGGATCAAGTTGCACTTAATGTCCGCCCAATTCCCATAATCACCGCCCGCATTACCATTAGGGGCTGTGCGCGTGAAGTCGATCATGTGCTGCGAGCCCCAGTTAGACTGAAGCGTTGCGCCGTTACCTTCGATTGTCAGTGCCGAGCCGGGTGCGATCGATAAGAAACCTGTGTCGAGACTATAGATGCGGCCGTGACGAAATTTAAGTGTTCCATTAAGTAGTTGAGCTGCTGCAACAGCAGCATTAATTGCGGCTGTTTTGCTTGCATAGATCGCGTTATCATAGTAGGAGTCTAAAGTGATCAACCAGTTAACGGAGCTACCGCCCGCACCACCTATTGTTCCATCAGACCCCAATTCGGCCAAACGATGCTTGGTCATTAGCTCACCACTAACACATCAGAAGATACAAACCGAACTCCCTTGATGGCGTGCACCACTTGAGGAGTGTTAGCGATAGCAAACAGCGCGGTGTCTATTGCCAATTTGGCTACAATTAGTGGATCGGTAGCTTGCCACTCAAACCCCGTGCTGGTAGTTACTGTGCCTGCATCTATCCCAGCCGGAATGCCGACATCTAACCAAACGCTGGCGGTTCCAGTGGCATTGCGTAGAGTCCAGATGCCCGGTCCCTGAGCTAGCAGCACAGCGGTGCTCCCCACCTGAGTTTGCACTACTGCACCACGTAATATACGCCCACTGGGTCTATGTAGAGATCGGCACGCTCTCCCGATCCCATGTCTCCGTCTAGTGTGAAGTAAGGGCTAATCGCATCCACCCCCCATGCACCAGTGGTTACCGCTGGTAAATAATCAAGCCCAGTACCAGCGTCATTAGACGTACTGTTATAAAGCGAATCTGGCACAGCCGTCCATTGCTGCCAGTCGGTGGGACGATTAGCCAGCAGCCATCGACAGATAACCAAAGGTAAAAAGAGGATATCCCCGGCTTGCACAATGAGTAGCTGATCATAACCAGATGCCACCAAAAGCCAAGACACCGACTGAACCCGCAAACATCGAATCCAAGCGAAATTCGTTACCGGCGACTCCTTGACTCCCCACTGTACTTCTGGCAATGGCCGGTCTATTGCAACCGATATGGGTTCTTTGGGAATCGCAGGAGCCAGAGGACGGGGATCAACTAATAGTTCGTCCTTAACCGGATGTGCCCACACCGCATCCTGAGCGGACTCGTGGCGATAGTTAATATGCTGACCCTGGAAGAGTGCCGATATATATCTGGGCGGATGACAGGTGGCGACAGTATCCGCGCCACAATCGATCTGATGCTCCATCAGTCAGATAGCACTGGGTTGAGTTCAAGCCACGCTTTCTCCATCGCGGCGCGAGCCCTTAGCATGTCGGCATCAAGGAGCTTCTGCTCCTCTTCGTCAAACATGTCCCGAGGAGCGTTCAGGTAAACAGCGTAAGCTTCAGTCAACTGACCTACATTAACCGCAAACTCAGGCTGCTTCGCCGTCCACGACTTCGGCGTCGTCTTCGATGACCTCTGGAAGATCCTCTTCAGCTTCGCCCGCCAGTAGCGCACGTGCCGCCTCCCGTCTCTGGGCTGCCGAGATATCGATGGGTTGGCGTCCATCGGTAAGTGACAAGACGACCTCTCCCCCGACCACATGGTTGTGCTGGTGCTCTACCTGTACGTTCTCACGATAGATGTGCGGACGCCGAGCTTTGAGCATGAACATCATGAGCTGATCAGATCCCTCGGCCGCACGACGCACGCAAATCTGCTCAAGCACATCAGTGCTGGACTCAATGACTTCCTGCCAGCGTTCAGCAAATTCGGGGTCTTGTTCACGATGCCGATAGGCAGTAGGTCGGTGAATACCCACGACCTTACAAGCCTCAGAGACCAGGTTGGTCGTCTTCAGCACATCTAAGAATTGTTCTTTCCAACCCTCTGGCAGAGGGCGCCCTGCGGCAGAATTAATCAGCGGCATCTTTTGACATCTCCTGAAGTGCTCTGATCCATGCCGAAAATTCTTGTGTCGGTTTCTTTAGTTGTGCACGCTTGGCACGCTTGCGGCAGGCGTCACTGTGAAAGCGCCGACGACGTCCCGGTCGTTGTGGCTGCTCGATAACCACTGTACACCCCGGCCCCTCACAAGTGGTACGGATCGTTTTGTACGTAACCCCGATCCGAAGAACGCCGTCAGGCAGTTCCTCCGGGAGCCCTCTTTTAGCTGGCTCTGATCTTGATGGCTTGGTTCCCAGTGTGACGCTCCCAGCGATCCACAATCACGTCACAATATCCGGTATCAAGCTCCATCACCACCGCGCGCCGCCGGACGTTATGAGCGGCGATCAAAGTAGCCCCAGAACCAGCAAAAGGATCGTAGACCAAACCATTGCGCGGTACCGAATTTACTAGACACTTTTCTACCAACGTGATCGGCCGGGCGGTCGGATGAAGCTCGGTAACGCTACTGGGTGGACGCTCAACTTCAAACACCCCATCAGCATCTTGAGGTCCATACCACTCAGGCTCTTTGCGTGTAGCCGACCCGTAGACGATCGGCTCATGTCTCATGTTGTAATGATGGTGTCCCTGGCTATAAGCCGACTCTTTGAGCCAGACCAGCTGTTGTCGAATATGCCATCCTTGATTTTTGAAGCAATTAAGGAAGACCACCGAGTTAGGTCCGCTAGGTATCAGCATATAGATGGCCGCATTCTCAGTCAGAACCTTGCCAGCCTGAGTAAAAGCCCCGTCAAGTAGTGATTTAAGACTGTTGGTAGTATTACGGACAGATTCGGGATCGGCGTTCTCGCCTCGGGCTGAATTGTCTATCGGACCCAGGAAAGGAGGGTCGGTCCACAGACAAATTGCCTGTTCACCACCCATAAGTGCCGTCACATCATGTTCAACTGACGCATCACCACAGAGCAGACGATGCATTCCCATCACATAGAGATCACCGCGCCGAGTCTGCGGCTCTTCTGGAACCTCAGATGGGTCGGTGTCTCCCCCGATCTTAGTTACTAGAGATGCTTGAAGCTTGTC
>Ga0335085_10003228_pt1 | contig 28670 bp, 25 predicted proteins | sample Lox_Sample_45_FD_206712 | JGI IMG/M metagenome (GOLD analysis project Ga0335085, IMG submission 206712) | Soil microbial communities from Loxahatchee National Wildlife Refuge, Florida, United States - Lox_Sample_4.5 | ecosystem: Environmental > Terrestrial > Soil > Wetlands | place: USA... | reverse complement strand
GTTCTGCCGCAGCACATGTCCGCCTCGCCCGAGCTGCGCCAGCGGCTCGACCGGGAGGCAAAGACGATCTCGCAGCTCTCCCACCCTCACATCTGCATGCTCCACGACGTCGGCCACCAGGACGGCATCGACTACCTCGTCATGGAGTACCTGGAGGGGGAGACGCTGGCGGACCGTCTCGGCAAGGGGGCCCTCCCGGTCGAGCAGGCCCTGAAGATCGCCGTCGAGATCGCCGGAGCGCTCGACACCGCGCACCGCATCGGAATCGTGCACCGGGACCTGAAGCCGGGCAACATCATGCTGACCAAGTCGGGAGTGAAGCTCCTCGACTTCGGTCTCGCGAAGCTCCAGGCCGCGGCGCCGGGCGCCGTTTCGGGCGTGACGAGCCTCCCGACGGCGCTGCAGGAGAGCGAACCCCTCACCACGCGCGGCACGATCCTGGGCACCTTCCAGTACATGTCGCCGGAGCAGCTCGAGGGGCGCGAGGCGGACGCGCGTAGCGACATCTTCGCCTTCGGCTGCGTGCTCTACGAGATGCTGACCGGCCAGAAGGCCTTCAGCGGCAAGAGCCAGGCGAGTCTGATCGGCTCGATCATGCACTCCGAGCCGCCCTCGATCACGAGCCTGCAGCCGATGGTTTCGCCGGCGCTCGACCGGGTCGTGCGCGGGTGCCTTTCCAAGGAGCCGGAGCACCGCTGGAACACGGCGCACGACGTGATGCTGCAGCTCCAGTGGATCGCCGAGGGCGGCTCGCTCGCGGGAATTCCGGCTCCGGTCGCCGCCCGCCGCAAGAACCGCGAGAAGCTGGCGTGGGGCGTCGCCGCGGCGGCGCTGCTGGCGGCAGCGGCGCTGGCCATCGGTTTCGTGCGCCGTGCGCCCAAGGCGCCGCGGACGGTCCGCTTCGAGGTGGCGACTCCCGAGGAGATCACCGCGATCGATACCCCGCGCATCTCGCCGGACGGGCGCTATCTCGCGTTCAACGCAACCGATGCGGCCGGAAAGAGCCGGATCTGGGTGCGGCCGCTGAATGCCCTCTCGGCTCAGCCTCTGGCGGGGACGGAGGGAACCACACGGCCCTTCTGGTCTCCCGACAGCCGGTTCCTCGGTTTCGTGGCCGAGGGAAAGCTGAAGAAGGTCGATGTTTCCGGCGGACCGCCGCAGAAGATCTGCGACGCGCCGACGGGCTCCGACGGCACCTGGAGCTCGGAGGGCGTGATTCTCTTCGACGGGCAGAGCAACGACCCCATCTACCGCGTCTCGGCGGCGGGAGGAACGCCGGCTGTCGCCGTGAAGGCCGACCCCGCGCGGAAGGAAACCACGGTCGCCTGGCCCGAGTTCCTTCCGGACGGGCGTCATTTCCTGTACATGGCGACCGGCCAGAAGCCCGAGGACAACGCCTACCGGATCGGCTCGCTCGATTCGAAGGAAACCAAGGCGGTCGCGTCCGCGCAGACGCTCGTCACCTTCGCGCCGCCCGGCTATCTCCTCTTCGTTCGCGACAAGACCCTCGTCGCCCAGCCCTTCGACGCGAACGCCGGCAAGACGACGGGCGAGCCGATTCCGCTGGCCGAGCACATCGGAACCAATTCCGTCGGTCTGGCGCGGTTCTCCGTCTCCCGTAATGGAACTCTCGCGTACCGGACGGGGGAGTCGGGCGATCGAATGGTATGGATCGATCGCAACGGGAAGGAACTCGAGGCTGTCGGCGATCCGGGCGAGTATCACAACCCGGAAGTTTCGCCCGGATCTGACCGGCTCGCCTTCGATCTGGCCGATCCGCGCAGCGGAAAGAGCGACATCTGGATCCGGGACCTGTCGCGCGGCGTCAGTTCCCGGCTCACCTTCGGCAAAGGGGACGCCTTCTGCCCGATCTGGTCTCCCGACGGAAAAAGAATCGCTTTTTCGAACGACCGGGAAGGCTCGACCGACATTTACGACAAGGCGTCGGATGGGCAGGGAGAGGAGAAACTCCTGCTGAAGTCGGACGAGGCCAAGATCGTTTGCGACTGGTCCCGCGACGGTCGCTACATCGCCTTCATGAGTCAGGGGAAGGGCACCAACTGGGACATCTGGACCGTGCCCCTCTCCGAGGGAGCCAAGCCCAGCGTATTTCTCAAGACGCCTTTCTCGGAACTGTTGCCGACCTTCTCTCCCGATGTCCGTTTCCTGGCGTACATGTCGAACGAATCGGGTCGCCAGGAGGTCTATGTCCAGAGCTTCCCGGGCCCCGGTGGGAAGTGGCAGATTTCGACGGCCGGCGGCGTGGAGCCGCACTGGCGCGCCGACGGCAAGGAGATCTACTACCGCGCGCCCGACCAGAAGATCATGGCGGTCGAGATCCGCACCGACGGGGGATTCCAGGCGGGCGTCCCGAGGCCCCTCTTCACGGGACGGTTCGAATCGGGAGTCGCCCGGAACCGGTACCTGCCCGCGTCAGACGGCCAGCGCTTCCTGACGGTCTCGCCGCTCGGGCGCGAGGCCATGACGCCGACGACTGTCGTCCTCAACTGGGGAGCCGAGCTCGGGCGATGAGGTGCGACCGGCCGGAAGGTGCCACAGCCCCGGGGCCCGGCGAAGGGCTAGAATCGAAGCGATCGACCGGAGGAAGGCCATGGCGGACGAACCGCTGACGCGCTGTGATTTCGACACCTCGGACCTGCTCGTCAAGGTGGACTTGAAGCTGCCGGGGGACGTCAACGCGATCTCGCCGGTGGTCGAGAACGTCATGGGGATCGTCAAAGAGATGGGATGCGCCGCGGGCAAGGAGTTCGAGATCGAGCTTTCGCTGCGGGAGGCCCTCGCCAACGCGATCGAGCACGGAAGCGGCCACGATCCTTCCAAGGAAGTTCAGTGCTGCGTGGCCTGCGACCACGCGCGCGGGATGTTGATCGTCGTCCGCGATCCGGGGCCGGGCTTCGATCCGTCGCAGATCCCGAGCCCGATCGTCGGCAAGAATCTCTTCGCGACCGGCGGCCGCGGGATCTACCTCATCAACCAGCTCATGGACGAGGTTCGCTTCGAACGGGGCGGCACCGAGATCCACATGCGCGCGAAGCCCGCCGCCGCAAAGGCCGCCGCCTCCGGGTAGCGGTCGAGTTTCAACCGGTTGTCGACCGTGACTTCCGGGATTGCGGGTTCGCGCTGCTGCCGGGCGTATGAGTATTTACTCATGTAATAGAGGAGGTCGAGATGCTCACAGTCTTGCGCCGCGCGGCGGCGATCGCGGTGGCCCTGATGCTGCCGGCCCTGGCGGTTCCGGGGCAGGTTCAGACCAAGGAGTCGCAGGCGGCGATGACGCCGTCGAAGGCGCTCGATGCCCTGAAAGCAGGAAACGCGCGCTTCCTCGCCGGGAAAGGAGAGCGGCGCGACCTGAAGGCGCAAGTCGCGGCCACGGCGTCCGGCCAGTATCCGTTCGCCGCGATCCTCTCCTGCATGGACTCCCGGGCCTCGGCCGAGCTCGTCTTGGATCAGGGTATCGGCGACATCTTCAGCATCCGCGTGGCGGGCAACATCGTGGACACGGACGATCTGGGGAGCCTCGAGTATGCCGTGGCCGCCGCGGGAGCGAAGCTGATCGTGGTGATGGGGCACACATCCTGCGGAGCCATCAAGGGTGCAATCGACGACGTCAAGCTCGGCAACCTGACGGAACTTCTCGCCAAGATCCAGCCCGCCGTCCACGCCGCGGGACCCGGAACCTCGAAGGACAAGGCCTACGTCACGAAGGTGGCCGAGCAGAACGTGCGGCTCGTGATGAAGGAGATCCGCAGCCGCAGCGCCGTCATCGCGCCCCTTCTCTCGAGCGGCAAGGTGGGCATGGCCGGGGCGATCTACGACGTCGAGACGGGGAGGGTGGCCTTCTTGGCCGATTGAGGCGCCGGACCTTTCGGCAGACCGGCGCGCACGCTCTCGCTATCGGGCGCTTCGAGCTCCGGGGTTCGTCAGCTCGTCGAGAAGCTGTCGTGCTTCGTTGTTTTGCGGGTCGAGCTCCACCAGCTGCCGCGCGAAGGACACGGCCGCCGCCATGTCGCCGGCCTTCGCGTTGATGGTCGTCAAAGCGTAGAGAATCTCGCGGTTGCCCGGATGACGGGCGTGCGCCTGGGCGAGGACTTCGAGCGCGCGAGGAGTCTGTCCGGCGGAGTCGAGCGCCACCGCGTAGACGTAGATATAGCGGGCCCGTTCGGGAGGCAGCGCGGCGGCCCGCGCGAGCTCCTGCAGAGCCTCCGACAGCCGCTTCTGGCGAACCAGGGCGAGCCCGAGGGCATGATGGACGCCGGGGTCTCGCGGCGCGGCGGTGAGTCCACGGCGCAGCACCTTTTCCGCCTCGACTTCTCGGCCCTGCACGCGGTAGAGGTCTGCGAGGTTCACGTAAGCTCCGGCGATCGCCGGCGTCACCTCGAGCGCGACCTTGTACTCGCGCTCGGCGCGGTCGAGGTCGCCCTGCTCGGCGTAAAGCGTGCCGAGGTTCGTGTGCGCCTCGGCCCGATCCCCGTCGACGAGCTGAGACGCGACGTATTCCGACAGGGCCGCGTCGAAGTCGGCTCGGTCGGAGGAGTTCATCATTTCCTTCGGCACCGACGCGAGTGTGCGAGCCGCGTCGATGCGGACGGTCCGGATGGGGTCGCGCAGCAGATGGGCGACGAGCGAGAGCCGCTCGCGGGGATCGACGGATGCCGCCGCCGTGAGTGCGCCGTCCCGGACCAGAGGATCGGGATCGCGAAGGGCTCGCTCGAGGGACGCGCGGGTTCCTAGCTCGAGGTTGCGCTCGAGCAGTGTCGCGGCCGTGGCGCGGCGGATGGCCGGCGCCTTGGTGTCGTCGACCAGCCGTGCGAGGGCGATCTCGGCCCCCGCGAGCTCTTCCTGGCCGGCGTGAATCGTTTCGCCGTAGTGGCGCTCCTTGCGCACCTTGTCCCCCCACCAGGCAAGCGCGGCGTCGGCGGCCCATTCGTTCGACTTGTCGCGGTGGCACTTCGCGCAGGCATTCGGCGTCCCGATCGAGACGGAGAGGTCCGGGCGCGGGATGCGGAAGCTGTGATCGTGGCGCGCATGGACCACCATGTAGTTGCGCGTCGGCATGTGGCAGGCCGTGCAGCTCGCGCCGGCGGAGCTCGCCTTGTGGTGGTGGTGCGCCGGAGTGTCGAACTTTTCGGGCAAATGGCAGGCCGCGCAGACTCGGTCCGCGGAAACCGGGACCTTCAGGTCGTGCGGATTGTGGCAGTCGGAGCAGCTGACCCCGGCGGCGTACATCTTGCTCTGCCGGAAGGAGCCGTATTCGTAGACCTCATCCTCGATCTGTCCATCGGCGAAATAGAGCCCGTCGGTCAAGAGCGCCGGCCGGTGCGTCTGCATGAGCGGCTGGCCGTAGACGTAGTCCGCGGAAACGACGGACCGCCGCACGTGACAGCGGGCGCAGGTTTCGATCTCGGCGTAGGAGGTCCGCGGCACGCTGCGCTTGGCGATGCCGGTCTTCATGTCGAACTCCCAGACCGCCTTGGCCGCAGGGTCTTTCAGCACGACGGCCATTCCCTTGTCGGCGTCGTCCTTCTTCGCCTTCCCCGCCTTGACCGCCTCCGCCCAGGCGACGTGGGCGGAGCCCGGACCGTGGCAGGCCTCGCAGGAGACGTCGAGCTCGGACCACGTCGTCTGGTAGCGATTCGCGGCGGCATCGTAGCCCTTCTTGACGTTGGTCGAGTGGCACTCCGAGCACATGAAGTTCCAGTTCTGGTATGGGCCCGTCCAGTGCAGTGGATCGTCGTGAGCAACCTCCTCCTTCGGGTACAGATGGAACCAACGCTGCCCGCCCTCCTTCGCCGGCCGCGTGTCCCAGCAGACGTTCAACGCCTGGTAGCGGCCGCCCGGAAAGGGGATCAGGTATTGCTGCAGCGGGTAAACGCCGAAGGTGTAGACGATCGGGTACTCGTTGAGCTTTCCGTCCGGGCCGTCGGTCCGGACGAAGAACTTGCCGTCGCGCTTGAAGAAGGTCGAGGTGACACCGTAGTGGGTGAAGGTCGCGTTGTCGAAGTTGCCGAGAACGGTCTTCTCCGTCGCCTCCTGCATCGCGAGGTCGTGGTGCGAGCCGCGCCAGCGTCTGTCTTCTTCGGCGTGGCATCCCGCGCAGGCCTCGCGGCCGACGAACGTCGCGTGGGCCGCCAGTGGCACCTTCGTCGGAGTAGGGCTCGCCGCCGAACCTCTCTCCGGGCCTCGACACCCGGCCGATGCGCCGGCGAGAGCCGCGACGAGCCCGGCCAGGACGACGTCATTCATCCGCACCGGCGCGATCATAGCCGCAGAGCGCGCGGCAGCCCCGCAATCGTGAACCGGCGATGAGAGCCCACACCATAGAATCGGCAAGGCGTCAGGATTGGCATGGCCGACGACGCGAAGGCTCTCCGTCGGAAGAACTCGCGAGACGGAACCGAAAAGGGACGCGTGAACCCGTGATCGAAGTCGAACACGAGCCCCGGCAGCTGCTGGTCGGCGCAGCGCTGATGCTCGTGACCGCCGCCATCCAAACCTTCGGCGTCGTGCTCTTGCAGGAGTCCATCGACCTTCGCGGTCAACCGACCGGCGACGACGAAACAATGAAAGTCCAGGCGATGAAGAACGACCCGGATCGCCGGCTGCAGGACCTCGCCGACGTCGGTTTCCTGATGAGCGTGCCCGGCGTCAACGAGGACGAGGTCCGGGGCTATTTTGAGAGAGCCGGCCTGCTCAAGGACTTTGATGAGCTCCGCCGAACACACTGAGTGGCTCGACCTCGAGCGCGATCTGCCGACGACGGCGGAAGACGTTGCCGCGCTCCGCCGTCTCCGGCGCCACGCGCCGATGGACCTCACTGCCTACTTTCGTTTTCTGCAAAGCTTCCCCGCGGCGACTGTCGAGGAGCTGGCTCGGCGCAAGGGACCCCGCGGCCGTCATCCGTTTACGCTGCCGCCGATCGCGCCGGCGGGCTGACGCCGTCTCGCCGGCTGCCCGACCGCCGGGGGGACCCAGGTCGGCCTAGGGAAGGTGTCGGCGCGCCCCCGCACCCAGGCTGATGGGCGAATGGCGACACTGAGATGTCGTTGTCTCGTGCCGAAGTGTCATGTTACGGGTGGACCCTTGCTCAGACGCCGAGCAGGCTCTTCAGGGTCATCAACAGGAAAAAGCCGATCACGATCTCGCTGACGATCCACGAATTGTTCATCATCCAGCCGCGGGCCTCCGGCAGCAGCGCCTGCGCCCGCTTGCCGAGCGAAAGGAGAAGCAGCAGCGGAAGGCCGGCCGGGGCGACCGTCAGGGCAACGAAGATGAGGCCGTGCCACCAGGCCGCGCCGTGATGGGCGAGGTACGCACCGACAGTGAGCATACAGATGAGATTGCCCGGCAGGACCAGGAAGAGCAGAAAGCCGACCTTGAGGGAGACGAGCGGCGTGGCGGTTTCGCCGAAATCGCAGCTACCGTACCTCGTTTCCGCTACGGCATCATCCAGCGATCTCGCATGATCTAATGAAACTCTCGCGCTGGCAGCACAAGGAGACCGCCATGAGAACCCGGGCCCGCAACCGCTTCGTCGCCGCCTGGGGAGCCTTGGGCGCGCTCCTGCTCGGGCTTGACCCGAGCGCCGCCTCGACCGAGGCAGCCGCTCTGAAGCCCGCAACCGCGCCGGTCGCGACGCCGGCGCCGCCTCCGCCCCTCGAGCCCGAGGCGCTCGCGCAGTTGAAGGCGATGAGCGACCTGTTGAAGGATACCGCTCGGTTCACGTTCAAGGCGACGGCGGACCGCGAGCAACCCTCCGTGAACGGCCCGATGCTCGACTTCTTCAGCGTTTCGCAGGTCGCCGTTTCCCGGCCGAACCAGCTCCGCGTGGAAACGAAGGGCGACCTTCACGCGGCCTCACTCTGGTACGACGGAAAGATGGTGACGATCTACTCCCTGAAGAGCTCCTTCTACGGACAGACCGCAGCCCCGGCAACGATCGACGAGACCGTGCTGATGCTGATGGATCGATTTCAGATGCCGCTTCCTGCGGCTGGCTTTCTTCTGAAGGACCCCTACTCGAAGATGATGGAGGGCGTGAAGACGGCCTTCGACGCGGGCGACGCCGAGATCGACGGGGTTGCCTGCCGCCACCTCGCCTTCTCAGAAGAGGACGCCGACTGGCAGGTCTGGGTCGAAAAGGGCGCGAAGCCTCTTCCCCGGAGAATTGCGGTGACCTACAAGAAGATCCAGGGCGCGCCGCGGGTCGTGTCCACTCTTTCGGACTGGAACCTGTCGCCGAAGATCGCGGCCGGCGAGTTCACGTTCTCGCCGCCGGCCGGCGCGAAGAAAGTCGATTGGAAGACGTCCGAGAAGTAGGCCCACGATATGGAGAAACCAATGAAGACCCGGACTCTCTCGAATCTTCTCGCCGCCGCTCTTCTGGCGGCCATTCCGACGCCGGCCCGCGCCTGGGTCGCCGCCGGGGGGTATCACGGAGGCGTCGTTGCCGTCGGTTACCGCCCTCCCTGCTGCTATTCCGGTGCGGCGGTTGCCGGCGCCGCGATCGGCGGAGCCATGGTCGGAGCCGCGGTTGCCTCGGCCGCCCAGCCCGCCTATGTTGCCCCGGCCCCCGTCTACTACTCGGCGCCCGTCGCCTACGCCCCTGCGGTCGGGACTGTCGTGTCGGCGTTGCCGCCAACCGGCTGCTCGAGCCTCTCGATCAACGGCATCTCGTACATGAACTGCGCCGGCGTCTTCTACATGCCCTTCTACTCGGGCGGGGCGCTCATGTACCAGGTCGCGCAGCCCTGACGCGGGTGGCCTTCATTCCGTCGTCGGCCTCCTGGCTGGCGATTCGCCCCTCTCCGCCCTAGTGGTCTAACTGCGTGAGGACCTGATGCAGTGGAGCATCCGATATCCGGATCAGCCCCTCGAACGGCCGGTCCATTTCCAGAATCAGAAAAATGGCACCGGCGACGGAGAGAGCGCACACGAACAGGGCAATGCCAACGGTTGCGTTGCGCTGCGCGAAAAGGCCGAAGCTGATGAAATTGATCGTCAGCCAGAAGACCACAACGACTAGGAGCGGCGTCGACACGGAGCTGCCTTTCTGCTCGAGCATCAAGTAGCGGGTTTTCGCGAGGTCGATCACCAGAGAGGAGGCCTGGGCTTTCAGCGTCGGCTGTTCGTCGTTCTTTGGTGACAGTCTGTTGATGCTTTCGAAGAGAGTGTCGGCCCGCTTCACGGGCGGCGCACCGTGCCAGATTTGATCCCTTGCGCTGGCTACGACCTCGCGCAGAAGCTCCCGGGCATTCTTCGCTTCCGGCCCGTACATTGCCAGGACGCGATCGAGCAGGACCATTCCCGACGTGAGGGACGTCAGCTCGTCCTTCTGCGCGTCGTACGAGCTCTTGGCCGACGCGACGAGCAGACCGAGGACGAGAGCGGAAAGCGTCGAGATCAGCGCCATCGCCGACCTGACGAGCTCCTTCGATTCTCCAGTTCGGTGGTGCTCGGGCAGGATGCCGCGGAGGGCCATCCCGCCGAGCGCGCCCCCGAACACGCAGGCAAACACGATGGAACTGACTTCGATGGAGCTCATTCTCTTCCTTCCCGGGGGCCCCTGCGGCCCGTCAGAACCAGCGATGCCGTAGCGTCGACGCGTTGCTTCGCGCGGGCGTGGAGCTTCTTCGGGTTCTTGCGAATCGCATTTGAGGGGATGTCATACCCTTTTGGCAAGGTGGAATCCACCGAGGCTCGGAATCCCCGTGACATCGAAGAGAGGCGAGATCGGCATTTCGTGAAGAAGGGACAAACGGACTGTCTTCGTCGGGCACTGGCGAATGCCGCGGCGGGGCTGGCTCTCCTGGCGAGCCTTGCCGCCCGCGCGTCGGGGCAAACGAATGAGACGTCCGGAGCGTTCTGGCCGACGGCGAATCTCTATACGCAACTGGCACCGAGCGTGCGCCTGCTCGTGTTCGGTGAGCTGAAAAGGGACGGAGACTTTCCCTACCAGCAAGGCGACATCGGGGCCGGGCTCGGCTACCGGTGGAAGAGCTTCACGCAGCCGCATCTTGCGAGCATCGATCCCGACAAGGAATACTTTCTCGTGACCGCCGCCGGCTACGAATTCCTTCGCACGATTCAGTCCGGACCCGAGCTGCACGAGGACCGGATCGCCGTCGAGGCGACGCCCCGTTTTCGCCCGCCCGAGAATTTTCTGATCGCGGACCGCAACCGGATCGAGTTCCGCTGGGTCGACGGGAATTACTCGACGCGCTATCGCAACCAGCTGAGGGTGGAGCACGACTTCCTCGTCCATGACCTCCGGGTCGACCCCTATGCCTCCGCTGAGTTCTTCTACGACATCACGAAGGGCTCCTGGAGCGAGGAACAGTACGCAGCCGGCATCCAGATTCCGTACAGGCGCCTCTTGATGGTGGACTTGTACTACCTGCGCCAGAACTGCGACACATGCAGACCGGAGCATGTGAACGTCCTTGGATTGACGATCAACGTCTATCTCAATGCAGGGAAATGAGGCGAAGGCGGCCGCGCTCCTTTTTGACGTGCTGAGACAAATGAGCGATTTGGCACGAATGCGGGATAGAGTAGGCGGCTCTTGAAAGGGGAAGGCATGAGGAACTCTCGTTTGATTCTTTCCTTGGCCGCGGCAGCTCTCGCCTTCGGAATCGTCAGCCCCGCGGCGGCGCAGCAAAAGCCAAACATCATCTTCATCATGGGAGACGACATCGGCTGGTTCAACATCGGCGCCTACCACCGAGGCATCATGGCGGGCCGAACGCCGAACCTCGATCGCCTTGCGGCCGAGGGCATGATGTTCACCGACTACTACGCCGAGGCGAGCTGCACCGCGGGCCGCGCAAACTTCATCACGGGAGAGATTCCGATCCGCACGGGGATGACGACCGTCGGCCAGGCCGGCTCGAAGATCGGCCTGCCGGCCGAGGCGCCGACGATCGCCACAGTGCTGAAGTCGATGGGCTATGCCACGGGGCAGTTCGGCAAGAACCATCTGGGCGACTTGAACGAATTTCTGCCCACGGTTCACGGATTCGACGAGTTCTACGGCTACCTCTACCACCTGGACGCCATGGAAGACCCCTGCCACGCCAACTATCCGCCTGCCGCGAAGAACACGGTCGGCCCGCGCAACATGGTCCATTCCTGGGCCACGAACGTGGACGATCCGACGGTCCAGCCGCGCTGGGGCAAGATCGGGAAGCAGAAGATCGAGGACGCCGGGACCCTCTGTCCGGACCGGATGAAGACCATCGACACCGAGATTCTCGACAACGCGCTCAAGTTCGTCGACAAGTCGAAGGCGGCCGGCAAGCCGTTTTTCCTCTGGCTGAACCCAACCCGGATGCACGTCGTCACGCACCTCTCGGACAAGTACGAGGCGATGCGCACGCCCGAGAACGGCTGGTCGATCGAGGAGGCCGGGATGGCGCAGCTCGACGACATCGTCGGCTCCGTCCTGAAGTACGTCAAGGACAACGGCCTCGACAACAACACGGTCATTGCCTTCTCGACGGACAACGGCGCCGAGAACTTCACCTGGCCGGACGGCGGACAGACCCCGTTTGCCGGCGGCAAGGGGACGGCGCTCGAAGGCGGCTTCCGCGTCCCGGCGATGATTCGGTGGCCCGGCAAGATCCCAGCCGGCAAAGTCGAGAACGGCATCGTGTCCGGGCTCGATTGGTTCCCGACCTTCGTCTCGATGGCCGGCGATCCGAACATCGCCGCGGAGCTCCGGCAGGGCAAGCCTCTCGGCGGCCAGAACTACAAGGTGCATCTCGACGGCTACGACCAGACCGACATGCTCATGGGAAAGGGTCCATCGAAGCGACACGAGATCTTCTACTTCACCGAGGGCACCCTCTCCGCGGTGCGCATCGACGACTACAAGTGCCGCTTCACCGATCAGCCGAACGGCTGGCTCGGCGCGACGGTAAAGGTCGACTGGCCGATCCTGGTCAACATTCGCCTCGACCCCTTCGAGCGGACCGGGATGTACAACGGCAAGGACAACGGCTCGATCGCGTATTACAACTGGTTCGCTTACGAGTTCTGGCGTTTCGTGTACGTGCAACAGGAGGTCGCGAAGGCGGCCCAGACCTTCCTCGAGTTCCCGCCGATGCAGAAGGGCGCGAGCTTCAACCTCCAGCAGCTGAAGGAAGAGATGGAAAAGAAGATGGAGGCCCACGCAGCACAGTAGATCCGCGGTCCAGAGCTCTCGGAGGCGGGCGGCCCGTACGCCGCCCGCCGGTTTCCCTGGCTTGGTGGCTAGCGCTCGCGACTTCCTTCTTCTCGGCCAGGGCGGGGCTTGGTCATACACTATTGTCGTGATGGATTCTTCGCTTCCAGCGGCCGACCTCATCGCCCGCGGTCTGGCGGACCTGGCCCTCAAGATCGAGTCGCCCGAGTCCCTGCTCGTCTCCATCGGGGCGCCGCGCCTGCGGCGTATCGGTCTCGACGTACCCACGGCCCTGCCGTCGCCGGAACACCGCTTGTACGAGCTTCTGGCGCGGTCCGACTCGGACTCGGCTCACTCGCGTTACAACGCGCTCCTGCGCAGGCTCGTGAGCTTCGAGCGGGCCGCCGAATGCGCGAGCCCGTAGACGCGGACCGTATCCGCGACTTCGCGAGGGCCCTCGGGAGTCGAGCGCGGGATGAAGTTCGGGTCTATTTGACCGGCGGAGCGACTTCGGTCTTGCGAGGCTGGCGGCCGACGACGATCGACATCGACCTGAAGATCGTGCCGGACAGCGACCCTCTCCTCTTCGCGCTGCCTGAGCTCAAGAAGAGGTATCGGGTCAACGTCGAGCTCGCCTCTCCGGATGATTTCATTCCGGAGCTCTCGGGCTGGCAGGATCGGAGTATCTTCACCGCACGCGAGGGAACCGTTTCCTTCTTTCACTACGATCCCTATTCCCAGGCTCTCGCGAAACTCGAGAGGGGCCACGATCAGGACCTGCGCGACGTGCGCCGAATGCTGGAGGAAGGCCTTGTCGAGCCGAAGCAGCTTCTCGATTTCTTCGAACAGATTGAGCCGCGCCTGTACCGATTCCCCGCCATCGACCCGCGAGCCTTCCGGCGCGCGGTTGAGGCCGCCTGCCGAGAGCGTCTCTCCTAGCGCTCAGCCATTCGAATTCCGACCCGTCCTGGTCTTGCTCGTTGAGAAATCTCGTTACGTTGTCGAGCCACGGTAAGCGGCGTGTGGAGAGAGGATTCACTAATTGCCTCGAGTCCGCAGTCGTCGTTCCGGGGCGCTCGCTAGTCTCGATGTGGGAGTGCCGCGGCGTTGGAAGAGGGTAGTCGCCAGCCTGGCGCTGGCGATTGCCTCGGTGGCGTTGTCTCCTAACGCTTGGTCACAGCCGACGCCGGCGCCGAGGCCGACGGCGACTCCGCCGCCGGCGGAGCCGAAGGAGTCAGAGGAGCCGCCCGCCGGTTCCTTGACGGGGCAAGTCCTCCTGACCGACAGCCTCGGGCGTGTGGTCGTGAAGCCCGCGAGCAGCCTGCCGCCGAGCCTGCTGCCCCCTGCCGACATCGGGCTCGAGCACCAGGTGCCTCACCCGGGGAAGGGCGCGAGGGCCCCGACCGAGGTCGAGTCGCGAAACGAGGCGGCGCGTCCGGTGGGATTCGAGCTCTTCCCGGCGACACAGCCGCGTCTGATGTCCTATCTCGCCGCCCAGGATGAGCTGGGCAACACGGCGATCGCACCGGGGCCGCTCGCGGACGTCTTCCCGGCGGAACCTCTCGTGCAGGGGGCAAAGTATCGTCTGGGCGAGTATGGCGTGCGGTACCAGCTCGATCAGACATTCACGGGAACCGGCGCGGATGACGCGACGGCGGGCTCGAACAACATGGGCTATTACACCTTCAAGTTCTTTTCGAAGTGGGCCGTCTTCGAAGATCCCGGGCCCGGCAGCGCGGGCTGGATCAGCACGCAGATCAACGCCAAGGAGGGACTCGGTACCGCGGGGCAGCAGCAGAGCGCCAAGGCCACACTGGGTACTCTGACCGATCCAACCGGCATCGTGTCGATTCAGAATGGCTTCCGCGTACCGGAGCTCGCGTGGCAGCAGTCTCTTCGCAGAGGCGAGTTCGTATTTCTCGCCGGCGTGATCAATCAGGGCAACTACCTCGACGTGAGCACCTATGCCAACAGCGGCCGCGGCCAGTTCTTGAACTCCGCCCTGATCAACAGCATGGTGATACCGCTGCCGGCGTACAACTTCGGCGTGAACTTGCAGTGGCAACCCACGCAGAATTGGTACGCGTTGCTCGGTGCCGCAGCGGGCAACGCCATCGCCGGACAAACGCCCTGGACGAATTTCAGCTGGGCTGACTGGTCGATCGTGTCGGAGTTCGGTTACACGCCGGGTGATTTCCTCGGTCTCGGCCCCGGCGTCTACCGCATCCAACCCTTTCTCGCCCGCGCGGGCGGGCCCGTCCAGGGGGGAGTCGGCTTCAACTTCCAGCAGCAGCTCGGACAGCATTCCCCCTTCGGCTGGTTCGGGCGTTTCGGAGTCGGCGGCTCGCAAGTCTCCGCCGGCGCCTCGACGCAAATCGGCACGGGGTTCGTTCTGCAGGCGCCGCTCGAGCACATCGGCCTCGTCCCGCGGCTGACGAACGACCTTCTCGGAATGGGCTTCGTCTGGAGCCAGCCCTCGGCGACGATCAAGACCGTTTACCACCACAACGAGTACGTCTGGGAGACGTTCTACACGCTGCAGCTCTCGCCCACGGCCCGGCTGGAACCGGACCTGCAGCTCATCTGGGATCCGGCGTTCAGCCCGGACTCGGGACCGGCGACGGTTTTTCAGGTTCAGATGATTCTTGCTTGGTGAGGAAATCCCCCGGGGTGATGTGCCGTCGAGGGTTCTGAACGACGAGCAAGATATGCTCGATCTTGGGCCGAACGGAGGCTTGCAAAATGATCAAACTGCTCATTCGGACCCGAAGAGCGTCACTGTCGGCGGCGCTTCTGGCGGTGGCGCTTCTCGCGGCGCCCGCGTGGGCGCAAGAGGAGAAACCGGGCGAGAAGCCCAAGGCGGCGGCCGAGTCGGATGAGGAGCTCGCCAAGAAGCTGTCCAATCCGATCGCCGACCTGGTGAGCGTCCCCTTCCAGTTCAACTGGCAGGAAGGTTACGGCCCCAATAACGACCTGCAGTTCTATCTGAACGTCCAGCCGGTTGTTCCCTTCCACATCACAAAGGACTGGAACCTGGTCGGACGCTTCATCGCGACGTACCTCTCTCAGCCGGAGCTTGCACCCGGAGTGGGGCCGGTTTCGGGACTCGGAACGATTACTTTTTCTTCGTTCTTGTCTCCGGCAGACGCGAAGGGCTTCATCTGGGGCGTCGGGCCGGTCTTCGGAATCCCGATGACGTCAAATCCGCTGCTGGGCGGCGGGCAGTGGCTCATGGGACCGACAGCTGTCGGCCTCTACATGACGGGAGGCTGGACGATCGGCACCCTCGTCAACCAGCAGTTTTCCGTGGCCGATACCGGGAACCAGAGCCTGCCCTACTTCAGCCAGGCCTTCATTCAACCCTTCATCGCGTACACGACGCATTCGGCCGTGACATTCACGCTCGATACGGAGTCGACCTATAACTGGGAGGGGAGCCCGGGCCAGCGTTGGACGGTTCCCATCATCTTCCTCGTCAGCAAGCTCACCAGGTTCGGCCCCTTTCCCTTCAGCATCCAGGCGGGCGGAGGCTACTACGTCGCGAGGCCGGACATCGGACCGAAATGGAAGCTTCGGCTCAACTTCGTCTTGCTCTTGCCGGCGGGGCGGTGAGCCGGCAGCCGAGGCGGCCGGGGTCTTGTAGAGGCGGGCGACCCAGGGTATTTGCATGAGGAGGCTCCTGCGGGCGCTGCGATAGCGGCCGGAAATGGAGGTTCCAAATGAACTTCCCCCTCGTTTTCACCCGGAAAGAGATTCGAAAGGCCGGGCCGCGTCGAAAGGGCTGCCGGTCGCTCGCGCTCGCGTCTTTGCTGTTCGCGTCTTGCGCCTGCGCCCACCTGCCGTTTCGAAAAGAGCAGGGCCCGCCCAACATTGCCGCGGAAGGCAAGGCTCCGCTGACCATTCCGGCGCTGCAGTTCGAGGTGCTCCGGTTCGCCGACGACTACACCGGCTCGGTCGCACACGCCGCGGACCGCGTCGGCCGAGAGGTCGGAACCCGCGAGGCGCACATGGAGGCGCTCAAGTGGAAACTCGACCAGGCGACGGCAGCCTACGTGGACGCCACGGGCCCCAATGCCGTCTGGAATGCCCTGGACCTGGTCGGGTTGGCGACGGTCTCCCGGATGGTCATCGAGGACGCGAAATCGCGCGAGATCTTCGGGGGAGACCTGGAGCCGCTGCTCGACGCCCACCGCAAACTCGAGGCCTCGGCCTGGAGCCTGGTCGGCCAGTTCCTCGAGCCATCGGAAGAACAGGAGCTCCATGACCTCTTCGCCGAGTGGCGCAAGCAGAACCCCGACGAGCGAAGCGTCGCAGGCGTTCATTTCCGGGAGTTCGCGATGGCGCTCGGGAAGGCCTCCACGCCCGACAAGATCAAGCCGACGAGCATCTTCTCGCTGCTCTACCTGAATCCCTTGGCGGGGCTCGACCCGACGACGGTCGCCATCGAGCAGTCCAAGGATCTGGCGGCGCGCACCGTTGCCTTTGCCGAGCGGATGCCGACACTCTTGCGCTGGCAGGCGGAGCTCCTCGCCTATCAGGTCTCCGGCCAGCCCGAGGCGCAGCAGATTCTGGCGGACGCGAACCGCGTGTCCCGGTCCGCCGAGAGCGTGGCGAAGACGGCGGAAGGATTGCCCGAGCTCGTCGACACGCAGCGCAAGGAAGCCATCGACCAGTTCTTCGCGGGCGTGACGGCCCAGCGCGAGGGGATGATCGCCGACCTCGACGCCCATGAAGGCAAGGTCCGCGACCTCCTCGGCCAGACCAAGCAGACGCTCGACGCCGGGGCACAGATGTCCGATTCGTTGAAGGGCACGATCCAGGCGCTCGATGCCTTCGTGCACTACGTCTCGCCGCCGCCGTCGAAGAGCGGGCCCGCAACCGCCCCCGGCAAGCCGTTCAACGTCCTCGACTACGGGCAGGCGGCGGGACAGGTCGGGGGGATGGCTAGAGACCTCTCCGCGCTCTTGAGTTCCGTGGATCGGACGGCACCCCAACTCGGCGCTCTCGGTCAGCGCACCGCCGAGGACCTGAAGGGAGTCGTCGACCACGCGTTCTGGCGGGGCCTCGCGCTGATCCTCACGCTCCTGATCGGCTCGGTGCCGGCGGCGCTCGCCTACCGCGTGCTCGCTCGCAAGCTTGGTGTCAAAGAGTCACATACATGAATAAAAGGTGGTTCAACGGCGGCGACCGTCCCGTCCGGGCCGCTTTGTACGAGAAATGCCGACGCGATAGGATTCGGCCCCCCGGGTTGGTCCGCGAGATGGAAAGGAAATAGACGGATGAAAAGACTTCTGACGGTGATGTCCGCGGCGGGTCTGCTTCTGGCGGCCGCTCCCGCGCGGGCGCAGTTCCCGGACAAGGTGCCAGACACGTTTCGAATCTCCCTTGGCGCGGAATACGCCTGGTTCAACACGAATGTCCAGTACACGCAGTTCGTCGGCGGAGTCCCGGGTACTTCGATCGACCTCGAGAACGTGGCCGGTGTGCCGGATTCCCACGTCGGGCCGACAATGTACGGCTACTGGAATTTCTTGGGCCGCAGCTATTTCGACTTCGGGTTCAGTTACTTCAACCGCTCGAAGACGACGACGATCTCGCGCGACATCGTCTTCGGCGACACAACGTACACCGCAGGTGCCACGACGGATGCGAGCTTCAAGTCGGCCTTTCCCTACCTGGGTTACCGATACGGCTTCGTGAAGAGCGACACCTTCCAGCTCGGCCTCGGGATCGGCGTTATTTACGCGTGGATGGAAACCCAGCTCTCGGCCTCGGCCGGCGTCGTCGGCCCGGGTGGCCCGGTGGTGGGCGCGACGGTCTCGAAGACCGCGAAAATCTCGGCGTGGGTGCCGCAGATCGCCCTCGATGTCGAGGGCAAGATCGCCGAGAACCTCACTGCCGGAATACGGGCCGCCGGCGCCGGAGCGGCGATCTCTCCCTACAAGGGGTGGGACATCATCGGGCTCGCACACCTCGACTACTACTTCGCCCCCAACTTCGGCGTGGGTCTCGGCTACCAGTACTCTCGGTTCAGTCTCACGAAGTCAACCGACACCCAGTCGCTTGACTTCGATTACCGATTCGACGGCCCGCAGGCCTACATCACCCTTACGTTCTAAGACCACCCCAGCGGATGGCTGAGTTGGGCGCCCGCGTCCGAAAAGGCGCGAGCGCCCCAGCTCGGCGCGAACCTCCAGGCGAACGACTACCTCTGAAGCGAAACCTTGAGGCCCTCCGCGGCCACCTTCAGGCTGGCTCCCTTGGTGTCGCTCTTCAGATCGATCGTCACGCCTTTCGCGTTGACGAGCCCGGTGATGCCCTTGCCTTGCCCGGCCGTGGCCGCGGCGCCCCCGGCGGCGTAGACGCCGTCGAAGTCATTGAGACTCTTCAAGTGGTGCACCGTGCCGGACGCCACGGCGCTCGTGCCACCGACCTCACCGACCGAGAGCCCTGAGACCTTGACCGGATACGACTTGCCCTGATAGGTCAAGGTTCCGCTGCCCCAGTTCCAGCCCACTCCGGCGGCCACCGAACCTTCCGAGAGCAGCAGCGTGGCCTCCGTGTCGGCCTTCGCGGCCAGAACGGATCCAGCCAAGAGCGCCAGGAGCCCTGCGACGGCAAGCGTTGCGATCCATCGACGTTGCATAACCCCTCCTTCCGGGTCGACGACCGGCGGCCGGAGCCATCCCGGCCCGACGTCTCACCCGGCACATTCGTAGGATGCAAAGTTGATGCTCAAGACGGGATCGCGTCGATGAAAGGGTCAGGTCGCAACGATTGCCTGAGGGAGAGGGGTGGCCGGCCGCTCGAGCCGCCGTGAAGGGCTTCCTTGGTCCGTTCCGTAGGCCGACGATCTAATCCCGTCGCTCCCTATCTCATCGGATGTCTCCCGTGGATAAGCGGATTGTCGGACCCGGATCCACGCCATCGGGCCGGAGCTGACGACGCTTCAGGGGTCTTCACGATCCGATACTTCTGGCAGTCCGCCGGCAAGTTCACGACACAAGGACAGACGCTCTACGCCTAGTTCGCGATGCCGCTGCCCTCTGGTGCAAACGCATCAGGCGCCCGACGCGCGGACGCTTCCAGGATCGCAACGAATAAGGATAGGATTCGACGGTTTTTGGGATGAAGGAGGGCAAGATGAGGGGTCTCTGTCGAAAGGCGGCGACGGTGGCCGTCGCCATCGGACTCGTGTTCAGTGCCAGGAGCGAGGGGCAGTCCAAGAAAGACTCGAAGGAGCCGGCCATCGCGGCCGCTCTGGAAAGCGCGATGACGCCCGGCGAAGGGCAGAAGAAGCTCGGGTTCCTGGTGGGAACCTTCGACGCGAAGATTCGGACGTGGGTCAGGGCTTCGGACCCGCCGTCCGAGGACAGCGGGGTCATGATCGGCAACTGGGTGCTCGACGGACGCTACGCACAGATGATGCTGGCAGGGAACGTCGCGGGCGAACCGTACAGCGGCATCGGCTACGCCGGATACAACAACACGACGAAGAAGTACATAGCGACCTTCATGGACTCGGCCGGCACCGGCATGGAGTGGTACACGGGCGGATTCGACGCGTCCGGGAAGCGGGCGACGCTGACGGGCACCGTGGCCAACCCGGTCACCGGCAAGCCCTCTCCTCTCGAGATGAGAGTCACCCTGGACGACGCGGGCAACCACGTCATGGAGATCTGGGGGGAGGGACTGGGCGCCACGATGTTCAAGATGATGGAAATCACATACACAAAGCGCAAATAACGCCGGGCGGTCCGGGAAGAAGGCACCGCGGCAGGCAGAGACAGGAGGGATGCCATGACACGAGAATCCACGCGACAGAGATTCGGGATCAGGATCCTGCTGGGAGCGCTCGCACTGCTCCTGTGCGCGACGCAGGGCTTCGCCATCTTCGGCGTCTGGCGCCGGCACGCCCGGCGCTGGGCGGTCGTGGGCACCACCGTGGCGGTTTCGAGCGCCGCGGCGCACTCTGCAGCGGCGTCCCAGTCCGCCGCCGAATCGACCGCCGCCTCGACCGCGGCGGCGCAGTCGGCAGCCGCGGCTTCCCAGGCTTCCGCGGACGCAGCCAAAGCGGCAGCGGCGGCAGCGGCGAAGCCGGCGGCGCCTCCGGCCGCAGCCCAGAAGACGCCCCAGCAAAGGCTCGAAGAGCTCAACTCTCTCTACAAGCAGGGCCTGATCAGCAAGAGCGACTACGACGCGGCGAAGGCCAAGATCCTCGCCCAGATTACGCAGTGAGGAGGGCGGCAGTCCGCTCTCGGACCGCAAGGAGCAAGCATCATGGCAATGCCCGGTGACCTCCGCAGGCTTCTGAAACACGGCACCCCGGCGATTCTCCTTGTCGGCCTCCTGGCGTCGTCCACGGCGCTTGCCGCCGATGCCAAGGATTCTTCCAAGAAGACGCCCCAACTGATGTTCGTCCAGATCGGCGATGACGTCAAAGTGGACGAGGCCACGAAGACTCTCCGGCTCGTCAAGGTCGGCCAGCAGACGCTGTACTTCTCGGACCGGCCCGTCCGGATCGCCGGGCACCTGAAGATGGCCGAATATCTCGAAGAGTGGACGAAGCAAGCCGGCAAGAACAACTTCGGCGCGAACCCGCCGAACGCCGTGCTCTCCGTCTACGAGCCGGGACAGCCGGACAGTACGCTCGCGGTCGTCGAGATCACTCACCCGAAGGTCGAGGGCGCGGATCTCGTCTACGACTACAAGCTCATCAAGGGCAGGCTCCCCGCCGCCGGCGGGCAGACCGCGCTCTTCATCGACTGGATCGGAGTCGGCGGCGGCGTCGGGGTGGGCTATCACGGCGTGGGCGTCGGGCTTCGCGGCCCCGGTATCCGGTAGGCAAGCAAGCGGATGAGCAGTCGTATCGTCCCGGAGGAGCGAGAAGCGCCGACGGTCGATTGATCCGGATGCTGCGCCGTGATTTGATCTACCGGCGCGAAAGGAAGGCCATCATGAGGAATCAGGGTCGCTTCATTGGGGTTGCCCTTTCATTTCTCCTCGTCGGCTTCGAGGCTCCTGCGCAGCAGCCCAACCCCGACAAGGACGCCTACTTCGGCGAGGAGCACATCCACACGAGCTGGTCGCTCGACGCGTGGGTGATGGGCAACCGCACAACCACCCCGGACGATGCCTTGAAGTACGCCCAGGGACAGACGATCAAGCACCCAATGGGCTTCGACATCAAGATCGACACGCCGATGGACTTCATGGGCGTGACGGACCACTCGGAGTATGTGGGCGTCACCAAGGAGGCCAACACCCCCGGCTCCTACGTAAGCAAGCTGCCCGAGGCGCAGCCCATGATCATGAAGGACCCGAACAGCGCGGCCGACCAGCAGAGGGTCTTCTCCTACCTGCTTACCCTTACCAACAAGCCGCCGATCAAAGCGCTCATGGACCCGAAGATCACCTCGACGGTGTGGAAGGAAAACATCAAGATCGCCGACGCGAACAATCATCCCGGCAAGTTCACCGCGTTTTGCTCGTACGAGTGGACCTCGATGCCCGGCAATCGCAACTTGCACCGCAACGTGTTCTTCCGGGCCTGCGACAAGGTGCCCCCCTATCCCTTCAGTGCGCTCGACTCTAACAAGCCCACGGAGCTCTGGAACTGGATGGACGCGCAGCGCAAGGCGGGCAACGAGCTCCTCGCGATCTCGCACAACGCCAACGTCAGCGACGGCTGGATGTACCCGGTCGAGGTCGACAACACCACCGGGCGGCCGATCGACGCGGCCTGGGCGGCGTCGCGCGACCGCAACGAGCGCCTGGTTGAGATCAAGCAGGGCAAGGGTCAATCCGAGACGCATCCGCTGCTGTCGCCGAACGACGAGTTCGCGACCTACGAGCTGTACCAGGCCATCCTCGGCCTTCCGGACGACGTCGGCCGGATCGATCACATTACCGGCAGCTTCGCGCGACAGGCCTACAAGGACGGCATCACGATGCAGGACGTGCGCGGCTACAACCCGTATAAGTTCGGCATGGCGGGCGGCTCCGATTCGCACAACACCGGCAGCCCCTACCGCCAGGACAACTTTTATGGCCTCCACGCCGACGCGGACGGGACGGTCCAGCGGCGCTTCGCCGGCGTGCTGATCGGGGGCACCATGGACGTGCGCCTCGAAAACCCCGGCGGACTAACCGGCGTCTGGGCCGAGGAGAACACGCGGGCCTCGCTCTTCGACGCCATGTACCGCAAGGAGACTTTCGGCGTCAGCGGTCCGCACATCAAGGTCCGCTTCTTCGGAGGCTGGGGCTACGACAAGAACGCCGCGAACGGAGGTGACTGGGTTCACCGGGCCTACCAGGGCGGCGTTCCCATGGGCGGCGACCTGCGCCCGATGCCTGCGGGAGGAAAGGGCGTCGCTCCGCGCTTCGTCGTCTGGGCGTTGAAGGATCCAACCTCCGCCAGCCTCGACCGCATCCAGATCGTCAAGGGCTGGACACAGAACGGTCAGAGCTTCGAGAAGGTCTTCGACGTCGCCTGGTCGGGAGACCGCAAGCCCAACAAGTGGACGGGCAAGGTCCCCGCCGTCCGCAGCACCGTGGATCTGGAGAAGGCCACGTACACCAACGACACCGGCTCGGTGGAGCTGAAGACGGTGTGGACGGACCCGGAGTTCGACGCGAGCCTGCATGCGTTCTACTATGCGCGCGTCCTCGAGATTCCGACGCCGCGCTGGACCCTGATTCAGTCCGTCAAGTCCGGCCTGCCCCCGCCCAACGTCGTGCCGCTGACGGGCCAGGAGCGCGCCTGGACCTCGCCGATCTGGTACACGCCTTCGGCCGAGGCGCGCAAGGGCGCGCCCGCGGGCATGACCGTCGCGGACCTGAGGTCGAAAGGCGCCACGCCCCTGAGCGAGGAACAGCTGAAGGCGCTCGTCGTCGGCAAGGCTTTTTGGATGCGGAACAACGTGATCGGAGAGCAGTTCTTCCAGGCGTTCACCGCCGAGGGCCAGATGAACGTGTTCCGCGTCGGAGCAAACGAGGTGGTGCCGAGCCATTTCGGCAACGTCGGCCGCAACGGCTACCAGGGCACGACCAGCACTTACAAGGTCGAGGGCGACAAGCTCGTCGTCCTGGTGTCGCAGGATCCGTACGACTTTGCGTTCTACAAGCTCGGGAATACCTACTATGCTGCCCGAAACAACGAGTTCGGCTACGCCAACTACGAGATCATCGCGGCGCCGCTGGCGGCGACGAACCCGCTGACCGCGCTGTCGAACCAGTTCTCGATGGAGCTCGGGCTCACGGCGCAGCAGAAGCGGAAGGTCGTTCCCATCCTGGAACAGGAGATCAAGCAACTCGGCGAACTGAAGAAGGACGCCAAGTTGAGCGACCTGCAGAGGGTGGAGGCGCTCAAGAAGGCGGGTGCGTCCTTCGACGAGAAGATCTCACCGCTTCTCGATCCGGAGCAGCAGCAGAAGTTCGAAACGATGCGCGAGGACTTTCGGCGGCGGATGATCGAGGGAATCGGCGACAAGGCCGTGCAAAAAGTGGAAGCCTGGTTCGCTGACAAGCACTGACCCGACCCTCTCCGAGACGAAGAGGATCTGGTTGAGGCGCTGCGCCGGTCCCTAGCGCGCTCGCTGCTCGACGTGGCGCGGGCGGGAACGAGGTCAGAAGCGTGTCGAGGTCAAGTGGTCTCTTGAAGGTCGCCGCGGGGCTCGAGGTCGGGACCGGCGTGCTGGCGATCGCGAGTCCGTCTTTGTTTGCGCGGCTGCTCTTTGGCTCCGACTTGACCAGCCCCGGCCCGGGGGTCGCGCGCCTGGGCGGGTTCGCGCTGCTCGCGCTCGTCGTGGCCTGCTGGCCGACGAGCGATGCCACTGCGGGCCCGGCGCTTCGCGCCTTGCTTCTCTTCAGTGTTCTTTGCGCGGCGTACCTGATCTACCGCGGTATCCGGGGCGGCGGGACCGGTCCGCTTCTCTGGCCCGGGGCCGTCCTCCATTCGGTCCTGGCGCTGCTCCTCGCGCGAGCGTGGCGAAGGGAGCGAGCTCTGCGTACGCGCGTGTCATAGAAACTCTCTCCGGGTCATCGCGCGGAGCGCCGGTGAGTCTGTGCGCGCGGAACCTCCGTCGGGCCGGCTGGTTCGTGCCGCTCTTGCTCTCGGCCGGCTTGCTGCTCGCGCAAGATACGGGAACACCCGCCGACGCGGCCGCACCGCCTCCAGAGCCGGAGTCGGCCCCGACGCGCGTCGATGCGAACCAGACAACGCAAGCACCCGAGCCGAGGGTTCGGGCGCGTCTCGAGCCCGGCCCGGTCGGGGTCGCTGAGAAGCAGGAGAAACAGGAGAAGCCAGGTTCCTCCCGGTGGGAATTCTCGTGGCAGGGATGGAACGGTCTCCACATAGAGCTCTGGAGGAAGACCCACCTGGCGAATCCTCTGGACGCGCTCGGTCTCGTCGACCCGGACCTGCTGCCGATCATTCATCTCGAGCAGGTCAAGTTCTCGGCGACGCTCGGCGCCCGCCTTGACGTGGACGGTGCTGCGTTCCGGACCACGGGCGACCTGACCGGCTTCGACGACGGCGTGCAGCTGCGCCGCGCACGCATCAACTTCGGAGGGGACGCGATCCTGTTCGTGCCCTTCCGCTACGAGATTCAGATCGGCTACGTGCCGAACCAGTTCAACCTGCACGAAGCGTTCCTGAATTTTCCGAACATCAAATGGATCGGGAGTCTTCAGCTCGGCCAGTTTCAGCCGCCGATGGGACTCGATCTGATCACGAGCAGTTGGTCGATCGCGCTCATGGAGCCGGCCGCCCCGCTGCAGGCGATTGCGCCCCCGATCGAGGCGGGCGCCCAGGTGGGCGAGCCATTCGCGAACCGGCGGGCGACGTGGTTCCTGGGGGCATTCGGACCCGGCGCCGGCTCCGAGGAGTACGGGAGCGTCTCGAGCGGTTTCGGCAATGCGCTCGGTCGGGTCACGTGGCTGCCGTTCGGGCGCCTCGATCCCGAACACCCCTCGGCCAATCGATTCCTCCACCTCGGGCTCAGCGTGAGCAGCCAATACGCGTCCTCGGGGACGATCCGCTACCAGGCGCGTCCGGAGAGCTACATCGCTCCGTTCGTGATCGACACCGGAGACATCACGTCGAGCAGCGTGACGACCGCGGCCGCCGAAGTGGCGTGGGTCAACGGTCCCTTCTCGGTACAGAGTGAATTCCTCCAGTCGTTCGTCGGCCGCACGAACTCGAGCTCACTGCGCTTCGGCGGCTTCTACGCGGAGGCAAGCTGGTTTCTCACGGGCGAGACCCCGCGGTATGACCCGGAGACGGGCGCTTTCGGCCGGCCCGTGCCGCTGAGGAACTTCAGTTTTCGCAAGGGCGAGGGCTGGGGCGCTCTCGAGGTCGCCGTGCGCTACTCGCACACTGACCTGAACGATCAGGACGTGCACGGCGGCCTCCTCAAGATGTGGATGACGGGCCTCAACTGGTACCTGCAGCCGCACCTGAAGTGGATGTTCAACTACGGCCGGGGCAGCGTGAGCGGAGGCGCGTCGCAGGGGGACATGAGCATTTTCCAGGCGCGCGTGGGGGTGGACTTCTGACCGTCTTGCCCGGGCCGGCTGAAGCTCGTTTCGAGAAGTCTCCTCTCATGCGTCTTGCAGGACTCCGACGCGGCAAACGAGGCGCTGGAGAAGGTCGAGGGCGAATTCAAGAGGGTTTGGTGAGACAGAGTCGACGACGACCTCCGGTAACGCTTACGACGGATGCAAGGAAGGGGCTTCTAAACTTCAAGCCGTAGGGCTCGCAGAGCAACGACCAGCAGCGTGTGCCGTGAGTGAGCCCGGCGCGCGATCTTGCCTCGATCTCAGGTCGGCGAGAGGCCGCGGCGGGCTAGCCGCTCGCGGACGAGACTCGCGTGATGCTTCAGCGTGTAGATCGAGCGAGCATAGGACTCGGGGATCCGCGCCTTTCGGATCTCCGTCTCGAATCGGTCGAGCTCTTCCTCGAGGGCTTTCGGTGACGCACCCGGCTCTTCGATTCGGGCCTCGATCTCGCGCAGCTCCGCGTAGAGAAGGCCGAAACGCCGGTTCACCTCGAATCTGATGGCCGCGGGGATGAGCTGCACGAGCGGGTAGATCGCCCCCGCAACGGGAACGAGGACAATGAGCAGGCGGGAAGCGAAGACCCAGAGCCAGAACGGCAGATGCCGCTGGAGAAAACCCCCGCCGGACTTGTAGAACTGCAACGCCTCGTCCGAGAGCGGCACATCTACCGGCTCGGGTCTCGGAAACTCCCCCGCCTTCTGCAGCATCCCGGCGCCGGCGTGGATTTCTTGAGCGGCCTGCAGGAGCAAGTACTGGATCGCAGGATGCGTGTGCTTGCGAACGAGCAGGCTCTCGGTCGTCGCCAGCAGGATGACGTCGTGCGGCGGGCGGTTGGCGGCAAGATCCCCAATACCCATGGGTAGGACCACCTTGCGAAGATACGGGAAGAGGGCGACATACGCGTCGGCGCGCGCGAAGCTCATCAGCGTCACGCGCTCGTCGGCGAGGAGCACCCTGACCTCGGGTGCTTCGGCGAAGCTCAGCACGCAGGCGCAATCGATTTCGCCCTTCCTCAGCGCCTCGCTGCCCGCGTGCAGCGCGAGCGGGAGCGGCACGATGACCCGATCGAGGCGGTTGAGGTGAAGAAGGGCCAGCGCGAGGAAGCGCGTCGCGCTGCCGTCGGGACCGATCGAGACTCTCTTGCCCGCAAGACTCCCGAACTGAACGGGTTCGGGAATGTCGCGGCAGAAGATCCAAAACGGGTCGTACGCAATCGTACCGATCGACGCGACGCCGGGCGATTCGGCCGCCGTCGTCAGACCTCCCGATACGAAGCCAGCGTCGAAGCCCGACTTCGGATCCTTCAGCCGCGCGAGGTTCTCGGCCTTTCCCGTGGAGGTCGCAAGCTGCACTTCGACGCCCCGTTTCGCGAGAGCCCCCCGGTACCGCTCGCCGAGCTCGTAGTCGGCGCTGTCTTTCGGCCCAGCTGTCATCCGGACCGTTCTCGGCGGAAATGCGCGCGCCACGAAGGGCACAGCCCAGACGAGAACCGCGACGAGCACGGCTGTCGCAAGCCCGAGGGCGAGCAGAGGGCGGCGTTTGAGGATCATCGAAGACTCGGGGAGAGCCTACACCGCAGGTTCCGCCGGAGTTGACCTTCTCCGAGCAGTGTGGCGGGACTTGCTTGCTGGTTCGCTGCTCGGTGCTTTCTACCTACGCCCGCGTGCTCGAATTCCGACGCCTTGGTGGACGATGATTCAGACCGTCAAAGCGGGGGTTCGTCCGCCCGATGTGGTGCCACTCAACGGAACCGAGCGCGACCTGGACCTCACCCATCTGGTACACGCCGTCGGCCGAGGCGCGAGGGCGAACTCAAGAAGGTTTGGTGAAGGAGAGCCGGTCGGGTTCCGTGAATCCGCTGCCGAAGGGCACCGGAAGGTAAGTCGAGCATTTTCGCGAGCTGAGGAAGCGCGCCGGGTTCTCCCGGCGCGCGTCGCTTTTGGGTTCTTTGCCTGGTAGACGGCTCGTGATCTGATACGCGTGGCCATCCGTTGCAAGAAAAGAGGGAGGCGTTCATGTCTCGTTCGTGCTCTGGACCCGCGTCCGCGGTCGTCGCCTTGGCTTTTCTCGCCCTCACCGCTCCCAGCGGCTCCGCCCAGCCCAATCCGGACAGGAACGCTTATTACGGCGAGACGCACATCCACACGAGCTGGTCCGTGGATGCGTGGCTCATGGGCAACCGGGTGACAGGACCGGACGATTGCTTGAAGTACGCCCAGGGACAGACCATCAAGCACCCGATGGGCTACGACATCAAGATCGACACGCCGATGGATTTCATGGGCGTGACCGACCACTCGGAGTACGTCGGCGTCACGAAGGAAGCCAACACGAAGGGTTCGGCGCTCTCCAAGCTGCCCGAGGCGCAGCCCCTCATCCTGAAAGACCCGAACAACCAGGCGGACATTCAGAAGGTCTTCACGTACCTCGTCAACCTGCTGGCCTCGAGCTCGCCCATCAGGGCCTTCATGAGCCCCCAGGTGGCCGGCACGATCTGGAAGCAGAACGTCCAGATCGCCGACGCGAACAACCATCCGGGCAAGTTCACCGCGTTCTGCTCCTACGAGTGGACGTCGATGCCCAACAACCAGAACCTGCACCGCAACATCTTCTTCAAGGACTGCGCCAAGGTGCCTCAGATGCCCTACAGCGCGCTCGATTCCACGCATCCCGAGGACCTCTGGACGTGGATGGACACCCAGCGCAAGGCGGGCAACGAGCTGCTCGCCATCTCGCACAACGCCAACCTGAGCGACGGCCGGATGTATCCCATCGACGTGGACAGCTTCGGGCGGCCGATCGACGCCGCCTGGGCGGCCTCGCGGGATCGCAACGAACGCCTGGTCGAGATCAAGCAAATCAAGGGCCAGTCGGAAACGCACCCTCTGCTCTCTCCCACTGACGAGTTCGCGAGCTACGAATTGTCCCT
>Ga0335085_10003226_pt1 | contig 28674 bp, 31 predicted proteins | sample Lox_Sample_45_FD_206712 | JGI IMG/M metagenome (GOLD analysis project Ga0335085, IMG submission 206712) | Soil microbial communities from Loxahatchee National Wildlife Refuge, Florida, United States - Lox_Sample_4.5 | ecosystem: Environmental > Terrestrial > Soil > Wetlands | place: USA... | reverse complement strand
ATCGTAATTGAAGAGATCCTGGAACCACATGCCGGCGATGAAGAGGAAGTTCCAGCGATCGCGGCGGCGGCGCTCGATATCTTCCATGGTGCGGCTCTTGCCGACGTTGCCGTAGCTCTTGCCGGTGGCGCCGAAGGTCTTGTCGAACTTCTTCATCATGTCGGAGAGCTTGAACTGGCTGGGCGCCTGGAAGGGATCGTAATTGCGGGCCACTGCCAGCGCCATACCGACAATCGACAGCCACTTGCCGCGCGCGGCATCGTTGATGCGGGCCACGTCTTTGGCAAGCTGATCGGCGTGCAGGAACGCGGTGACCGGAGCCTGCTCCCTGGTTTCTTTATCGACCATCACAGCCATGCCGACGCCGCAGTTCGGGTGGCAGCCGCAGCTCAACTGGCCCCATCCGTAGGAGGGCCCGTGCACCAGGTCGCTCCAGTCGCTGAACGTGGACATGAAGGAGATCGGGAACCAGTCGCGGGCCGGCTCGCCGAGCCCGGTCTGCCCTTTGACATCGTGGGCCAGGTGGGAGAGGGTGTAGCGCTGGGCCGCGCGGCGCTCGTCGGTGACGGCTTCGTCGCGGCCGGTGAAGGAAACGGGCTGGAAGGAAAGGAACGGAATGCGCTTGGGATTATCGAGCGCGAACTGCACGATGCGGCCCACCTGCTCGTTGTTGATGCCGTTGACGATGGTGATGACGGGGATGATATCGACGCCGTTGGAGTACAGGTTCTCGATGGCCCGCAGCTTCACATCGAACAGGTTGCCCACTTTGCGATGCTGGTTGGCCGCGTTGCCGATGCCATCGAACTGGAGATAGGCATAGCGCAGCCCGGCATCCGCCGCCTTGCGGCAGAACTCGGCGCTCTTGGCGAATTCGATTCCATTGGTCGCCGCCTGCACCGAGGTGTAACCCACCTCGCGGGCGTAGCGGACGGCATCGAGGAAGTAGGGCGAAAGCGTCGGCTCGCCGCCCGAAAACTGCACGCTCATCTGCCGCTTGGGCTTGATGGTGATGGCGTTATCGAGCAGGGTCTTGATGTCTTCCCAGCTCAACTCGTGGACGAAGCCCACCTGGTTGGCATCCATGAAGCAGGGGTCGCACATCATGTTGCAGCGGTTGGTGAGATCGATAGTGAGGACCGAACCGCGGCCGTGGGTGATGGTGCTGGTGCCGTGCTTGTGCAGCTTTTCGTCGTTGTGGGCGCGGATGTCGCGGCCGGGGAACACGTCTTCGAGATGTTTGAAGAAGGCGGTATCGATGGCCATGACGTCTTCGAAATGGCCGTGAATGGGGCAGTCCTTGACCATCAGGATCTTGCCGTCGCGTTCGATGACCTGGGCTTTGATTTCGCCGGGTTTTTCGTTGTAGAGGACCTCGAGGGGAGTCTTGCCATCGAGGATCTGCTGGCGGATTTCCGGCACGCAGCGGGGGCAGAGCGAATCGGTGGTACGGGGCCAACCGAGCTGGGGCTTCTGCTTTTCCCAGCTTTTCAGCAGCGGCTTATCGCTCCAGGCCGGCGTGAATCCCGGATTCTGCTTGATCTGATTGAGCTTATCGAAGGCGACCCAAGCTGCGCCGGCGGCCATCGTGAGCGCTTTCTCTACGTATTTAATAGGCTTATGCATCTCGTCTTGACTCCTCAGAAGTGCGCTTGTCCAAAGTATAGGGAAAGGTGCACCGCCAGTACTACCGATTGCCATTAAAACGTTGAAATTATTGGTTGTACGGTAGATGCGAAGGTTGAACGGAGCAATCGGAGGGTCGAGCGGGAGGGGCTTCTAGGAGTATGAAAGGGAACGGTTTAGGGCAGAATGAGCGATGTTCCTCCGTGCCCCGGCCGCGGGAGCCGGTGACACACCGCACGGAGGCGCGCCGGACCGGTGAAATCCCGCCTGTCGGGCGCCTCGAATGGGCTTCCAATTCATGCGGCCCCCGCGGGCCCAGTCCGTCACAGGGCCGCCGTTTCCGTACGGGGTGGCACAAGCGGCGGGCGCGGCTGGTTTTTATGCGCCGACTTCGCGATATAGCGTGCCCGCCTCGCCGGAAACGGTCGCCAGATCGTAGCGCATGGCTTCGGCGAAGCCGCGGACGGCCTGGCGGGTTGCCATCCAGGCGACGCCGCCGAGCACGACCGCCGATGCGGCTGCGGTCGCCGGCGAGTGGAAAATGACGAAATACTGTATCCCCACGGCGACCGCGATGGCGACGGCTCCGACCATCAGGATTCCCATCATGGCGGCGCTGCCGGTGGCGACCATCTGCCGCGTGAACGGCACCGCGTCGACCAGCCGGATCTCCAGCGCCAGGTAAATTGAGGACACGGCGAGGCTGAAACAGACGAACAGCCCGGCATTCCAGAAGCCCCACGCCCACACCAGCGCCGGCAGCAGCAGAATGTGCGGAACGGCGATGCACGGCACGTACAACGCCGCGTATACGCCGCGCGCGAAGCCGGCGACCGAGCGCGCCGGCGCCAGCTGGAAGATCCAGCGGCCCTTGTACTCGGCGCCATACTTGAGCAGGCTGCAAACGAAGAAGAGCACGAAACCGAACAGGTGCGGGGCCAGGTGCATGGTAGTAAACCGACGCGAAAACGGATCCGTGCGCCATCCCCGCGCCACCAGAGGCACGAAGGAGAAGGCAAGGATAATCAACATCGGCAGAGCCTGCCGCCGGAACTGAAAATCGCGCCGCGCCATGCGGGAAACGAAGGCCCATCCGGCACGTCCGGCCTGGCCTCCGGCGAGCGCGGCCGCCGTTTCGAAGAGCCTGGATCGGCGCGCTCGCGTCTTGCGGCGCGCGCCGTGCATGATGCCGGTGACGCGCAGCAGATAATCGGCCGAGAGCGAGCGGATGCCGAACGCCACCGCCGTGATCGCGATGATTCCCGCTGCCGCCGCCATGCCCCACTGTGCGGCAGGTCCGGTGGGCAGCCTGTCTGCGATTGCCGCGCGCTTGAAGAGCCTTTCCAGCGGTCCCCAGAGCATGAACGACAGGAACGGAAGCGCACCGGCTGTTTGGGCCGCGGCCCTGAGCCGCTTCGCCGGCAGCAGGCGGATGAGCCATCCATACAGAGCGCAGGACAACAGCGCCGCCACCAGCCCCACCGCCAGCGCACAGGTCATTTCGAACAGAGGAAAATACCAGGGAGCCCGGGGAAGCAGCAGCGACCCCAACGCCGGGACCACGTTCATGGCCGGCGCCAGCGTAAAAACGATGCGCGCCAGGTGCGAGAGCTTGGCCGCGGTGTAGGTGGCTCCGTTGATGGGCTGATGCGCCAGGATGAGCCCCTCCTCGGGATTCACCAGGCTGTTTCCGGCTTCGGAAAGCAGAATGAACAGCAGCAGGAAGCCGGTGAGCCCCAGGAAGGCGGAAAGATAGGCGGCAGGTGCGGTACGGCTTACGATCATAGCGATCGCCATCAGCGCCGAAACGGCGGCGTAGAGCCAGCCGGCCGTCTCGAGCGCCACGCCGTTGCGGCCGAGCTGATCCATCACCTCGCCGCGCTCGCTCAGCTCGCCGAAGAGGTCCATCAGGAGCCAGTACCGGCGGGGATCGATGCCCAGCCGCTCCAGCAGCCGCGACGCCTCCGGACCGCGCAGCACCGTCCGCAGGATCTGCCGGATCCGTTTCATGACCGGAGCGCCGTGACGATCCGGTTCACTCCGGGATCGACGCTTTCGGCGTTCGTCAGCACGCGGAAAACGTCCTCCAGGGTGCTCTGCTGCGTCCGCGTTTTGAGTTCGCCGGGAGTGCTGTCGGCGATGAGGTTGCCCTGGTGAATGATGAGCACGCGGTCGCAGACCTTCTCCACCACATCCAGCACGTGCGAGCTGTAGAGGATCGTCTTCCCTTCGGCGGCCAGCGCCGCGAGCAGATCCTTGACCATGATGGAGGCGTTGACGTCGAGGCCGCTGAGCGGCTCATCGAGCAGCACCAGGTCGGGATTGTGCAGGAGCGCGGCGGCGATGAGCACCTTCTGGCGCATGCCTTTGGAGTAGCTGTCGAGGCGGCTGACGCGATCCGTATAGAGGCCGAAGGTTTCGAGGATGCTGCGAATGCGCTGCTGAAGGGTGGCCTCATCGACTTCGTGCAGACGCCCGCTCAGCTCGAGGAACTCTTCGCCGGTGAGGCTTTCGAACAGCGCGGCGGCTTCGGGCACGTAGCCGATCCGCTGTTTGACGCTGACCGCCTGTTCGGGCAGCGGCAGCCCGCAGGCCGAGACCGCGCCGCCGCCCTGCGCCAGAATGCCCGCGATGATTTTCAGGGTGGTCGATTTCCCCGCGCCGTTGGGGCCGAGGAGGCCGACGATTTCGCCGCGGTTGAGGGTGAAGGAGAGCTGGTGCAGGACTTGGGTGGCGTCGTAGGAGAAGACTACGCGATCGAAACGGACGATAGTCTCGGACATGGCGCTTCCGAGCCGCCATTGTAGCGGATTTCGAGGGGGAGGGCCCGGCGGCCGGCGCGGGAAAACCAGCGGCGACGAGATCGCCGGCGTTACCGGTGCGGCAGGGCTGCGAAGGCGATGGTTACGGGGCTGGCGGTGCGCACCGGGTCGCCGGCGGGGGACAGGCGGCCGGCGGCGGGATCGGCGGCAAAGCAGACCACGGTATCGCCCTGCTCGTTGGCGGCGTACAGAAACCGTCGGGCGGGCTCGAAGCCGATGAAGCGCGGCACGCGGCCGCGGCTCGGAGTCCATCCGATGGAGGTGAGGGTGCCGGTCTGGGGATCGGCGGCGAAGATGGCGATGCTGTCGTGCCCGCGGTTGGAGCAGTACACGTAGCGGCCGCCGATGGAGACGGCGATTTCGGCGCCGGTGCTTTCGCCGGTGAAATCCGAGGGCAGCAAAGACAGAATCTGCACCGGGCGCAGGCTGCCGTGTTCCGCCTCGAACTCGAACGTCTCGACCGTGCTGGCGATTTCGTTCACCACCCACACGACCGGCAGCGAGGGATGAAACGCGGCATGCCGCGGGCCGGAACCGGAACGCGCCACCGCCGACCCCTGCGCCGTGGGAGAGAGCCTGCCGGTTTGGGAATCGAAGCGGAAGACGAAGACGCGGTCGAGTCCTTTATCCGGGACAAGCGCGTATTTGCCGGAAGGATCGAAGACGACCTGATGGGGGTGGGAGCCGGTCTGTTCGATGCGGTGCGGCCCCGGCTGTCCGGGAAGTTCGACCACCTGCGCGGCGTCGTGCAGGCGGCCGTCTTTTTCGACCGGGAGCACCGCGACACTGCCGCTGGCGTAATTGGCGAGCACGAGGAACCGTCCTTGCGGGTCGAACGCCGCGTGCACTCCGTTGCGCCCGCCGGCCGAGGCGCGATTCAATTCCGTGAGCCTGCCGGTAGCGGGATCGATCGAAAAGCTGGCGACGTAATCTTCATCGCCGTGCACGGAGCAGAGGCATCTCTGATCGCCCCGCACGGTGAGAAACGAAGGATTGACGAGGCCGCCTACGTGCTCAACGTGGGCCCATGCGCCGGTGGCGCTATCGACGCGGTAGACGTGAATGCCGTCGCCGCGCGCATAGCGCTCCGCGGTGGTGAAGCAGCCCACATAGGCGTAGACCGTGGATGCGCGTTGCTGCGCTTGCGCCAGCACGCCCGCAGCCGCGGATGCCAGCAATCGGCGGCGGGTCACTGGGCGGCGTACTCCTTATACAGGTCGGCCACGTGGCCGGTCTGGGCATCGCCGGGATGAATCACCACGCGCCAGCGGAAAGAGAGCTTCTGGCCCTGGGGGAGTTTCCAGTGGCTCTCCGGCTGGCTGGGGTCGAAGGCGTTCTGCCCGAAGGGATCGAGCGAGAACAGACCGTAATCGCGCGCATGCCAGTAGACCGGATGCCGGGGATTGGAAGGATGATCGAACATCGCCACGCCGAGTTGTTCGCCTTCGACATTGGCCGAATAATCCACCCAGTTGGAGCGCTTCCCCCAGACCTGCATCATTCCGGTGAGCCCTTCGGCGTTCACCATTTTGCCGCCTTTGCGCTCGGTGAAGGGCTCGGCCAGGCGAATGGCGAACGCGCCTTCCTTGGTGTCGCCAAAGGTGACGCCTTCGGCGGGCGGAGTGAGGGTGATGCGGAAATCGATGATGCGCAGTTTGGCATCGCCTGCGAAGGTCATTTCGCGATTCTCGACCAGCAGCACTTTGCCGGAGGGGTCGCGCCATTCCATGGTGGCCGAAAGCGTGTCGCCTTTCCATGAAGTGTCGCGTACGACGATACGGCCCATGTGGGGCTTGGTGTAACTGGGGTCGTTCTCCCAGAACTTGATGCCGTTGACATCGTCGTAGGAGAACCACAGGCCGGTGTGATGCACGTGGTCGCGGCTCTCGCCGGGCACCTCTTCCATGGGATACAGGCGGCTGACGATTTTGCCCGAGGCCGAACGCAGAGGCGAAAGATACGGCTTGCCGCGTTCGTTTCCGTAGTGAAACGTGGTGAACGGTTTGCCATCGACCGTGATATCGACGGAGTCGCGCGCGAATTTCACCTGGGCGGAAAGGGCCGCCGCCAACAGGAGGATGAGTCCGAAACGCATGGCGACAGTATAGCGCCGTGCTTTCCCAGCAGAGATAATGGCATTCTATGACACTCAAGCCGGCTATCCTGCTGATGGCTCCGCTGCTGGCCGCCGCCGCGCAGCCGCTGCCCCAACTGCGCACGGAAGCCGTCACCGGGGGCTCCGTGTTTCATGTGAAGAACGCGGCCGCGCAGCCGCTGACCGTGGTGCTCATCGAACTGCTCGGCTACCCCGGCAGTTCCTACTGGCTGGCGCAGGACGTGGCGATACCACCGGGCGTGGAAGCGCTTATCCCTGTGGGCAACATGATTGTGGGGGCGGCGCCGGACTATGTCAAAGTCACCGCCGCGCTTTACGCGGACGGCAGTTCGGCGGGCGATCCGGCGAAGGTTGCGATGCTCGAAGCGCGGCGCAAGACAATCGCGGATACGGCGAAGGAAGCGGTGCGCCGCATCGAGGAGGCGCGGCAGGCGGGGAAAGACAAAGCGGCGATTGCGGCGGGACTGAAAGAGTGGGCGGAATCGATCGAGCTGCCCGCCAAGGCGAACCGACTTTCGCCGGAGGCGGTGAACCGGACTGCCGCGCGCAGCACGGCTTCGAAAGCGGCCGCGTATCTGAGCGGGCACAGCATCGAAGAGACGATTGCGCACTTGGGGTTGGCGCGGTAATGGCGGCAGAAAAATCACCGGCGACCAGGTAGCCGGCGTTACCGGGGTGCCGTGCGGAGGCGCGCGCGCACGATCAGGTGTCCGGTCAGGAGGATCGCGACCACCAGGACGGCGTCCACGGCAAAGCGCAGCTCGTTGCCGGCGTGCAGCAGGCGGACCAGGAACGGATCGCTCAGCACCATATCGCCGCCGACTTTGCCTAGAATTCCCGCTCCCAGGTAAATCGTCGCCGGATACCGGTCCATCAAATCCGCCAGCAGGTTGCTTGAAAACACGACGAACGGGATGCTCAGGCAGAGTCCAAACACGATCAGCCCGACGTGATTGCGGGAAGCGCCCGCGATCGCCAGAATGTTGTCCGTGGACATGGTCAGGTCCGCAAACACCACGTACCAGATGGCCGTCAGCAGCCGCTTGGGGGCGGGTGTGGACTCCGGGGGATCGCTCGCATCCACCAGCACTTTGACCGCGATCCACAGCACGAACAGGCCGCCCGCCAGCTCCACGTATTGAATGCTCAGCAGCCGCGCCGCCATGGCGGTCAGCACAATTCGCAGCACCACCGCCAGCGCCGCGCCGCAGGCCGTCCCGATGCGCCTCTGCCGGCGGGGCAGCGAGCGCACCGCCATGGCGATGACCAGCGCATTATCGCCCGCCAGCAGCAGGTCGATCAGGACAATGGCGAATCCGTTGACGAGAAACTGGCCGAGCGGCATGACAGCTCAGGCCCGCGCCAGCGGCCGGTTCGTCCATTCGCGCGACCGCCGGAAATATTCGCGCGCCGCCCGTGCATCGCGCAGAATCTGCCGCTTCAACTCTTCCGCCGACGCGAACTTCCGCTCGTCGCGCACGCGGCTGAGAAACTCCACGCGGATGCGGACGGGAGCAGCGCCTTCGAGCGGGTCCAGGAGAAATGTTTCGATCGTCCGCTCGCCGCTTTCGCCGAACGTGGGCCGGTAGCCGATGTTGGTGATGGAATTCCACTGGCGTCCGCTTTCCGGTTCGCTGGTGCGTGTGACGTAGACGCCGCGCGCCGGAACGACTTCCGCCTCGGTGGCCAGGTTCAGGGTCGGCACGGTCTCGCGCGACCCCACGCCGCGCCCGCTCACCACGGCGCCATCCAGCGCGTAGGGACGCTGCAGGAGCCGGGCGGCAAGAGAAACGCGACCCGCCTCGATGAGTTCGCGGATTCCGCTGCTGCTCACTATCCGCCCGCGGCAGCTTACGGCCGGCACCACTTCCGTCTCGAAGCCCAATTCCGCGCCCAGTTCGCGCAGGGTCCGCACATCGCCGGCATGCTTGTGGCCGAAGCGGAAATTATCTCCCACCAGCACCGCGCGCACGCCCAGGCGCTTCACCAGAATCGATTCCACGAATTCGCGCGGGGAAAGCTGCGCCACCGCGCGCGTGAACGGCAGGATGAGCACCTGCTCGATTCCCTCTTCGGCCATCAACTCCGCGCGGCGCCCGGGGCCCATCATGAGCCGCGGCGCGCGCTCCGGCGCCACAATACGGGTGGGGTGCGGGTCGAACGTCAGCACGGAGGGCTTCCACGCGCGCTCGCGCGCCAGCGCCGCCAGTCTTCGCAGAATGCGGCGGTGGCCGAAGTGGACGCCATCGAAGTTTCCGATGGAAAGCGCGCTCGGCCCGAAATCGGAGGGCACTTCCTCCAGGCCGCGATACAGCTTCATGCGTGCGCCGCCTCCCCGACCGCGATCTCGAGGCCATCGTACGCCAGCCGCACGTGCGGCGGCAGCATGCTCTCGGCGCGCTCGTGCGCCAGGTCGTGGCAGATGTGGGTGAAGAACGCGCGCTTCGCGCCGAGCGCCTCGGCCGTTTTCACGCTTCGCTCGACCGTCGAGTGCGTGGGATGCGGCTTGTATCGAAGCGCATCCAGAAACAGCACGTCGAGGCCGCGCAGCAGGTCCATGGATGCCGGTGGCACCTCGCTGTGATCGGTCAGGTAGGCGGCCGCGCCGAAGCGGAAGCCGTAAATGGTCTGGCTGCCGTGCAGGATCGGCACCGGAAGGAACTCCAGCCCGAAGAGGTCGAACGGCCCATCAATCAGCCGCGAATCGAGCTGGGGCACGTTCGATTCCTTCTTCGCGCCGTCGAAGATGTACTGGAAGCAGCGATGAATGGACGCCATGGTCTCCGGCGCCGCGTAAATGGGAATCCGCTCCTTCTGGCGGAAGTTGAACGGCCGCACGTCGTCCAGCCCCATGATGTGGTCGGCATGCGAATGCGTGAACACCACCGCGTCCAGCCGCTGGAGGTTGGCGCGCAGCGCCTGCAGACGGAAATCCGGTGTGGTGTCGATCAGCACGTTGCGGCCTTCATAGCTCACCAGAATCGAGGGCCGCATCCGGTTGTCGCGCGGGTCTTTGGAGGTGCACACGTCGCAATGGCACCCCACCGTCGGCACCCCGACACTGGTCCCCGAGCCGAGCACCGTAATTTTGAAAGGAACCGCCATTCAGGACTTCTGCGACGCCGCCCTGGCCGCCTCGTCCGATGCCTGCACGAAGCGGAACCGCAGCTCCGTGAGAGAGTTTTCCAGCGTGCGCTTTTCGTCCAGGTCGAGATTCCCCTTGGTCTTTTCGAACAGCATCCCGAGCATGTCGATGGTATGGCGCGCCAGCCGGAGATCGGGCTCCGCCTTCTCCTCTTCGCCGAACTGCATCAGCCCGAGCTGCATTTCCGCCTGCGCCCGCAGCGAAAGCACCAGAAACGTGAACGATGCCGGCGGCAGGGGCATCTCAAACTCTTCCTGTTTCTCCTGGTTTGGTTCAACGTCGCTCATCACTGTTATTTTATAACGGCGGCTCAAGGGGCACCCTCAACCGATTACCGGAAGGGGACACGCGGACGGGTATTCATTACGGCTAGTACAAATCCATGCGATGGAACTAAAAAAAGCCCACGTAACCGAAGAGTCTCCGGTTTATAATTTCCCTAATTTGAAAGGCCCGGGAAGCCAAATGGGTATGCCGGTCCCGCCAAGGAGGAGAAAGCAATGAAACACCGGGTGCTGTTTATCGCCTTGTTACTCTCCAGTACGGCCGCCCGTGCGGATATCATCTTCGTCGCTAACTACGGCACGAACACGATCGGCGAATACACCACCGCGGGAAGTACAGTAAACGCGTCTTTGATCTCCGGGTTGAGCAGTCCGGGAAGCCTTGCCGTGTCCGGCTCAAATCTCTTTGTCGCAAACGGATCGACGAACACCATAGGCGAATACACGACCTCGGGGGACACCGTGAACGCCTCGCTGATCTCGTCGGTCACGAATCCGCATCAATTGGCGGTGTCTGGCTCGGACCTGTTCGTCGCAAACGGCGACCCGGGCGACACGATCGGCGAATACACCACCGCGGGAGGAACGGTGAACGTCGCGTTGATCTCGGGGTTCACCGGCCCCCCACATGGCATTGCCGCGTCCGGCTCAAACCTGTTTGTCGCGACCGCGCCCGGCAACACAGGCACGATCGGCGAATACACGACTTCGGGAGGCACCGTCAACGCCTCGCTGACCTCGCTAGCGAGCAACCCGGAGGAGATTGCGGTGTCCGGCTCGGATGTGTTTGTCGTCAGCTTTGCAGCCGGAACGGTAGCCGAATATACCACGTCGGGAGCGGTGGTGAACGCCTCTTTGATCACGGGGCTCAACTTACCTTATGGTATTGCGGTGGATGGCTCCGACCTGTTTATCACGAACGCCGGCTCGGGCACGATCAGCGAATACACCACCGCTGGTGTTTTGGTGAATGCCTCGCTGATCTCCGGCCTGAACGAACCGACGGGCATTGCTGTAGTCTCGTCAGTTTCCGCAGTCCCTGAGCCCGGTAGTCTGACACTCCTGGCACTCGCTTTTATGGGATGCGGCCTCGGGTGGCGGAAACGCGCCATTCGATCATAGCCGCGCGTCTCGGCGCCTCCGCCCGCGACGGTACTCACGCAGTTCACCGGTTCCAGCCAGATCTTCCTCGCGCTGACCGCCAGCACCTTCCCGATTGTCGAGGGCATGGAGAGCGAATCCGTGCGGGAGACGGCCAATGCCATCGCCATGGTGCAATTGACGTACGACTACACGCCCGCGCCGGAACCGGCGACGACTGCGCTGCCCGTCTTCGGCCTCGCGGCGCTGCTATGCGTAGACCACGTCTTCGTCGATTCCGTCGGGAATCGCGTGCAAGGTCATGCAGCCATGCAGGCCGGATGGCGCGGCTGCGCGCTCATAGAGCATGACACGGTCTTAGCCGTGGGAGAAGCCGGGCGGCACGATCGACGGCTTCTCCCGGCGCACGCCGGTGCTCTCCGAACCATCTTCCGTTCGCGACGGGTCGCGAATCTGAATTGACTTGCGCACGCTCGCGGGCGTAAGCTAAGAATTCTTGGTATGGGACGCAAGGCGCATAAGAACGATTCGCTGCCCGGTTCCTTGGACATGTTGATACTGCGGACGCTGTCGCGGCGCGACCTCCATGGCTACGGCATCGTCCAGTTCATTCAACAATCGTCCGACAATGAGCTTCTCGTCGAGGAAGGCTCGCTGTACCCCGCTCTCCAGCGGCTGGAGCTGAACGGCTGGATCGACGGTGTCTGGGGCGTGACGCCCAATAATCGCCGGGCGAGGATCTACAAGATTACGGCGGCCGGCCGCAAACAGCTCGCCGTGGAAACCCGGAAGTACGCCAAACTCACGCTCGCGATCGCGCGCGTGATGGGAGCGGAATGACGGACGTGTTCCGGCGGCTGCGGTATTGGATCCAAAGCGCCCGCCGCAATGAGGCGCTGCGCGAGGAGATGGAACTCCACCTTGCGGAAACGGCAGCGGAACTCGAAGCGTACGGCATGACGGCGGAGTGCGCCCGGGCTGAAGCGCGCCGGCGATTCGGCAACGTGGGGCTGAAGCACGAAGAGTCACGGGAGATCTGGATCACGCGGTTTTGGTCGGAGCTCGGACAGGATGTCCGCTATGCAAGCCGCACCATGGCCGCCAACAAGGCGTTCAGCGCCCTGGCGGTCTTATCCCTGGCGCTCGGCATCGGGGCGAATACCGCGATCTACAGTTTCATGGAGTCGATTCTGTTGCGCTCGCTTCCGGTGGCCGATCCCGGGTCGCTGGTGGTCTTGAACTGGCATAGCCGGCCGCCTCAGAACGCCGACAAGGAATGGGCCCACGTCATGCACGGGTTACAGGGCAGGGCGTGGCCGGGCGACAAAGGCGAGATGTCCAGCGGGATGTTCCCGTACCCCGCGTTCGAGATGCTTGGCGACGAAAACCCCGTTTTTTCCACGCTTTTCGGGTACTTCAACGGACAGACCAAGACCCTGGCCGTCCGCGGAGAGGCCGCGAGCGCCAGCACGGAGTACGTCACCGGCGGGTATTTCCGCGGCCTGGCGGTGTCGCCGGCGGCGGGGCGATTGATCGGCTCCGGGGACGACCGTCCCGGGGCGGCGCCGGTCGCCGTCATCAGTTTTGCGACGAGCCAGAATCGCTTTGGAGGAGCGCCGAATGCGATTGGACAGTCGATTCTGGTCGATAACGTGCCTTTCACGGTAATCGGCGTCGCGCCGCCGGACTTCTTCGGAGTGGATCCCGCGGCGGCGCCGGACCTATACCTTCCGTTGCACACAAACCTGCTCCTGGACGGCGACCGGGCGGCCCGGATGTACCGCGACGAAAACTTCTACTGGATCGAGATGATGGGGCGGCTGCGTCCCGGCGTAACCATGGCCCAAGCGCAGGCAGTGCTGGCTCCCCGTTTCCATCAATGGGTTGCCGCCACCGCGACGACCGACGGGGAGCGCGCCAAACTGCCCGCTCTGACACTGAATCCCGGCGCCGCCGGCCTGGGCAGTTTGCGCCGCGAGTATTCCAAGCCTCTCTATGTGCTGCTGGCGATGGTGGTCCTGATCCTGGCGATCACGTGCGCGAACATCGCCAATCTGCTGCTGGCAAGGGCCGCCGCGCGACGCCGCGAAATGGCTCTCCGGCTCAGCCTGGGAGCGGGACGGTTCCGCGTGGTGCGGCAGTTGCTTACCGAGAGCATAATGCTGGCTTCGCTCGGCGGAGCGGCGGGGGTTTTGTTTGCGATCTGGAGCGTGCGAGCGCTGACCTTTCTGTTCTCCGGCGGGCGGGAGAACTTTACGCTGCACGCCGAATTGAACTGGCACGTGCTGGGCGTGACGGCGGCGCTCTCGGTGGTTTGCGGCCTGTTCTTTGGCCTCGCGCCGGCGATTCAGGCGACGCGTCCGGACGTCATGCCCGCGCTCAAGAATGGCCGCGGAGGCGGAGCGCGCCGCCACACGCAGGACGTTCTGGTGGTCGCCCAAATCGCAATGTCTTTCGGCATCCTGGTCGCCGCGGGTCTGTTTGTCCGGACGCTCGACAGGCTGCACTCCATTCCACTGGGATACGCCCGCGAGAACATCCTTCTGTTCTCGTTGAATGCGCGCCAGGCCGGGCATCGGAACCCGGGGATCGCGACGTTTTACGAGAACCTGCGCAAACGTTTTGAGTCGATCCCCGGAGTGAAGAGCGCGACGCTTTCGCAATCCTCGATGATCATGGCCGGCGAGGCCGGCGGGACATACATGGGAACGATCAAGATCGGCGCCGCTGCCATTGAAGGCGCAGGCGTAATGGTCACCGGGCCGCGTTTCCTCACAACGATGCAGATTCCGCTCCTGGCCGGGCGCGAGATTGACGACCGCGACCAACCTGGCTCCACGCCGGTTGCAGTGATCAGCGAGGAGCTGGCGCGGACTTATTTCGGGAACGAGAACCCGGTTGGCCGGCGCATCACGTTTGTGGACGACAAGCGCGACCTCGAGATCGTCGGCGTGTCCGGTAACGTGCGGTACGGCAGGCTGAAAGAGGAGAGTCCGATGACTGTGTTCGTAGCGGCCCGCCAGTTTTCTCCGGACCGGGTGACCTACGCGCTGCGCACGGCGGGCGATCCGCTGCGGTATGTGCAGAGCGTGGTCGAGATCGTACGGGAGGCGGATTCCGGCATTCCCGTCAAGGACGTGGTCACACAGGCCGCGGAAATCGATCGAACGATCAGCCGGGAAGTCATGTTCGCGAAATTATGCACGGCCTTCGCGGTCCTCGCTCTCCTGATGGCGTGCGTGGGACTCTACGGAACCATGTCCTACAAGGTCGCGCGGCAGACCGGCGAGATTGGCATCCGCATGGCGTTGGGGGCGCGGCGCGGCGCCGTAGTCTGGATGGTTCTGCGGCGCGTTCTCTTGCTGGCGGCGGCGGGACTCGCGATCAGCGTGCCTGCGGCGTTGATCGCGTCGCGGCTTGTCAAATCGTTTCTATTCGATACCCAGCCGAATGACCCGGGAACCCTGGCGCTGGCGGGCGCCGTTCTCCTCAGCGCCGTGATCCTGGCCGGGTATGCGCCCGCAAGGCGAGCGTCCCGAATCGATCCGCTGGCGGCTCTGCGGCAGGATTAAGACGCGGCCCTTGGCGCCGCAACGAAGAATGAAAATGTTCCCTCATCACCACTTACAACGATCGAGTTACGCAAAGAGGCTCCTGCTTGCGCGTGCGGGGACGGCCGCACTGGCGGGCCCGCTGGCAATCGGACTACTTATGGGCGTGGGCAGCGCGCCTGTGGTCCGCGCGCAATCCACACAGCAGAAATTCGAAGTCGCGTCCATTCACACCTGCGGCCGCAACGCGGTGGTGCCCCTCCGCGAAGGGGGCGGTTTGGGAAATATCGGACCGTCACCCAACCGGGTGACCAGAGAATGCGTCACTGTGATGTCGCTGCTTCAGGATGCCTACGTGATCTTCGCGGACGGCCGGATGCGGTCGCCCGCTTCGGTCCAGATGCCTCCCATCGAGAAAGCTCCGGCCTGGATCTCTTCGAACCTTTACACGATCGATGCAAAGGCCGAGGGCGCGCCGGGCCAGGCGGTGATGCTGGGGCCCATGATGCAATCGCTGCTCGAAGACCGCTTCCACCTGAAACTCCACCGCGAGACCAAAAACGGCCCTGCGTATGAGCTGGCAGTGGCCAAAGGGGGCTCCAGGTTAAAGAGCAACAACGGCACCTGCTCGGTTGATGTGCCGCCGGCAGCCGTTCCCCGCGACCCCGCAACAGGACGTCCGGTTCCCGGCTTTGCCGGCGGCCACGTTTCTCCAACGAGCCAGCCGGGAGTGCCATGCCGTTTGCGGCTCAACCTGAGAAACGGACCGAACCAGCTTTTCGTAGCGAGTGGAATTACTCTCGACGGGTTTTGCTCATACCTGTCCCGCGCTACGGGCCGCACGGTCGTCAATGCGACGGAACTCGAAGGCAAGTACGATATTCGCCTGGAATATTCACCGGATCAGGCCCTGCCGGGACCCACCGCTCTCGACCAGCCGGACGTGCCGGCGGATATTCAGCCTGGCGCTTCACTGTTCACCGCCGTGGAAGAACAACTCGGGTTGAAACTCGTTCCGGTCAAAGGGACCAGCCAGGTAATCGTCATCGATCACATCGAAAAGCCGACCGGGAACTGATGCCACGCGGGCACAGGGGCATAATAGAAAACGGAAATCGATGAAATTCATTTCGTATTGCCTCGTCTCGACGCTCCTGCTCGCCGCAACGGCGCCGGCCGCTGCCCAAGGGAACAGCAGCGCCCTCCCGTTTCGACCCGGCCTGCCGCTCGACCAAACCGCCAGCCGCGGTATCAGCGCGCGCGATCCGTCGACCGTCGTGAAGTGCAAAGACGAGTTCTGGGTCTTCTACACCGGACACGGCATCCCGTCGTTTCATTCCAAAGATCTGGTGACGTGGGAGCCCGGCCCGCCGGTGTTCCGGACGGCTCCCCCGTGGATTGCGGGAGCTGTTCCCGAAAACCGCAACATGAATTACTGGGCGCCCGACGTCATCCACCTCGGCGATCGCTATTTGCTTTACTACGCGGTCTCCAGCTTCGGCAAAATCACTTCGGCCATCGGGCTCGCCACCACCCCCACGCTCGATCCCGCCGACCCCGCCTATCATTGGACCGACCAGGGCATCGTCGTGCAATCGCGTGAGGGCGGCGACTACAACACCATCGATCCCTCCGTCATGTCCGATGATAACGGCACCCTGTGGCTGGCATTCGGCTCCTACTGGAGCGGAATCAAACTCGTGCAGCTCGATCCCAAAACCGGCAAGCGCCTGGCTCCCGAGGCGCCGGTCACATCGCTGGCCTACAACAAGTCCATCGAAGCGTCGTGCCTTTACCACCACGGTGGCTATTACTACCTTTTCGTCAACTGGGGCTCGTGCTGCCGCGGCGTAAACAGCACTTACAACATCCGTGTGGGACGCAGCCGGAAAGTCACCGGCCCCTACCTGGATAAGGACGGACTCGACATGCTGCAAGCCGGCGGCACTCTGGTGCTCTCCAGCCAGGGGCCTCTCTTCGGACCCGGCCATGCCGGCATTCTCGTCGACCACGGAAAGAACTGGTTCACCTCCGATTTCGAAGGCGATACGCGCATGGGAGGAAAACCGACCCTGGCCATTATGCCGCTCAGCTGGAAATCCGGCTGGCCCGCGGTGGAAGTCGTCGACAAATAAACGCGGTCAGACTATTCCAGCCGCATTCTTTTCTTGAGTCGATGAAATCCGGGAGTGTCTTCCATCTTCCGGAATGCGGGGTTCACCGCCACGTTGAGCACCTGCCATTCGCGCGCATCGGCGGAACGCTCGAGCCATTTGAGCGCGCCGGGTTCATCGTTCAGCCATCCATACGTCAGCGCCAATCCCTGCAGCGCCACATCGACGTTCGGATATTTTTCTTCGTACGGGCGAATCAGGCGCAAAGCCTCCTCCCGGTCGCCCGCCATGGCGCGCGTCCAGGCTTCCACGATCGCACTGTTGACGTTGCGCCCGTGGATGGACCGGAAAACCGGCCACGCCAGTTCGGGGCGCTTATCCAAAACGTCCGCAACGGCACTCTCGAGTTGCGCCGACAACTCGTTGGGGTAGGCCTGCAACAGCGACCTGGCCGCCTGGATCTGCTTCGCCGTCTCGACGCGGAACCAATAGAAGCTGAATGCGTTGTACAGCGGCGCGAATGGCGAGACATCCACAGCGTTCGGCAGAGCTCATTGAACTCCTCGCGGAGGCGAGGCTGCAAACGCGAATCGATGCGTTTGCCGTTCTTACGCCGCCGAACCCCGAACACCGCGAGTTGGTGAGGAACATTTCCGCTCCACTCCTGCTGGTGATTGGAGACAGCGGCGCGGTTTCCCTGGAAACGGCGCGAGAACTGCAAACTCTGAATCCGCAGCTTCGGCTCGAGCAGATACAAAATGCCGGCCACGGGCTTCCGTACGACCAGCCTGATCGCCTGGAAGCGGCCGTGAGATCGTTCCTCCGGCCGGTGACGGTTTTCAGCTCCGCCGCGGAGCGGGTGCCGTATCCCGTCAGGGGTGTCTCACGTGAGTGACCTTGCCGTCGGCACTCATGAAGTCTCCAGGCTCCATTCCCGCCGGACATGCACCGACGTATTTCTGATCCATGATCATGGTTATTTCTTCCATGCCGTTCAGTGCGGGTTTGTAAGTACCGTGGGTTTCGGAGTGGATCGAGGTGCCGCCCGTATAGGTCGCAATGACTTTACTGGTCACGACACTGCCCTGAATGGTGCATTCGGAATTCTCAGTGAAACTGGCGCCCGAGGAGGTCCGTAAGACGGGCTTGCAGATTTGCTTCTGCCTCTCTTCCGCCTGTACGCGCATCCGAGTGTCGTAGGCATGATCGCGGCAGAGAGACCGGGTGCCCTCGATTCTCCGGTTGCCGGGATTATCGATGCTTACAGTATGGACAGACCAGAGACCCTCCTTCATCATCGGCGGGTCGGCGGCGTAGAGGGCAAAGCTCACGAGCAGGGCGGCGCGCGCGGTTTTCTTCATAGGTAGATTTTGACGCGGTACCGGCTACAAAAGCCAGCCCGTTTTCGACAAACTCCTGTTCGCCGGTCCAGATGCCCCTCCGCGTCGCCCGCTGACCGCCGCGCCGATACAACCAGCGCACCGGCGACGGCCCCGATGGCGGCTACGGCACAATAACGATTCGCCGCCCTGATTGCGCGCGCCCCCAGGCGCTCTCTATGTCAGCCAGGGGCACACGCTCCGTGTCCACCTGAAGGCGTCCCCCGGCGGCATGCGCCATCACCTCCTGCAGAGCTTTGACCAGGACGTCGCGGGGTGGAATCCCCGCAGTCCCCAGAATGGTCACCGCGGTGCTGCGCAGCACCGCGGCCGGAAGCGAGATCACAGGCCCCGCGCCTTCGCCAACCTGAACAAAGCGGATCTCCGATTTAACAACTGCAAATTCCCTGCGCGCCAGCGCCGCGAGCAGGGCTTCCGCCGGCTGTCCCCACACGTAATCGATCACAACTTGAATGCCTGACGGGCCGGCGGCGCGCACGAACTGCTGACTCAAGTCCGCCGCGGGAGTACCGAGCGGAACGGTGGCGTCCGCACCGAACCTGTGCAGGGTACTCAACGCCTCCTGGTTCCGTCCCGCTGCGATGACGCGGCCTGCGCCGAGGAGCTTCGCCATGGCGATTGCGAGCTTACCCGCGACTCCGGTGGCGCCCAGGATCAGAACGTTTTCGCCGGGCTTGAGGTTTGCGCGAAAAGAGAGCGAAAGCCAGGCGGATACGCCGGGGTTGGGGAGCGCGGCGGCGGTTTCGTCATTGACGCCGTCCGGTACCGGAAAGACGTAGGCTTTCGGCACGACCACACGTTCGGCCATCGTGCCGTAAGGCGGCCGCGCTCCGCCGAAGAACACTCGCTGTCCGTCTTCGAGCCGGCCGACCCCGTCTGTGCCGCACACGAACGGAAGATTCTTTGGACTGGCATAATGCGACCCGAGGGCCAACTGCCTGTCGATGGGCTTGAGGGACGCGGCGGCAACATCGACAATCACCTCACCCTCACCCGCGGCCGGATCAGGAAATTGCTCATATCTGGGCGTCTTCCCCAGAGCATGCAAAACCGCAGCGTTCACAGTCTTCCTCCTGGGACCCGCTCGCTCGGGTACGGGGTGCGCCAGGGTGTTCCTTGCATATGGGGATTATACAAGCTGCGATTCGGATGGAGAGAAGCGGAAACCAGGACCCATCAGCAGAGAAACTTCATTCCGAACGGAATCTGCCTCGCTCAGGACACTGGATGGTGGCTAAGAGGAGCAGGCAATCTGACTTAGTTCAGATCGACTACGAGTGGGCAGGAGTGCTCAGGCATTTATTACTATCGGCTAAGTATCGTTCATTGTCAATCAACGTCCGCCAGCCGCGTTTCAACAGCAAACTCTGAACTTCCAGCCCCACCGTTATAGTCAATGAACCCAAGCCTCCGAAATCAATTTATGAGACAGCCGGCGCAACGCAAATCCGGCCAACTGGCCACCCGGCTCGTTATCATCTGATCGGGAGTTCGAAGGTCAGGCTCAGGCAGCCTGACCTTTTCAGGACACGCGACACGTGGCGTTTGTGACGCCGCGCAAGCCGAGTCCGATCGATTACCAGCGGCTTTGGGGCCCGCCACCGTTGCCGCGGTATCCTCCGCCGCCACGATTTTCCTTGGGCCTGGCTTCATTGACATTGAGAGCGCGGCCATCCATATTGCGGCCATTGATGGCGGCGATGGCCTTGTTGCCTTCGGTGTCATTGGCCATTTCGACGAATCCAAAGCCGCGCGCCTTGCCGGTGTCCCGATCGGTAACCAAGTTGACCCGATCCACCGTGCCGAACTCTTCAAACATCGTTCGAATGGCTCCTTCGGTGGCATCGAAACTGAGGTTTCCTACAAAAATATTCTTCACTTAATCTTCTTTCTGGAATTTGCAGAGCAGCAAACGCGGGCAGGATAACCGGCTAAAGCCGGATACGAGAGGCCTGAATCGGCGGGACTGTCAAACTACACATTGATCATCGCACGATGGGGGCGGCTATGCAAGACATAAATGTTCGGGATTATCTGTGCGAATTATGCGATGGTGCTGCAATTCCAGTGTTTTACTATTACGGAACGGCGGTGTGGCTGAACTGCTATGCTTAGGGCAGCCCGATCGTTGCTCCCCGGGCGGGAGGATTGCATGAACAGCCAGTCGTTTACATTCATCGATCCCGCGGGAAATCAAGCGCAATACACAGTGTATGATGCGGAGTATGGTGCGGACCGCCATCTCGAGTTTCACTGGTCGACCGATCACGGCGACTCGGGTTTCAGCGGTTCCTACGCGGAGGCGCAGAACCGGGCGAGAACTGCCCTCAGAGCCAGCATGTCGCAAAGGCGCCGGTCGGATCGGATGCACCCGTGATTTTGTCGGGGGTCTATGTGGTCCGGTGGCGTCGGTAGACCTTCCAGATCTCCGATGCGGCAACGTCGTAGCGTTCCCGGCTCCCGCAGTTCTGCGCGCCGAAATTAGCCTGGAAGACTTCAAATAACAGCTCCTGCAGTCCACTAAGATGCTCAGCTTCGTTTATGCGCGAAAGTAAGACATCGATTGCGGGATCGTAGTCCCCAGTATTATGCTTTCCCTCCAGATCCATCGGATCGTGACGAAAAAGAATGTCACTTACTGCGCGGTAGAAACTGCCATATTCTTTCTGCAGGGCTCGATGTTGCTGGCGATCTTGGGCTTCCGGCGGCATGCCTTACTTTAACAGATGTTAGTCCACGACCTTGCACCACTTGCGAAATCCGCCGCTCACAAAAACATCAGCACCCGAGTGTCTTTTCGCTTATCGCAAATAGGGCTGCGAATCGGTCTCGGCGTTTGCGCTCCCGAGATGCTTGGGCTGCTTTTTCTTGAGTTCAGCTTCTGCTCGTGTTACCGCAAGCTTTTCTGCGTGGCTGCGCATTCGCTGTTCCGTGAACACAACCGCGCTGATTCCATCCGGCTGCGTCTGTTGCTGCAGAAGCTCCCGGCACAATAGCGGAAGATCCTGAATTCGGATTCCAAATCCTGGAATCAGGGCCAAATCCACTTCGACCGTATAGTCGGTCCGCGTGGCATCGATCCTGCCCTGAAAGGCGTAGGTGCGAATGCCAGCGGCCTGAGAAAATCCAGTGAGAAAAAACTGGCACTTCGCGCCTTCTTTCGCTGGCACCGCCGCGTTGTCGATCATACCGTTCCTCGCATTTCTTGCCCTAACAATCTCCGATTGCACACGGGCTCGTACTCCAGAATCAGCCGGTCCTGTCTGGAGTGCCTTTCGGCGGCATCGCAGAGTTCAAAAACAAATCCCGTTGGGAGTCTTTTCAGGAGTGCCGAATCGACTTTCTGAAGATCGTGCAATAAAGAGGCTTGGATGTTATTGCTCTCTCCGATATAGATCCATTCCCGCGCGTTGGAGATGCCGTAGATACCCGAGGCGGCCGGAGCATTAGCCCGCACCGAGACCGTCGTGAAAGACCGGGGCGTGAATTGTTCAAACGGCATTTCGAACTCCATTCCGGTTAGGGGAAAGGTGGCCGGCGGTGCGCCTCGACAGGGCGATAACCGCCGATCCCGAAGCTTCGTGAGCCATGGACTTCAAGCGGAGAACGATTTCCTTGCCCATTGCCAACTCCGCTGGGTCCCCTTTGTAGCCTGGCATCTTCGGATCGATGAACTCGCGGCGGAACAACTGATCCGACATCAGAGTGGTTAACAGTAATAGCTCCTCCAGGGTCACTTCAATTTTGAGGTTTTTCATAACGGTCGGCTGCTCCTGTGTTGCACGTCCCCTATCGGACGCTCAGCCCTTAAAGGCTGCCACCGCTCGATCGAGATTGAGGGCCGCGTGTTTGAGTCACAGCGATTCACTGCCTGGATTGCGATCCGTGATGGACGGCATGGAGAGCAGCGGTTGCGCCCTCAGCCCGCTCAACGATACGGCGAACGCTGCGGCGGTGAGCACGATGGCAACCAGGCCCAGCGTGTTGGCAAGGGGAAAAACTGGAATTGCTGGATTGAAAACAAGCGCTATTGAGAGGAAACCGGTCGCCCAGCGAGGCTTGACCGAACGGAATCCCTGAACGGCCACAACAGCGGCGCCCGAACATATGAGTACCCTTATCAGGAGCTCGTAGTCGGCGATCCAATGCCATAAAACGAAAGCGACGAAAAGCACCGCGATACAAAGCCACTTCACAATCAGTGTACGCATTGAGCCTCCCGGTGGGGTGGGTAGCTAAGAGGTGGGGCGGATCGTCTGCCTTAGTTCAGGCAATCTGCGAGTGAACTGAAATGCTCACTTCTCTTCTATTATCGGCCGTGGCGCTGAGCGTGTCAAACAAACTACGAAGAACGATGCAATCGGAATACCATTGCCGTCTGCTGCCGCAACAGAGTTTATGCGATCGCGGCCTTATCGGCGGCTATCGTCAGATTGCCCATTATTCAGTTCACACGTGTTGTTATAGCTTCCGCATCGTTTCCGCGGTGATGGCGTTCAGTGTTCGTGGCCCTGCGAACGGATATCGGCGCCCTTCGAGCTTACGCCGTTCCGTCCGCCGGGGCGAGCCACCGGAGAACGAAGAAGTGGCGGCCGCAGAGCGTGCATCGGAAGGGCAGAAGAAGCCAGTGGAGAGCTGTCTCAAAGGCGTTCCGGTCGCCTACGCCTCTGAAATCGACTGATCGGCAATGTGGGCACCGTGCAAACAGCATACCTTACAGTATCGCGATTAGGGCAGCGATGAATGCCGCGGCACTACGGATGGTCCGGGGCTGCGTCGTTCCGAATAACGTCCTCCGGCGATGCGAGTCCGTGCACTTTCTGGCGGCCTTCGTGGATATGGATTGGCCGGCCATCAAGCACCTTGCCGTGTAACGTGGCGATGGCCCTGTCGGCTTCGGGCTCGTCCATTTCAATGAAAGCAAATCCGCGAGACAGGCCCGATTTCCTGTCCACCATCAACTTGACATTGCGAACCGTTCCAACTGGTTCGAAGAAGGAGCGGATTGACTCCGCCGTCGTCTTCAAATCCAGGTTGCCAACGTAAATGTTCTTCACAGGACCTCCTTGGTTTCGACATCCCCACGGCGGAGAACAGGCCCTTCGGGGCAGTTTACATTATGACCGAGCCACGCCACAGGATGGCTTCGGATGGCGCCGTTGCGTTCCGCTTGGTCTGCCCAACCGGCGTCATCTCTGAGTCGGACAAAGACGCCCAAGGTGCCCTGATAGGTGCCTGCGACAAGTATGACCTTATCGCCTTCATGAAAAGTGGCGGTCACCGGTTCCGTGTACTCCGAATTGCCCTCGATAGCCATTCCATTTTCACCGTCACAAGCGCACGGCTCGTGCCAATGACACTTCCATTGAGCCGATTCACCTCAGAACCATGACGGATGGAATTTGGGCGGCCGGATGGTGTGCAGACCTAACCTTATGCGGTCAGGTGACCACAGGCGGTCACGGTTTCACACGGCAGCGAGCAGACCGCGGCGAGCCGCTTTTCAGGGCCGCACGAACGACTGTAGGGGAGCATTGACCAGGGGGGTCGCGCTCCGGTCGCACTTCAAATAGCTGTACGGGTCGTGCTCTATTCCGCCAATCGGCAGCCACCCCATTAATGTCCCCAAATCGTTGCGCAGCAGATCCGAATAGAATTTCGGCAGTTCGTCGGACTCCTGAGCAAAGTAGGGTGCGAACTGACGATCGGTATCCAGGCGTTTACGGATTTCGCTGTAATATTTCAACCGGCCAGAGCCTTCCGTCGAAACCGCCCTCACAAAGTTTAGCCACCGCGATGTCATTCCTTGCGTCGCGCCAAAACGGCGAACTATATTTCGTGCGCTAAAAGAGTAACGCGTCAGCTCAATGACGTGATCGTAAAAAGATCGCCAACCGTAATTCCGAGGCCTGACGTTCATCGCCTGGTTGTTGTTCAGGAAGTGGAAGGGGAATGGCAGCACGCGATGTTCGCTTTGGTAGTCCAGGTTGAGCGCCGCGGCGCGGCCAAACGCCGTCAACAGCGAATATCCGGGAAATGCGCCAGGCGTCAAGTCCAGAAAGGTCTTGGTAAGTTCAAACGGTTCGGCGCCGTCGTCGGAATCGAGTCCAAGGACGAAGTTGGTTTGTACGTATGGGATGTATTTCAGAATCAGGTTTACGTGCTCGGATACCTGCCGAACTTTGCCCATCCCCTGCAACGCGCCGGTCTTCGACTTGCCTCCCAAATCGAACCATGACTCAACGCCGGGCAACACCGCTTGGAAGCCGTTGTGTTTGAGCCGTTTCAAATGGGGCTCGGAAAGCAGAGACAAACTGCTCTCGGCGGCGAAGGCGACGGATCCCGGTGGCACAGCCTCCTCGATCATGTCGAGATAGTCATCGAACCGGACACCGAAATTAGGGTCGTGCCATGCCACGAGTGGCCGCCGGAACTGCGTTCGCAGGAATCTCAGATCTTCCCGGATCTCTCCGAAATCCATGGGCTGATAGGGAACGTTCGCATCTATGCAGAAACTGCACGTGTATGGACACCCCAAACTACCGACGATCGGAACCATCTTGAGGAGAGGCGTTTTCTTAAGTGTCGGCGCAATGAAATCCCAGCGTTCCCTCACGCCAGGGAGCGCCAACGGCTGGCGTTTCGCGGAGATGTACGCGCCAACCGGTCGATGTTGCGAGCAGTCCTGCAAGACGTCGAGCAGCGTCCCCCGGTCGGTGAAGCCAAGCACGTAATCGAAGTACTTCACAGCGTCTTCGGGGTAGCATCGGGCATGAGGCCCTCCCAGAACCGTAATCGCGCCTCTCGCGCGGAAAAGGTTGCTCAGCGCATACGCAGTGTGGGCCGCCTCGGTGAAGGCGCCGATAAAAAGCAGATCGAGACTGTCGGGCAATTCCTTTAATAAATCTTCAAATCCGGTGTAGCAAACGAAGGTGACGTCGTGCCCCTCCTGCCGGCACCAAACGCCGATTACCTGAGGCATGATGCTGGCAAGATTCGCATTCATGATACGAGCGTACAGCGCTCGCGTGGGGCCCTTGGAGACGATATCAATGATGCCAATACTGAGTTTTTGCATGTTTGATTCAGGAATTGGATTCCGGGCTTCGAATCGATCTTTCCGAAGGCTTGGGTCCGTTCATCTGAGACAACAACCCAGCTATGGCAACTGCACGGCTCTTTCCAATGGCCATTCCATTGAGCCAATTCGCCTCAGGACCACGAAAGTGGCCCCCATTGTCAAGACCATTTTTCAGGCGCAATAGGCTTAGGATCGGCGGGTCTGTTTTCTAATTGCCGAGATCCGATGGATATCTACCCCAACGGTCGAATTGGGCCTTCGTTAATTTGGCGTACTGCGCCGTTGACACGTGCCTGATATGCCATGCGAAATTCAGATGGTGATAAGCGTGGGCAAGCCCGACTTGCAGATCGGCCTCGGTCAACTGGCCGTTTGAGGCACGGTCCCGCAGTCCGTGAAGTTCTTCAATCGCTTCGGAGAGATTACTCCCTATGATCTCAAGATTCAGGTCTTTTCTCTTGGTTGGCAACGCTACCTCCTGCCCGGCCGTGCCTTGCCTTGTTTTACGGGGCGGCCGAAACCGCCCCCGCCATTCCGGCGCTTGAGTCGGCGCTCGGGTCGCATTCCTGCGGAGCCCTACCCTCCGCTCAAGTGCCTCTATTGTAGTCGAACCAAAACAACCATTCTGGCCGGAAAGCGTTAAATTCCGGGGGGTTGGGGGCAGAGCCCCCAATTTAACAATGCTCCTCTTCCGAATTGACTCGGTCATGGCCGCACACTCCGATTCCGGTACAGATCGGCCGGTGTTCGGTATTCCAGGCTCTGATGCGGTCGTTCGTAATTGTAGAACTGGAAGTAACGGCTGATGCCCGCGCGAGCCTCCGCGACCAGTCGGTAATCCCGTAGGTACACCTCTTCGTATTTCAGCGACCGCCACAGGCGTTCGATGAAAATGTTATCCAGACATCGACCTCGCCCGTCCATGCTGACGGCGATGTCCCGGTCCTTCAGCACGCCAGTGAACTTCTCACTGGTGAATTGCGACCCTTGATCGCTGTTGAAGATCTCCGGCCGGCCCCAACGGAAGGCCTTTTCCAAAGCCTCGATACAGAACGGCACTTCCATGGTCACCGACAGCGCCCAGCTCAGTACGAACCGGCTGAACCAGTCCATCACCGCCACCAGGTACACGAACCCGCACGCCATCCGAATGTACGTGATGTCCGTGCTCCACACCTGGTTTACGCGATTCACCTCGACGTCCTCCAGCAGATACGGATAGATCTTGTCCCCTTCGCCCGGCACGCTCAGCTTCGGCTTCGGGTAGATGGCTGCGATCCCGATCAACTCCATCAGGCGCGCCACCCGCTTGGGGTTCACCTCGTAGCCTTGATCCCGCAACCAAGCCCGCATCCGCCGCCTACCGTAGAACGGCGTTCGGGTGTACTGCTCGTCGAGCAACCGCATCAGCCGGAGATTCTCTTCGCTCTCCCCGCGCGGCTCATAGTAGAGGCCGGCCCGGTTTACGCCCAGCAACTCACACTGACGGCGGACGCTGAGATCGGGATGCGCCAACTCCACCAGCGGGCGCCGGTCCTCAGTCGAGCAGACCAGCTTTTTTTTTGAGCCAGTCCAGTTCCATCTTTAGTCGACCGATCTCCTCGTAGAGGGCATCCCTGTCGGTGTCCTCGTTCCGAGATTTTCGCGAGCGTCCGTCAACGAACAGTTCCGGCAGTTGCTCCAGCGCCGCCTTCCGCCACTTGGCGATCTGCATCGGGTGCACCTTGAACTGCGATCCCAACTGACTCAGCGTCTTTTCCCCGCGGATCGCCTCGACCGCCACCCGCGCCTTAAACTTCGGACTGTACTGTTTTCGCGTCGTCGTCATCGCTTCTCCTGCGTCCACGACTCCGCCGAAATTTTAGCTTATTGCCTGGTCTGAATTCTGGGGACCACTATACTTGTGGAATCAGGGCAACTCACTCTGGCGGACATAAAAGAAGCCGAAAAAGCTCTCCAGAAGCTTCCCAAGAAGGATAAATCGCAATGACGTACGCTAATCTTTCGCCACTGGCGAACCATCTCTGGCAATCCACTATTTTCGTTACTGCCCTATTTCTGCTTACTCTGGCCTTCCGGAAAAATCGCGCGGCAGTGCGGTACTGGGTTTGGTTGGCGGCTTCGATCAAGTTTCTCATTCCCTTTTCGGTGCTAATCAGTGTCGGCCATCAACTGGAATGGCGACCAATTTCGACGATCGCAAAGCCGCAGGTCACGAAGGTGCTGAACGAGGTAAGCCAGCCTTTCGCCGTGTCCAGTGAGGGTTCGGCCGTAACCGCGGTACCGATTTCACCGAGCTACACGCTGACCGGCGTACTGTTTGTCTGGCTGGGCGGCGCTATCGTGGGTCTGGCTTTCTGGGTGCGGTTGCAGCGGCGGATGCACGCTGTTGTGCGAGCATCGACGCCCCTTCACGTAAAATTCCCGGTTCCAGTGTTGTCCTCTTTGACGCGTGTTGAGCCTGGCGTCTTCGGGATTTGGAAGCCGGTTTTGGTTCTGCCAGCCGGCATTGCCGACGTGCTGACGCCGGTGCAATTGGAGGGCATCCTCGCGCACGAACTCTGTCACGTCCGGCGGCGCGACAATCTCACCGCAGCGATTCACAACGTAGCGGAGGTCATTTTCTGGTTTCATCCAATGGTTTGGTGGATCCGAACGCAGCTTGTGAAGGAGCGGGAGCAGGCTTGTGACGAAGCCGTGCTCCAAGGAGGGAATCAGCCTCGGGTCTACGCCGAAGCTATACTCGACGTATGCAAATTCTATCTGGAAGCCCAGCCTCTCTGTGTTTCGGGCGTGACTGGGGCCAATCTAAGGCGAAGAATTGAGGCTATCCTCACCAACCACACGGGGCAAAGGCTGAATCGTTCGAAGAAGCTTCTGCTCGCAGGTGCTGCATTCGCGGCTTTGGCGGCCCCTCTCGTGATTGGCCTCTCCTACGGCGAGTCCCAGAATGACGGCCGATCGGAGGCATCCTTCGCGGTCGCTTCAGTGAAGCCGAGTGAACAGTCCGCTTGGCCTCGTGTCCGGTTGGGTCCGATGCCGGGCGGTCAGGGCTACGAGGCACGGAACATTGCAGTCCGCTTCATGATTGAGCGTGTGTACAACCTGGTCGACAATCAGATCTCGGGAGGACCCGGCTGGATGAATACTGAGCGTTACGATATCGAGGCTAAGGCCGAGCGCCCATCCAGCATTGAGGAACTCCACAAGATGTTTCAGAATCTGCTTGCTGACCGGTTTAAGCTTCAGTTTCATCGCGAGACTAGAGAACTTCCGCTGTTTGATCTGGTTGTCGACAAGAATGGCCCCAAACTGGGAATGCCCGGAACTCCGTTGAAAGTCGCGACTCCCACCTAACCCACTCTACGACGCCTTTTTTCTCTTCACAACCGCGGCCTTTAGCGGCGTGAGGGCTTCTAATTCTCTAATAAGGT
>Ga0335085_10003225_pt1 | contig 28698 bp, 22 predicted proteins | sample Lox_Sample_45_FD_206712 | JGI IMG/M metagenome (GOLD analysis project Ga0335085, IMG submission 206712) | Soil microbial communities from Loxahatchee National Wildlife Refuge, Florida, United States - Lox_Sample_4.5 | ecosystem: Environmental > Terrestrial > Soil > Wetlands | place: USA... | reverse complement strand
GAAACGTGAGCAACGGGGATGAGGCGCGCTATCCCGACAAGGCGGGCACGTACACGAAAGGCCTGCTGCACAATGCCTATGGCCAGGTGGACCCGGGCTCCTACGCCTCGTTTAAGAAGGCGCTCACCACCGGGAAGTTCTCCGACTTCGAAAACATCATCATGGGCGGCACGCGCACGCTGAACGGTCCCCAGGGCGGGCTGTGCTTCGACCTGGAAGCAATGGATAGTTCCCAGTTCGGACAACCGCAGGTGCCTCCCGCGCCGAAGACCGCCAGCGACCAAAACGCCACTGAACTGCTGGAACATTACTGGGCGGCGCTGCTGCGCGACGTAGCCTTTACGGACTATGGGACCAGCGCGCTTGCCGCAGCGGCCGCGGCGGAACTCGGCTCGCAGTACTCTTATCTGGGTCCGCGGAACTCCGGCGGCCAGGTGACTCCAAACCTTCTGTTCCGCGGAATCTTTCCGGGAGAAACGCTGGGGCCGTATGTTTCCCAGTTCTTGCTCATCCCTGCGTTTTTTGGCGCCCAGCCCCTCAGCCAGCAGTTCCAGACCGCCCTGCCCGGCATCGACTACGGCACCGATTTCACTTCCTGGCTGGAGATCCAGAACGGGGTGGATACGGGCCAGCGCAACCAGATTGATTCCCAGTTTCGATACCGGCGCACCGGCAGGGACATGACCGCGCTCACGCACATGGACGTCCTCTTCCAGGAGTATTTCACCGCGATGCTCGTGCTCACGACCATCAATGCGAATCCTCCGGGGAGTTTCACTCCTGGCGGCGCGCCGGTGAACCCCGGCTGCCCCTATGTGCATTCCACGACGGAGAACGGTTTCGGCACCTTCGGCTGGCCGGACTTTGCCGCCATGATCGGCGAGGTTGCCGTGAAAGCGCTGAATGCCGTCTGGTATCAAAAGTGGTTCGTTCACCTGCGCCCGCGTCCGGAGGCGCACGGCGGACTCGTTCACCTCATCAAGACCGGCCAGGGGAGCCATACCAACGCCACGTTCAGTCCGTTCATCCTCAACTCGAATGGCTTGCAGCAGACCTTCAACAAGACCGGCACCTGGTTGCTGCCGCTGGCCTACCCGGAGGGCTCTCCTACTCACCCTTCGTACCCCACCGGCCACGGAACGGTCGGCGGTGCGTGCATCACCATGCTGAAATTTATCTTCGACGGGACTTACGTCATCCCGGACCCTGTGGTGCCCACGAGCGACGGTCTCTCCCTCCAACCCTATACCGGCCCGGATGCCGGGCAACTGACCGTCAATGGCGAACTGAACAAGCTGGGCCACAACGTGAGTTTCGGCCACGGAATTCATGCCGGCATCCACTGGCGCAGCGATACGGACACGTCGCTGCTGCTCGGCGAGGCGGTTGCGCTGAGCTTTTTGCGGGACAAGGCGCAGACCTACAACGAGCCGTTTACCATCCATATTCAGAAATTCGATGGGACGACGGCCACCATCTCCAACCAGGGCAACCACTAGCAGATCGCGAGAAAACGCAATCAGGTTTGTAGGAGCAGCTTCGTCAATAACGCGTAGCTGCGTCCTGCAAGATCTTGAGCAATTGCTGGAGGCTCATCTCTCCGCGGCTTTCGATCGGCTCGCGCGGCAGGAGCTGTTGCAACACCGCCAGCGGCAAGGCTAGGCCGGCGCGAGCATCTTCGAGGGCGTCTTTCGGCCGGCTCTGGTGAAGTGAAACGACCCCATGATAGAGATAGGCTTTTCCGCGCGTCAGATAGGTTTCGTAAGCGGCGATGGAGTGGCCGTTGACGGCCGCCTCGAGGTCCTCGAGCGCCGCAGCCCATTCGTCGTGCGCCCATTCCAGCTCCCCCAATCGCTCGCTCAGGGATTGCGCGCGCAGCGAAGCGTTCTCGGGATCCGCGGCGAGCGCACGGCGATAGAGGGCGATGGCCTCCGCCACGTTCTTGCGGGCAATCGGGCTGGGCAGCTCTGCCAGCATTTGTGATTGCGCCTGCGAGCGGCGCGCGGCGTCCGTCCAGCGCAGAATGCGCTGATCGGGATCCAGGGTGATGTCCAGGGCCGGCGCGGGCACGTTTACGGTGAACGGGGTCACCGCGCCGCGCGTAGCCACACTGTGCTCCACGCTGCCCTGGGCGGTGTGCACGGTCATCCCCACGCGCACCGAACCCTCCGGGGGCAGGCCGCGCACCACAATTTCCCCAGCTACGATTCCAGGAGACTCGGACGGCAAACGCCGCAATTCGATTTCGGGTATGCCCCGGTCAACGAAAAAGTAGCGAAAGAACCAGCTCAGGTCGCGCCCGGCAATTTCTTCGCAAACCTTTTCGAAGTCCGCCACGGAAAAGCGGCCGCCAGGATAGCGGCGAACCACTTGCGGCAGTACGCGGTCCACGCGCTCCTGGTCAATCACGGTTTCGAGCGTGCGCAGAACCAGCAAGCCTCGCTGGCGGGCGGCAATCTGCTCGGCCGTAGTTCCCACCGCTGCGCCAGTGGATGCTCCCGCGGGCAGGCCGGGCTCTGCCACCACCGCGTCGCGCAAGGCTTCGGCCACGAGCGCACGCGCCACCTCGGGATGCGCGTCCCGCAGGGAGCGCCAGGCCAGGTATTCGGGAAGGCCTTCGGCCAACAGAGCGTCCGAAGCTGAGGAGCGCGAATCCAGGTACGGAAGCCACTGGCGTGCAACCTCTCGAGGCAGCAAATCGGGGAGATAGAGGTCGCCAGCGCTGGAGCGCAAGATGTCTGCGCTCGCCGGGATCTGACCCGGGAGAGAGTGCGAATCTCCGCTCAACTTAAGCCTTCCAGATGGAAAAGGACCAAGCAGAGGGCTTAGCTTGGTAATGATGGCCGCTGTCCTGTTGGCCACCACTCGGCAGTTCTCTGCCACCGAGACAGCGTCGAAACCGGAGCGGCAGGCCACTTCCACCACAAGGCCGTCCGGCGTCTTCGCCTCCACGGATGTAGGCTTGAGCTCGGGGTTCGCTCCCTGGCCAGCAATGGCCTGAGGCCACAGCACGATAGCCAGAGCTGCCGCTTGACACAACCGCCCTCGCGCCGCTATAGCTCTCTGCATGCCGCAATCCTATCTAATCTTTGATTTCGCGGGGAATGAAGATGCTGCCCAGCAGGCCCGGCATCGCGTGGACGGCTGGAAGCAAGCCTTTCGCCTGGGGCGCAAGCTGGAACTGCGCTTCGAACGGCCGGAGCCGCCGGCCCAGCCCGGGGACGAAGCAGCCAAGCCCGCCCCCGGCAAGAAGGGCGCAGCCGAGAAGAGGCCCACACTCCGCCTGCTGATTCGTCTGGATTTCTCCGACCACGAGAAGCTCTCGTACACCCGCTGGGCGGAACGCATTCCGGCGGAGCCGCCGTTCAAGGACGTGCCGCATCAAGCCGTGCGCTCACGGGACGCAGCCTACGCGGAAACGGAAGCCCTGTTTGACTCGCTGGCCGAAGCCGCGCCCGGGCCCGCCAGACGATAGCGGTCCCGCTCTCTGCTGGTCGAAAGTCACCGGAAAGTCTCCGCGGCCATTCGCAAGTCTGCTTAAGGCGGATCCCCCGCCGGCTCCGCGATGGCAACACCCCAGACCCGCGCCACGGCGAGTCCTCGTTCTGAAAATGGAACATGGTGTACGATTTGGTATAGTCTCAGCCGTGCTCACCAGCCCTTCCGCGAATTCCACGAACCAAGCCGGTGCGCTGCTGCGCAAGGCCCGCGAGCGCCTGGGTTTGACGTTTCGCGATGTCGAGCAGGCCAGCTTTTGCCTGGCGGCAAAGAGGGGACGCCCCGAGTTCATCGTGCGCATCAGCCGGCTGGCGGACATCGAAAACCACGGGGTGGTCCCAAACCTGCACCGGCTCTACGCCCTGTGCATCATCTATCATCTGGAATTCACCGAGGCCCTTTCCTGGTTCGGGTTGGCTCCGGGAGAAATGTATGTCGAGGGGGGACACTTTCCCGGGGCACGTACACACCTGGCGGCCCCTCCGATTCAGGCGCGCATTCCGGTGCGGCTGGATCCAGGCTTCAACCCCAGCCGCACGGACGACTTTACCCGGCGCGTGCAGAGCTGGGGATATCTCCAACCCGTACTGGCCAGCAGAGAGCAGAAGTATTGGGTCGGCTACATCGGGCTGGAAGACCGGACCATGGATCCTTTGATCCGCCCGGGCAGCCTGGTGCTGGTGGATCCGGCGCGCCAGGAGGTGCGTAACTCCGCCTGGAATAATGAGTTTGAACGTCCCATCTTTTTCCTGGATACCCGCACCGGCTACGGCTGCGGATGGTGCCAGCGGGACGGCGAAAACCTGATCCTTCAACCCCACCCGCTCTCGGAGTGCCCACCGCGCGTGTACCGCTGGCCGGCTCAGGCGGAAGTTATCGGCCAGGTGGTGGGCCTGGGGATGTTCCTGGCCCCGGTATAGCCCGCTCCTCCAGCAGCAAATCCAGCAGGGTGCGAACGTTGGAGACATACAACTCCCGCAAATAGACGGGAGAGTCCACAGGCATTACGCTGCGGTAAAACTCCGTCTCCCGCAAGCGCCGTAGCTTCGTTGAGTAGTCCCCTTCCATGCTGGCCAGGCAGGTGCGCAGGTCCCACTCCTGCTGCTCCAGCGGCATCTCCAACAGCCGAAGAAATAGCTCCTGGTGGCAGAAGCCCAGGGCTTGCTGCACGGCCTCCGCTGGGAACCGCGCCGCCAGACCATCGTGCTGGTAGCGGCCAGAAGAAAGATCGCACAGCGAAGCAACATAGAGCAATTTCCCGAATTCGGAAGGAATGGCTGCCAGGGTTCGCGCGGTGAAATCCTCCACCACTCGCCGCGTCTGTTGATAATTTTCCAGCGATTCCATCGTCTCGCGTTCTGTTTCCGGAACATTTCCGGGAAGCTTTCACCGCTCTTCACAACCTCTTCAACCCTCGTGTTCGAGGAGGTTGTCCATGAAAAAACTTGCCGGGATCTTGTTCCTCTCTCTCGCAGTTTCCTTCGCGCTGGGCTGGATGCTAGCAACGCCCGGCGTGGAAATCAACGGGGCCGTTGGCGCGCCGGCACTGGCCGACGGTGGGCAGCCCATGCCCCCGCCGCCATTCTCATTTGTGGGTGGGACCAACCCGGCCGACGGTGGCCAGCCCATGCCGCCACCGCCGTTCGCCAGCAGCACACTCCTGGCCGACGGTGGGCAGCCTATGCCCCCGCCGCCATTCTCATTTGTGGGTGGGACCAACCCGGCCGACGGTGGCCAGCCCATGCCGCCACCGCCGTTTGCCAGCAGCACACTCCTGGCCGACGGTGGGCAGCCTATGCCCCCGCCGCCATTCTCATTTGTGGGTGGGACCAACCCGGCCGACGGCGGTCAGCCCATGCCGCCACCGCCGTTCTCGGCTTAAGGCCGCGGCCCCTGGAAGCCACCGGGCCCGGCCTGCGCAAACCCGTGAACGGGTCCGGCCGGGCCCGTCGGTGTGCGGCGCGACCGAGTTCCCCTTGCTTGGGCGCTGGCCAGAAACTCGGATCACTTGCTATGATCCTTGCAGGCCGCGATGGATTCTCTCCACTTGAGCCAGTGGCTCGGGGACCTCAGCACTCTCGCTCTGGTGGGTGTGTGCACGCTGGCCTTGAAGCGGCGGTTATGGGGGCTGATGCCGTGGTTCACCACCTATCTCCTCCTGGTGCTTGGTGCGGACGGCTTGCGTTGGCTGGTTTTGCAGACCAGCGGCTTTCGATCTGCCGGGTACTCCTGGACCTGGTGGATGACCCAGACGCTGCTGGTGGCCGCGCGGGGCGCCGCACTGGTGGATTTGTGCCGGGCGGCGCTGAGCCAGTACACCGGGGTGTGGCAGGCGGCGCGCCTGCTGCTGTTTGGAAGCGCTTGCACCCTGCTGCTGGCAGCAGCTTTGCGCACAGCCGGAAAGGCGGGAATTACCTCCTACCTGGTCTTCGTGGAGCGCGAACTGGAATTGGCCATCGTGGTGGTGGTGGTCCTGCTGCTGATCGTGAGCCGCTATTACGGCGTGGAGCTGGAAAGACCCCTGGGGGGAATCGCTTTCGGATTGATATTTTATTCTTCCATTGTCGTTATCACTAGTAGTATCCTAATTGAGCCACTGGATGTTTCATGGCCGGTTTTCAGTTTGGCGCGCACCCTGGCGTACCTGGTGGCAGAGGGCGCGTGGGCGTATGCGATGCGGCTGCCGTTCACCGAACGGGCGCGGCCGCCGCTGACTACGGCCGCGGAGTTCGAACTTGCCAGCGGTGCGGTGGACCAGCGGATGCGCGAATTGAACGCGAGGATTCTGCAGATCTTGAAGCGATGATCGATCTGTACCTTTACGGAACACTAGCAGTCCTGCTGCTGGTGGCTGCGATCCGGCTGCTGCTTCACTCGGGTCCCGGAGCCGCCGCCCAGCGTGCCCGGCGGGAGGATCCCTCCCGTTTTTTCCCGGTGCATTGCCGCTACTTCCCGCAAATGCGCCAGTTATTTTCGATTGAGGACGCGGATTTCCTGGCGACGCGCGGCTCGCCCGCCTTGCTGCAGCGTTGGCGGGCGGACCGGAAGCATGCGGCACTGCTCTACCTGAGCTCGCTTCGTGAGGATTTTGCGGGCCTCAACCGCCTCTCCAGGAATCTGGCGCGTCACGCGGCGAATCTGGAGGCGAAGCAGCAGGCCCAGGTGATTGGCCTGAATCTGCAATTTCAATTGCTGTATACACTAGCCACTGCGCAAATCCTGATGGGATTGCCTGCCGGCGCTGAATTGCAGCGGATCACCCGGCTGGTGGCCGGCCTCGGCGGGCGTTTGGAGAAGGTTGCGCTTGCGCCTTACCCTTCCTCTGGCTCGCTCATTCCCTGAAGGCCGATGCGCTGCGTTGTTCCACTGCCTGACGGATGGCAGAGAGCAACTGGTCCGCGCGAAACGGTTTGTGAAGCGAGGGGCAGCCACTGGCGGCCAGAAAGTTCGTGGCTTCATCGCTTTGGCCGTCGGCAAAGGTAAAGATCATGCGCTCGGCCAGCGCCGGCCGCCGGTGGCGCAGCCAGCCGTGCAGTTCCTGCCCGCCCATTCCTCCTGATAATTTGTAATCAGCCACCACCACGTCAATTTCGGTGCGCGCCAGCAGTTCCGTGGCCGTGGCCACGCTTGATGCAACTTCCACGCTGTGGCCGCGCTCACGCAGGATTTCGCGCACCACCTCCAGCACCGCCTCTTCATCATCCACCAGCAGGATGCGGATGCCGGAGGGCGCGGGACGGACCGGGACCAGCGCCTGCGCCGGCGCCTCCCCGGACTCGGCCAGACCCGCGGCCAGGGCAGCGGGCAGGTACACGGAGAAACTGGCGCCGCGTGCCGGCACATTGCGCACCGTAATCTCGCCTCCGTGTTCTTTCAGGATGCCGTAGCAAATGCTCAGGCCCAGCCCGGTTCCTTCACCCACCGGCTTGGTGGTGTAAAAGGGATCGAATACGCGCAGCGGCTCGCGCACGCCCGGTCCGCTATCGGTAATCTCGATGAGCGCGCGGTCTCCAGAGGCGGCCGTGCGCACCCAGATGTGCCGCGGCTCGGGGGCATCCTTCAGCGCGTCAAAGGAATTGTTCAGGATATTCAGGAACACCTGCTGGAGCTGGTGCTGGTCGCCGTGGATGGGCGCCAGGGAGTGGTCCAGCTCCCGATGGATGGCGATGCGCGAGCGCCGCCAGTCGTAGTCGCGAAGCGCCAGGGTATCTTCCAGCACTTCGTTCACGCGCACCGCGCGGCGTTCCGGCTTCTGCTGGCGCGCGAAGCTCAGCAGGCTCTGCACGATCTTCTGCGTGCGCTGGGCCTGCTTGGAAATTTTCGCGGCGAAATCCCCCACGTGCGCCGGGGAGTTCTCGGAGGCGCCCAGCAGCTCACTGTAGCCCAGAATCGCGGTCAGCGGATTGTTCAGTTCGTGAGCCACTCCGGCGATCAGCTGGCCGATGGCCACCATCTTCTCGCTCTGCACCAGTTGCTCCTGGGTGCGGCGCAATGTCTCCAGGGTTTGCCGCGTGGCCTCGTGGAGCGCGGTGGTTTCAATGCGCGCGGCAATTTGATTCCCCACCGCCACCAGCAGGTTCAGCTCGGCGCCGGCCAGGTCGTTGCGCCCGCGACTCCCCACCAGCAATCCCCCCACCACGCGCTCTTTCCACCACATCACAATCAGCCGCCAGACCTGCAGTCCCTCTTCTTCAGAAAGGTTCTGGAAGCCACGGACCGCGTTCAGCGCCTGCGGCGCCAGGAAGGTGGCGTGGGTGCGGCGCACCTGCTCGAACAGTTCCAGGGGTGCGGCGCGGGGAACCGCCCAATCCTGAGCGCTCGAGCGCACCCCCACGGCCGCGCGCCGTTCGATGCTGCCGGTGGCCTCGTCGAAGAGAAACACCGCGGCCAGGTCCAGATCGAAAAGATCGATCACCTGCCGCAGGGCGCGGGCCAGCAAATCGGCCAGCTCCAGGGGCTGAGTGAGCGTCTGTGCCACGGAGTTGAGCAGCAGCAGTTCGCGATTGCGCCGGCGGATTTCCTGTTCCGCGCGCTTGCGCTCGGTCACGTCCAGGAGAAAGCCCTGCACCGCGGCCACCGCCCCGGTGGCGTCGCGCACCGCCACGCTGGATTCCATCACGCTGATGATCTCCCCGTCCTTCCGGCGCATGGGGAATTCAAAGCCGCTCACCGCCCCGTGCTCCCGCAGAAGTCTCATCAGCCGTTCGCGGTCTGCCGGATTGGCGAAGAGTTCCTTGCCGATATCCGCGCACAGCAATTCCTCACGCGTTTCGTAGCCCAGCATGCGCCGGAAGGCCTCGTTGAAATCCAGAAAGCGTCCCCCCGGAGTGGAAAGGAACGCGCCCTCCTGCATGTTCTCAAACAGGTCGCGCAGTTTTTCTTCCGCGCGCCGCCGCGCGGTCACGTCGCGCAGCAGGTGCAGGGTCCCAGGACGTCCATCGGGGCCCTCGAGCGCCGAGGTGGTGGCCGCCAGATACCCGCCGAAATTGGCGTCACGCTCGTTAGGGTTGCCGGCCACCTCTTCACAATAGGGACAATGGTTCCAGGCCACCGATCCGGGCCGCAACAGATCGCGCAGCGCGCGCCCGGGCAGCGCCGCCGGTTCCACGCCCAACCGCCGCGCCGCGCTCGCATTGGCCTGGACAATGCGGTACCGCTCGTCGTGCAGCAGCACGGGGTCCTGCACTTCGTCCAGCAGCGTCACCCATTGCCGGGACGCGCGCCCGGCCTTTTCCGCCAGCATCAGGCGATCCCAGTGGGCGCTCAGGATTCCGGCGACACTCAGAAGGAAGCGGCGATTGGCTTCCGTGAACTCCGCGGAATGCGCCGCTGCCGCCGCCAGCAACCCGCGGGGCTCGGCGGCCGCGCTCAGCTGTGCCCCGGGAGGGAGCAGCGGGACACACAGCAGCGAGCTGAGGCGTTCTGAGCGCAGCAGGCGGCGCAACTCCGGGAACGCCGGATCCTCCGCGGAAAACAGATGGTCCCTCGGCGACATCGCACGCGCCACCCACGGCTCGGAAAGCTCCGGCTCCGGGGGTTCCCGGCGAAAGGCCTCTGAGAACCCTCGCAGGCAGCGGAACTGGAGCCGCGCGGGAGCCTCACCGCGCACCACCAGGGCAATTCCGCCGGCGGGCACGCCCAGGTGTTCGAGCGCGTGGGTGAGAGACGATTGGAACAGCTCTTCGAGGGTTGTGCTGCCCTCCGCCGCCTCCGTAATCTCCTGGATCTTGCGCAGCCCGCGTTCAAAGTGGCGGGTGCGCCGGCGAATCTCCGAGAGCACGACCACCAGCATGGCGGTACCCACGGAGAGGGCCAGCACAAAATCCAGTTGCGATCGGAACAGGTTTTCCACTGTGCCGGGCAGTCCGTGGGGATCGAGCAGGTGCAAGCCGCGCAGCAGCAGCGTGCCGCTGAGGGCGGCCAGCGGCAGGAAATGGGCGCGCAATGAACAGCGCCACAGCAGCCAGCCCGCCGCGATGATCAGCCCGGCATGCAGCAGGTGCGCCGCCCACCAGGCCACTGCGGATCCTGGCGCGATGGCGAAACCCAGGGAAGCCAGGCTGACCAGCGCCACACCGAGCGGCCACAGGTAATGTAAACGGCTGCCCAGGCCGATCCATTCCAGGATGCTTCCCAGAAGCAGCGCGGCCCCGACGATGGCCGCCAGCAGAGCCAGGGCGCGCGGCACCGCCGTGCCGGGTCCCGCGCTGAGGGAAAAGAACGAGGAAAGCGCCCACCCTGCAATCCAGAATCGGAAGGCACGTTCACGGAATTGGGGATAGACCAGCAGGTAAAGCAGGCAAAAAAAGAGCGACACTGCCACGTGCTGCCAGCCGATGGTGAGGAAGCCGGAGCTGAACATCACGCTCTGTTTTTAGGCGCGTCTGGGCGGATTCCAGACGGCGCGAGAGGGCGCTAGAAACGCCAGGACGGCACTATGTACTCTCAAGAGAAGCGGGACAAGAAATCTGACCCCCGGCTGTGCTCAGCCGTATACTGGGGGAGTTTCTAGGAGCCTCAGGTGAACCCGGAACGCATCCTAATTGTTGACGACGAGGAAGCAATCCGCGAAGTGGTGTCCACGCTGCTGACCGCCCAAGGCTACAAGTGCGATACCGCGGGCAATGGCGAAGAGGCCATCCGCAAAATGCGCGAGGCCGGATTCGATCTGGTGCTCAGCGACCTGGTGATGCCCGGTGTGGACGGGCTGAAGCTGATCGAACTGGTCCGCGGTTACGATGCCGACGTCCCGGTAATCATGGTCACCGCCATGCACGACATCTCCACGGCCATCGAAGCGATGCGCCGCGGCGCCTACGACTACATCCTGAAACCGTTCGAGAAGGAACAGCTCTTTTTGAGCGTGCGGCGCGCCCTGGAACATCGCCGGCTGATTTACGAGAACCGGCTCTACCAGCAGGAACTGGAACGCCGGGTCGAAGAGCGCACCCTGCAGCTTTCCCAGGCCCTGGAGGAGCTCGAACAATCCTACGACTACACCCTGGAAGCCCTGGCCAGCGCGCTGGACTTGAAGGATGCGGAGACGGAGGGCCACTGCCAGCGCGTGACCGCCATGACCATCGTGATTGCCCGGGCCATGGGTGTGGCCGAAGCCGAACTGCGCCAGATCGCGCGCGGCGCGTTTCTGCACGACATCGGCAAGATGGGCATCCCCGACAGCATCCTGCGCAAACCCGGGCCGCTCACTCCGGAAGAAACCACCATCATGCGCACGCACTGCGACATCGGCTACCAGGTGCTGGAGCGGATTCCCTTTCTGCGCGAGGCCAGCGAGATCGTTCTTTCCCACCAGGAGAAGTACGACGGCACCGGCTACCCTCGAAACCTGAAGAGCGAGCAGATACCCATCGGGGCCCGCATTTTCGCCGTGGCCGATACGCTGGACGCGATGATCTCCGACCGCCCGTACCGCAAGGCCCTGCCCATGGCCGCGGCCAAGGAAGAGATTCGCAAGCACGCCGGATCGCAATTCGACCCAAGAGTTGTTGAGGTGTTTGACAGCATTCCCGAAGCAGTGTGGCTCGAACTGCGCCAGAACTACCAGGCGCCTTTCCATTCCGTCCAGCTCAAAGAACAATAGAACGCGCTCAGCTCGGCGCGGCCTGCAGGGAATCGCGCGCGCGCCCGCGACGCCGCTCCAGCCAGCACAGCGAGTACAGCACGGCCAGAAGGGGCAGCAGCCACACTACCCGCGCCTGGTAGCGCTCTTCCACATTGGAAAACACGCCGGTGATCAGTGCGTTCGCAGCTACGGCGGGCAGCGCAATCACCGTCAGCCCTTGAAGCGGATGGGGCAGGCGGCCGCGCAGGAGCAGCGGGACCAGGGCGATGACCGCGAGAGAAACCACCACCGTCCAGTATTCTGCCGTACTGAACCCCTCCAGCGGCAGTGCGTCATTGAACTGCCAGCTTTTCAGGTAGTTTGACTTGTCCCCGGGCAGCGCGGTGTCGAAGGCTTCCAGCACCCAGTTGTTGCGGTCCAGATCATACAGCCCGAAAGCACCGAGCTGTTGTCGAAAGTGTCCAGCGGAGATCGCCAACTGCTGCCGCGGAAACGCGCGCAACACCGCCAGGACAAATTTGAGCTCCTGCTGCCGGATGCGGTCATCGCCATCCGCCGCGGCTGCCGGCCAGATGCCCCCGCGCTTCCACAGGAACTCGTCGGTATCGGCCGGAAGATCATCCACGGATTCGCACAGCGCCAACCCCGCTTGCGGGCAGTGCTGCTCGAGGTACCAGCGGCCGGGACCGTCCGCAATCACCCGCGCGGCCAGAAACGGTGGCGCATCGCCCTCGAGCGAAGCGTTCCCATAGAGATAGGCGTGCAGCGCCACCTGCGCGCCCCCCGCAACGATGACCACCAGCGCGGCCCCGGCCAGAGCTCTCCCGCGCCCGGTGAGCAGGGGGCTGTGCGCCAGCCACAGCAGCGCCAGCAGCATGCAGACTCCGGCGGCGAGCGCCAGGTGGGTGAGGTGCGCAGTCATTGCCCAGCCCGCAAAACAGGCCGCTCCCACGCGCTCCCTGCCCGTTAGCGTCTCTCGTGCGAACACCAGCAGATAGAGCGACAGGTACAGCAACGGGCCGAGAATGTCCGGAAGGATCAGGCTGACAAACCAACTGACGCTGCTGAGCAAACTGAGAAGCGGCACGACCATCAGGTAAGTCACCACGGTCCGCTGCGGGAAAATGGAGCGCACCACCAGCCACAGAATCCACGCGGCCAGGCCCGCGTGCAGCGCCACCACCGGCCACGGGCTCACGTTCCAATGAAAGGGCAGGATCCCGAGGGAATAGATAAGCGAACGCATCCCGTAATATTCCGAAAGCCGGTGCAAAAAGAGCGCCCGTGCTATGGAACGCCCGTCTGCGAGGTAGGTGATGGAATCGGGGTACAGCAGTGGGTAATGATTGTAGATCGCCGGCCAAGCAAGGAGCAGAGCCCCGGCGGCCACCGCCGCCGCGCGCGACAACGAAGAATGCCGGGCCGTTCCGCCGACAGTTCCGGCTTGTTTTTTGGTATTGCTCTCGGCCACATCCATGGGCGCTGTGCGCGCCCGATGGTAGCACTTCGCGAGCCGAGCCGCGGAACACCGGCCGCGTTCCCATTGCGCCGGCGCGCGGGGATGGATACTATGCCCTCGGGGGAATCGAAGATGGCGCTGGTGCCGATCAAGACTTCAGCGGGAACCGGGTACTGTGAATGCATTCACGGCTGCTACGAACTGGTCAGCCTGCGGGACGACGAAACCGGCAAATCCTACTGTCCGGCGTGCGCCAAGGACCATCTGGAGATGAACCGCGGCCTGGGCCTGCCGCGCCCGGCTCCCTCCCGGCAGCCGGAGGCAGCCCCGGCACCTCCGGCATCGGGAATGCCTGCGGCCGCGGACCCGCCGGCGCGATTGCGGTAGCGCGCGCACACCGAGTGGAGGGAGCAGATACCGGGATGAAGCCTGCCTCACTCCCGAATTCCCTTCCTGCCGCCTCTCCCCTCTCAGCCGCCAGTCCCCGCGGAGCCGTTCGCTGATGGCGGAAGCCAGTCTCCCTGCGGCCATTCCCATGCTGGACCTGACGGCGGAGTACGCCGGCATCCGCGAAGAACTGCGCGCGGCCATGGACGGGGTTTTCGCCCGCGGGCAATTCATCCTGGGACCGGAGGTGGCCGCGCTGGAGGACGAAATCGCCAAGCTTTGCGGCACCGCGCACGCCGTGGGCGTGGCCTCCGGAACCGACGCGCTGATTCTGGCGCTGCACGCCGCGGGGGTGGAGCGCGGAGACCAGGTGATCGTCCCCGGCTTCACTTACATTGCCACCGCCGACAGTGTGAGCCTGCTGGGGGCTACGCCGGTGTTCTGCGACGTGCAGCCGGAAACGCTCACTCTGGATGTAGCGCAAGTGGAAAAACACATTACTCCGCGGACCAAAGCCATCGTGCCGGTGCACCTGTTCGGGCAGGCGGCGGACATGGACGGAATCCTGCGCGTGGCCCGCGCAGCAAACCTCGCGGTGATCGAAGACGCGGCGCAGGCCATCGGCGCCCAGTGGAAGGGACAACGCCTGGGGTCGCTGGGCGACTGTGGTTGCCTGAGCTTCTATCCCACCAAAAACCTGGGCGCCGCCGGGGATGCGGGAATGATCGTCACGTCTTCCGAGGAACTGGCTGTGCGCCTCCGCGGTCTGCGGGCGCACGGCGCAACACAGCACAAGTACCTGAGCGCGGAACAGGGCTGGAACAGCCGGCTGGACGAACTGCAAGCGGCGGTGTTGCGCGTGAAGTTGCGCCACCTGGAGGAATGGACGAGAGCGCGGCAGGCGCACGCGGCGCACTACGACCGGCTGCTCGCGACGCTCCCCGCCGTGGTGCGACCGGTGACCGGCCCGGGGCGCACCCACGTCTACCACCAGTACACCATTCGCCTGGCGGAGCGCGAGCGGGTGCAGAAATTTCTGGCCGGCCAGGGCATCGCCACCACGGTGTACTATCCTGTGCCGCTGCACCTGCAGCCCATGTACGGGCATTTGGGGTATGAGCCCGGTTCGCTGCCGGAGGCGGAGCGAGCCGCGCTGGAGGTGCTCTCGTTGCCGATGTTTCCGGAGTTGCGCGCGGAGCAAATCGACCGTGTTGCCGCGGGGATTCGCGCGGCGCTCCGGAACTGAGCCGCCCAGACGATGCGCGAAACGGCCAAGCGCGGGGCCAGGCTGCTTTCCATCGCCGCGCGCGTGGCCATCGGCGGGCTGCTGCTCTATTACCTGAGCGTCTCGGGGAATCTCAACTGGAAGTCGCTGCTGGGACTAGCGCGAGCCTGGCATCTCACCGCGCTCGCGCTCGCCGGACTCCTGATCAACTTCGCGCTGAATGCCTGGCGGCTGGCGATTCTGCTCCGCCCATTCGAGTTTCACCTGGCCGTTTGGAATTCCTTCAAGCTCACCCTGATTGGCCAGTTTTTCAGCACCTTCCTGCCGGGAGGCACCAGCGGCGACGTGATGAAGATCTTTCACGCCACAGAGGGCAACACCGGCCGGCGCACCGAGGTGGCCACGCTGGTGCTGCTGGATCGCGCCGTGGGAATGTTTGCGATGCTCGCGCTGCCTGTGCTGCTCGTTCCCGCTTCGCTGGAGACTCTGGCCGCCTCCGCTTTGCTGCGGCAATTGCTGTGGTTTTCAACCGCCGGGGTTATTCTGATGCTGGTGGGCTTCCTGCTCACATTTTCCGGCCGGGTCCGCCACAGTCGGCTGGTGGAATGGACTTTTGAGAAGCTGCCGCTGGGCAGTTATGCGCTGCGCATCTTCGATACCGTCCACCGGCTGGGGGAACATCCGCGGCCTCTTGCCGCGGCCGTCATCCTTTCTCTGGTCAGCCAGTCGCTGACCGTGCTGGTGCTCCTGCTGCTGGCGCTGGCGACTGCTCCGGGCGCGCCGGTGGGGCGCGCGGCAATCGTGGTACCGCTAGGTTTGCTGGCAAATACGGTGCCGCTGACGCCTGGCGGCCTGGGACTGGGCGAAGCGGCCATGGAGCGGCTGTTCCTGCTGGCCGGGCTGACCTCCGGTGCGGAGGCCATGCTGGGCAACCGCCTGTTGACTACGGTGATCAGCTTGTTGGGGCTGGCCTTCTACTTGCAAGGCCGGGAGCGCGTGGTCCACCGGCGAAAAGCGAAAGAGGGCGAGAGCACAGCCAGCAGCGCAACAGTCAAAACAGAGCAGGATTAGGACTCAGGCGAGAAAACGCGCTCGGAAGCAGGCGGACCCGCTGCCGGATTCCGGGCGAGCTCGCCAGTGGAGAGCTCGCCATGATCCCACCCAGCGCCACTGCCGCGCCGCATGGCAGCGATGAAGACTCCCGCAAACAGTGAGACGCTGGGGATGAGCAGCGCCAGGATCGCGTAATCCAGGTGCCGGGCGGCGCGCGGGTCCTGGGCCTGGGCCACGGCGTAGCACATCGCGCAGCCCTGCGCGAACACTCCGGGGGCGGCGGCCAGCGCGGCGGCAAGAACTGCGGCGAACTTGAGAGCTACCTTCATCACCAGCTCAGTGGTGGATGCGAACTTCAAACAGGCGCAGGCTGTCCGGAAATATCACCGTCATCATACCGATGCAAAAAACCGTGGCCGGGATCAGCGTCAGGAACAGCGTGAACTTCTCGAACCGCAGGTGCATGAAGTAGGCCATGATCAGCCCGGCTTTGAGCACCGAGAGGCCGATCAGCATCAGCAGCATGGTGACTGCCGGAAAATGCAGATAGGCCAGGTAGACCTCCGCCAGGGTGATGGCCACCAGCGAACTCCAGACGGCCATGAACAGCTTCACCGATCCGCCGTGATGGGTCCCGTAGGAGGTAGCTACTTCTTCGTGTGTATCCATGGTCCTCTCTCGCGCGCCCCACGCCTCTAGCTGTACTTCACGCTCATCAGATAAATCATCGGAAACACGAACATCCACACCAGGTCCACGAAGTGCCAATAGAGGCCGCTCACTTCCACGTCTTCATCCTTGAACCGGGACGTGCCGTAGCCCCAGGCGATCACTCCCAGATAAATCACCCCGCACATCACGTGGGTCATGTGCAGCCCGGTGATGCCAAAGAAGGCGGCGCCGAACAGCGGCGAGCCCCAGGGATTGGAGAACAGCCGCACCCCTTCTTCAATCAGGTGAAACCATTCGGTCACGTGCAGCCCGCAGAAGATCAGTCCCCCAGCCATCGTGGCCAGCAGCCATTTCACCGCCGCGCCGCGCGCGCCGCGGTGCGCCGCGGCCACCGCCATCACCATGGTCAGGCTGCTGGCCAGCAGCACCACGGTCATGGTGGTGGAAAAAATCACCGCGGGAAAAATCGGAAAGACGTGCGCCGGCCAGTCCGGATTGGAGACCCGGGAGTAGCTGTAGGCCATCAGCAAGGCGGTGAAGGTCATCACGTCGGAGATGATGAACAGCCACATGCCCAGCTTCTTGCTACCCATGGCATAGGGCGAACCGCCTCCGCTCCACGGAGAGTCGAGCGCCACTTCGGTATGCGTTTCCGTCATTCCTCACCGTCCCAGTGTGAGCACGAGCAGCAGGAAGACCCACAGCCCGTCCATAAAATGCCAGTAGATGCCGGCCACTTCCGCAGCCACGCCGGCGGTGGCCCGCAAGCGCATCCAGTCGCGCGAGAGCACATAGAGCAAGGCAGCCAGGCCGCCGGCCAGGTGAAGGGCGTGGGCCGCCGTAAAAAGATAAAAGAAGCTGCTGGACGGGTTGGTGGCCAGGTACACGCCGGCGGCGGCGAGTTCGCGCCAAGCAACGTATTGGCCGGCGAGGAAGAACAGGCCCAGCGCCGTAGCTGTGGCCCACCAGGCGCGGAAAACGGCGGCCTGCTCCCGCTCCCACGCGCGATGCGATGCTTCGAGCGCCAGACTGCTCAGGATTAGCACGGCGGTGTTCAGCCACAGCACCCGCGGCAGGGCGATGGCCCGCCAGTCGCCCCCCGATCCCTTGCGCACCAGGTACGCGCTGACCAGGGCCATGAAAAACATAAGAATCGCCGCGAGCGCCAGCCAGATGCCCGTGTAGTACACGCGCCGGGAGCTCGCGGACCGTGGAAATGGCGAGCCCTCGCCGTCTCCGCCGCGGCCATCGCCGCCACCGTAGCCGCGCGGCGGTTCGGCGGAAGAAGACCCGCCCGAGCCCCGATCGCTCGGAGGGATTTCAATCTCGTCAATGACGGGTGCGCCGGGCATGAGCGTCACAATCCTCTAGGCGCTTCCGGTGGCCAGCTTGCCGGGTTCCACGTGCTGTGGCAGGTAATCGTCCACGTAGCCGGGCACGCCATACTCGTAAGGTCCACGATAGACGCTGGGCTCGTGGCCGCCGAAATTGTCGAAAGGCGGCGGCGAAGGAATGGTCCACTCCAGCGTGGTGGCCTGCCAGGGATTCTCGTCCGCCTTCTCGCCGAATTTCAGGCTCCAGATCAAGTTGAAGAGAAACAGAATCTGGGCGCTGATGGTGATGAAGGCGGCGATGGAAATGAACCACTGTATGGGTTGCAGCGCGGGCAGGTAGGACACCGCGGTGGAATCCGCATAGCGCCGCGGCGCTCCGGCCAGGCCCAGCCAGTGCATGGGCATGAAAATCGCGTAGGTGCCCGGCAGCGTGATCCAGAAATGGAGCTTGCCCAGCGTTTCGTTCAATTTCCGGCCGGTTACTTTCGGAAACCACAGGTAAGTTCCCGTGAACATCCCGAAAATCGCGGCCACCCCCATGACCAGATGAAAATGCGCGGGAACGAAATAGGTGTTGTGCAGGTAGAGATCCACCGAGGGCTGCGCCAGGAACAGCCCGGAAAGCCCGCCGGATACGAACAGGGTGACGAAACCAATCGCGTAGAGCATCGCGGCGGTGAAGCGGATTTGCCCGCCCCACAGGGTGCCCAGCCAGTTGAACGTCTTGATGGCGGAGGGCACGCCGATGGCCATGGTCATCAGCGAAAACGCAAAGCCCGTGTACGGGCTCATCCCGCTGACGAACATGTGGTGGCCCCACACCATGAAGCCCAGGATGCCAATGGCGGACATGGCATAGACCATGGCCCGGTAGCCGAACACCGGCTTGCGCGCAAACGTGGAAAGCACGTGGGACGCGGCGCCCATGCCCGGGACGATGGCGATGTACACCTCGGGATGCCCGAAAAACCAGAACAGGTGCTGCCACAGCAGCGGGGAGCCGCCGGTGTGGCCGGTTTGCTGCACGCCGCTGACCACCAGCCCTCCGGGAATGAAAAAGCTGGTACCCGCCAGGCGATCCAGCAGCATCAGGATGCCCGCGGCCAGGAGCACGCCAAAGGCCAGCAGGCTGAGAATGGCGGTGATGAACCAGGCCCAGCAGGTGAGCGGCAGGCGCATCATGGTGAGCCCGCGCGCGCGCAAGTCAATCAGCGTGGTGATGAAGTTGATGGCCCCCATCAGCGAGGCCGCGCAGAAGAACGCGATGGAGATGATCCACATCGTCTGCCCCAGGCCCTCGCCCGGGCCGCTGATGGAGCCCAGCGTGGAAAGCGGAGAGTAGGCCGTCCAGCCGCTGATCGGCGCTCCGCCCTCCACAAAAAAAGCGGCAATCAGGCAGGCAAACGAAATGAACGTGGTCCAGAACGACATCATGTTCAGCGTGGGAAACGCCATGTCCGCGGCGCCGATCTGGATGGGCAGAAAGTAATTCCCGAATCCCGCCTGCGGCGCCGTGGTCAGCACCATGAACACCATGATGGTGCCGTGCATGGTCATCAGCGCCAGGTACTTTTCCGGCGTAAAGTCGCCGTCCATGCCGGGAATGTGCGCGTTGGGCCAGAAGAGGTGGATGCGCATCAGCAGGGAGAGGAACATCCCGGTGAACACGGCCACCACTGCCAGCAGGTAATACTGGATGCCGATTACCTTATGGTCTTTGCTGAAGATGTACTTCCACAGAAAGCCCTCAGGCGGCGCATGGTGATGAACCTCTGAGGCATGGGCGGCCATCAATTCCCTCCCCTGAAATTTGCGCGATCGCGCGCGGCGCGGCTCACTGGTTGGCCTTCTCGTTGGCCAGCCATTTCTCGAATTCCGCCTCAGGCATAACCTTCAAAGTCGCGCGCATGCGGTGATGCCCGGAGCCGCAGAGCTGCGTGCAGGCGATCTCGTAATCCCCCGGCACGTCGGCGTGAAAATGGACGGGGATGAGCATGCCTGGAAGGGCATCCTGCTTCAGGCGCAGCTCGCGGACGAAAAAGCCGTGGGTCACGTCCTGCGAGCGCTCGACCAGTTCGATCTCCCGGCCCAGCGGCACGCCCAGGGTGAGCGTCACCACATCGTCGGCACCCGCGGGATCCCTGTCGTCCAGGCCCACCGGGTTCGATTCAGTGATGTATTTGGGCAGGATGCTGCCGAATTTGCCGTCCGCACCGGGGTAGCGAAAGATCCAGTTGAACTGTTTTCCGGTGACTTCGATCACCATGGCGCCCTGCGGGATGCTGTTGAAGTGCAGTTGCGCCCACGCGGTGCGGCCGAAAATTCCCAACCCAACGAACAGCACGATGGCCGCGGTGGTCCACACCGCCTCGAAGGTGTTGTTGCCTTCGACGTATTGGGCGCGCCCGCCGTTCGAGCGGTAGCGCCATACCACCCAGGCCAGGCCCAGTTGCGAGGCCACAAACACAATTCCTGTGATGATGAACGTGCGCGTGAATTGCGCGTCAATCTCCCGGCCGAAATCGTTGATGGCCGGCGGATACCACCAGACTTTTGCGATAAAGAAGTAGAGAGTAATGCCGACAAAGAGAACCAGAAGAATCGCCAGACTCGCTGCCACGGCGGTTGACCCGCGCTGCCCGGAGCGTGCTGCCATCCGTCCCCCATCTGGCGCCGGCGGCGTCCCCTTACTGCTCTCGCCTGCCGCGTGCGCGCCAAAACCCAAATGCACCAACGAGGCCCTATCATACTAAGGGGAAGTGGAATTGCAAGACGGATTCCGCGCGCGCTCCACATGCTTTCTCGACCCGATGGAACCTGTGGGCCGCGTTCCCTCCAATTCCCGGGGCGATTCCGCTTTCCGGCGAGGCACTTCTCCGGCAGAATGTGCACCCAATGAATTTTCTGGAGCGTGTGCGGCGCGATCCCGTGTGGGCCTACGTGGCCGCGCTGGCGCTCGCCTACGCCTTCCTCGCGGGATGGAAGACCGTGGCGGATTTCGACCTCGGCTGGCAGCTCGCGACCGGGCGCTACATCGCCCAGCATCACTCCATTCCTTCCACCGACGTGCTTTCCTATACCGCGGCAGGCCGGGAGTGGCTTTATCCACCCTTCTCCGGGTTGTTTTTCTATCTGCTGGCGAAGGCCGGCGGATGGACGGCGCTCTCCTGGCTGAACGCGCTCGCATGCCTTGCCGTGGTGGGGATTCTCGTCTGGCACGGCCGGCGGCTCACCGCGTTACTGGCGTTTCTGGCGGTTCCGGCGATTGATTTTCGCACCGAAGCGCGCGCGGAGCTCTTCACCACTCTTCTCTTCGCTGTGTACGCGGTTCTGTTATGGCGGCACTATCGCGGCCAGCGCGTTTCCCTTTGGCTGCTGCCGGTGGTGATGGCTGCCTGGGTAAACCTGCACCCGGGATTCGCAGCAGGTCTGCTGCTGCTGGCCGCATACGTTTTTATCGAGCTGGCGGAATTCATTTACCCTTCGCGCCGCGGGCCTGCGCTGGCGCGGTTGCGGCGGGCAGCGCCGTGGATCGCGCTGAGCGCCCTGGCCACCCTGCTCAATCCCTGGGGCTACCGGATCTACGAGGTATTGATCCGCCAGAGCCAGGCCGGCGAGCTGCACAGCGCGTTCATCGGCGAATGGTCTTCCATCCGGCTGAATACCGGCCGGCTGCACGAATTGGTGAATTTTCGCAGCGCGGGCAGCGGCGACTGGTGGTTGCTATTGGCCGGCGCGGTGGGAGCGGTGCTGTACGTCTTGCGCCTGCGGCTCGCCCCGGCCTTGTTGCTGGCCGGCGGAGCCTATTTGTCTCTGCTGCACATCCGGTTCCAGGCGCTGTTTGCCATCCTGGTGGTGGTGCTGGCCGGGTCGCTTCCCGATGAGTTCCCGCCCGCGGCAGCCGAGACCGGTTCGCCAAACCCGTGGCGGCAATGGTTGTGGAGCCCGCCGGTGCGTAAAGCCGCGGCTTCCGCGTTGTTGACCGGCGCCACCCTGCTGGCCGGCGTGCGCATGAACGACCTGGTCACCAACCGCCACTACATTGTGGACGGTCAAGTGTCGCTCTTCGGCGCCGGCCCCTCCTGGTGGTTCCCGGAACGCGCGGCGGATTTCGTTGAGCGCGAGCGCCTGCCCGGCCAGATCTTCAACGATGTGGACCTGGGCGGCTATCTGGCCTGGCGGCTCGGCCCGCAGTATCCGGTGTACGTGGACAGCCGCTATCTCCCTTACGGCACCCAGTTCCTGCTGGAAAAAAATCACCTGATGAGCGAGCCGCCCAGCTCGGCGGATTGGCGCCGCGAGGAGGCGCGCCGCAACATCAATCTGGCTATCTTTTCGCTCTCCCGCTATGGAGAGCTGGAGCATGCGCCGTTGCAGGCGTTCTGCGCCAGCCCGGATTGGCAACTGGTGTATCTGGACGAGGTCTCCGCGCTCTTCCTGCGCAACCGGCCGGAGAATGCCGCGTGGCTCGAACGCCTCCACCTGGACTGCCGCACCGCGCCCATCCAGCCGCCTACCGCGGGCGCCGGCACGTCGCCGGGACGAGCCGAACAGTTTGAATTCTGGGCCAACGCCGGCTCCGTGTTCTACCTGCTCTCGCGAGACGCGGAGGCGCTGGCGGCGCTGGACCGCGCCAACCAGATCTTTGGAGATGATCCCAACCTGCACCTGATCCGCGCGCAATTCTTTGAAGCCACCGGACAGACCGGCCGGGCCGAGCATGAATTTCGCGCCTCGCTGGACCTGGCGCGCACCGACGCCGCCTGGTTCGGCCTGGGCCGGCTCTACGCCGCCACACACCATTTTCCCGAGGCGGCAGCCTGCTTGCGAGAATCGGCCAAACTCTCCACCCGTGGCTACGATCGCTACCTGCTGCTCGCCCAAGTCTATCTGGCCATGGGAGAGCCCAGGCAGGCGCTCGAGGCCCTGGACCGCGCGGCACGGCAAAATCCATTTGAGGGAGCCGCTTCGCCGCTGGGGGCGGAATTCGGCGCCCGACTGGCGGAGAGTCGCTGCCAGGCCTGGGCCGCGCTGCGGGATTTCAAACAGAGTGAACAATTCGCGCGCCAGGCAATCTCCTACACGCCCCAAAACCCCAAGCGCTGGCTTCTGCTGGCGGATATCTACGCCGCGGAAGGCAAACCACTGGAGTCTGCACGCGCGCGGCAAAATGCCTTGGCCCTGGCCAGCGGCACGCGGGCCACGCCCGTTCCCGGCCCGGGCGGGAGCGCGGAGACGCCCCCGGGGGCCCAACCGGATCAGCCCGGAACCGCGCCGTCCCCCCCGGCTGTCCCTCCCCTCTAGCGGGATTTCTGGCCGGGCGGTGGCCCTCCGATTGCCCCCTTCTTTCTTCCCCCTTCCCTGGAAACTTTTTCCCGCAGGCTTCGTCCAATCGGGTAGCTCCTATTGCATTCCCATAGGGCTTGTGGCAGATTCCTATGGGTATCCCAGAGGAGAAATATGGGCGAACGCAGCGATGTCTGGCAGGGCACCCTGGCGCTGATGATTCTGAGGACCCTGGAAGTGATGGGGCCACTTCACGGCTACGGCATTGCCCGGCGCATCGAGCAGACCAGCGGCAACCGCCTGCTCATTAATTACGGCACACTCTATCCTGCGCTCCTGAAACTTGAGCAGGAGGGCTACGTGGCTTCCGAGTGGGGCGCTTCGGAGAACAACCGCAAGGCCAAGTACTACCGGCTCACCCGCGCGGGACGCAAGCAGGCGCAGAGGGAAACGCGCGACTGGGAGCGGGCCAACACCATCCTGGCGCGCTTCCTGGCGCCGCAGGAAAGGCCGTAATCGCGCGGCGCGAGTTGAGTCGCGAGGGAGGCAGGGCTATGGGAGCGATCCGGGGCTGGCTGTCGCGGTGGGGTGAGTTGTTCCGCCGCGGACGGAGCGAATCGGAATTCTCCGCCGAACTGGAGACCCATCTCCAGATGCATGTGGAAGCGAATCTCCTCCGCGGGCTTTCTCCGGAAGAAGCGCGCCGTCAGGCCCTGGTGGCCCTGGGAGGCTTAGAGGCTGCAAAGGAGCTGCACCGCGATCAGCGGCGCCTGCCGTTTTTGGACTCGCTCCCGCAGGATCTCCGCTTCGCTCTGCGCATGCTGCGGAAAAATCCAGGATTCACTGCCGTGGCGGTCCTCACCCTCGCGCTCGGCATCGGCGCCAATACCGCTGTTTTCTCGATTGTGTACGGTGTGCTGCTGAAGCCGCTTCCCTTCCCCGACTCAGACCGGCTCGTGATGATTTCGCTTCAAGGCCGGGGAGTGGACCGCGGGCCGATGGGAACCGCGGACTTCCTCGCGCTTGCCGAACGGCAGCGGGCATTCACTCACGTGGCCGCCTACACGCCTTCCACGCTTGGATTCGCCCTGACCGGATTTGGCGTGCCACAGATGATTCCCGGAATGGCGGTGACCCCCGAGTTTTTCGCCGTGCTCGACACGCCGCCCGCGCTTGGCCGTGCCCCGCGGCCGGAAGAAGGGAGGCCCGGGGGCGAGCTTGCGGCCGTAGTCAGCGACCACTTCTGGCGGCAATTTCTCGGGGCCGACCCTGCCGCAGTCGGCCGCAAGATCACCCTGGAGGAGCGGAGCTATACGGTTGTGGGGGTGCTGCCGCCCGGATTTCGGTACGCCCAGGGGGGCGAGGTGTGGCCCGTGCTCCAATTGCATCCGCCCACCGAGCGGCCGCCCTACTGGTTGATTCCCATCGGCCGTCTGCGGCCCGGCGTGTCCCTGGCCCAGGCGACCGGCGATGCCTCGCGCATCGCCGCGGAGGTGCAACGGGAATTTCCCCGGTCTGAAGACACGCTCGCCGTCGCCGCCCCTATGAAAGAGATGTGGGTGGGAGATGAGCGCCCGGCGCTCTTGCTGCTGTTCGGAGCGGTCGGCTTTGTGCTCCTGATCGCCGTGGTCAATGTCGCCAGCCTCCAGCTCTCGCGCGCGACCGCGCGAGGCCGCGAGATGGCCGTTCGCACTGCGCTGGGGGCGGGCCGCCGCCGGCTGGTCCGCCAGCTCCTCACAGAAAGTCTGTTGCTCGCCGCGACCGGCGCCCTGCTGGGCGTGGCCGTAGCGTATCTGTGCGTTCGCGCCCTCGCCCTGCTGAGTCCTTCGACCCTCCCGCGCATGAACGAAATCGCGGTGAGCCTTCCCGTCCTCGCATTCACGGCGGGCATTGCGCTCGTCTCCGGCGTGCTGTTCGGGCTGACCCCCGCGTTTCAGTCCGCTTCTCCTTCCATCGGTGAATCCCTGAAGCAGGGCACGCGCACATCTTGCAGCCGGGAATCGCACCGCGCGCACAACGCGCTAGTAGCCGCGGAATTCACGTTAGCGCTCGTGGTGCTGGCGGGCGCGGGATTGCTCATCCGCACGCTGGCCAAAATGGAGGCAGTGAGCCCGGGCTTCAATCCCGGCCGCCTGGTCACCGCGCTGGTGGCGCTGCCCGATGCACGCTATTCAAAGGCCGCCGACGTCACCTCGTTTTTCGATCGGCTGCTCGACCGCATCCAAGGCTGGCCCGGCGTCGAATCTTCCGCCATCGCCGCGAGCCTGCCGCCCAATCTGCTGCAGCTGACGAATCCATTCCACATCGAAGGGCGCGCGGACAGGCCAGGCCAGCCCGCACCCGCGGTGCCCGAAATCCCGATCAGCGACGGCTATTTCCGCACGCTTGGCGTTCCCCTGCTCCGCGGCCGCGAGTTCTCGCCGGCGGACCGCGCGCCAGGGACACACGCCCTCATCATCAACGAGAACATGGCGGGCCGCTATTTCCCCGGTGAAGACCCCATCGGGAAGCGCGTTCAAACCGGCGAGTACAATCCGAAATCGGACTTCTACACGATCGTGGGCGTGGCCGGCAATGTGAAGTACGAGGGGCTCGCTGCTGAGGACGAGCCGGCCATGTACGTCCCGTTCACGGATTCCGGGTGGTGCCCCTGGTTCGTGCAGTCCATGTACGTGGTCGTGCGCGGAGGGACCACCAGCGCCGCCTCGGAAGCGCTTCGCTCCTCCGTGAGCTCGATTGATCGGCAGCTCCCGCTGATTCGCGTGCGCGCAATGGACGAGTTACTGTACGACTCGGTGGCGGACTCGCGTTTCCGCGCGGGACTCTTTGCGTCATTCGCCGGGCTCGCTCTGGTTCTCGCGGCCACAGGAATCTACGGGGTGGTCGCGTACTCGGTGAGCCAGCGCACTCAGGAGATCGCGGTGCGTATGGCGCTGGGTGCCCCTCGCGGAAGCGTGTTCGGTCTGGTGCTGGGACTGGCGCTGCGTCTGGCGGGAGCGGGAGTGGGCGTCGGCGTGGTTGCCGCACTCGCGCTCGCCCGGCTGATGCGCAGCCTGCTGTTCGGCGTGAGCCCGGCGGATCCGGTGGCATTCATGGCTGCCGCCGTGCTCCTGGCGCTGGTCGCTGCCACCGCGGGCTATGTGCCCGCCCGGCGCGCGATGAACATCCATCCGACCGCCGCATTGCGGGGAGAGTAGGAGGACCGCCCATGGCAGCGCTGCGCACGATTCTCCATCGCATCGCCGGTATGTTCGGCAGGCAGGGCCGCGAGCGCGAATTGGATGTGGAACTCGAGGCCCATCTTCAGCTCCACGCGGAAGACAATCTGCGCCGCGGCATGACTCCCGCCGACGCGCGCCGGGCCGCGATCGTGGCTTTGGGCGGCATAGAGCCGACCAAGGAGGCGGTGCGCCAGCGCCGCGGTCTGCCCTTCTTCGACTCGCTGGCGCAGGACCTGCGCTACAGCCTGCGCTCGCTCAGAAAAAATCCTGGATTTGCGGCCATCGGGGTGCTGACGCTGGCCGTGGGACTGGGCGCCAACACGGCCATCTTCAGCGTGGTGAACTCCGTGCTCCTGCGCCCGCTTTCTTTCCGTGAACCGGACCGCCTGGTGGGGCTGTGGCAAACCAATACTGCGCTCAACGCGGAGCGCGAAAGCGTTTCTCCTGCGAATTTTCTGGATTGGAGAGAAGCCGCCACGGCGTTTGAAGACATCGTGGCCATGTCCTACTGGAGTTTCGACTACACCGGCAAGGGCGAACCAGAGAGCTTTTCCGGCGAGCTGGTGACCCAGGATTTCTTCCACCTGCTGGGCATCGCGCCCCAGTGGGGTCGCGCCTTCCTGGCGGAAGAGTACCAGCCCGGCCACGAGCACGTGGTGGTGCTGAGCCATGGTTTGTGGGAGCGCAGGTTCGGGAGCGATCCCGGAATCGTGGGGCAGACCATCTCTCTGCGCGACGAAGCGTACACAGTAGTGGGGGTGTTGCCCGCGGACTTCCACATGCAATGGCTGGGCAAAGACCGCGAAGTGTTCGCGCCCATGCCCCTCACTCCGCAACTACGCCTGCTGCGCACCGCGAATTATATGGACGTGTTGGGAAGGCTGAAGCCCGGTGTTTCGCTGGAGCAGGCGCAGGCGTCGCTGGCAGGAACCGCGGCGCGGCTGGCCGCCACCTATCCGACCGAGGACGGCAGTGTCGGAGTCAGCCTGCTGCCTCTGGCGGAGCTCTTGGTGGGACGCATCCGTCCCATGCTGCTGCTCATCGCCGGCGCGGTGGGGCTGGTGCTGCTGGTGGTGTGCGCCAATATTGCCAATCTTTTGCTGGTGCGGGGCAGCCGCCGCGGGCGCGAACTGGCCATTCGCGTCTCGCTGGGTGCGGCTCGCTGGCGCGTAATCCGCCAACTGCTCACCGAGGCCCTCACCCTCTGCGCATTTGGATGCGTCGGAGGTTTGCTCCTGGCCCGCTGGCTGTTGAAGCTGGTCGTCGGGCTGCAACACACCAGCATTCCGCGCCTGGAGCAGGCGGACATGGGCTGGCAGGTCCTGGCGTTCGGCGCGGCACTCAGCGTGCTGACCGCGGTGTTCGCAGGATTGGCGCCCGCGCTGCATCTCTCGCGCGGAGATTTGCAATCCGCCATGCGGCAGGGAGCGGCCGGGGCCCGGGGCGCTTCGCGGCAGGGGCTGAAGGGATTTTTTGTCATCTCTGAGGTGGCTCTGGCGCTCACCCTTTTGGCTGGCGCCGGGCTGCTGCTGCGCAGCCTGGTGAACCTTCTGCATGTGGACCTGGGGTACGCCCGTGAGCATGTGGCCGTGCTCCAGGTGTACGTCTGGAACCGGTATTCCACCACGGCGCAGCGCGCACAGTATTTTAAGGAGGCGGTGAGCCGCGTGGCCGCGGTTCCGGGTGCGGAAGCCGCGGGGGCAGCTTCTTCCACTCCGCTGTTCCTGGGCGGGCCGGATGAATCTTCGCGGTTCGCCATAGAAGGGCGTCCGCCGGTGCGGCCGGATCAGCAGCCCACGGCCATCCAGACCGTGGCGACTCCAGGATATTTCCAGGCCTTGGGCATCCCGCTGATTCGCGGGCGGCTGCTGAATGCGTTCGATTCCGCGGATTCTCTGCCCGTGGCGGTGATTAATCGCACCATGGCGGAGCGCTACTGGAAAGGCGAGGACCCGCTGGGCCGACGCATCGAAATCCAGCCTCTCGTTCGCGGAGCCGCCGGCGTGGTGTGCGAAATTGTGGGAATTGTAGGTGACACGCGCCAATGGGGCCCGGAGCAGCGCCCCGGGGCGGAGTTTTTCCGCCCGCACGCCCAGGAACCAACGGGAAGCATGGCCTTTGTGGTGCGCACCGCCGGCGATCCGGCCATGATGGTGAAGGCGGTGAAAGACGCCATCTGGTCGGTCAACAAGAAAGTGAGTTTCTACGAAGTGCAGACGCTGGCTCATCTCGAGGATCTCTCGCTGGCCAACCGGCGGCTCAGCCTGATTCTGTTGGGCCTCTTTGCAGCTCTTGCGGTGGCCCTGGCCGCACTCGGCATCTACGGAGTGATGAGCTACTCCACGGCGCTTCGCACGCAGGAAATCGGCATTCGCATGGCTCTGGGGGCCCAGCGCGGGCAGGTGGCAGGAATGATTGTGGCGGAAGGACTTCGCCTGGCGCTGGGCGGGATTGCTTCCGGTCTCGCGCTCGCACTCGGG
>Ga0335085_10003224_pt1 | contig 28709 bp, 21 predicted proteins | sample Lox_Sample_45_FD_206712 | JGI IMG/M metagenome (GOLD analysis project Ga0335085, IMG submission 206712) | Soil microbial communities from Loxahatchee National Wildlife Refuge, Florida, United States - Lox_Sample_4.5 | ecosystem: Environmental > Terrestrial > Soil > Wetlands | place: USA... | reverse complement strand
GCGACTCTGGACGCTGCACCCCAAATACCTCGACGCCAAAGGACTTGTCGCCCTCTGGCGCGAAGCGTTGCTGGCGCAGAAGGTCCTCCGCGGCCGAACGCGTGGCTACCGGCATCATCCGCAACTCCTCCGGTTTTCCGGGACGAAGAATCCACCTGCCGCGGTGGCGACGTTTCTGAAGGCAGTTCACGAGGAAGCCGTAAAACGCGGTTACAAATTCGACGCCACCAAAATCGGGCGCGGACGAATTCGCAGCCGACTGAATGAAACGCGCGGTCAGTTGGTTTACGAATGGTCGCATCTGAAACGAAAGTTGAAAAAACGCAACCCGCAGCTACTCCACGACATGCCTTCGATAAAAATTCCCGCACCGCATCCGTTGTTCCGGATTGTGCCCGGCAAAGTGCGCGAGTGGGAACGTGTCGCATAAATTTGTTGTCGCCAGAACTTGTCAATCCGGTTTTATCGGCGGTATTGAATAGCAACTATGAAAACCATCATCCAGTTTATATTCCTGGCCGGCTTCTCGCTGGCCGGACTTCAAGTCAGCAACGCCCAGGAATCCTCCGCGGCGACCGATTATCATCGTTGGTGGCAGGACCGTCCGTATGGCGCGACTTTTAAAACTGAAACGACGAACCGGCTCCCGCGGATACACGTGCAGGGGAACAAATTCGTTAACCCTGACGGCAAGACCGTTCTTTTTCGCGGCGTATCCGTTTCCGATCCCGACAAAATTGAACATGAAGGCCACTGGAACAAACATCATTTCGAGGAAGTGCAGGCGATGGGCGCGACGCTGGTCCGCATTCCGGTCCACCCCATTGCCTGGCGCGAGCGTGGTGCGCAGGAGTATCTCAAGCTGCTCGACCAGGCCGTGGAATGGTGCACCGAACTGGGCATCTACGTGGACATTGACTGGCACAGCATCGGCAACCTGAAGATGGAACTTTTCCAGGACCCGATGTATGACACCACGCAGAAAGAGACGTTCCAATTCTGGCGAACCATCGCCCAGCATTATCACGGCAACAGCACCGTCGCATTTTACGAGTTGTTCAACGAGCCGACGATTTACAACGGAAAACTCGGCAGCATTTCGTGGAGCGAATGGAAAAAACTCAATGAAGACATGATCAGCCTGATTCGGGCGTATGACACCAATACCATCGCGCTCGTGGCCGGGTTCGATTGGGCGTACGACTTGACGCCGCTGAATATCGAACCGATTCAGGCCGAAGGCATCGGCTACGTGACTCATCCTTACCCGAACAAACGGTCCCAACCTTGGGAACCGAAGTGGGAAGAGGATTTCGGATTCGCCGCGGGCCACTATCCGGTCATTGCAACAGAGATCGGATTTTCCGTCGACAAAGGCACCTTGCTGAAGGACGACGATTACGGCCCGCTCATCGTGAATTATCTGGAAGGCCGGGGCATCAGTTGGGTGGCCTGGTGTTTTGACCCGGAATGGGGGCCGACTTTGTTGCAGTCGTGGGATTACGATCTCACGGGCGCGGGCGAGTTTTTCAAGACCGCCATGCACAAAGAAGCCGGAAGGGAAAGCCCGTAGAACCGGCGCGTTGCTTTCTCCCAATTTGGAACAGCTGCCTTGGATTTTGCTAAATCGTAGGCGCCCCCTCGCCCTAGCCATCTCCCCCGGTGGGGGAGAGGGTGACCTCCGGCCGGGTGAAGGCGTTGCTTGGTCATACTGTTTGCGGACTGACCGTTTTGCGTTAAAATGAAGCATGGAGTGGCTCAATGTCCTGATCGGGTTGGCCCTGGTGCTTTTTGGCCGCAAGCTTTTCTGGCTATTTGTCGGGTGCGTCGGCTTTATTGTCGGCGCGGAGTTTGCGGAGCGCATTTTGCAGGGAGAGCCTGAATGGCTGATTCTGCTTATCGCGTTGGGCGTGGGTTTGCTCGGCGCGGTTGTCTCCATGTTTTTGCAGCGCGTCGTCATCGGCATCGCCGGGTTTTTCGCCGGCGGATATTGCCTGTCGGCGCTGACCGCAACCGCACTTCACTCAAACTACGAGGGCATCAGGTGGATAGCGTTCGTAGTGGGCGGATTGCTCGGCGCGATATTGATAATCACGTTATTGGACCCGGCGTTGATTGTCATATCTTCGCTCGCCGGCGCGACGGCAGTCGCCCAAAATGTTCCTCTCGACCCGCTGGCCAAGTCGCTGGTTTTCGTGGCATTGCTGGTATTGGGAATCATTGTCCAAACCGGGCAATACGCCCGGGAAACGAAAACGGAACCGCCGTCGCGGGCGAAGCGAAACGATTCAACCGGGTGATGTGGAAATTCGCAATGCAACGCGCCCGCTCACCCCGGCCCTCTCCATGAATACAAGGAACATTGAACAATCCAAGATGCTCCGGGGAAACCGTCCGAAAAGCTGCCCGTGGCCATGAGGTCTCCCTCTCCGCCAACGAAGTTGGGGGAGAGGGTCGGGGTGAGGTGGGGTTTTTGTTGAGTGCCCCTCTTCTTAGCCCTCTCCCCGCGCTACGCTGCGGGGCGAGAGAAACGTCAATTTTGACGGTGGTACGATCTTTTCCACAGAGCACATCCAACCTCGAACACCGAACTTCCAAGGCTGACCAACCTGGCGGTTACTCGATGATCGGTATTGGATGTTGAGTGTTGGATGTGATTCTGAAAAGCCAGCGGGCCGCAGACAGGACATCACTCCGTCACCAGATCGTCGGCGGTCCACATGATTTTGTCCGGGCCGGCGGAGCGGATTTCCATTTCCGTGCCGGAGAGCTGGTGGAAAAAATAAGGTGTGCCCCACGGGTCAACCAATTCGCCCCGGTCATTGATGCGCATCCCGGCCTCGGGCCGGATGAAGTTCGCCTGTTTCGGGTTGTGACCGTTCAACTGGCTGGTGATTTCCGAATTCACGCCGACGGGGTTGCCGTTGAACATCGAGCCATAGTTGTGGATGGCCGAGCGAACGTTGTCGAGCACCAGCTCTGGCGCCAGATTGGTGTATTCCAGCGGCGCGGGTTTGCCGGCCGGAGCGACCGGAGGTTTTCGCGGCACGGAATAAAAAATCGTCTGCGGCAGCGGGGCAGCGAAGTTGGAGGCGATGACGGCAACTGCCTGCGGATTCGCCGTGGCCAAGGCTTTCTGCACCGCGGCGTCCTGTTGGGCAGCGGTTTTTTCAGACGAGGACGCCAATTTTTTCGAATGGAAAAAAACAGCCAGCGCAATCGCGCTCAACAAAATTGCGGTCACGAGGGCCAGACTTTTTTTCATCGGCCAGGGCTATGCAGTTAAGAATCGTGGATGAACCAGGCGTGGCATGATCGCAAACCGGGTAGCGCAGACTGACAGTCTGCCGTGTCGCGGATTGGCAATCCGCAGACGCCTCGCACTTCGGATTCAGTGCCGACTACCAGTCGGCGATACAGCAGGTTAACAACCTGCGCTACGATAAAGCATTGCGCCGCTATCAATCCATCAATCCTTTTGACAAGGCCACATTCATGCATGATTGAATAAAATCAATGAACCATTTCTTCATATAAAGCCGAGATTGCTCATGGCAAAGCGGCCGATGTTGGGAAAGATAGTGGCGAGGTTGCTGTTGTCCACCCCAAACCAGGTGGCGAGCGTGCCGAAATACTGGTCAATGGCCGTCGTCGGAATCCAGCGGCCGGTGCCGGTGTCGTCCGGTCCATTGACGGCCAGCGTGGGAAACGTGCCGTAGGTTTTGCCGCCCTTGACGGCGCCGCCAAGGATCACGTGATGGCTGCCCCAGCCGTGGTCGCTGCCTTGGCCGTTGCTGGGAAAGGTGCGGCTGAAATCGCTGGCGGTGAACGCCGTGACTTTCTGGGAAATACCCGGATACAGCGGTTCGAGCTGCTCCATCGCGCGCTGGAAGGCATACAGGCTCTGGCTCAATTCCGCCAGCAAGTTGGAATGCGCGCCGGCCAGCACGTTGTTCGGATTGTTATTGCTGTAATTGGTCTGGCCGGTGTGCAGGTCATAACCGCCAACCTGGCAGAAGAAAATCTGGCGTTTCATGCCAAAACCGCCGTTGGCTATGGCCCGATTGCCAGCTTCGATGAGCCGGGCGACCATCTGCAACTGCGGCGCGAGTGTGGACCCGAATTTGACGTTGCTGACCAGATTGGTGACAGTGACAGGAAAGGGGTTCGTCCAATAGTTGCCTGCGGTGTTGGTGATGGCAGTATTGAGCACGCTGCTGCTTTGGATGCTGTGGTTTGCGACGCCGGCGTAAGCTTGTTCCTGCAAATTCGGGTAATTCAATCCGAGAATGTTCGTCAGCGCCGCCAGCCGCGCGCCGGATACGCCCTGCAACGAAATCGCGCCGCTCGTGGAAACGGAGTATTGCGAAACGATGTTGCCGACTTCAAACGTGTTTGCGCCGGACAACGATACGCAAAGCGAAATGGGCGCGCCCGGCTGGACGGAGTTCAAAAGGTCGGCGCAACGCCCGCCCCAGCCGGTGGTCGGCGGCTGGTCGGGGATGGACGTTTGCCATTGCGTGACCTGATCGGCGTGCGAAAAAAGTTGCGGCGGTTTCTGCAAAATGCCGCCCAGATACTGCGCGCGGGTCATCGGGAAAACCAGCGTGCCGGCGTTGAACAGGAACGCCAGTTTGCCTTCGCCGAACAATGTCAGGAGTTCGGGACATGCCGGATGCAGGCCGTAACTGTGGCCGGCGACGTCGGTGTAACCGGTCGAAAGAATTGAACTCTGCGGAATCGCCAGCACGGGCGTCCGGATGGTGGCGTAATTATCGTACTCGGATTGGATTGTGGGGATGATGAGATTATTCGAGTCATTGCCGCCCTGGAGGAAGATGCAGACGAGCGCCTTGTAATCGGTGATGTTGGATTGGGCGACCGCGGCATTCATCAACCGCAGGTCGCGGATGGAGCAGGTCATCGCCGCGGTACCGACGGCGGCGCAGGCGGCGCGCCGGATGAAATCCCGGCGGGTGATGACGGAAATGTTTTTTTGGTTCATAAATTGAAAAATTGCGGCGCAGGTTGACAACCTGCAGTATCGCCGACTGGCAGTCGGCCGGGCATCGAGCTATACACGCCTTTGCCGATTACCAATCCGCGGTACAGCAGACTGCCAGTCTGCGCTACTTGGCTTCGACTGTGCCGCGCCGAGTTTTGAATGTTGTGATCCATCCTCGTTACCTTTGGATAGTGAAGTCGGGCGAATTAATGAGCTGATGAACGACGGCGCGAACGCGATCGCGCTGCCAAGTGGACGACGTGGTCGGAAAACTGTTCGTAACGTAGTTCACGATATCTGCCTTCGCGGCGCTGGACAATTCCCCGGCCAACAGCGCCGTGCTCAACGAATCCACCAGCGACGGCACCTTGGCATCGGCGGTGAAATTCGTGCCCATCCACGGCCCGACATCAATGACCATGGCACCGTTGCCGACGGTGTAGCTGCTCAATCCATTCGTGTTGCTGCCATTGTTCAGGACGCCGGCCTCCAGAAAATTCATTTGGAGCGCAACGCCCGTGTCGGAAGTAAGCTGGAACTCAGGCGTCGTCATCCCGGCGGACGCGAGCGGGCCGGGGAACTGGAAACCGGGATAGAAAAAGTTGAACACGGTCGGGGACCGTAGCGGCGTTTGCGACAGGTTGTAGGTGGAGCCGGTGTCGCTGTAACCGATGTTCCAGGTGCTGTATTGCGCGGAGACGGTTCCGCTGCGCGTCAGCACCGGCTGATTGAGCGGGTAAACGCCGAAGCTGCTCTGCGTCTGGTTGCTCGACGTCGTCAGGGTGATCGTGAAATGCGTCGCGTCGGGGATCGTCGCGACCTGATACTGGCCATCAGGCGGAATGACCGTCGGGAAGTTGACGTAAAGCGATTCGCCAACCGACAATCCGTGCGGCCCGTTGCAGTCCACCGTCACCACCGTGCCGCTTTGCGTAAAACCGCTGGCGGTGATTTTCGGCAAAAGGCAATTGCCCGAACGCACCGCTGCGTCCGGCGTGGACACGATGAATGATGAGGTGGAGTTCGTCGCGACCACCTGATACAAGCCGTTGACCGCGCCGCCGGTGGTGAACGCGAGATAAACCGCGTTCCCCGGCAACAGGCCATGATTGCTGACATTGACGGTGATGACGTTGGTATTTTGGGAATAGGTGCCGGTGAGCAGGTTGAGCGCGTTGACATTGAACGTGTTGGTGCCGGTGGCTGTGACGCTGTAATTACCGTTCGGGGGCGCCGGATTGCCCGAAGAATCGGTGAACGTCAGCGCGATGGTATCGCCGTTGTTCAGGCGGTGCGTATTCGTCGTGGTGATAGAAATCGTCTGCGTGCCATTTTCGGCATAGGTGCCGCCGTTGACCGGCGGTGAAGGAAATGCGCGGGCGACGGCAGTCACGCGCAAGAGCGGTTCGCGCTGTTTGCCGTAGGTGCTTTGCGTAATCAGGTTTGTCGAACGCGCTTCGTAATCCAGCAGGATGGCGCTGACGACGGCCTGCATGTTGCCGCGCACGCCGGTCCCATCGTCGTTGAACACCTGGGAAACGCGATAAACATAATCCCGGCTGGGATTACTCGTGACGAGCCGCTGAATCAATTGCCGGCAGATGAACGGCCCGACGTTCGGATTGTTAAAAATGGAATCCAGCGCCTGCTCCAGGTCTTGTGAGCAGTAAATGTCAAAGTTGGTCTTGGTGGAATCCGCCGCCGCCCCCTGCGCCGCGGGCAGGACGACGTTGTCGAGCAACAACTTCGTGCCGAGGTCGTGATGCGTCGGCACCAACACCATCGGGTTGGTGTAATTGGCACTGGGATTGAAATTGACCGGCAACCGGCCGTTGGCCTGGTTGGTCTGGTAATAACTCCAGCCGGTGAACACCGCGGCGAAACCGCTGACCACGCTCTGGTTGTAAGTCGGAACGAGCGAATTTTGCGAATTCAACACCAGCGTTCCGTCGGGCCACAGCCGATTCAGTCCGATGGAGAACAGTTGCTGGACTTCGCGTGCATAATTTTCATTTGCGTGGACGCCGGTGATGATGCTGCCCTTGTCGTTGCCGCGCATGTCCAGGTAATTGCCCATCGCCGGATGCAGCGTCACCGCTTCGAGCAACGACCGGAAATTGCCGAACGCATTGTCGAGCAGCGTATCGTAGTACGAGGACAGTTCGTTGGCGTAGGAATTGGCCAGCACGCCGTTTTCGGATACAACCATGATTTCGCTCAAGGCAAACGCCACCCGTTGACGCAACTGGTCGGGCGCCGTCACGGATTGTTGCCACCAGGTGTTGAACGTGAGCGAACTCGGGAACGGTTGCGTCGGGTCGGGGCTTTTATTGGCCAGTACGACCGGCAGATGATGGGAAACCGGGAGCGAAAACTGGTTGCTGATCCAGCCGGCGTAGCCGAGCGATTGGACGGTGGCGATGTCGGCCGGACTTGCGCCAAACGTCGCCTGGGTCAGGAAGCGCACCGCGGCATTACTGCTGGTGTGGTCGTCGGTCCAGACCGGCGGTGCGGGCGGCGGCGTGAATATCTGTGAACCGCTAACCAGCGTGAAATGGCCGTTGATTTCACCCGCCGGAAACGCGGTGCTCTCAATATTGATGTTCGCCTTGCCTTCGTTGAGGATTTCCAGAATGTCCGCCACGGCCAGCGTGCCGGTCGGTTTTATTTTCCACACGTAACTTCCGTCGGATTGGGGTTTCGCCGCGGAGATGTCGAAGAGCAACTCGCTCGGGTTGCTCAAATAGGGATCGGAGTTGATGGATTGCCCGGTAGCGGTGCCGGCGAGGTTATTGACCGAATAATTCAAAACTGCCTGTGTGCCATCGGCGCTCAGCCGCAACGTGGCCGAACCGACTGCGGTGCTGTTGACACCGGGCAGGGCCAACAGGTTGGCTGTGTAAAGCGTGCCGGGAATGACGGAAACCGGCGGCGGCCAATAGCGCGACAAAACATAGCTCGGCACAATGCCACTGGGCGCGGTGTTGGTGCCCGTCGGATCCTGCAACCAGCCGACCGACCAGTGATCGGGCGCGGTCGCGCCGGCCTTGTGCAAAATTTCCATGTAATATTTCTGCCCCGCAACGAGCGTAAGCCATTTGGTTTGCTGGTTGGTCTGCGCATTCCACTGGCGGAACCCGGTGCCACCGCTTAACGGTGAAACGCAGGCGCGGCGCAACTTGTTCACCTGTTCGCCGTCGTTGGAAATCCACAGCTCCGCCGAATCACTGCCGGCAATCCAGAAATAGTAATTGCCGGTCACCGGCGCGGTAAGATAGCCGCGGATGCGTTCCCCGTAGTTACTGCCGAAATTCGTGATGCCCTCGAGCGAACCGAGCGTGTTGGTGAGATTGGCCGGCGCGTCCGTCGGAATATCCGCAATGTTGGTGCCGGGGACGCTCGTCCAGACTTCGCGCACCACCGAACTGCCGGTGTCAATCACCTGGATGCCGACGAGCGACGCGCCGAGGCCGATGGAGTTGCTTGCGGTGAGCAGGACCTGGTAATTGCCCGCGAGCGTCGGCGTGCCGCTGATGAGGCCGTTCGTCGAGTTGAACGAAAGTCCGGGCGGCAATCCGCGGGCGGTGAAACCCAGCGGCGTGTTGGCCGCCGTCACCGTGAAACTGAACGGCTGGCCAAGGAAAGCGACCGCGCTCAGGGCGCTGGTGATGGCCGCGGTGGCGGTGGCGCCCCCGCCACCAAAATTGTTCGTTGGATACAGGCAGTTGCTCGGAATGATTTCTTTCGGCTGGCTTGGGCTATACCAATACATGTGCACTTGAGGCGGATTGCCGCTCTTGAGATATTCCAGCTTGAGGTCGTAACGCGTCCCGGCTTGCAAGGTGATATTGCTGACCACGTCGGCCACGCTTTGCGATTTCCAATCACTGATCACAAGCTGGTCGTTTACCCATAATCGGCAACCGTCGGCTGAACGCACGTCAAACGAATACGTTTCCGAATATTGCGGCTGCACTTGGCCGGTCCAGCGGACGGAATACAAGCCGTTGCTCAAGTTCGGCACGGTGCCGTTGGTCCAGACGAAATCCACGGTCGGGTCAACTCGCGTCAAAAAGAGGTTCGTCGGATTGAAGTTCACGGCGTTCGTGTAGGTGGTGCTGGAGTTCGTGAAATAATATCCGGTCAGACCGGTGCCGGTCGGCGTGGGGGATGGGTAAATCAACACGCCCGCGTTGCTGCCGGACCCGACGGTGTAACCGGCGCCGGGCAACAGTTGCAATTGCGCGAAGACCGGAGTGTGCAGATTGGTGTTCGCCAGTGGTGTCACCGGAATATTGGTTAAGCTCATGCCGGGTGCCAGCGTTACTGACCGTGGCAACGGCGCATGATCCACGCCTTCCGTCGCAAAACCCGGTCCCGGTCCGCCGAGACCGAGGCTCACCGTCACGGCACTTAACGGAAAACCGCCGCGGGTCACGGTCAAAAAACCCAGATCGGTCGGCGCGACGCCGGGGTCCGGCTGGGTGGTGACGGGATCAGTTGCGGAAATGGTGAAGACGTTTTGCGCGGCCAGCTGGTTTGTCACGTAGGCATAATCGCTGATTAACTGGCCGTTGGTGTCGAGATTGCCGTTGCTGAAAGGATTCAGCGGGTCGAGGCCGACCTGATATTTTTCCCAGTCATTCAGGAGGCTGCCGTCCGTGTTTGTGTCTGAGATGCCGATACGGAAGAATTTGGAATTTGGGCCGGTTGGCGCGGACAACGTGAGCGTCGAACCCGAGCGGACCACCATGCCGGTCTCCATCAGCCAGTTCGTGCCCGGCAGGAAAGGGATGCTGTAAAGCTGGTACACCTTTCCGAGTGCGCAGGGAAGAGTGACGGTGAAATTAGTGGGGGTCGCTCCAAAACTGGTGATGTGCGGGTAGGAATTCGAATCAGACGGGTTCGTGCCGGCAATCGCCTCCTGCAAATTGGAAAAACCGTCGCCGTCCGTGTCGGCATTGGGATCGAGGTTGGTTGCGGAATAAATCAGCTCCCAGATATCGCTCATGCCGTTGCCGTTCAAATCCACCATCGCGAAAGCGGAAACGGCGCCGGTCAAAAGAAATACCCCGACGGCAAAGAAAATCAGCCGAACCGGACGTCGTGTTGGACGATTGCGCATAAACAGAACGCAAAACCTCTTGGGCAAAACTAATCTGCGCCAGTCGCCTAATAATGTCAAGAAGGAAAGGAAATGCTGCTGGCCGAAGCGCAACCTGAGGTTGTGTTGCTTAAGCACTGGTCAGGTGGGGCGAGAGTCCTCGCAAGCCGAGATCGCGGTAAATTTCCGTCGGACGCAGCATCGGCCAGTGAGTGGGAACAATTTAAAGTCGTCGGAGGTGGGCGACTCAATGGCATGCGTTGCAGTCTATCACCATATTTGGCATCACGGTGATGACTGAAAGGTCCCGCTCAACTGATAGCTCGCCTGCTCGCCGTAAAGTGCCGGAAAAAGCCCGTCAATAAACTCCGCAATCCGGTCAACGTCACGAATGCCTGTCGTCAAAAGCATTGTGCCTGCTCCAAGCCAACCTTTCTTCTTAAATTTGGTAACTCGCCAGCCATCCGGAACTGTCACTTGCTGTCTGGCAAACAATGTCTGGTAATCCTCTGAAAATCCATACGCCGCATTGATGACCAACTCATCATCGCCCTCAAGTGCAACCTCCACGAAATGCTTCGTGGGCTTCGTCTCGAACGTGACCCAACCCCATTGCCGGGAGCTAACCAACTCCGCAACCATGCGCTCCACAAGTAAGCGTGGTGTTGGATATTCCGGTGTGCCGCTGCGAAATGTCTTGGAGTATCTTACGGGCATGGCAGTGATGCCTAACGGATAATGGACCGCGAATTTTGCGCCGCGCAGCCTGTCCTTTTGCAAAATCAATCTAAGCTGGACGGAATTGATTGTCCAGCATGGTCTTGTACCGATTATGGGCCTCGAAACCTTTGTCCGCAAAGGCTGCAAGAAGGGCTGCAGGGTCGCTGGCAGGATTCTTGCCCAATCCCGAGGGAAATCGGAATTGAGCCTGGGCTCGTTTCCCGGTTGCTGCAAAATTCGGCTATAGCCGTTCAACAAAATTTTATGGCCGCCAAAAAGCACAAAATCCCCGCACGGCCAAGCCGCAACCAAAGTAGCGCAGACTGCTAGTCTGCCGTATCGCGGATTGGCAATCTGCAAACACCACCAACTGCGAGCGCCCGCCGACAGCCAGTCAGCGAAACAGCAGGTTGGCAACCTGCGCTACGGCAGAACAACTGCCGCTTGGGGAAATTATTCTACCGCAATCGCCATTCGTTCAGCAAATCGCGCGGGATTTCCGACAGGAACCGGGAAGGCCGTTGTATTCCGTCACCGCCGGAATTGCTGAAACTCGCGCGCAGCAGCGGGTAGCTCAGGTAAAGCTCGGTCTTCGCCCGGGTGATGGCCACGTAAAACAGCCGGCGCTCTTCTTCCTCGCCTTCGTCGCTTTCCATCGAACGCGACGACGGAAACAAACCGTCGCACAACATGATCACGAATACCGCGTCGAATTCCAGGCCCTTCGCCTGGTGAATCGTCGAGAGCCGGATTTTGTCCGTGTCGTCTTTGGCGGCCTGGTTGTCTTCAGCTTCGACATTGGTCAGCAGGGCCAGTTGCGTCAGAAAATCTTCGACGGAATTGAATTGGTAGGCGAATACGGCGAGTTGTTCGAGGTCTTCAAGCCGGGTGCGGTAATTAGCAAAGTTTTCTTTGAGATAATCGTCGTAGCCGGCGTCAATCACCACCCGCAGCATCTTCGCCGCGCTCTGTCGGACGGTCGCATCTTCGAGCTGGGAAATGGTATCAACGAATTGTTTCCACGCGTTGACGGCCTTCGCCGGGACAGATTTGGCACACGCTTGCAGGGCCGGAGCGATTGGATGAGAGCCCCTCGCCCCGTCCCTCTCCCCGCCCGGCGGGGAGAGGGTGGCCTCTGGCCGGGTGAGGGGATTGTTTCCTTCCACCCCCGATCTCCCATCCCCCGTTTTCGCCGAAAAAATCGTCCAAATTTTCTCCGCGCCTTTCGCTGCGATGCCCGGCAGCAATTGCACCACCCGTTTGAAGGCGATTTCGTCCTGCGGATTGGCCACGAGCCGGAGGTAGGCCGTCGCGTCCTTGATGTGCGCCTGCTCGAAAAAGCGGATGCCGCTGGTGATGGAGAAGGGGATGTTGCGTTTGGTGAGTTCGAGCTGCAGTTCAAGCGCGTGAAAATGCGAACGGTACAGCACGGCAATCTGATTCATGCTCACGCCTTCATCGTGTAACTCTCCCACGCGCTGCGCGATGAACGCGGATTGTTGGCCGGCGTCCATGCAGGCGACCAGCGCGGGCTTGAGTCCGGACTTGCGCGCCGGCGTGAGCGTTTTTGTGAATTGATTCCGGTTGGCAGCGATGGCCGCGTTGGCCACTTTCAGAATTTCCGGTGTGCTGCGGTAGTTGGTTTCGATCTTGAACACTTTTGCGTCCGGGAAACGTTTCGGGAATTGCAGGATATTGGCGAAATTCGCGCCGCGCCAGGCGTAGATGCTCTGCGCGTCGTCGCCCACCACCGTGACGTTGTGATGCCGTTCGGCCAGCAAATCAATCAAATCGCTCTGAAGTTTGTTGGTGTCCTGGTATTCGTCCACGAGGATGAACTGGAAACGGCGCTGGTAATGCTCGCGTACGTCGGTGTGCTCGCGCAATAGTCGAAGCCAGAGCGCGAGCAAATCGTCGAAGTCCATTGCGTTGGTCGCGCGTTTCCGCGCCGTGTAACGCTTTTGCACGTCGCCGACGAGCCGGGTGATATTCTCGAAGTAATCGAATTGCCGTTCCAGAATTTCGTCGGTGGACGTGTGGGTATTTGCCGCCAGCGAAAAAATTTCGCACAGCACCTCGGGCCTGGGAAAATGCGAGCCTTTGGTCTCGATACCGGCGTCGGCGATGCAGGCTTTGATCAAATCCTTGGCGTCGTCGCGGTCGAGGATGGTAAAATCGCGCCGGTAACCGAGCCGGTCGGCGTGCTGGCGCAGAATGCGCGCGCCGATGGAATGGAACGTGCCGCCCCACAGCGACGCAAGTTCCTGTCCGAGGAGACCAGCGACGCGACGCATCATTTCCCCGGCGGCCTTATTGGTGAACGTCAGCAGCAGGATGCGGTCGGCGGGAATGCCTTGCTCCAGCAGATACGCCACGCGGTAGGTGAGCGTGCGGGTCTTGCCCGAACCGGCGCCGGCGATGACGAGTGCCGGGCCGGGCGGCGCGGTGACGGCGGCGAGCTGTTGCGGATTCAATTCGCGCGCGTAATCAATCTGGAGATTGACCTCGGGCCGGAATGGTTCGAGCACGTACTCGCGCGACATTTTATAACGCCGGTTCCTCGCGGGCGCCGTGCCAGACATGCAGAATTTCCACGCTCTTCGAATCTTCGGAAACGTCGTAGAAAATACGATAAGACCGAAAAACAATTTCGCGCAACGGCCCGCGGGCGCCTCGCGGATAAGCCGGACCGATCAACGGAAATGAACCGAGAATGCGCACATGCTCAAGAATGCCTCGCCCTGTTTGATATGCCGCCTTCTGATTCTCTCGGGCGATGTAAGTGCAGATGTCATGGAGGTCTGCGATCGCCGCGTCAGACCAGATTATCTCGAATTCCATGCGCTGGCCCAGGATTCAAGCGACTGTTCAACTTCGGTGTGATTCTTGGTGTGGCCGGCGGCAATGTCAGCGCGGCCGCGCCGAATGGCGGCCATTAGACGCAATTCCTCGGTGATTTCGTCGAGGGAGGCCTTCTCGGGCAGCCTTTGCAGGGCATCCATCACAGCTTGTTTGTCCGTCATGGATAGCAACCTACTACTTTGCGGATTTGAACGCAAGCGGCGCGGTGTCGGGGGCGAGCTGTTACGGATTCAATTCGCGCGATTCGATACTCATGGGATTTACTGTGGCCACAGAATTTTTGAAATTGCCTCAATGTTTCTGCCAGACGCGATGCTCGCGCCAATTGAGGACTAGCAACGCAATCAGAACCACCAACGTGACGCCGACGCAAATCGGGGTGAGATATCTGTCCACCGGAATTGATCCCTTTGAAAACAGGGGCAAATCTGCGGTGACAATGGCTTCGCTGCCTGGAAATGGAGCTTGTGCGATTACTTTGCCATCCCAATCAACTGCCTGGGAAATGCCGGAGCTGGCCAGGCGGAAAATCGGGATGCCATATTCCGCCGCACGCACGGGTGCAACCCGCGCGTGCAGTTCGTGTTCGTGCCGGCCCCATGCTTCAACATCCATCGTCGGCACGATGAGCAGTTGTGCGCCCTGCCGAACGAGTTCATCGGTGACGCGCGTGTAGCTCAGGTCGTAGCAGACGCAAAACCCGATTTTGCCCCACGGCGAGTTCCAGATATCTTGCTCCTTTGCAGGCAGGCCATCTTTGAAAAATTGAATCGGCACGCATTTGGCCTGTTGAAAAATAATCTCGCCGTTCGTTCCCACTACAAAGGCGGTGTCGTAGAAATTGGTGGTGCCGAGCAGCTCCTCCCCGCCGACGACCAGAAAGCGCGAGCGCTCGCGGCACCAGTTTTTCAGTGAATCGGGCACAGGTCCTTCGAACGTGTACTCGCTCAAAACAAAAATCTGTGTGCTCGGATTTTTGGCCAGCGCATGGTCGAGTACTTTGGGAATGATGTTCGGTGGCGGAAATTCCATTTGAACTCCGACAATTCGAGGCGAGAGATGCGCGGTCCGAAAGCTGACGACCGTTACAGATGAAAGCAGCAGTAGGATCAAGATGACGACTATCCACTCCAGCAGTGTCATCTTGAATAGAAATCTATACGGATAAACGGCTGCGACCAGAAGCACCAGAAAGCCGACACCATACATTCCCAAATGATACCGGCCAATGCCGCTGAAGAATTCCGGCAACCCATAACCGATATTCAGCCACGAGAATTTCAGGAGATAAAGTTCGCTGCGGAAATATTCTATGCCGGTCCAGACAATCGGAATGAGCCACCAAATCTTCGCCTTACCCCAGCGACGGATGCAGCCGCAGACAATTGCCGTGAACAGCCCGATCCAGAACGACAGTACCAGCCACAAGACGATTGCCGATGGTCCGAAAATATTCCAAATGAAAATCAGTTGGGGGGCATAGGATAAAAAACCGGCGGTCAGCCCGAAATAAAGCGCGCGGCGGACGGTCGGTTGGTTGCTCAACTGCACCAGACCCAGGGCATAGCCGAAAATCAGCAAGCCTGCCGCCGGATGATGGATTGAGGCGTAGGCCGCATTGAAACAGGCGGCGGCGATAGCCAGCCACAGAAACGATTTTACCCAGCCGATTGGTTCCGCGGATGGTTTGAGGACCGTCATCATTTAAGTTTCCGCTTCTGAATTAAACGTAACTGAACACTGGCGGTCATGTGAATTGAAAAAAATGGTTATGGCATTGGTAGAAACAATGTCGAGATGTGTGCTTGTCTGACCGGCATTTTTCGGCGAATAGATTCGTCATGCAAAGGGACAAAACATTGCTCGCGTTTCTGGACGACGTTTACGAAGACCTCGAACTCTGGTATCCGAAGCTGCGGCTGGAAGAGGCGGGTTACGTGCTAAAATGCGCCGCGCCGGAATTGAAAACCTGCACCGGCAAGCACGGTTATCCGGCGCAAGCGGACTTGCTGCTGAAGGACGCGCGCAGCGAGGATTTTTGCGGTCTGCTCGTTCCGGGCGGATTCATGCCGGACAAGTTGCGGCGGGACGCGAAGGTCCTCTCGCTCACGCGCGAAATTTTCGAGCAAGGCAAACTGGTGGCGTTCATCTGCCACGGCGGCTGGATTCCGATTTCAGCCAGAATCCTGAAAGGCAAACGGGCAGCCGGTTCGCGCGGCATCAAAGACGACCTGGAAAACGCCGGTGCCACCTGGGTGGACGAACCGGTGGTCATGGACGGCAATTTGATTTCCAGCCGCACACCGCGCGACCTCGCGCCATTTGCCGCGGCCATGGTCAGGTTCCTCGACGACCGCGGGTCATGACCGAGCGAAGGCCGTGTCGGGGCGCGGAGTTGCCTTGCCGCGGCTGGTTTCACTTCTATAATCTCCGCGTGCTTGACATCAAATTGATTCGCGAAAAACCCGATTTTGTCCGGCAACGGCTTGCCACGCGCGGGGCGGGGGACGATGCGCGGATTGATGAATTGCTCAGACTCGACGAGCAACGGCGGAAAATTCTGGCGGAAGTCGAAGCGCTGAAATCCCAGCGCAATCGCGTTTCGAAGGAGATCGGCGCATTGATGGGCCAGAAAAAAATGGCCGAGGCCGAGGCGAAGAAGGCCGAGACGCGCGAACTGGGCGAGCGCATTGCCTCGCTCGATAAGCAAGCCACCGAGGCCGAAGCCGCGCGCAATGCGCTAATGCTCCAACTGCCGAACCTGCCGCATGAATCCGTGCCGGCCGGCAAAAGCGCGGAGGACAATCCGGTCATCCGGGTGCATGGCGACAAACCGACGTTTGCCTTCAAACCGAAACCACACATTGAGCTTTGCGAATCGCTCAAGCTGGTGGATTTCGCCCGCGGCGCAAAACTTTCCGGCAGTGGATTCATTCTTTACACGAACTGGGGGGCGCGGCTGGAACGCGCGTTAATCCAATTTCTACTGGATTTGCACGTCAACGAACATGGCTATACCGAAGTGTCACCGCCGTTCATGGTCGGGCCGCAATGCCTGGAAGGCGTCGGACAATTCCCGAAATTCCGCGATCAGTATTACGGAGCGGCGGAGGGTGACGACCGCGAGAAGCTCGGCAAATTATATCTGATTCCGACGGCGGAAACGCCGGTGGCGAACATTCATCGCGAGGAAATTCTGGCGGAGAAACAATTGCCGGTGCGGTATTGCGCCTACACGCCGTGCTTTCGCGGCGAAGCGGGCGCGGCGGGCGTCGGGACGCGCGGTATGATTCGGGTGCACCAGTTCGACAAAGTCGAGCTGATCAAAATCGTGAAGCCGGAGCACGGTTATGACGAACTGGACAAGATGGTCGCGAATGCGGAAAAGGTTCTGCAATTGCTCGGTTTGCATTATCGCGCGCCGTTGCTGTGCACGGGCGACATGGGCTTTGCCAGCGCGAAGACATATGACCTTGAGGTCTGGGCGCCCGGGCAGGGAAGCTATCTCGAAGTGTCGAGCTGCTCGAATTGCGAGGATTTCCAGGCGCGCCGGATGAATCTGCGATTTAAAACCGAGTCGGGTGAGAACAAGTTTCCGCACATCCTCAACGGCAGCGGCACGGCACTGGCCCGGCTGTTCGTGGCGCTGATTGAAACACACCAGCAGGCGGACGGGAGCGTGGCGATCCCCAAACCGCTCCAGCCGTATTTGAAAACAGACCGAATTGTTGCCTGAATTTATGATTGGCGATTTACGATTTTTCCTCGAGCGCATAATTCACCGATCATCAATCACAAATCATAAATGAAAATTTTGCTGGCCAGCAGCGAAGTCCATCCGTTCTCCAAAACCGGAGGGTTGGCGGATATGGTGGGCGCACTGGGCAAGGCCCTGGCCCACGCGGGCCACGAAACGAGGATTGTCACCCCGTTATATCGCGGCATCCGCGAAAAATATCCGCAAATCCAGCGCGTGGACTGGTGGTTCGACTTGCCGCTGGGCGCGCGGCGCGTGCAGGCTGAATTGTGGTCGCTCGCCATTGAAAACGGGCCGCTGGTTTATTTCATTCAGCAGCGGGAATTCTACCAGCGCGCCGATTTATATCAGGAAAACGACTTGAGTTACGCCGACAACGCGGAGCGATTCATCTTCTTTTCGAAATGCATCGCACATCTCGCCCGTTATTTGCCGTGGCGGCCCGACGTGGTCCACATTAACGACTGGCAGACCGGCGTCGTGCCGGCTTTGATTTTGCAGCAAGAGCAAGCGGAAGGGTGGGTGAACCCGCCGCCGACGTGTCTGACCATCCATAACCTTGCGTATCAGGGCATTTTCCCGTCCGGGGCATTTGCGCTGACCAACCTGCCCGCGGAATTGTTCACGATGGACGGTGCGGAATTCTATGGCCAATTGAATTGTCTCAAGGCCGGAATTATTTTTGCCGATGCCATTACCACGGTCAGCCCGCGGTACGCCCGCGAAATCATGACCGAAGAGTGCGGTTGCGCCCTCGACGGACTGCTGCGCCAGCGCCAGGACCGGCTGTTTGGAATTCTCAACGGCGTGGATCACGAGGAGTGGGATCCCGCGACCGATCCGCTTCTGCCGCAGACATATTCCGCCCGGCGCCTCGCGGGGAAAGCCGCCTGCAAGCTGGCGCTACAAAACGAAATGGGCCTGCCGGAGAGCGCGGACACGCCGTTGTTCGGCACGATTTCCCGGCTGGCCGATCAAAAGGGCGTGGACATCCAGCTCGGCGCGCTTGAGGAAATGTTGCGGGCGGACATCCAGTTCGTGCAGCTCGGGAGCGGCTCCTGGGCGTATGAACGGGGATACTACGAACTCGCGCGGCGGTTTCCAACCAAGGTCGCCGTGCGGGTCGGTTACGACGAAGGTCTGGCGCATCGCATCGAGGCCGGCTGCGATTTCTACCTGATGCCATCCCGTTTTGAGCCCAGCGGCCTGAACCAGATGTACAGCCTGTGTTACGGAACCGTTCCCATCGTGCGCGCGGTGGGTGGTCTGGATGACAGCGTGATTGACTACTCGCAGAACGCGGCGCGCGCGAATGGAATCAAGTTCCACGAATATTCCTCGCGGGCTTTGGCCAAGGCAATTCGCAAGGCGCTGGCACTTTATCAGCACCGGGACTTGCTGCAACAATTCCGCCGCAACGCGATGAAATCGGATTTTTCCTGGAAACAAACCGTCGTCGAATACCTGAAGGTTTACGCCACGATAAAAGGTCAGCGCTGAATCAGATTGGAAAAGCGGCGGGCGCGTTCGGTGACGGTGGGGCTCGGGTGATCCACTTGCCAAGGCGCGTTCCACAACACGTAGAATTCAAAGTCCGTCGGCAGGCGTTGATGCGACACTTTAAACTCGTCGACGCGCGGGAGCATGATCTGTTGCGCCGCGGCCAGTGCGACCTGGGCATTCGTTGGATTGCCGCCCGGCCAAAGCTCAGGTCGGATTTGGAAACGGGAAATTTCGCCGCCCGGCCCAATGGCCCGATCGTTGTTACCGCTTTCAATCATGGACAACGCGGCCCATCGGTCCATGGCTCGTGCACCCGTCGCCAGACACAAAACTGTCAATATGAGAATGGTTAGGCGAATTCTCATCCTTGAAAATAAAGCGTGCCTTAGGCGAATCGTCAATGGAGATGTTTGCAGTTTCAATCATGCCAGGCAGATTACCTCGATGTGGATAACCCTGTGAATTACTCTTATAAGTCATTTTACCGCAGCTGCTTGAGCTTTTGGACAAGGTGCAATTCCTGTCATCCTCAGTCCGATTGCGAGCTGCGGCTGGTAGGAAGTTGCGTCATTTCGCTGGTCACTGACGCAGGTCGGTGGCCTTTATGTTTTGCGAGGGACCCTGCCGGGGAGAAATCGCCGCGCAAATGAAGCACGCCAACAAAGCAAGCAGCGATGCGACCGCGCCTGTTTCAAATGCGCGGTCACGGTAGAACAACTGCACGCGATGCCGTCCTTCCGGGACCTGGACGGCCTGGAACGCGTGGTTTGCCCGCAACAAGAGCGCCGGCCGGCCATCCACCTCCGCCCGCCAGTCGTGATACCAGGTCTGTGCGATGACCACGAGCGCGGGAGCATCGGCTTCGACTTCGATGTCCGCGCTTTGAATCCCGAAACGGGATTTGAGCACACGGGCAGACGTCTGGTTCGTGACCGTCACCAGCGGTTTTGCTTCCGGCGGAAGGTAAACGATTTTGCTTCCGTCAAAACCCGCCCGCGCCATCCCATGCAGCACATCGGCGTCGTCCAGAAAAACCGGTTTTTGGCCGGCGGTCACGAGCGGCAGAAAGTTTGTGCGCGCCTGCCATTGGAATATTTTGCCCGGCGCCGTGATTTGTGAGACGCCCAGAAGAGCCTGCAGTTGCGGAAAATCGGCGTTGGTCGTCGTGTAAAACAGCGACAACAGATCGTCACTCTCGCGCGGCGTGAGCGAGAAGAATCCATCCACTTTCGGCACCGCATCAAGCAAGTTGACATTGGCGCAATAGCCGGCCCGCTTTGCGAGATAATTGCGTTTCGGGTCGCCGGACGCAAAATGGATAAAGGCATCCGCAGCCATCGGTGAAACCATGGCGCGCGAGCCGCCGAGCTCCGGTTGAGGTTCCATTTGCAGGTCGGCGCGTGCCAGGTTCGATTCATAGACACCCGGCGGGACGGTGGGGTTTTGGATCGGTTCGTGCGCAAAGACGTCCAGCCACGCTACAACGATCAGCAACAGTGGCGCGACCCGGCGCAATCCTGGCGCGGCTTCCCGCGTCAGGAGAAGCAGCAACCACCCGGTCAGCAGCAGAAAAAATGCGCGCGACAGTCCATTGACCAGGGTCGCGTGAGTATCTTCACCGGGAGACGGAAATCGCTGTGTCCAAAAAATAATTCCGATGATAAGTGCGAGCAGGATGGTTCCGATGAAAGTGAGGCCTTTCGGAAAACGCTGTTTGGGCAGGTGCGCCAGTCCGAAGGCGGCCAGCAACGGCACCAGGAACGCCACGAGCGTCACGTATTTGATCGGATAGGTTACAAAGCTGAGTTGCGGAATGATTTTGCGGAGGGCGGGATAGACGAAGGTGTTTTCGCCAAGGGCAAAAATCAGCGCGAGCACTGCCGCTCCGCCGAGCAGCCATATCCTGGCGGTGCGAGAGTCCCCCGAGCCTGCGGAAGATTCTGGCTCGACGGAGTCTCGCCCCACCGGTTTCGTGCGAAGCGCGAGCAGCCCCAGCCACAATGCGCCCATGCCGAGGTAATAGGACGAAGTCCACGATTGTCCGAATTGGAAAAAAACGCCTTCAGTGCGCGTGCTGCCATGCGCCATGGGCACCAGAAAATTCATCCAACCCGAGGCGGGCATGGACCAGCGCGTATCGGCGTAGCCTACGCTGCGCTGTGAATGCGCGGAGAGATCGAGGAATGGCAACAATTGCGCTGCCGTCAACGCTATCACCAGCAATACCACCAACGGAAAGCTCCGGAGCATCAGGCCACGCGGAGATTGGCCCCGGATGAATTCCTGGATCCAGAGCGCGAACAGGAAAAGCCAGGTGAGCAGAATGATTTCCGGTCCGCCGGCGAGCATTTGCATGGCGCCCACCAGCGCGGCCAGGACAGTTTTGTGTCCGCCTTCGCGCCAGGCCACCTCAACCGCCAGCACGACCCACGGCATCCAACTGAACGTGGCGACATGACTCGGCCACATCAGCAAATTGAGCGACAGCCCGTTGAATGAAAATGCCACGCCAGCGAAGGCCGCCGCGAAATTATTACCCGTCCAGCGCCGGGCAAGGAAATACGTGCCCAGGCCTGCGAACCACAAGTGAAGCAGGCAGAAAAAGCTCAAGGACCACGTCAACGGCAGCAGCAGATAAATCAGTGATGGCGGGTATAGCGGCATGGTGTTCCATTGGGCGAGGAACGGCACGCCGCAATTGTTGTAAGGATCCCAGAAAGGCAATTCGCCGCGCCGGAAACATTCCTGCTGGAAATGGGCGAGGGGATAAGCGAAGAAACCGTAGTCGCGCACCACGAACGTTTGCAACCCGAGCAGGACCTGTGGGAACGCGGCAAAAATCAGCACCGCCAGCAACAATGCGAATCGTCCGGGCGTGAACCAGTCGGGCGAGCGGCTCTCCGCCTCGGCGGAACCTGGGTCGGATGTTTCGCTCATGAGTTTGCGGCCTCAATTTATTCAGGAACTGAAATCGGCGGCAAGTATTCACCGATTAATTCACGCTGCCACCAGGCGCCCGACTTGTGGCGTTCGGCGAAGTTCGTGAAGTGATAAACATAAAATTCGGCGCGAATGTAACGCGGGGGATGATCGGGAAACGGGTCTTTCGCCAACAACGCCAGAACCTCCGGTGAGCCTTGCAACAGCCGTTCACAGAAGTTCACGAACCATGGGTTCTGCTGGTAATTGCCCAGAGCCGCGAACCACATCTGCCAGTCCAGTCGTGGTTGATGCGGCGCGACAAATGCCGGCCGCCGCGTCATGTCGCCAGGTTTGTACTTGAACTCGTAGGCCAGCCAATTCACACCGTCGTTGCTGCCTTCCACGATGATCTCGCGCCGCTCGGTAGTCATCACGGCGAACAGGCCGTAGCCGTTGAACGTCCGAAAAGGTTGGAGCCAGGCATCCGCAACTGCTGCCGGATACAGCCAGCCCGGCTGCGACCCGAGCGCGAGGCTGACCTGAAACAGACAAAGAATGGCTACCACAATTGCGAGCGGGATGGTAATGAAGCGAGGCCAGCGAAAGGCTGAAGGCTGAGGGCTGAAGGGCAACCAGCGCCGGCATTTTAGCGGCACAATTTCCGCCAGCGCAAAATCATCGAGGAGTGACAGGCACAACGCCAGCGTCAACCAGTTGAAGAATGTGTAGTTACCGGTAAGCAGGATCAGGATCTGGAGAAAAGCGATCGCTGCACCGCCGCAAAATCGCAACCGGCGCGGTGCAAAAATCAGAAACGGCGCGCCCAGCTCGATGCCGAACATCGCGGCACACGATGCCTTTTGAAACCACAGCGGCAGTTGATTTGCGTACCAGGCCGTCCACGTCGGGAGCGGTTGCGTCTGGTAATGAAATGTCAGCGCAGTGAGATTGCGCCAGGTCGGATCACCGCTGAGCAACTTCACGCAGCCGGATGAGAACATCAATTTGAACAGCAACAATCGCAACAGGCAAAGGACCGGAAGTGGCACAGGCGTCTCGCCTGTGAGTCTCAGAGTGGGTTTAACGGATGCGACCGAAACACACGGGCGGGACGCCCGTGCCACTAGTCGCAGTGGAGCAAAAAAAATGGCAAGGAAACCTGCCTCGAGCAGCAGGTTGTCCCATTGAAACCCAAGAAAATCACGCCCGACGGTCGCGAGCGAAAGGTAAAGCAACCAGAGCAGAACAAGGCACGGGACCGGTGCGATTCCCGCAATCAACAGCACTGCCAGAACCGAACCGGCGGCGCATTGGGTGTTCAGAGAGCTGTCAGTCGCGTCGAACCAACACAGCGTCGGCAGCAAATGGTATCTTTCGATGCCGATGCCTTGCGCGTCGCATCGTTGCTGCACGGCGGTCATGAATCGGTCAGTCGGCAAAATGCCGTTGTGTCCAATCAGCCCGGTGATTTGCGTCCAGAGCGACACGAACGCGACGAGGTAAATTACGCCCAGCGCACGCAGGAACATCCAACGCGTCAGAAAATACTCCGGCCTTTCGACGTGCCGCCCCCAGAACCACCGTGTCAGGAGAGAGAAAAGCTTCCGGTTTTCAGCGACGAGGTGATAACTCCTTTCGGTGATGGCCGCAAAAGTTGTTGAATGCTGGTAAGTGCGCAACGGCCATTGCCGGTTTGGATTGTGCGCCAGCGCACGAAAGACAGCTTCCGCTCCGGAATGAACTGCGCCGTCGGTTTCGATGAGTTGGACAGCGGTATCGAACTGTTCGCGGGGAATTTCGGGAAATTGCGCCGGGACGCGAGGGTCTTGAGCGGGCAAGTAATCGATCGCATCCCCGGTCATCTGCTGCCAGCGGCGAATCCAGAGCATGCAGAAATTGCAGTCACCGTCGAAAACCATCAGCGGTTTTGGCGGAGGCGCGGCAACGCGGATGTTGCAATTCACGGCGCGACATTAAACCAGCTTCATAGCAGCGTCGAGCCTTCGACGGCGGACGGCTGGCACTTCACCTCATGGAATCAGCACAGCGGCGCCTTGAAGTTTGCCGGTTCGTAAGCGGGTCAACGCCTCGTTGGCTTCGGTGAGCGGGAAATTTTGCACAATCGGCCGCACGGGCACGCGCGGCGCCAGCGCGAAAAATTCTTCGCCGTCGCGGCGCGTGAGATTCGCCACTGAGCAAATCGTCCGTTCCTGCCAGAGCAAATCGTACGGAAACGACGGAATGTCGCTCATGTGAATGCCGCCACACACGACCGTGCCGCCCCTGGCCACGGCTCTAAGCGCCAGTGGCACAAGCGAACCGACCGGCGCAAAGATAATCGCTGCGTCGAGAGGCGTCGGTGGCAAGGTTTCGGAATCTCCCGCCCAGACGGCACCGAGTGATTTGGCGAATTGTTGCGCTTCGGAATCGCCGCGCCGGGTAAAGGCAAAGATTTCACGGCCTTGGAATCTTGCGACTTGTGCGACGATGTGTGCCGCTGCGCCAAAGCCATAGATGCCGAGGTGCGGCGCCGGCCCGGCCCTGATGAGGCAGCGATAACCGATCAGCCCGGCGCAAAGCAGGGGGGCGGCCTCGATGTCTGAATACGAGGCGGGGATGGGAAAACAAAATCGTTCATCGGCGACGGTAAATTCCGCGTAGCCGCCGTCGAGCGTGTATCCCGTGAAGCGTGCGCGGTCACACAAATTTTCGTGTCCGCTGCGGCAAAAGTCACATTCGCCGCAAGTCCAGCCCAGCCACGGAATCCCCACGCGGTCGCCGATTCCGAACCGCTCAACCATTTTGCCTTTTTCGACGACGGTGCCGACGATTTCGTGTCCGGGCACGAGCGGAAGTTTTGGCTCAGGCAGCTCACCATCCACGACATGCAAATCCGTGCGGCAGACGGCGCACGCGGCGACTTTCACCAACACCTGCGTTGCGGTTGGCTTTGGAATAGCGATGTCAGTCGCGCGGAGCGATTGCCGCGGTGTTTCAAGCATCATTGCACGCATCTTCAACTATTCGTTGGCGGCTGCTCCGGCGGTTTTTCCCGGGGCATAAAAAGATTGCAGAGAAGATGAAAGGCGACAACTCCCACACAGGCCAGCGAACAGATTAACAGACTGCGTTGGTCCGGCGGAAACAATAAAATGGACCCCCTCCCTTTTATCAGGCCCGAATAGCTCGAAACGCAGAACGGAATCAGGAAAAGGCGGAAGGCGGTCCAAAAGTCGGTTTTTTGGCCGGGTTGCCGCGTGGCCAGGATTAATGCAATTCCGATGAAAAAACTGAGCCCGATGGCGGAGATCCAAAGTGCGGTCGAGGCCTCAAAAAACAAACATACGACTGCGATATACCAGGCAAGGTAACACCAGAGCGCCAGTTTTGAGATGCTGAGTCGGGCAAAATACATGATCATGGTAATCACACCTCGCATTCAGGCCGGACAGAACCTCACTGACCGGCCAATCGCGCGGCCACAATAAACACATTTTCGGATTGGGTCAAAAGCGAAGACCACCATCGCCGTCGCCGGCTGGAAAAATCAGAGCCGGCGTGCCATCTTGCGGCACATTTTAATTTATGAAAATTGCCATTGGGTCGGATCATGCGGGGTTTCGTTACAAGGAAACGATCAAGGAACTGTTGGCTGACCTTGGACACGTCGTCACAGACTTCGGTACACATTCCGAGGAATCGGTGGATTATCCGCTCTTCATCCGGCCCGTGGCCGAAGCGGTGGCGCGCGGGGAATTTGAACGCGGCATTGTGCTCGGTGGCTCCGGCACCGGCGAAGCCATTACCGCCAACCGAGTCAAGGGCGTCCGGTGCGCGCTGTGCTGGAACGTTGAGTCCGCCCGGCTGGCGCGGCAACATAACAATGCGAACGTGCTTTCGCTCGGCGAACGCATGATGACATCGGAAACGGCGCTGCAAATCGTCCGTGTCTGGCTGGACACGCCGTTTGAAGGCGGCAGACACCAGCGGCGGATTGAGTTGATTGATGCCGCGTAGGAGACGACGTAAGCAGTCTCTGATCAGCAGTTCCCAAGGAGTTTAAGCCTCGTTACCTCAGCTCCTACAGGAAATGGAGTCGGTTGACGCTTTCCATTGCAACGCTTACGCTGAATGATGTTTATGAGTGAATTGCAAAATTCCCTGCTCGAATTGATCCGGCGCACTTCGGCGGAAATCCCCGACGACGTGCAAAAGGTTATTCTCGATTCATTGGAACAGGAGAAGAAAGGCACGATTGCCGAGAATGCGCTGAAAATCATCGAGCGCAATGTTGAACTCGCCAAACAGAAATCGCAGCCCATTTGCCAGGACACGGGCAGCATTTTGTTTTACGTGGATTGTCCGGTCGGCTTTGACCAGATTGCTTTCGAGGAAACGGCGAAGGAAGCCGTGAAACTGGCGACGAAGAAAGGTTATCTGCGCCAGAACTCCGTGGATTCGCTCACCGGCAAGAACGATGGGACCAACGTTGGGCCGGGCGCGCCGACGTTTCACTTTCATCAGCATCGCTCGTCCGAAATCAGCGTGCGGCTGGTGCTGAAAGGCGGCGGCTGCGAAAACGTCGGCGCACAATATTCATTGCCGAATGAAAAGCTTCAGGCGAACCGTGACCTGGATGGCTGCCGTAAAGCGATTCTGGACGCCGTGTTGCAGGCGCAGGGCAAGGGTTGCGGCCCGGGCATCCTGGGCGTGTGCATCGGCGGCGACCGCGCCACTGGTTACGAGATGAGCAAGACGCAATTCCTCAGGACAATCCCCGACCGCAATCCAAATCCTGAACTGGACACGCTGGAACAGGACATTTTGAAAACCGCCAACGAACTCGGCATCGGCCCGATGGGATTCGGCGGCAAGACAACGTTGCTGGGCGTAAAGATTTGCGCGGCCAACCGCCTGCCGGCATCGTATTTCGTGAGCATCAGTTACATGTGCTGGGCCTATCGCCGCCAGGGTGTGATGCTGGATGCCGGGGGAAAAATTCAAAAATGGCTGTACTGAGGAGAAAGCACAATGACTAAACTTTCAATCCCGTTCACCGAAGAAAAAATCCGGGCGCTGAAAGTCGGCGACGAGGTGCTGATTTCCGGCGTGGTGTTCACCGGACGCGACGCGGTCCACAAATATCTGCACGAGGGCGGCAAGCTGCCGCCGGGCGTCAATTTGCGTGACGGCATCCTGTATCATTGTGGTCCGGTGGTGCTGAAGCAGGACGACGGTTCCTGGAAGGCAACGGCTGCGGGCCCGACTACCTCCATCCGCGAAGAACCGTATCAAGCGCAAATCATCAAGGAATTCGGTATCCGCGGCGTCATCGGCAAGGGCGGTATGGGCGAGAAAACGCTGGCGGCCTGCGAGGAATTCGGATGCGTTTATTTACATGCGGTGGGCGGCGCGGCGCAGGTGCTGGCCGAGTGCATCAAAAAAGTACGAAACGTTTATCTGATGGAAAGATTCGGCGCACCAGAGGCCATCTGGGAATTCGAGGTGGAAGATTTTCCGGCAGTGGTAACCATTGACGCGCATGGCAATTCGCTGCACAAGGAGGTTTTTGTGAAAAGCCAGGCGGAACTGGCGAAAAGGCTGTAGCGGCGAACTTTGGGTCGTGTTGATCCGCGAACCATTGCATTCGCAGCCTGAAGACTGCGGTTGCCGGGCTTGAGGCCTGAAGTTCTATTCGTGTGCGTTGCATTTCTTCCGTGCCAAAGGCTGCGGCTGTGTTGGGTTACGGCGTAACGGTTCGGTAGAAGCAATGTGGATAGTTCGTGGCGTTCGAATCAATAAACGTCGCCGCTCCCGCTGCGTCAGCCGAATTCGTGCTGATACTTGTCCAGCTGACCATGTTCAATGAGAACTGGAGTACATACTTTTGGCCAGAAGAGCCATTTGACGCGGTTATCCGGTCGCTGCCATCTCCCTGCCGAACCATTGCAAGCCTGGGAGCCGTCGCAATATTAACCGTGAGCGTTGCGTTGTTGGTGACGCTGCCTGCGGCGCCGCACACAACCACAGCGTAGGTGGCCGCGTCATTGGTGCTCACATTGTTCAGAGTCAAACTATTGGCAGCTTGGCCGCCCATGACGCTGCCGTTCTTCGTCCAGGTATAATTGAACGGTCCCGTGCCTGAGGCTGCCGTGCAGAACGTCGCATTTTCTCCCTGGAAACATACGAGATTGGTCAACGGAGTTGCCGATACCGGCACGTTTACCGTCAGTGCGGCGCTGTTGGTCACCGGCGTGCCGGCGGCCCCGCTGACAATCACAGTGTAAATCCCGCCCTGAATCGCCGTGACGCTGTTCAGTGTCAGGCTGCTCGCAGTTCCAACGACTGAAGCGTTATACAACCATTGATAACTCAAGCTGGTGCCCGTCGCCGTGACGCTGAAGGTCACGTTGCTGCCGACCACGGTCGTCTGGTCAACCGGCGGCACCGTCACGCTTACCGGTACATTCACTGTCAACGTCGCGCTGTTGGTGACCGAATTGCCGGCTGCGCCGCTGACGATTACGGTGTAAACGCCGGCCTGGCCAGTGGTCACGTTGTTCAAGTTCAAGCTGCTGGCATTGCCGATGACCGAACCGCCGAACAGCCATTGATAAGTCGGAGCAGTTCCGGTGGCCGTAACACTGAAAGTAACATTGCTGCCAACCACGGTCGTCTGATCAACCGGCGGCACGGTCACACTCACCGGCACATTCACCGTCAAAGTCGCGCTGTTGGTGACCGAATTGCCAGCCGCACCGCTCACAATCACGGTGTAAACGCCGGCCTGGCCAGTGGCCACATTGTTCAAGTTCAAGCTGCTGGCATTGCCGATG
>Ga0335085_10003223_pt1 | contig 28711 bp, 27 predicted proteins | sample Lox_Sample_45_FD_206712 | JGI IMG/M metagenome (GOLD analysis project Ga0335085, IMG submission 206712) | Soil microbial communities from Loxahatchee National Wildlife Refuge, Florida, United States - Lox_Sample_4.5 | ecosystem: Environmental > Terrestrial > Soil > Wetlands | place: USA... | reverse complement strand
CCTGGCGTTCTCGCCCGACGGCACCCTGCTTTTCTCGCAAGGCGATGGGAAGATCGTCGCCTGGGATCCGGAGAAGGGGACGAACCTCAAGACCATGAGCGGATATGGGGCGATGTCCTTCGACGCTGCCGGCCAGAACCTCGTCGCCAGCTGGTATGATGGCAACACCGCTGCGGTGATCGTCCGCATCATCAATCTGGCGCACTTCGGGCAGAAGGACATCCGGCCAAAGTTCGTCCAGCCGAATATGTTCAACACGAATATCCGCTCCGCTTTCTCACCGGATGGGCAGAAACTGGTGATCATCGGCGCGAACGGAGCCGAATGGTGGGATGCCCAGGGCACGAAGATGGAAGGTCACACCGATGTAAACAAGCTGATCCAGAGCAAGAAGGAGGATGCATTTTCGGCCGTCGGCCCCTTCCTGCCCAACGGCCTGGTGCTGACCGAGCCGGGGCTGGGGATTTCCATGCCGGGGATGCCAATGCCGTCCTTCAATTTCAGTGGCACACTGACCTGTGGCTTCGCGCTGTGGGATCCGACGATGCCGGGAGCCTACGACATCGCCAATCCGCCCGGTGGATGCCAGGCCCCCACCGCCATGGGCGACAGCCAGAGGGCAGTGGTCAGCCCGGACGGGTCACTGGTCGCGGCCGATGACGGCGGCGGAAACCTGCGCATCTGGGGCGTTGACGCCACCGCCGCGCCCGTCGAACCGACCTGCCTGGGCACCTGCCAGCACTGAACCCCGCCCGCCCAATTCAGCCCCCGGTTATCTCCGCAGCAGGTGGCCTCCAATCCGTTCAGACAGATTGGTTCAGATTGTGCAAAAAAGGACTCTCGCATCCACTATATCCCGATAGTGTTCCTACTTACAGCGAATCAAACCTTAGTAGTGAGGAGGATGTTTTTATGAAAGACGACAGCCTGTTCAAGCTCGGTGGCATCTGTGCCATTCTCCTGGGAGTGGCCAAGCTACTTTCCAGCGGAATTTATTTGACCCTTGCGCCAGACCTGCGCGCGGAGGTCCCCGCCGCGAAGTTCCTGCCCGCCTTCGCGCAAAATCCCTCATCGTTGATCAGCTTTTTCTGGATCGAAGCATTCGTCGGCATATTGGGGCTGGCGGTCATCCCGGCGCTATCCAGCGTCGTCAAGCCAAGGAACGAAGGCTGGGTGCGCTGGGCCAGCACCCTCGCCTCCGCGGGCTTTGTGATTTCGGCAGTCGGTTACACGCTGAGCATCGCGCGCCTCCCAAACATCGCCAAGGCCTTCGTCGCCGGCGATGTGGTTACGCAGGCGGTGCTTGCCGCGGTATGGAAGAGCAGCATCGACTTGTTCGGCCTGTGGGGATATGGCGCGGTCGGGTTCTGGGTGCTGGTCGTCAGCGTGCTTGCCGTCCGGTCAAACGACCTGCCAAAATTTCAGACCTACCTCGGCATCCTTCTGGCGGTCTTATTTTTGCTCGTCCCGGTCGGTGCGATCTTCAAGAACTCATCGATTCTGCTCGTCGCTGCCGCTGGCGGACTGGTGGTTTCCCCCATCTGGTGGATCTGGACCGGATTAACCCTGCGCGGTTATAAAACCACTTGAACCAGCGATTTACAAACGGGGACGCGGAACACGAGCGCGCCCTGGCCGAAGTGGACGCGCTCGCTTCGCAATCCCTGGACTGGGTTGCCCCCATTAAATTCAGAACGGCCCAATCCAATGCGGAACGCGAAGCCGTTTACCGCCTGCGCTACAATGCGGTAATTGAACACGGCTGGCTGCCGCCTGCCGCCTTGCCCGGAGGAATTGAACGCGACGATTACGATGAGGCCGCGCTTCATGTCACCGGCTGGGACGGGAACACACTCGCGGCCAGCTCGCGGCTGATCCTGCCCAGGCCGGGCCTCATCCTCCCCACAGAGAAAGCCTTCGATCTCCGGGTTGAACCGCGCGGCCGGGTGGTGGACGCAAGCCGCTTCGTGGTTGCCCGCACTTACAGCGGCAGCGAACATCGTGTGCTGGCTGTCCTGCTCGCAAAAACCTGGCTGGTCATGCGCGAGCATGGATATGAAATGGCCTGCGCGGCATTTGCCGCACCGGCGATGCTGCGGGTCTACCGCCGGATGGGATTCCACGTGACCGTGCTCGGGCCTGCGCGCCCCTATTGGGGCGAGGATCGTTACCCGCTGTTGTTCGACGTTGCCAAGGCTTCGCCATCACTGGTCGCACAATGGGATCAATCGCAAGGCAAAATGAGACCGGCGGCATGAGCCTGTCCCCCGTTCCCCCAGGGCCCAGAGGGCATTTTCTAATTGGCAGCCTGCCTGAAATCCGCAGGGACGTGCTGGGGTTTCTGTCGGGTTGCGCGCGCGAGTACGGCGATGTCGTCCGCTATCGAATCCCTAACACGGCCGCCTACCTGATCAACCATCCGGATTTGATCGAAAATATCCTGGTCCAGGGGTATCGCAACTTCGTAAAGGGCCGAATCTACCGGGCCACAAGGCAGGTCCTGGGAAACGGGCTGCTCACCAGCGACGGAGATGCATGGCAGCGGCAGCGTCTCCTGGTGCAGCCCGCTTTTCACCACGACCGCATCACGGCGTATGCCGATCGGGCCGTGGCGGAAACAGAACAACTGATGAACGGCTGGAGCGACGGCGAAACAATCGATATCCATGCAGAGATGAAACGGCTCACCCTTCAAGTCGCGGCAAAGTCACTGTTCGGCGCCAACATCGCCGATGAGGCCCATGTGGTGGAGGAAGCGATGCGGATCGTCCTGGAGCAGTTCAACACGCGCATGAACACGGCCCTCTTGATCCCGGAAGCCTTTCCGACGCCGGGCAATCTTCGCCTGCAAAAAGCGGTGCGGCAACTTGAGGCTATTGTCTATAAAATCATTCGGCTGCGGCGGGAAGAGAACGAGGACCGGGGGGATTTGTTATCCATGCTGTTGAGGGCGCGGGACGGGAATGGAAACCCGATGAGCGAAAGTGAGCTGCGGGACGAGGTGCTGACGCTGATCATCGCCGGGCATGACACCACCGCCCTGGCCCTGTCCTGGAGCCTTTACCTGCTGGCCCAAAATCCCGCCATCGAATCTGCGCTAAGAAAAGAACTGCAAACCGAGTTGGGCGGCAGGCTGCCCTCCACGAAGGATTTGCCGCGCCTGCGTTACGCGGAAATGGTCATCAAAGAATCCCTGCGACTCTATCCGACGGCATGGGGCATCTCGCGCGTGGCATTGAACGATTTCAACGCTGGCGGCTACACCATCCCGGCGGGGGCATCCATCGTGATGAGCCAATGGGTCATGCAGCGCGATCCACGCTATTACGAATCACCGCTGGAATTCAAACCGCAGCGCTGGGAAACGGAGAAGGTAAAATCGCTGCCAAAATTTGCTTATTTCCCATTCGGCGGCGGCCCGCGGCGCTGCATCGGCCACGGCTTCGCGCTGATGGAGGCGGTGCTTGTGCTGGCGGCCATCATCCCAAGAGTTCGTTTCACTCTGGTGGCCGGTCATCCTGTCGAAGCAATTCCATCTTTCACTCTGTATCCGCGCCATGGGATAAAGATGGCAGCCGCCAAACTGTAACCGGACACCACCCTCCGCGGGAAAATCACGGGAATGGCCTTACCAACACCCGCAGAGCGCGACCACCGGCACCGATGACCAGACGATCAGGGTCTGGGACCTGTCCAATGGGGATCAAATCCACGAGATGGACTCGGCCGGGCTGCACATTCATCTTGCCATATCGCCGGACGGCAGCCTGCTGGCCGCCGGAGCGAGCAATGGCAAGCTCACTCTTTGGAATACCTCGACCTGGGAGCAGGTGGTGACACTGCCGGCCTCGTCGGAGGCGGTAGTCGGCCTGGCGTTTACGCCGGATGGTAAGTTTATTGTTACGGGTACAGCGGACGGTGCAATCCGTTTCTGGGCCGTCCGACCTTAAACACTCAACATCATCTTACAAACAAAAGGAGACGTCTTATGTATGGAACAGTTGCTAAAATGCGTTTGAAACCCGGCATGCAGGAGAAACTGAAAGCCTTTGAAGCCGAGATGCTCGCGGCGAAGGTGCCGGGCCTGGTGGCCGAATTTACGTACCAGATGGACGATGATCCGAATGTATATTATGAGGCGGTGGTGTTCGAGAGCCGCGAAGCCTACCGCGCCCTGGCAGATTCGCCGGAGCAGGACGCGCGCTTCCGCCGCCTGCTGGCACTGCTGGAAGGGGAACCGGAGTGGCATGACGGGGAAATCATCAACACCATGTTCAAGCCGGTGAAGTGAATCCCTGAAACCAACGGGGAAAGGTCCTTGGCTCAAACAACAAGCAAGGAGGCCGGGATGCAGTTCAATTCCCTGGCCTCTTTGTTTAATCGTCCAGGTGTAAGGTGTGGCAGGAGCAACGACCTTCGGGGAGTTTGACTCTGCAAATCAATTGGACTTAAAATTGCTATCAGATTCGAATCATGCCAATCCGCCCGGCGAATGGGCCGATTTTGAAAGATTGGAGGGCTGCTGGATATGACCACCCTGAAGAAGGCATTTGATCAATTCAACATTTTTCTTGACCGCTTTGTTCTACCCTGGCCGGTGCGCTTCCTGACCTTCCGCGTGGTGATCCTCGTCACGATCGGGCTGCTCATCCCGCTGATCGTTTTTGCCAGCAACACGGAGCTGGTGCTGGGGATAAACAGCTATCTCAATACCATGAGCGTGGCGGTAAGCTCCATCGTATTGCTATATGCCACGCTGGCGGAAGTGCGCCAGAAACAGATCGCGGAATTGCAGGAAAGGCGTGCGCAGGAGGACCACGAGCACGTCACGAACATGCATACGTTGATGATGCAGACGCTGCAGAACCAGAACGTTGAGATTGCCGAACTGAAAAAGGTGATGGCCACGCTGGCAGGCAGGGAAGCGGGCGTCGAGGAAACCCAGGCCATGCCGGACTTGAGGGCGCTCCATCCGCGCGGGGAGGAGCGTTTTGCCGACGATGATTTGAGTCAACGCTGGGAGGCGAATGTACACCACAATGCGCTGGTGAGCACGATCCGAAAGAATTTACTGGCGCCCGGGGAGGCCGAGGATAAAGAGTGAAGCGCAGACAGAGCCAGTCTGCTTGAATATAAGCAAGGAGGCCAGGGAAACGATCCCTGGCCTCCTGTTTATTGCGGTAATTTAAGCGGGCAGGGCAGTGGCGTCGGGGTCGGTCCGCAGTTGCTGCCGGTACATTTATCCATGAACTCGGTGGGCACGGGGCGGCCCGAATTCTCCGCGCATTGCGTTTCAAGCATCCGGTAGAAGTTGGCGGCGGCGGTATTATCCAGCGTTGTGTTGAGGTCCACCAGATCGTGGATCGATATCATATACTGGTCTACGGTCTTTTTATCCTTTTTGGGATCCTTGCCTCCCGGCTTGCAAACCGGACATTCCTTTGGCAGGCAGTCCTTCAGCCTTTCCATCAACACCTTGGTGTCCGCCGCTGCTTTATCACCGAAAAGATTCTGGTCGTTAGCACTCTTGACATGGCCATACCATGTATTAAAGGTGAAAACAGCATTGAACACATCGTTGCAAGTGCCCTCTAGATTGTCCAGCTTTTGGATTTTCGGCTTGACCAGCCGGTCATGTTCCTTGCTCAGGCCGGTCTCTTTTTTAGTCATCTTGGGGGTGGCAAGGTCATCCTCCTCCTGGGCCACAGGGCTGGAGGGTGGATGGGCTTGCTGAGCGGTGATCTCGGACTGGGTCGCTTCGGCCACGCCGTACATGCTGAAATGCATGACATTGAAGGTCACGGTCGTCGTGCCTCCGCCCGAGCTGGCATCCACGGGATAGAGGTGGAAATCCGTCCCGTCGCTGTTCGAGGCAAAACCGACCAGGTCGGAGTACTCGCCCGGGATGGTCATTTCGAAAGTCGCCGGCTGAGTCATCAGCAGCCCTTCCGGGCCGAACTGGAAGGCGGACACGAAGCCCTTGCTGAACGGGATGCCGGCAATGGCCGAGACCGGCGTGACCGTCACCGCGGTGCCGAAAGCGGGCGCCAGAGTGCCGTCCGCATCCTGGGTCAGGTAGTCTCCCTGGCCATCAAAGTTGAAGGTGATGTTATTGGCCGTCTTGCCGGACAAGAAGTCTCCCCTGGCGACCCCCGCCTGCACACTGCCCTTGTCCGAAACCGCGTGGGCTTTGTCGAGCGTGATCTGCACGTTGACGGGATTCGGGGTGAGGGGAAAGTTGTCGGAGCCGGTGGAGGGCGTGCTGCCTGAAGTCGGCAAATTGTTCGAAGAGGACGAGGATGGGATTGATCCACTGGAGAAGAGGCTGCAGGCGCAGACCAGGCCTGCCAGAAACGCTCCTAGCCAAACGAAACGGGAGTGGCGAAATCGAGGCATACCAAATCTCCTTTTCTCAATCCTTGCTGTTCGGTTCGCCGGATTATACACCCATATAAGATATATACTGTCCTATTAGGTGTATAACTGTCTGCAGCAGCATCTGTCGCGCATCAGGCCGGGTTCGGGCTGCCATGGCTTGTAACGACACGCATGGATTCCAGTTCTTATTACGGACCACTTGCCCTCACGGATGTGGAACGGACATCGTGTTGGCCAATTTGGATGATCACCTATATAATTGAATCAACTGGCGGCCATATTTTAAAAATAAGGAGCAGGCGAAATGCAAAAGATCACCCCCTTCCTGTGGTTTGACGATCAGGCTGAGGAGGCAGCGAGTCTTTATGCCTCCCTCTTTAAAAATTCAAAGATCAAAGGCATCAACCGCTACGGGGAGGGAGCGCCGAGGCCCGCAGGCATGGTCATGACGGTCACCTTCCAGCTCGACGGGCAGGAATTCACCGCGCTGAACGGCGGCCCGGAGTTCAAATTCACCGAGGCGGTGTCGCTCTTCGTCAACTGCGAGACGCAGGAGGAAGTGGACAGGCTGTGGGAGAAACTCTCCGAAGGCGGCGAAAAGGGACGATGCGGCTGGCTCAAGGACAAATTTGGATTGTCGTGGCAGATCGTCCCGTCCGGTTTGATGGAATTGCTGCAGGGCGAGGATCCCGGCAAATCCCAAAAGGCCATGCAGGCCATGCTGCAAATGGGGAAGCTGGACATCAATGAATTAAGGCGGGCCTACGAGCAGGGGTAGGGTGAATTTGTGATGGGTAAAATGACCGTGGACGATTTCGTAAAAGCCAGGGTCCTGCCGGAGTTCCATCCCGTGGTGGCGGTGATTCGAGCAATGATGAAGGAGTGTGCCCCCAACGCACAGGAGATCATCAGCTATGGGATACCCGCTTACAAGGCAAAGCGCATCATCGCCGTGATCAGCCCGACCAAAAAGGACATCACCCTTGCGTTCTCGCGCGGCGCGAAGTTCAAGGATAAATACGGACTGCTCCAGGGCGTCGGCAGGATATCCAGGCACGTCAAGCTCAAAAAACCTGCAGACCTGAACAAGGATGCCTTGCGGTATTACATTGACCAGGCACTGGAACTGGATACGAAATAAGAACCGGCTTCGACCGGTTTTGACTTGAGGGCAGTGTTTGATTTTTTGTTTGGGTGGGAAAACCAACAATGAAACGCGGAGGTATGACATACACAGGATCCATTATGAACGGCACTATGCCGAGCGGATAGGCTGGCTGCGCGCGGCCGTCCTGGGTGCGGACGATGGCATCGTCTCGGTGTCCAGCCTGATCGTGGGCGTGGCAGCCGCCAGCGCGACCCGCAATGCGGTGCTGCTGGCCGGCGTCGCCGGGCTGGTAGCCGGAGCCATGTCCATGGCAGCCGGAGAGTATGTCTCGGTCAGCTCGCAGGCGGATACCGAGAAGGCCGACCTCGAGCGCGAGCGCAAGGAACTGGAGACAGAAGACGAGTCCGAGCGCAAGGAACTGGCGGGGATCTATGAAGAGCGAGGTCTGGATCCGGCCCTTGCGAGGCAGGTCGCCGACCAGCTGATGGCGCATGACGCATTGGGCGCTCACGCCCGCGATGAGTTGGGGCTGTACGAGATGCACAGCGCACGTCCCATCCAGGCGGCACTGGCCTCGGCTGCCACCTTCGCCGCGGGAGCCGCCCTGCCCCTCCTGATGGTCGTGTTCAGCCCGCTCTCCCACCTGACTTACGTTGTGGCCGGGAGTTCCCTGATATTCCTGGCGGTCCTGGGGGGCCTCGCTGCCCGGGCCGGGGGCGCCAACATCTGGATCGGCGCAGCCCGGGTGACCTTCTGGGGCGCCCTGGCCATGATCATCACTGCCGTCATCGGCCATCTGTTCGGGACGGTGGTGTGACAGGATGGCCGAGAAATATTAGCCGAGTCCATGTATTCGGAAAAGGATATTTCATTTGAAACAGTTGAAAAGAGACAGCGCTTTGATACGCTCTGGCTCACGTTCAAATATTTCTCCACACGGATCGTGACCATCGCGGTCACAATTTTCTTCGGGGTCTTTATCACCGTTGTCCTGGCGAACCAGGGGGGACAGATCGATTCCAGCGTAAGAGCCGAAGTGCTGAGCAATATGGCGGATATCTGCGGCAGCTGCTCCATCTCATATGTCGCCCAAGATCTACCCCCTGATAGACAGGCCCAGGTGGACAAGCTGCACGACGAGTTGGTGGCAGCTTCCGGCCTGAACCTGCCCTACTGGCTGCGCCAGGCACGCTGGACCCTGAAAGCCCTTGCCCTGGACTGGCATGAGACCGTCCGTGTCCCCCCCGTACCCGGGTCCGTTTATTCCAGCCTGCATGCCCAGGATATCCTCCTTGCCGAGTTGCCGCATACCCTGCTCCTGGTCGGGGCAGCTTATCTGCTGCTGTTCACCTTAGGCCTGCCTCTCTCCCTCTTCCTTTTCCGCCGGCAGGGCGGCCGGCTGGACAGGCTCTTTTCCCTGCTCTCGCCCCTCTCCTCCATCCCGAGCTGGGTCTTCGGGATGCTCCTGCTGCTGGTCTTTGCCACCGAGCTGCATGTCCTGCCGTTCGGCGGCATGTATGATTCTTTCTCATCCGCCGCACCCTGGGGACGTGCCGGCCAGGTAGTCAGACACATGATCCTGCCGGTCCTGGCCATCCTGGCCAGCCTGTTCTTTCAGTACGTCTACACCTGGAGGGTTATGTTCACCCTGCATGCCGATGAAGATTATGTTCATCTGGCGAGGGCAAAAGGGTTACCCGACAGGACCCTGGAGCGCCGCTACATCCTCCGGCCGACGCTGCCATTCCTCATCACGAACCTTGCCCTGGTGCTCATCACCTTCTGGCAGATGACCATCGTCTTGGAAAAGGTCTTCAGCTGGCCCGGAATTGGGCGGCTTTACATCATCGCCCTCCCCAATTTCTTCGGGGAGAGCATGTATCCCGGCGTCATCTCCATCACTCTGGGCATCGTTGTCATCTTCGCTTACATGCTTGGCTTTACCGTCCTGATCCTGGACGTTGTCTATGCCATTGTCGATCCTCGTATCCGGATTGCGAAAGAAGAACCGACCGTCCGGCCGTTGGTGAGGCGGCCTCTCTTCCGCTTCGGGCACTTCGGGAGGCATGGGGCGGTGCTGCATCTCCCGCCGACTGCATTTGAACAGGCGACTGTCCCGCCCCGGCGTTCCTCTCCCAACATGGTAGCGTGGTTCTTATCCCAGCGCAAATCCCTGAAGAGGTTCCGGGCGCAAATCAAACCGGCCTGGCGCGAGCTGAGCCATTATCCTTCAACGGTCGTTGGCCTCGTCCTGATTCTTATCCTGGCCCTTGGTTCGCTGTATGCCGTTATCGCTTATCCTTACAACCGGCTTGGTCAGCTCTGGTACACCAGTTCCCTCAGCGGGAAAATATATACCCCCGAGATCGCCATGCCCGAATGGACCAACTGGTTTAGAAAGGATAAGCTGCCTCCTTCGATAATCCTGGACAGCCGGGAAGGTACGGCGGGGAGGACTGTCCTTGCGGGAGAGGGAGGCAGCACCGAGACAGAAATCACCTACCTTTTTGATTACCCTTATGCTGGTTTTCCCCAAAACATCATTCTCTATTTCTATGCCCGGCAAGGTGCAAAGCCGACCGTGGTCTTTATGACTCTGACCACGCCGGACGGGCGGACTATTGACCTTGGCCGGACCACTGCGGTTTCAGGAAAATATTTTGACGTCCTTCATGATTTTTCAGGCCAGCAGCTTCGCGCCAGCAATAAACTCTGGAAGAATTGGACCGGCACGGATTTAAAAGCCACGCTGGCTTCCCCGGTGGGTCCCATGGATCGCCTGCCGGGCCTGTATTACTTGTTTGCGGACCCCACCACGGCCACACCGCAGCCGGTTCGCGGAACGTATACCCTCCACCTAAAGGGGATCGGGTTCGAGAGCGATGCCGAGCTGAATGCCGAGCTGGTCCTGCTGGGCCAGGTTTATGGCGCGGCGGGAACCGACAACATGGGCCGCGACCTGCTGGTGCCCCTGTTCTGGGGGATGCCATTTGCCCTGGTTTTCGGTCTGCTGGGGGCGCTGGTCACGACCGTGCTCTCGATGGTTGTTGCGGCAATCAGTGTGTGGTTTGGAGGGTCCGTTGATAATTTCATCCAGCGGCTGGTGGAGGCGAATATGATCCTGCCGGTCATCGCCATCGGCGTGCTCCTTTATTCCTACTTCAATGTGAGCATCTGGATCTTTCTGGGGCTCATTGTTCTGCTGAATGTTTTCGGCAGCCCGACCAAGGCCTTTCGCGCCGCGCTCCTGCAGATCAAGAACTCCCCTTACCTGGAAGCAGCCAGGGTGTACGGCGCCAGCGACACCCGCATCGTCACCCGTTACCTGGTCCCGCGCATGACGCCGATCCTGATCCCGCAGCTGGTCATTCTGATACCCAGCTACGTGTTTCTGGAGGCAACCCTGGGTTTCTTCAACATAAAATCCAGCTATCCCACCTGGGGCCGGATCATCTACGAGGCGCTGAATCACGGCTCGAATTACGGCTCCAGTTTCTGGGTCCTGGAACCTCTGGCCCTGCTGCTTTTCACGGCCGTGGCGTTTGCCATGTTGGGATTCGGTTTGGAGAGGATTCTGAACCCAAGGATGAGGGGCGCCTAGCCGTCCAAAAGGGAGTGCAAGATGACCAATAATCTTGAAATCCTTTTCGTGATCACCGCTTTTCTCTTTCAAATAATTCTGATAACCCATTTCGCGCTGCGGAAGTGGCGCTTCGAAGTAGCCATACGATATGGATGGATTGTCTACCTCCTGAGTGTTCCCGCCGCAATGGTGAGCCTCATCCTGCTTGCAGGCGGCATGACCTGGTCGTTCTGGCTGGGCGGCTTTCTCTATCTCGCCTGGGCCTGCTATGGTTACACCGCGGAGTACGTGAAGAAAATCGAGTGGCGCAATCCCATCCGCTGGTCGGTCCTCGGGCCTTACATCTCTCTCTACCTGGCGACCGTGATGTTCTACTGGTTTCCTCTGGCGCTGATCAGTAAACCGCTTTGGTACATCTACGCTGTGCTGTTTATCACCAGCACCTTTCTCAATGTCACCTCGCACAGGAGTCCAGCGGAGCGTGGTTAGGCGGGTTGGACAAAAAGTCCCTCCGGATGAAAATCGGAGGGACTTTTTGATTCACTCTATCGCCGCCTTCAGCTTCTTGGCGAGATGACCAAAGTGCGCGGTGTAGCGCACGTCGTCCAGCCGCGGACGCGCCAGGTCCACCGTTAGATCAAGCTTCACCCTGCCGGGCCGGGCGGTCAGAACCAGCACACGGTCCGCCAGAAAGAGCGATTCACCGATCGAGTGGGTCACCATGATGACGGTCTTCTGTCTCGCCTGCCAGATGCGCGAAAGCTCGGTCCACATGCGCTCGCGGGTGAGCGCGTCCAGCGAGCCGAAGGGCTCATCCAGCAGGAGGATGTCCGGGTCGTGGATGAGCGCGCGCGCCAGCGCCACGCGCTGGGCCATGCCTCCCGACAGGTCGCGAGGAAACGAGTCCTCGAAGCCCTGCAGCCCGACCAGCTCGACCATCTCGCGGGCTTTCGCGTGCGCGGCATCCGCCGGAAGCTTTTCCACCTCGAGCGGCAGCAGGATGTTCTGCGCCACCGTCCGCCAGGGCATGAGGTTGGCCTGCTGGAAGACAAACCCGATGCGAGGATTCAAGCCTCCCGTGTAGCGTATCTCTCCTCCTGTGGGCGCGAGCAGCCCTGCCAGGATGCGCAGCAGCGTGGTCTTGCCGCTGCCCGACGGTCCCAGCACGCAGACGAACTCGCGCGGGCAGACCGAAAACGTCACCCCCTCCAGGGCGCGCAAACCGCCCCCGCCGTTCTCGGCGAAGACGGCGGTCAGGTCCTGGACGACCAGGATCGGGTCCTGTTTGGAGGCGTGAGGCGGGTTCATTTCACGAAGTCGTTGCTGAACGCCTTGGACAAATCCTGGGGCGCCGTATAGGAGCCCATATCCATCAAAACAGTCTGCATGTTTTCCCAGGCCTTCGGGTCGGAGGCGCCCAACGGGTTCGCCTGCCACTGCGCGATGGAGGCGGCCAGGATTTTCTTCTGAAGGGTCTGGTCGGCGGAGGCCAGCGTGTCCACATATTTCTTGCTGATCTCGTAGGCCTCGTCCGGGTTCGCGATGGTGTCACGGATGCCCTTGAGAGTCGCCTGGACAAAGGCGTGTACAAGCGCCGGGTTCTCGCGGATGGTCTTTTCGTTGGTGATGATCCCGTTCGCGGCCAGCTGGACATAATCGGACACTTTGATGACATCCACCGGGTAACCCGCCGCCTCGAGCTGGATCGGTTCGTTGGCGACATAACCCACGATGGCCTGCTCCTGGTCCGCGGTGAGGGCTTCGACCTGGTTGAAGCCGATCGAGTCGAGGGTCACGTCCTTCTCGGCCAGGCCCGCGTTGTTGAGCAGGGCGCGCAGACCGATGTAGCTGGCGCCGTACAGTCCGGGCAGCCCGATCTTCTTCCCTTTCAGGTCGGCGGGAGTCTTGATGTCCTGCGGCACCTTCGAGACGATCGCGACGGGATAGTCTTTATACCAGGCCATGACGTACACGATGGGCAGCCCCTGCGCGCGCGCCAATAGCACCTGCTCGCCGGAGGCGACCGCGAAGGGCAGTTGCTCCGCACCGACCAGCGCGACGCCGTCGGTCTCGGTGGAATAATCCGGCTTGACCTCCAGCCCCGCCTCGCGATAGTAGCCCTTGTCCATAGCCACGTAGAGCGGCGCGAACTGGATGTTGGGGATGTAGCCCACCGGCAGGCGGATCTGGGTCAGCGCGGCGGGAGTGGGAGTGGACTTTGGCGCGCCCCCTGAAGGGGGCAGGCAGGCAGCCAATCCCAGCAGAAAAGCCATCAAAAGGAAAGTCAATTTACGCATTGTCATTCTCCATGCCGGTGTACGGCATCAATCGATTTTTGAATCCTGCCAGCGAAGCAGGCGGCGCTCGGCGGCGGAGACTGCGCCATAGAGGATCAGCGCCAGCCCGACCAGGGCGAAAATGGCGACAAAGACCAGCGCCGTATCATATTGTCCGCGCCCCACGTTGACGAGGAATCCCAGCCCGCGGTCCGCGCCGACCAGTTCCCCGACCACCGCGCCGATGACGGAGAGCGTCGCGCCAATGCGCAGCCCGCCGAGGAAGATCGGCAGCGCCGCCGGCACCTCGAGGAAACGGAGCGTCTGCCAGCGGGTGGCGCGCAGCGAGCCCATCAGGTCGTGGAGCGAGGCGGGCACGGCGCGCACGCCGACCACCGTGTTGACCAGCACCGGGAAGAAGACGATCAGCGCGCAGATCAGGGCTTTGGACGACATGCCGGGCCCGAACCAGATGACCAGCAATGGCGCAATGGCGACAATCGGGATGGCCTGGCTGGCGACGAGATAAGGCGAGACCAGCCGCTCGAATAAATGCGACTTGGCGATGAGATAACCGGTAATGGTTGCAAACACGGTGCCCACCGCCAGGCCGAGCAACACCTCCTGCAGGGTCACCCAGGCATTGGCGAGCAGCGTCCCGTCGCCCAGCGCGCGCAGGAAGCGGTCCAGCACCTGGCCCGGCGAGGGCAGGATGAAGGCCGGCAGGTTCGAATAGCGGGCGACCAGCCACCAGAGCAGCAACCCCAGCAAAAGCGAAATGACACCCAGCCACTGGCTGCGCCTGTGCAGGGTATGCTTCGCCTTCTCTTCGAATTTCCTGATCGAGTCGGTGTCCATACGATTCCGAAATAAAAAGCCTCGCAGAAGGACATGCGGGGCAGGAGAGGACGGCACGGGAATCGGTCCGCTGCAGCAAAACCCCCGAAAACATGAAGTTTTCGGGGCATGTAGCAAAACAGACCCATGGCGGGCCGCTGCACCTTCTTTTATCCGGACTGTAACCGTCGGCCCCGGAGTTTCACCGGATCATGCATCGCTCTGGCAGCAGATGCTTGTGGGCTTTACCACCGATCGGGAATTTCACCCTGCCCCGAAGGTTGAGTATTCAATTGTCGATAAAGATTATAACGATGTCGGGCAAAATCGAAAAGGGCGAAGCTGCTTACGCCTTGACGATGCAATCCACCGGGCAGACGTCCTTGCAGCGCGGGGCGTCGTGGTGACCGACGCACTCCACGCAGGTGGTCGCGTCGATGACGTAGATGGTATCACCTTCAGTGATGGACGTGGTGGGGCATTCCGGCAGGCAGGCGCCGCAGGAGATGCAGTCTTCGTTGATCTTCATAGCCATGATACACACTCCAGGATGTAGTTTCCCTGCTTATACGCCACCCCGCAGATGCCTGTCAATTGACATCCTTCTTGAATCCCGCGTGTATTTGTCACCTTGGCTTTGACGCATCGCTTTTCATGGCACCGGCGTGCCGATGGTTTTGATCAGGTCGATCAGGGGCTGCTGGCTGACCTGCAGGAATCCCGCCTGCGGCTGGTCCAGGTCAGCGATCAGCACGAGGACGGTCGTGAAAACGACTGTGAGGAGGATCATGACCGCCCAGTTGCGAGTGCCGGTCAGCCCGAATTCGTATCCAACGGCGACCATCGAAAGGATGGTCACTACGCCCAGCATGAACCAGATGCTGTCGGGAATCTGGTTGCGATTGGCCGCCACTCTCACCGTATCAAGGTCTATCGTTTCGTTAAGGCTTTGGACGAAAAGGCCGGTGAATACCGTATCCGAGCTGGCTTTTGCTGTGGCGGCAACGGCCCACATGCGCCCCTGCAGGTCAGCCGTCTTCGCCCTGCCTTCCGGCGACAGGATGGCAGACATGCCTCCGGAGCGCAGCACGGCATAATCCCTCAGGAGATTGCGGGCTTCGGCGCGCAACTGTTCAGGTAGAAAATCAACGCGCAGATAGGTGGTGCCGATGGCATTGGCCTCCTGAATGACCACCTGCTTTCGGTTTTCAAAGCGAGTGGCCGCCATGCCGAAGGTGAACGCCAGCAGGAAGGCCAGCAGGCCGAGCGTTGACCCGACCGCCGCAGTCACGGGTGTCAGCCTCTGCTCATCGAGACGCTGGCGCCTGTGATTGCCGAGACGCCAGCCCACCTCCAACGACCCGAAAATGACCCCCAACGAAATGAGATAAAGCGCCCAGAGCGGCAATGAATTGGTCACACTGCTGAAGGACATGAGGAGCAACCTTTTGGAGCCGATGCAGATGGCTCCGGGCGGAGAAAGAAATGTTACGGCAATACTTCGTAGACCTGGATGGGTTTTTCACGCCCGCGCAGGGTCACTGCACCGATGCGCTGGGTGTTGAACTTGTCCACGATGGCAGCCACGGTCGCCGGGCCCACCACGATCTTGTAGGGACGGGCGTACTCCTGGATCCGGTAGGCCACGTTGACCGGGTCGCCCAGGACGGTCAGCTCGGCCCGCTCGGTCGTGCCCACATAGCCGATCATCACCTGGCCGGTGTTGATGGAGACGCCAATGACATACCTCTGGTTGAGGTTCAAAGCTCCCGTCGCGTTGAGCCGGCTGATCATCTCGCGCCCGGCCATCACCGCGCGCTCCTCGGCGTCCGCGTGTTCCGGCGTGCGCATGAAGACCGCCATGATGCCGTCGCCCAGGTAGCGGACGATGCCGCCGTACTTGAAAATGATCTCCGTGACAGTCTGGTAGTAGATGGTGAGAAGGTCCGCAAAGGCGCGCGCGCCCATCCGTTCGGCAATGCCGGTGGAATCGACGATGTCCGAGAACAGGACCGTGACGGTCTGCTCGGCCAGTTCGGGCAGGTGCCCGGTCTCGAGATAGTCGCGCAGGAGGAACTGGGCTTCCTGCGGCGCGAGGAATCGGCGCAGGAGGTTTTGCACCTGCTCCTGCTGCCGCACCCGGTCGAGCAAGTCGATCCGCTGGAGGGCAAGCGCGGTCTGGTGGCTGACCGCCACCGCCAGTTGCATGTCGCGGTTATCGAAGGGGCGCGCGTCGGGACTGGTCTTGACGAGGCACAGCAGCGCAATGGGCGTGTCGCCGCTCAAGACAGGGACGTACATGGCCGCCGGCAGCACCTCCGCCGATAACTGCTTGACCGCCTGCGCGGCCTGCGGGTCGTGAAAGCCGAACGACTCAAGGTTGCCAAAATCCTGGGGAAAAACCAGCTTGCAGTGGTTCACGCCCAACGCCTTGGTGATCTGGTCCGAGACTTCCTTCTCAACCGAGGCACGGTCAGTGAGGGTGTTGAGCCGGCGGGCGGTGTCGTAAAGCAGGATGGCATGCTGGTCGAGCGATTCGAGCAGCAGTTCGCGGGTGAAGCGATGCGTGCCCGAGGCGGTGCGCTGAGGCTTGGCCTCGTCCGCCTGCTGTGACACATAGATGGTGACCTGCCCGATACGGATGACGTCCCCGCTCTGCAGCTTGAGCGGCTCGTTAATCCGCTGGCGGTTGACGTAGGTGCCGTTGGTGCTGCCCAGGTCCACCACTTTGACGGTGTCCGACCCCGCGTCAAGGGTGATCTCGGCATGGCGGCGGGAGGCAGCCACGTCGTCCACCACGATCTCGTTGGCGGAGAGGCGGCCCACGGTGATCGTTCCACCGGGTTTGAGCTGAAGTTGTTGCGCTTCCTTATCAGGTGCATTGACTTTGAGGAGCCACATACCCATCTGCCTGACTGGTATAGTCAATTAATCCTATCATAGATGGACAAAAAAGCGCAACCAAAACGGGAGAAGAAAGTGAATTCCGCTCCCGTTCCAGCTTAAAGTTTATAAAGCTCGCCGTATTTTGCCCGCAGATAGGCGATATAAGGATCAATCGAAATCGGGCCGCCCGTCGCGCGCTGGACCAATTCGAGGGCGGTGTACTTGCGCCCATGCTGGTAAACATTGTCCTTCAGCCAGCCGTGCAGCGTGCTGAACCTGCCCTTCTTCATATCGTCCGGTATTTCAGGGTGGGCCTTGAGCGCCGACGCAAAGAACTGCGCGCTCAATACATTGCCCAATGTGTAGCCCTGGAACGCGCCTCCAATCACACCGGCGTACCAATGAACGTCCTGCAGGACTCCGTCCTTGTCGTCCGGCGGCGCGATGCCCAGATCTTTCTCGAAGCGTTCGTGCCAGGCCTCGGGCAGGTCGCGGACGGACAGCCTCCCCTCCAGCAGCTGCAGCTCAAAGTCGAAGCGCAGCATCACATGCAGGTTGTAGGTCACCTCGTCCGCGTCGGTGCGGATGAGCGAACGCTCCACCTTGTTGACCGCGCGGTAGAACGTATCGGGCGACACACCCTTGAGCTGTTCAGGGAAGGCTGCCTGAAGCTTGGGGTAAAAGTATTCCCAGAACCCGCGGCTGCGTCCGACCAGGTTCTCCCAGGTGCGCGACTGGCTCTCGTGCACCCCGGCGGACGTTCCTCCGCCGAGAGGCGTGCCCTCGTACGCCATGTTGATGCCCTGCTCGTACATGGCATGGCCGGATTCATGGACATTGCTGAAGAAGGTCTCGCCGAGAAAATCCTCCCTGACGCGCGTGGTGATGCGGATGTCGCCCAGCGAGAACTTGGTCATGAAGGGATGGTGGGTTTTGTCGATGCGCCCGCGGTTGAAGTCATAGCCGAGCTGCTTCACCACGTCTCCTGCAAAGGCGAGCTGCCCGGCCTCCGGGTAATGCTTGCGCAGGCACGAATCGTCCGCAGGGGGCTGGGAGGTGATGGCCTTGACGACCGGCACCGTTTTCTCGCGCAGTTCCGCAAACAAGGCGCGGACAGAGGAGGCTTTCATGCCGTAGTCGGCAAAATCGATCAGCGGGTCGGCGATGTGTTCGTAGCCGGGGAAGAAATCGGCCAGCCTGCGCGAGTAATCCAATGTCTTCTCAAGCAGGGGCTGGACCTTCCTGAAATCATTGGCAGGACGCGCTTCGGCCCAGGTTACATAGCCGCGTGAACCGTGTTCAGTGAACTCCGCCATGAACGCCGGCGGGACCTTGACCAGGCGCTCGTAATCGCGGCGCGCCACGCGGATGAGGCTGGCTTCGTCGGAGTCGTAGGGCAGGCCCTCCTCATAGGGCCGCAGAGCCTCCAGCAGCCGGCCGATCTCGGGATCGACCGAACGCTCCATCGACAGCCGGGCGACGAGTGCCGACTGGCGCCCGCGCGCCTCCGCACCGCCGGCGGGCATGTAGGTCGCCTGGTCCCAGTTCAGCAGCGAGCCAACCATGTCCAGGTCGTAGATTTCAGCAAGGCGGTTCCTAAGCTCTTGATATTTCTTTTCCATCTCGGCCATCAACAGTCTCCTGTAAAAAGAATAAGCTGACGGGTTGTTACTTCCGTCAGCTTTGATTTTAACCCATCTGCGCTTTTATCTTCTCAGCTGTTTCCTTGTAGGAGATGAGCTTATCGCGCTCCTTGTTCACGACCGCCGCCGGCGCTTTGCTGGCAAAGTCCGAGCCGAGCAGGGTCTCAAGGCGGGCGATTTGCGATTCCGTCTCTGCCAAATCTTTCTCGAGGCGGGCGCGCTCCTCGACGCTATCCACCACGCCAGCCAGCGACAGGTAAATCTCCACCGGGCCGACCACGAGCGCGGTGCTTTTCTCAGGCTTGGCCGTTAGTGACTCGCGAATATCGAGCTTCGCGCCGTCCAACGAGGCCAGCGCCGCAAGGACGGTTTTCTGTTCAAGCAGCATATCAGTCTTTTCGCCTGCAGCAAACGTTGCGGGTAATTTCTTCCCCGGCTTGACATCCTGCTCGGCGCGCAAATTACGAATCGAGCGCACGATATCCTGGATGAGCGTGAAATCCGCAATGGCGCCGGCTTCCCAGCCCTGCTCCTTGCGTGGCTCCGGCCACGGAGCCACGATGAGCATAATGGGCCAATCCTTGGCGATCGATGCAAGCGGCGAGTTTTGCAAGGCTTTGCGAACATGACCCCAAAGTTCCTCGGTCACGAACGGCATGAAGGGATGCAGCAGGCGCAGGGAAATGTCCAACACGCGAGAGAGGGTCTGCGCCGTATAGTAAGCGCGGTCGCCGCCTGCAGCCAATTGTTGTTTGGCGGTTTCCACGTACCAGTCGGCAAAATCGCTCCAGAAGAAGTCGTAGATCATCTGCCCGGCCTGACCATACTGGTAGGTCTGGAACAGGCGCTCCACGTCGCGGACAAGGTTTTGCAGCCTCGCCCAGATCCACGAGTCGGCCAATGTCCATTCCGGCTCGGCTTTGCTGGGAGCAGCTTGAACTGCGCCAATTGCCGAGAGGGTGAAGCGGCCGGCATTCCATATCTTGTTGGTGAAGTTGCGGTTCGCCTCTACCTTCTTCATTGAAAGGCTCATGTCCTTGCCGGGGGTCGAACCCACCAGCAGGGTGAAGCGCAGCGCGTCCGTGCCCCACTCGTCCATAAGCTCCACAGGATCGACCACGTTGCCCTTGACCTTGGACATCTTCTGCCCGTGCTCGTCACGGATCAGGCCGTGCAGGTATACTGTGCGAAAGGGCACGTCCTCCATGAACTCAAGGCCGGCCATGATCATGCGCGCCACCCAGAAGAACAGGATGTCGTAGCCGGTCTCCATGATGGTGGTCGGGTAGAAATATTTCAGGTCCGGCGTTACCTCGGGCCAGCCCAACGTCGAGAACGGCCACAGCGCGGACGAGAACCACGTGTCGAGCACGTCGGGGTCCTGTTCGATGCTGGTCGAGCCGCAGTGGGCGCACTTTGTCGGGTCCTCGCGCGTGCAGGTCTGCTGGCCGCAGTCCTCGCAGTACCAGACCGGGATGCGGTGACCCCACCACAACTGGCGGCTGATGCACCAGTCGTCGATGTTTTCCATCCAGCTGTAGTACACCTTGTCAAAGTGCTCGGGCACGATGCGGATGTCACCGTTCTTCACCGCCGTGAGCGCCTTCCTAGCTTGCGGCTTGACGTTCACGAACCACTGCGTGGAAATCATCGGCTCGATGATCTCGCCGCCGCGCTGCGAGCGCGGGATGGTGGTGGTGTAAGGCTCGGTCTTGATCACCAGACCGGCGGCTTTCATATCCGCCCAGAGTTTCTCGCGGGCATCGTAGCGGTCGAGACCGGCGTAGGGTCCGCCGTTCTCATTGACCGCTGCGGCCACATCCAAGATGGAGATGACCGGCAGGTTGTGACGCTGCGCGATGGCATAGTCGTTCGGGTCGTGGCCGGGCGTGATCTTGAGCGCTCCGGTGCCGAACTCGCGACTGACATAGTCGTCCGCGATGACGGGGATCTCGCGCCCCAGCATCGGCACCACTACTTTTTTGCCGATGTATTTTTTGTAGCGCTCATCCTCCGGGTGCACCGCCACGGCCGTATCGCCGAGGATGGTCTCGGGGCGGATGGTCGCCACCGGGATGTACTCGCCGGACTTATCAGCGAGCATGTACTTGAAGCTGTACAGCGTGGCTTCCTCTTCGCTGTATTCCACCTCCAGGTCAGAGACAGCGGTGCGCAGGCCCGGTGACCAGTTGACCAGGCGCGGGCCGCGGTAGATCAATCCCTTTTCGTAGAGGGTCACGAAGGCCTCGCGCACCGCCTTCGACAACCCTTCGTCCAAGGTGAAGCGCTCGCGGTCCCAATCGCAGGACGCGCCCAGCCGGCGGATCTGCTGGGTGATGATGCCGCCGTATTTTTCCTTCCACTCCCAGGTGCGGCGCAGGAACTCCTCGCGACCCAGCGCCTCGCGGCTGGTGCCTTCGCGCACCAGCATCTTCTCGATCTGCAGCTGGGTGGCGATACCGGCATGGTCCGAGCCGGGCACCCACAGGGTCGGATAGCCCTTCATGCGGTGGTAGCGGATCATCAGGTCCTCCACGCTGGTGGTCAGGGCATGCCCCTGGTGCAGTTCTCCGGTCACGTTGGGCGGCGGGATGGAGATGACGAACGGTTTCACCGACGGGTCGAATCCCTTTTTGTTGGGGTCGTTCCACGGCTTGAAGAAGCCGCCCGCCTCCCACGCCGCGTAGATGCGCTTCTCGGTGGATTTGAAATCATAAGCTTTCGGTAATTGATGGTCACTCATTCTTTCTCCTTGTCAGACCGGGTGTGTCCCACCCAGTGAAGCTCGATATTCTCGCGCATGCCCAGGCATTCGAACATTTCGCCGGCATGCTGCTGGATATGGCGGATGTTGATCAGATGCATCTCCAGCTTGCCCACCGGATACCAGTAAAACCCGGAGTCCGCCTCCAGGTCTGAAACAGGGACACAGCGCCGGATCTCCTGCTCGGCCACGGCTAGATACTCAAGCACTTCGTCCTTCGTGAAGGGAATATCGCCGTCGGGGTCGTGGTGCTTTTCCCATTGGACGAAATCCTTCTCTGCCGGCTGCACATAGAGATGGGCAAAGAAGACCGCATGGTAGGCCTTGCTCCAGAATTTGAACTTATCCGTTGGAACATCCCACACCTGCGGCGGGCATTTGGCAATGGCCTCCCTGAGCATGGCGAGGGATGCGAGATATTGCGATTGAAGGACCTGTCTAATATCCATTTCTGCTCCATTCGAAATCAAAACGCGCCTCGTCCACATTGAGGACGAAAGGCGCGCCTTCCGCGGTACCACCTCGTTTCACCCAAAGGGTGCACTCTGTGGCTGGCCATCACCAGCCTGCGCGCTAACGGGCGCTCCCGTGCCGGTCTACTCTCTCGCGATTTCTTCGGCACTTCTCCGGGCGACATTCGGGGGTTAGATGCTGTGGAAGCTTCCAGCCAATGGCTTCCTTCTCTATCAGCGGGTCCGCCGCCTACTCCTCCCGGAGCAATTGTTGATTTATTATACCGAATCCGACAAGGGTACGCAAGGACGCCCCGACCCTCACCGGCTGGGAGGGGGTCAGGGGTCAATGTGAATCCGGCAGCACCAGCGGACTCTGGTCGAGCGGGTTGGGAATCACCTGCACCGGGAGATGATAGGCCTCCGAGATCACCTCGGGGCGCAGGACTTCCGCCGGCGACCCCTGCGCCTTGACCTCGCCATCCACCAGGAGCGCGATGCGGTCGGCATAGCGTGCGGCGAGGTTCAGGTCATGCAGCGCGACCAGCACCGCCAGGCCATCCTGATGCGCCAGCGCGCGGACCAGTTCCAGCAGTCCCACCTGGTGATGCAAATCAAGATGAGAAGTGGGCTCGTCCAATAACAATATCGGCGTGGACTGTGCCAGCGCGCGTGCGAGCAGCACCCGCTGCTGCTCGCCGCCCGAGAGCTCCCCCACGCGGCGATCGATCAGGTCGAGCGCATCCACCCGCTGCAAGGACTGGCGGGCGATGTCCTCATCAGCGGAAGAAACCTGCCCGAGGAAATTCAGATACGGGGTGCGCCCCAGCAGCACCGTCTCCCAGACGGTGAAGGCCGGCGGAAGCGAGGCCACCTGCGGCACGACCGAGACGACCCGCGCGCGTTCGCCGGCGGAGGCCGTCAGCAGGTTCGTGCCGTTCTTGCGCGCCGACCCGCCTTGGGCCGGGATGAATCCGCTCACCGCCCGCACCAGCGTGGACTTGCCCGCCCCGTTCGGGCCGATCAGCGCCAGCATCTCGCCATTATCAACAGTCAGCGAAACCTCGTGAAGCACGCGGCGGGCGCCATACGAAACGGACAGGTTCTCGATGCGCAACATCACCAGTATCCCTGATTCTTTGAACGGCGCAGCACCCACAGGAAGAACGGCGCGCCAGCCAGCGCGGTGATGATTCCCAATGGCAGTTCCTGGGGCGCAAGCACGACGCGCGCCAGCACATCCGCGACGAGCAGAGCCGCCGCGCCGCCAATCAGACTCAATGGCAATAAACGGCGGTAGTCGCCGCCGAACCACATGCGCATGACGTGCGGCACGATCAACCCGACAAAGCCGATGATGCCGGCAAACGCCACCGCCGCCGCCGTCGCCAACGAGGCCGCCACCAGGATGATGGTCTTGGCGCGCGTGACGGGCAGCCCAAGCTGGTGGGCCTGCTCGTCGCCGAACTGCAGCAGGTTGAGCGCGTGACCGCTCAGGAGAAGGATGGACAAACCGATGACGAGATACGGCAGGATTCCCAGCACTGGCATCCAGCCGGCCTGACTGGCTCCGCCCAGCAGCCAGCCGAGCGCGCGCCGCACCTCGCCGGAGGAGCGCAGCATGAGGAAGGAGGTCAGCGCGGTGGCGAAGGAGCCGAAGGCCACGCCGGCCAGAATCAGGTTGGTGGTCGGGACTGCCCGTCCCACCCGCGCCAGCGAGTAAACAATGAGCACGGTCAGCAGCGCGGCGAGGAACGCCGCCATGGGGATCGCCATCAGCCCCCAGAACGAATAGGGCCACTGGATGCTCATGGCGATGACCGCACCCAGCCCCGCGCCGGAGGCCACGCCGATCAGGTAGGGATCCGCCAGCGGGTTGCGGAACAGGCCCTGATAGGCTGCACCGCTCGCGCCCAGCGCGGCGCCGGTCAGCGCGACCAGGGCGGTGCGCGGCAGGCGGATGCCGATGATAATCAGTGCGTAGGTCGCCAGCGGCTCCGGCAGCGCACCGCTGAAGCCCGCCGCCAGCAATCGCCACAGGTCGGCGGGCGGGATGAATACCGAGCCGATGGCGATGCTGAGCAAAATGGCGAGGCCGAGGAAAGTCAACGTCCAGGCGAGAGGCAGGAGGCGGTGGCGCATGGGAAAACGTCGGGGCGAGGCATCCCTCGCCCTTGCGATCATTTATACATTTCCGGATGGATGGCCTTCGCCAGCGCCTCCAGCCCGTCCACCAGGCGCGGACCGGGGCGGCTGACCAGGTTGTCGTCGAACGGCAGGACGCGGTTATTCTTCACGGCCGCGATAGTCGCCCAACCCGGTCGCCCCGCAACGGCCTCGGGCGTGGTGCCGTATTGCGCATCCCCCAGCAGGATGATGTCCGGGTTGGCAACCACGATCTGCTCGAGGCTTACCTGCGGATAGGGATCCTTGAGGCCGGGCAGGTTCTGCCCCCCCGCGCGCGCGATGAGCAGGTCGATGAACGTACCGGGGCCGGTGGTGTAGGGCTTGTTCGGGTCAGATGCGTCGATCTCGTAGAACACGATCGGTTTGGCCGTGACGCCGGCCAGTTTGTCGTCCACCGCTTTGACCCGCGCCTTGAGCGAATCGATCAAGGTGCTGGCATCCGATTCGTGCCCGGTCAGTTTGGCCACCGTCTCGAGGTTGGCGTACATCTCCTCCAGCGTGGACGGGTTGCCGAGATAGAAGACGGTCAGGCCGAGGTCCTCCAGCGCCTTGACCTGTTCGGGGGTGTTGATGCCGCCGGCGAGGACGAGATCGGGTTTGAGCGCGGCGATCTGCTCATTGCTGTACTGTCCCATCGAGCCGCCGACCGAAGGAAGGGACTTGGCCTGCGCCGGGTAGTCCGAGAACTCATCGCGCCCGACCACCTGGGGGCCGGCGCTGATGGCGAACAGTATCTCGGTGTTGGAAGGCGCCATCGAAACAACCTTTTGTGCCGGGGCAGGCAGGGTCACCTTGCGGCCCAGCCCGTCGGTGATGGTTAGCGGGGCTGAAGTCGGTGAGGCGGTCGGGGCGGCGGTGGGGACTTCAGTGGGCACCTCAACGGCCGGGAGGGCGGTAGGGACCGGCGCCGAAGTGGGCGTGGCTGCCGGCGCGCAGCCCGCGAGGGTGAATGCGAGCGCTGCAAGGATGATGATCAATTTGCGAAACATAAGGTTATCTCCTCAAAGTTTATCCAACGAAAATCCCCTGCCGCGAGGACAGGGGAGGGGGGAGAGGCAATCCGAGGGAGCCGTTCCCACCTCCTTGACGCGAGAGTGTGGCGAACATGGTCGGGGTGGGCGGCCTGGCTTATCAGCGTGGGCTGAATCACAGTTGCGCGACAGCGCCGGACTTCACTTTTGGTGTCACCGGCTTCGCCTCGGTCAGCGGACCGAGCTTTCCCATCCGGGGGTAAAAGCACCCAGACCATTATTCTAGTGTGCGGTTATTGTATGCCTCGTGTGATAAAACGTCAATGTGACAAAACGCCTCACTTACCTGCAAACCCTAACACCACAAAAGCATGAAGTTCACAAAGGAACCGAAAAATCATATCCTTTTCCCGCCATGCCACGTGCCTGGCAGAATTGTGATCTTGCATTTCTCGTTGTTCATAAGAAGAGTCTTCGTGTCCTTTGCCTGCACCGTGCACTGGCACGCCTGTGTGTCTGTGGTAAAAAGCTCTTCGTTATGTCATAATAAACTAAACATGCTCAGGCTTTACCCCCTCCTCTCGATATCACTGGCCTTCCTGCTCGGCATCCTGCTGGGAAGCACTGTCTCACTGCCCTTTGGCATCTGGCTTGGTCTGATGGGACTGATGCTGGTCATTGCAGCCGTGTGGGGATTGCTCGCCCGTTATTTCCAGTTTCAACCGTTCAAGCTCCCGTTGTTCAGCCAGGTCATCATCCTTGTTTCTCTGGCAGCCATGTTCGGCGGTGCAGCCCGCTATCAATACGCCATGCCGCGCATCGACCCATTTCAAATTGCCTGGTACAACAACCGCAATTACGACCTGTTGGTCACCGGCACACTGGTCGAGCCACCCGATGAAGGAGATAACTACACCAACTTGAAGTTGCAGGTCGAGAGCGTGGACACCGGCCTGGAGTCCCCACTCAAGGCCAGCGGACTGCTGCTCGCGCGCGTCCCACCTGACGTGCATTACCAGTACGGCGATCGGGTGCGGCTGCGCGGCAAGGTGGGCGCGTCGCCCGAGGACGGAGAATTCTCATTCCGCGATTACCTCGCCCGCTACGGGGTCCATTCCTACATGCCGCTGGCCGAAGTCACGCGCCTGCCCGGAAGTGGGGGCAACCCCCTCCTGGCAAGGATTTATGCGTTCAAGGCACGCACTCTCGCCGACGTTTATGCCATCTTCCCCGACCCCGAGGCCTCGCTCATGACGGGAATTCTGTTGGGCGTGGACAACGGCATCCCGGACGACGTCCAGCAGGCCTTCAAGAACACCGGCACCGCGCATATCCTCGCCATCGCAGGCTTCAACATTGCCATCATCGCCGGCATCTTTATCATCCTGTTCAGCCGCTTCTTCGGCAAGCGCTGGGGCGCTGTGGCAGCCGTCGCGGGGATCGCTCTCTACACCATTCTGGTCGGCGCGAGCCCGTCCGTGGTGCGCGCGGCGATCATGGGCTCGCTTTCGATTTTTGCGATGCAAATCGGGCGCCGGCAGGCCGGGCTCAACACGCTGGGATTTGTCGCCGCCATCATGGCGCTGGCAAATCCGTTGATTCTATGGGATGTGGGATTCCAACTCACCTTTGGCGCGACGCTCGGCCTGATCCTCTTCTCCGAGCCGCTGGAAAATCTCGCGGTGCGCCTGACCTCCCGCTGGCTGTCCGCCGAAAGGGCAAAGAAGGTGGCCGCACCGATCGCGGAATTCTTCCTGCTGACGCTGGCCGCACAGATCACGACACTGCCGATCATGGTGTATCACTTCGGGCAGATCTCGCTCATCGCGCTGATCGCCAGCCCGTTCATTCTGCCCGCCCAGCCGGCGTTGGAGGTGACCGGCGGGCTGGCGCTGCTCGCCAGCATCGTCTCCCTGCCGCTGGGAAAACTGCTCGCGCTGGTCGCGCTGCCCTTCCCGGCCTACACCATCCGCGCGGTGGAATGGTTCAACCGGTTTCCGCACGGCGTGCTCGTGCTGGGCGGCCTGAGCCTGTTCTGGGTGGTCCTGTTCTACGCAATATTATTCGGCGCCTACTTTAATTGGGATAAGTTGAAGGCGGGCTATCCGCGCTACCGCCCGGCGGTCACGCCGGCGATCATCATCGGCGTGCTGGCGGTGGCCGGCATCGCAACCTTCCGCTCGGTCAACGCCGCGCCGGATGGCAGACTGCACCTCACCTTCCTCGCCAACGGCTCCTCGGATTCGGTCCTGATCCAGTCCCCGACCGGGCGCTATGTGCTCATCAACGGCGGCGAGAGTCTCTCGCAGCTTTCCGATGCCCTCGGGCGCCGCCTCCCCCCCGACAACCGCGTCATCGACTGGCTGGTGGTGGCCTCCACGCAGGAGAATCAGGTCGCCGCCCTGCCGCGCATCCTGGATAGCTTCCCGGTCGCGAACATCCTCTGGTCCGGCAAGCCGGAGGCCTCCTCCAGCGCGCTCAACCTGGTGGAAGTTCTGACCCAGAAGGATGTACCCTTCACGCCTGCTGAAACAGGGCAAAGTCTCGACCTGGGCGACGGCGCAAAACTCAAGGTGCTGTCCGTCACGCCGCGCGGCTCGGTGCTGCTTCTGGAGTGGAAGGATTTCCGCGCACTTCTGCCGATCGGACTCACCTTCGATGCCATGGCGGAACTTGAGAACGGCGCAAAGGTCGGCCCGGTGTCGCTGCTCACCCTGGCGGACAGTGGCTATGCCCCCTCCAATCCGCCCGTGTGGATCAACCTGCTGCACCCGCAGTTGATCGTGCTGGACGTCAAGGCCGGAGACGAGACCGGCATGCCGGATGAAGAGACATTGAAGACGGTCAAGGATTACCCCCTCCTGCGCACGGACAAGAACGGCTGGATCCACATCACCACCGACGGCGATTCGTTTTGGGTCGAGGCGGAGAAGAAATGATTAAGGAGCGCATCTACTGGCACGACACCGTGACGATGCCCGGCGACAGCCCGCTCATCCCTCTGCCCGAAAAAGTGGACGTCGCCATCGTAGGCGGAGGTTATACCGGCCTTTCCGCCGCGCGGACCCTCGCCAAACGGGGCGCGACCGTCGCTGTGCTGGAGGCGGAGACCATCGGCTGGGGAGCCAGCTCGCGCAACGGCGGCATGTCGCTGACGGGATTGAAGCTCGGGATGCAGGCCGTCATCGAGAAATATGGCCGCCTGCTGGCCAGGCAGCTTTTTCAATGCTCGCTGGATTCAATCGCGTTGGTCGAAGCGATCATCCGCGAGGAGCACATCGACTGCGGCTTTGCGCGGACCGGTCACCTGGTCGTTGCCAACAAACCCAAACATATGGATGCGCTCGCCGCCGAAGTGGAGTTCATGCAGAAGGAGTTCAATCACACCGTCCGGTTGGTGCCGCGGGACGAACTGCAATCCGAGATCGGCTCGTCGCTGTATTTCGGCGGGCTGGTGGACGAGGCCAGCGGCGGATTGAATCCCGCGCAATATGTGGCCGGGTTGGCGCGCGCAGCCACCAGTGCCGGCGCGGTGTTGTGCGCAAAGGCTCGCGTCCTCAAAATAGAACGCAGCGGCGGAAAGCTCCGGTTCGAGACGAATCGCGGGGCTGTTACGGCAGATAGGC